>Ga0265293_10005544_pt1 | contig 20974 bp, 15 predicted proteins | sample Munlanlewell138R_FD_192505 | JGI IMG/M metagenome (GOLD analysis project Ga0265293, IMG submission 192505) | Leachate microbial communities from a municipal landfill in Southern Ontario, Canada - Leachate well 138R | ecosystem: Engineered > Solid waste > Landfill > Unclassified | place: Canada... | reverse complement strand
TGATGATAAAGTCCTGGTGGAACGCTACCTGACCAAACCGCGCCATATTGAAATCCAGGTTTTTGCCGACAGCCATGGCAATACCCTTCACCTGTTTGAGCGCGATTGCTCGGTGCAGCGCCGCCACCAGAAAGTCATTGAAGAAGCCCCGGCCCCCGGCATGACCGAAGAACGTCGCCGTGAAATGGGCGAAGCCGCCGTGGCCGCCGCCAAAGCCGTGGGCTACGTAGGTGCCGGCACAGTGGAATTCATTGCCGAACCCGATGGCCGTTTCTACTTCATGGAAATGAATACCCGCCTGCAGGTGGAGCACCCCGTGACTGAAATGATTACCGGCACCGACCTGGTGGAATGGCAACTGCGCGTGGCTGCCGGTGAACCCCTGCCGGCCGAACAGGATGACTTGTTTATTGAAGGCCATGCCATCGAGGCCCGTATTTATGCAGAAAACCCCGAAAAAGGCTTCCTGCCTTCAATTGGCACATTAAGCCACCTGACCCTGCCCGAGCATGTCAAATTTGAACTGGGCGACGTGCGGGTGGATGGCGGCGTACGCCAGGGCGATACCATTTCCCCTTTTTACGACCCCATGATTGCCAAGCTGATTGTATGGGCCGACAGCCGCGAACAGGCCATTGCCCGCATGCAACAGGCGCTGGCACAAACCCGGGTGGTGGGGGTGAATACCAACGTGGCCTTTTTGGGCCGCCTGATGCAAAATAGTGCCTTTGCCAGCGCCGACCTGGATACCGGTTTAATTGAAAAGCACAGCGAACAGCTGCTGCCCGCCCCCAAGCAGGCCAGTATATTTACCCTGGCCAGCCTGACCGCTGCCATCATGGCCCGACAAGGACAAACCGGCAGCACCACCAACCGCTATGCCAACAAAGCCGATCCCTGGTCAGCCACCGATGGCTGGCGTTTAAGTGGCCACTACACCCAGCATATCCGGGTCATTGACAACGATGAAGCCCGCCTTGTTACCCTGGAAAAAACCGCCCGTGGATGGCAATTACTGGATAACGACATTGGCTATGATTTTGAATGGCAGGTGCAAATCACCCCCGACCAAACCTGCCACTGTCGTTTAAGCCTGAACGGCTCCAACCACCAGGCGACCGTTGTCATGCAAGGTGAACAGGCCCATGTTTTTGAAAATGGTACCGTGACCATTATTGGCAAACCCGATGAACTTCAACACGCCGCCGACGATAGCGACGCCCACGGTGGCGGCCTGACCGCCCCCATGCCCGGCAAGATTATTTCCTTGCTGGTGCAAGCCGGTGATACCGTCACCAAAGGCCAGGCCCTGCTGGTCATGGAAGCCATGAAAATGGAACACACCATCACCGCCCCCGAGGACGGCAAGGTGGAGGAAGTGTTTTATGCCGTGGGTGACCAGGTGACGGAGGGGGTGGAATTGATTACAGTGGGGTAGACCACCCCGTCAGCGAAGTCACAATAAATTCCCCTCCACAGGAGGGGAATTTTTCTTCTTCGTAGAAACGTCGGTGCCACACATTACCCTCCTGTGGAGGGGTGACGCATAGCGCCGGGGTGGTCCTAGCCCAACCAACCCACCCAGCGAAGCCTCAAACAATTCCCCTCTGTGGAGGGGTGGCGCGCAGCGACGGGGTGGTTCTCAAATCAATCCCTAACTTAAACAATAATCCACCCATTTTCAACCCAGTTTTTTCTTAATTACCCAATAGCCACGGGTTCCACCCACACGCTCAAGCCAACCAGCCGCCTTTAAATTATTCAAATGCTTCTTGATGGCTGACTCATTAATACCTATCTGCTCTGCCATCGCACGATAAGAAACCCTGGAATTGTTTTGGATGCAAACCAAAATTTCCCGTTGACGACTAGTTAAATCATTAACGGCAATTGAATCCTCTATTGAATCTCCTGCTTTTTCATCTAAAACCTTATCATTGATTGAGCCACCTATTGAGCCACCTATTGAGCCACCTATTGAGCCACCTAACCCCTCATACGACACACGATAAAACACCCAATCCACAAAATCTCCCTGTACACTCAATTTTGGTTCTGCATTACCTGCCTGCAAACACAAATCTTTAATACGCAGGATACCGCTTCCCCATTGCTCGATATAGCCAAGCTCTTTAAAAACCCTGGCAATAACACGATTACGGATTTCAGAACGCCCTTTGAGCAAATCCTCTTCGGTTAAGCCATGTGGCAAACCGCCCGGGGAAACAATATTCAGAATATCATCATATATACCTACCTTAATATCACGCCCGGCATTGCTATAGTCACGATGCAACACCGCATTTACCAAGGCTTCACGAATGGCGGCAATGGGAATTTCATAATTTTCCGTACGCTGCAAACCCGTTATTTCAGCATGTAAATGCAGGTGGTTTTTAATGAACTGTTCAACCTGCTCCAACTGATTAAACACATCACCACGATACTCTTTCTTGTCCAGAAACACCGTCATGGTTGTGCCTTTAAAACGGCTGCACTTGATTTCCACCTGCTCATAAATGCCCAGTAGAATCAATAAACCATGACTGGGATAATCTTGCCCGTTTTGGCGAATCACCAGTTTAAGATTCCTCATTTTTTCCAAAGAAAGCGCTTTGCCTTCCCTGGAAAAAGCCTGTTGCAATGGCTCTAAACTGATATCTGCCAAGCCATATTGCAGGTTGGGCTGTTCATCAAAGGTCTGGTTTAAACGTTGTAATTCCAGCTGCCGCACATACTCGGGCGAAGCCACCCGATTACTTGCCCCTAAACGAATATAAACACCCTGCTCCCGACCTTGTGATTTCAGATAATAAGGCAATAATGGCCCACGGCTGACCTCTATCACCAAAAGCTCTACGCCGGCAATATTTTCAATATAAATAGAAGGCAAAATGCTGGGCATGCACAGCGTATGAACCATTGAAGTGATTTGATCTTGCAGTTCAAAAATATCACCTTGAACGCCGCTTAACTGGTGCCGGTCATCTACACCAATCACCAGCTTACCCCCGCTGGTATTAGCAAAAGCAATTAATGTTTTTGCCACTTGCTGGCCTTTGGGCAATTGCTTTTTAAACTCAAGGGTCGTGCTTTCCCCCTTTTGTATTTCCGATAACAACGGATGATTTGCGTTCATACCCCTAAACCCTTTATCATTTTTTCACTTGCGCTTGCCATTGCATATGTTTTTGATCATAAAGATTATTGTAGCTGAAGGCATATGCGGCTTGACTGGGTACTGAGAGGAAAAAGGCATACTCATCATATAACAAACAATTTATACGTAGGTAGGCTCAAAGCGTTAGAACAAGGTAAAACGTTAAAAACCAGCATAAATTTTTTGTGCCCATGACACATCATTTTTCTGTACAAAATTAAAAAACCCTCGCTCTATATCTACAGCACGATATTTTCCATCAAAATATTTTTCAGAAATATTTTTACATTCGGCTCTCCACGCATTATAAACGCCTTCATTATGAGCTGTAACAATAATTTGTGTACCTCTATTAGGTATTCGTATATTACTTAAGGCCCTATGTTCACAGCCATTTTTTATTTTTAGTATTTGTTTATCTAAAACACAATAATTAACCGGATTCAGAAAAGTTAATATTTTTGAAATAAAAGAAATACCAGAATACTGGGGCATATGAATATTTTTTATCTCCCTTAAAGTTAAATTGTCATTATTTTCTATCAGGTTTTGAAATAAATTTATATGAGAACTACTAATGCCTTCAAAAAAACGCTGTACACGAGTATTTCTAATTCCCATCTGACCGTACCCCCAATACAAAACATTTGCCAAGCCATTTTTAACGTCTTGTTCTCTTTCAGAAGTTAGTGAACCCTGAATATAAGTTTCAAGCTCAGGCATATCAGCAGCACGAATTTCTTGCTTACTATCAAAATCAAAATAAACAGCCGGGAAATTATATTTTTTTATAGAGATATCCAAACTTTTAACTTGCTCATTATTTAATGCCATAATTACTCTCCTGATTATTAATAATATGCCAACTTAAAAAATAAGATTCATATAATATATCGATTTCTTAAATTAATAAAGAGAGAGTATAAAAACAACATACAACCCTATACAACCCTATACAACCCTATACAACCCTATACAACCCTATATAACCCTATATAACACCATACAAAAATTGCCATAAAAAACAATTTACAATTAAATTACAAATACTGTAATATTTATTTTTAGAAAACATCTAAAGAAAAAATATGATTACTATCACTAATTACGGTCGTATTAATAATAAATTTAAAAATTATGGATCTATAAAAAACTAATTTCACAATAATTAGGCACTATTAATTTACATAGAAAAATCAAAAATACAATATTGTATTCAAATTACAATTTGAAAATACTATGATCACCCATCAGCTCATTAAAGATGAACTTGGCAATCCTATTTTTGCTATCGTCCCGTATAAAGAATATTTAGCACTCTTAAAAAGTAAGCGAACGGTAAACCACACCTTGAAGATCCCCGTTTAGTCCGTCAAGATCGTGTCCATTACAATTTTGAACTGCCCCCAAAAAGTTGGGCACCTACTCAACTTTTTGGGGGCAGTTCACTACGCCGGAATGATGCAGCATCAAGCCATTAATAAACCAGCTGACGAAGCATGGTTAGTGGAATACTCCACATATCCTTACGGCGCATACCAGAAAACTTGGCACTTTTAAATGCATGTTTTTTCAAAAACATTTCAATGGAGTCCACTGCCAACGGCAAAAGATCATGGATTTCCATTTGATCAAAAATTTCCACCTTATTGGTACCACGAAACCGTCCGCACTGTACCCAAGCATCGGGAAAATACATTTCCCGATCTTTACCAAATAAAAGGATAGCTCCCTGGGTTGGTACAAGCCGACCTTGTTCTTTGCACAACAACTTTAAAGTCAGTAATGATTTCTCATCTAAAGTCCGCTTGTTGCCAAACAGTTTTTCAGCAGTCTCCAAATCAAGATCTTGTATCGAAAGCTGAGGCATAGGTATTTCGTCAAATGATATTCCCAATACACCACGCTGCAACTCGGCAATCAAGGCAGGGTCTGCCTGCCGGTTAGTAGAGCCCAGCCTGACATAAACACCTTGTTCTGGCCCCTGTTTCTTAAAATAATGTGGACGAGAACTACTGGGAAAAACTTCCACAATAAGCAAGGTTTTATTATTCAGGCTAGTTAATTCTACATTGGGAACCAGACGCGGAGCGATATTGTCAGCAATTAAGTTGCAAATACGTTCTTCTTCCGCAAGGGGATCAGTAACACCTATAATCTTGTGCTCATCATTGACACCTATAATTAAACGCCCCCCAGCAGAATTGGCGAAAGCAATCAAGGATTTCAACAAAGGCTGAGGTGATGAAAGGTCACGTTTAAACTCCAGAATTTTACTTTCTGGCTGTTGTAAAAGGGACAGGATGGAAGAAGTCATGAAATGGGCTTTTTCAAATTGACCTTAAAATAATCAACCCATTATAACAGTGAGTACTACATTCCCCCCTGCGGAGAGGTGGCGCAAAGCGCCGGAGTGGTTCTGGGCCCGGGGTGCTGCCAATCCTTAATAAACCAACTGTGCCCCACCATCGCAACTGATTGAAATCAGCTTGGTTTTCACTGGATTTGTTTCCACACCCAGATTATCCAACAACTTACTCAGCACGTCTCCCAGCCCGTCCAAGGATGGGTTTAACAATCCGGTGATCAAGGCCAGTAGCGCTAACACATCCTGATTACCCTGCTCAACTTCAGCCTCTCTCAAGTCATCAAGCACTTCGTCAATTTGACCAATACAGCCGGTAACCGTACCTTCCATTGTAACAGGGGCACCCAGCAATGCAGTCGGCGTGCATGGATCAAAAGGGTTACCTAACACGAGCTCTAACACATCACCAAGTAACTTAACAACCCCGGTCAACAATTTACCTTTCAAAACATTGTCAACCAAGTTGCCAATCAGCCCTTCCAGACCGGTTTTCAAACCTGTTACTATGTCATCCCTGACTTTTTTGCGACAACTCCAGCCGGAACCAGCAAAATCTTGCGGCACCGGATTGCACCCTTCTTTTGCCTGCATCGCATTCCAAAGGGAACTGCCTGTTGCCTGGTCATCTCCCAGCACGCCCTCGCCTCCTTGCAAAAGATTAACGGTTGCCTCTTTGATTAAACCATCCAGTGTCTTGCCGACTGGCAACGGATTTACAAAAACCTCACTTTGTCCTTCAATATAATCTTTACCGCCCTCATTGTCAGACAACACATCAAGAGCCGCTTTTGAATTCAGACTTATCAACTCCTTACCCAACAAACCCAGCGATGCCAGTTCTTTATTCCCCAAAGCCGTATCCCTGCAACTGAACGCAGAAGAAAAAACATCATCTTTGATAAGATCACCCGTACAAAGGCCCAACACAGAAGAAGTAGTTGTTATGTTCGCAATTGGATTTTTCTCTTCAGGCTCATCGTTGCGTTCACACAGAGAATTAAGTGTGGCCTTACCCGTGACCGCCTCTACACCCACGGGAATATCCACCTGCAGCCTTAACAAACCGCTGTCATAGCCATCTGCATCACAAGTTCCTGCAGAATCAACACACAAATCCACGAATGCACGCACCGATGCGCTGTATGCCGATGTCCCCTTCCCGCCAATCCCAATAGAAGCCGGTTCAATTACCTTCGCTTCCACAGAAGCTTTCAGAATACCCCCTATACCAAGCTCCAAAGGCACGTTAAGTGCATGCTTTTTTGTGGCCACATCCAGCACCACATCCAGAATATCGCCTACGCCTATTTCCGCATTCAACGCAGACTGCAGGGAAGGCGTCATGATTTCGGCAAACAGCCCCCGGCCATTGGCGCCAGAACCAAGAGGTATCCCCACATCTAAATCATTCAACTCGGCTTTTATATTACTTAACACCGTGGCATCAATCAGGTTGGTGCCGGCAGCCTCTACTGCTGCAACCACAAGCGTACCCAAACCCACATTAGTATTCAATAAGGTATTCAGATCACCCACTGTAGCAACAGAATTAAGCGCGGATTCACCCAATAACTCTTGCAACAATCCGGATGTTTTAATTTTGACATTCGCCAACCCCTGAAAACTCCCGATATTGCTACCTAATACATCTAGCCCAATATTGGTTAACAAAGTCGTTAACTCACCCTCATTCAACGACAACAAAGCCGGTGCCACAGAAAAAACCGCGATCGGCATGGTTCCTTTTTTAGCTATAGAGTTTGCAGTAATCGTTGCATCCACGGAAAAAGGCAAAAAAACAGGTGCCTCATAAGTTAAGTCAACCAGTATGGCTTTATATTCAACATTATCTTCTTCGTCTTCAATTTTTGTAAAATGACCTTCTTTTTCCGCATATTTAACAGGGTCCCAAACCCCGCACGACACAGTCATGTTTGATAAGACACCGTACTGGAAATTTTCTTTGATGATGGCTTCTGCCGCCTTCTGTGCCGGATGCTCTACATTATTACAGGTTAATTCCCCTGTTTTCTCAATAAGCTGAACCGCACTTAGAGCAGCCATATCTGCGGCATTCTGAAGCTCCCGCTTCATAAAAAAGTAATAAGCCAGCTGGACTCCACCCAGCAGTATCAACCCCACCACCAGGGAAACCGCAACCGGTATGATGATTGAACCACGCTGGCGGTTAATAGAGGACGTTTGCATGGGGAAACCTTTTAAAACATAACTCTTTTTTTACCTGCTTTTTCAGGAAACCTGGCCTGTACTTGGCCTATTGAATACGGTTCGTGAAATAAGGAAAAATGTATCATACTGTTAAGCATGCCACATCACGTATCTCTTCCTCTATAGTAGTTGGCCCTAATTTCATTAATTTCTGAAAGAACAAACAATGAAAATGCCTGCAAGAGTCACATGCAGGCATTTTTTATTTCTTGATAATAACAAGGTTGGCGATTAATAAACCAGCTGGGCGGGATCGCAATCAATAGCCAGAGCGGTAACATCAGTGCGGCCCAGTTCTAAGCCCAGTACATCGTCAAGTAAAGCGGTCAGCAACAAACCCACACCGTTCAGAATGGGTTTTAACAGGTTCAGGACCGGTTTTAATAAAACACATAAAGCACCATTACAAGTCACTTCCTTTGCCCTTTTGTCAAAAATTGACTGGATTTCGGTGCTGTCCGGATTCACTGTTAAAATTTTGTTCTGATGCTGCTTGAACAGTTCCGTCAAGTTATGTTTAACACACGTATTCCAACCCAGCAAACTGCTTAACAAACCCGCACAGTTCTGAAAATTATTACCCATCCATGGTATACCGACCAACTCAAGTAAACCATAAGGTATGCTTGTATAAGCATAAAATGCGTCGGAAAACGTTCCTCTTTTCCAAGTAGATGAGGGGCACGCTTTCACAAGACAGGTATCTGGAATTGCTCTATCAAAAGTAAAATCATTTACCAACAAAGGCGGCATATAACCCTCATCACCAGAGTTTTTGCTGCCGCTCAACACCAGATCGGTAACCTTATCAACATTATAAAAACCATTGACTTTACTAGCCTCCAAATACGACTCCAGTAAATCAGGAATCAGTTCCGGATTGGTTTGGTAATTGCCCTCCCACCCGTCCATTGATACCGGTGGCCGGAGCAAGCCACTTAATAGATTAAGCAAACCGGTTACCAAATTATCTACGGTTTCTCCCAATTGCAAAGGATTAGGCCTGGTAGAAACTGTCTGGCCCACTTCCAAGTTTTCAACCAATTCCGTGTATTCCAAAGGCTCAATGTGCAATTTACCTGATAGCACAGGCAAATGTAATAATCTGATTAATTCGGTTTCCTGTAAACCCACTTCACATGCGCGCTTGTCTGACATAATGGAAGCGGCATCCATGCCACCCACACAAACGTTAAGCACTCTTGATCGTACCGAAATATCCATTGTCTGCGGTTTTCTGGAACACTCCAGTTTCTCTAGCGTACCCGTTCCGGAAACAACATCAATGGCAACAGGCAAATGAACACGAGTCCCCAACAAGCCACTGACTAGTGGCTTAAGCAAACCACCCAACAGGTTATCGGTATCAATATCCAGCCACAAACGAATCTGGGCACTATGCCCGGTTGTACCTACCGGACCAATCGCAATCACGGGCGGCTCCACAATGGATAACTTTGCCTTGACGGCACCCAATACACTTAAACTCGGCACTTCCAATGCGTGCCCGTTAGCTCCAAGCGCAATCGCTGTTTTCAAAATATCACCCAAACCCAGCTGTACATCAAGCGCTGAGCCTAAAGGTTCATCTCCCCCTGCGTTTCCGATCCCCAGAAACGCAAATAAACCGGACTGATTATCTGCGTTGCCAATTGGAATTTTTACACCGCCCAGGTTCAAATCCAACAGCTTAGCCCTTAGCGCTTCAAGCTGGACCCCAAGTGTTGAATCAGTCACTGCATTAACCGATGCATCTACCAAATTCAACAAGGTAAGATTATTAATATCTGCCACACCATTGGGTGTCAGAGCGCCCAAACCACCAATACCCAAATCCACACCCAATAAATCCAGCAAACCAGCTGGTGTAATTTTAGTATTTGCCAAACCTTCGGAATCCAGCAAGGTCAAATTATTAACATCCAGCCCCACAATTCCCAGCAAACTACCCAACAATGCACTATTGTCAAACCGCAACAACTGCGACCCAACCTGAAATGCCGCTACCGGTATATTACTTTTGGCAATTGCCTCTACCGCAATAGTGGATTTTGAAGAAAATGGCATAAACGGCAATGCGTTATAAATAATGCTTACACGAAGGGCATTATAATGACCTTCCGCATTTGCCGTATTCACAAAGTGTCTTGGCGCTGGCAAGTCAGTGCGCCATGTGCCACACTCCATTTCAATCATGTCATCCGCCAGGGTGTCATGATTAAAATTCTGTGTGATGCTGGCTTTAGCCGCGTTTTTCGCTTGCTGGCAACTGTCACTTAACATCTGCACACCGCTTAACACCGCCATATCAGCCGTATTCTGCAACTCCCGCTTCATATAAAAGTAATATCCCAGCTGAACACCGCCCAGCAGTATCACCCCCACCAATATAGAAACGGCAACGGGCAGGATAATGGAACCCCGCTGACAGTTAATGGCGGATTTTTTCATGAAGAACCTTCTAAAAAACACAATCTCTACTTCAAATATTTTCAGCTAGAGGAACATTTTCAAACATATACACCAACTCTAACCACTACCACCTGCTTAATTGCTTGGATCGTCAATCTTCTCTTCAAACCATTCTGGAATGGCATGATTAAAACTGTTCAGGTAGCGATCCCAGGCGATGGTGGCAGTGGCACCCAGCATGGTGTGTGGCGTACCCGCACGGTTGGGGTCGGCCTGCATAGCCATTAATGAGCGGGTGGTTTTACCCAAAGGCTCGGGCGGCACATATACATATAGTGATGTGTCTTCGACATAGGTTTTGGACTCGGGAAATGCATGGGTTTTCTTGCGATCCTGCTGTGGATACACGCCCGTACCGGGAACTTCCAGTGGTGCAGTAACAGCCCCCTGAGCCATTACCAATCCCGGCATGCACAAAGCGGTAAATAAAACCGCACGAAAATTCAATGACTTCATGGTTATAAACCTTTAAAAATAGCTTGATTACTTCCGTTTAAGAATGAAGTCACCACCAACAATAGAGACTTCATCAAGAATGGAACGGTCAATAGCACTAGATTGCGCCTTTGATTTTGAAGTGGGAATGGCTTGTGAAAGTGCTTTCGATGGCGCTTTTTCCGAAGCAGCCTGCGCCGTGGCGGCCAGGCGTTTTTCCTCAGCTTTCTGTTGGGCTACTTCAGCCAGGCGTTTTTCCTCGGCTTGCTGTTGGGCGACTTCAGCCAAGCGTTTTTCCTCAGCTTGCTGTTGGGCGACTTCAGCCAGACGTTTCTCTTCAGCCTGCTGCTGTGCCAATTCAGCCAAACGTTTTTCCTCAGCTTGCTGTTGGGCTACTTCAGCCAAACGTTTTTCTTCAGCTTGCTGCTTTGCCAGCTCTGCCAGGCGTTTTTCTTCGGCCTGCTGTTGCGATACAGGTTGCCAGACAAACGCCGGTTGCATCATGGCAATCGGGTCATTGCTGGGAGCAGCCATTGGCGGGGGAGCTTCATTGCCTCTAACCAGCTGCTGTTCTTTCTGTTTGGCTTGGGCCAATTCAGCCTGACGTTTTTCTTCAGCCTGTTGTTGGGCCACTTCGGCCTGGCGCTTTTCTTCGGCCTGTTGCTTTGCCAACTCTGCCAAACGTTTTTCCTCGGCCTGCTGGGCTACTTCAGCCAAACGTTTTTCTTCAGCCTGCTGCTTTGCCAGCTCAGCCAGACGTTTTTCCTCGGCCTGCTGTTGAGCCTCTTCAGCCAGGCGCTTTTCTTCAGCCTGATGCTTTGCCAACTCTGCCAGACGTTTTTCCTCGGCCTGCTGTTGTGACACAGGGGGCCAGACAAACGCCGGTTGCATCATGGCAATCGGGTCATTGCTAGGTGGCGCCATTTGCAGAGGCGCTTCGTTACCCCTAACCAATTGCTGCCTGGGTTGCGACTGTGGTTCTTCCCGTGGTGCTGTACGGACAGACTCAGACGCCTGTGCTTGCTGTTGGCCTACATTAACCAGCTGTGGCTCGGGCTCAGGCTGAATTCGCGCCTGCGGCTGGGCATCTGGCCGGGGCTGGATATCTGCCGGTAACGGTGCACTGGCAGGCAACTGCAAGTCAAACGTTGACGGTGAACTGTTTTGGGCCAGGTTTGAACGTGATGCCGAATCTATATCGTCCTGTTTTTTTTTAAGCTCGGCACTGGATGCCCTAAGGTTGTCTACGCCCCTGACCAGATTATCCTCTTCACGCGATGAAGCACTACGGGATGCCTGAACGGGTGCGGGTGGCAAACGGCGAATCTGATCGGCAAGGGCATAAATTTGCTGGCGGGCCTGCGGACTAAGATTGGCGCTTTGCATGACCTGCTCGGCAGCGGGCGTAACACCTCGTACCAGCAGGTAAAGTGCCATGTTACTTAACACTTTGGGGCTTTGTGGCATTAACTCGGCAGCCTTGCCGATAGGAATACGGGCGCCTTCAATATCACCCATACGCATCCTGGCATAAGCAAGGTCGCTAAGAATAACGGCATCAGAAGGCGCAGCTGATGATGCATTTTCCAGATTTTTGGATGCTTCGACAAAGTCACCGCGCTGGCCGGCCATGAGACCAAGACCGTGCCAGGCCTGGGCTTTTTGACGGGTTTTGGTCAGACGGCGGTAAATTTCCTCACTTTGCGCATGCTGGTCTGTTTTTCTAAGGGCTTCGGCCCGCAAAATTTCCACATCCGGAGATTTACCGTATTTGACATCATATTCATCAATAAACGCCAAAGAAGCGAAATAACGTCCCTGATCCTGGGCTTCTTTGATCGTCATGATTAACAATTGTTCTTTTTCGGGCGCTTTCTTGCGCGCGTCATCCATTTCCTTACGCTGGATCATGGCCTGTTCCTGCTGTTGATCTTCCATCAACCGCCAGGCCGAATCCGAAGAAGCGTTCACACATCCTGCCAATACACCTGCACATGCAACTGCGGTTGCTTTCTTCACCAATTTCATAATCTTTAACCACCTCCCATTCGAGACAATCCACGGAACACGGCAATAAAGCCAGAGCCTGCGGTCACAATCATTAACGCGGGCAGCAGAGTCAATACCATGACCCCGGTCATCTTGACCGTCAGCTTGCCAATTTTTTCTTTCAATCCAGCACGACGCTGCTCACGCAGGCGTTCACTAAAACGCTGCAGGGGTTCCTGAACGGCACCACCATGCTTATCCACCTGCGCAATCAAATGGCAAATGGCACTCAGATCATCATTGTCCAGGCCGTTAATCATGCGATCCATGGACTGCTCGCGCGGCATGCCACGATTATACTGTTCTACTGCCACCTCCAGTTCCACACTAAGGACAGGAAAAACCGCCTTGAAATCTTTCACGATAATATAAAGACTCTGGTCCATTGACATGCCCACACCCTGCAACAGGCGTAATAAGTCCACCAGCAACGGCAGCTCATCATCAACCGCTTTCTTGCGTTTGTTGACCCGATTCATCAATACCCATTTAGGCAGCATCCATCCCAGCGCAAAGCCGAAGAAAATGGAAAGCGCATAGGTCATTAAATGACCACCCATGATCTTTACAGGCCCGGTCACAAACAACAAAATGACCGGCAAGCCTATGCATAAAACAGCGCGGACAAATGAAAACAAGGCTTTTGCCTTGCCATAATCCTCAAAGCCACCCAACTCCAGATAGGCTTTGTCTTCTTCAGCCAGCAAAATATCGCCAAATCGGCCCTGACCCAATCGTGAGCCCAGCTCCGCCGCTTTGACCACGGCCGATTCCAGACGCGCGTTGTCTTCTTCTACCTGATCTTGCACACCCGGAAAAACCATTGCATTGGCCTGTTCCCGCTTGTGCAGGACTTCCTCTATCTGGCCTTTACTCTTTTCTTGCCGTACCATGGTTTCAATCAGGTATACGGCCACCACCAGGGCAGCAATCGCCAGCAATACCAGGGCGCCGGCCTGCAAACTTGCTGGACTGAGATAACTTGTTAAATCCGGCATTCTATTTTCCTCATGCTAAACGGATTTGGCCAAACGATACAACCAATAAGAACCGGATATCTGCAAAACCACAGCCCCTATCAACATGATCTTGCCTGCCGGATCTTCCCACATGCCCATAAACAGGGCATTGTTGAAAACCAGAATAAAACAGGCCAGCCCTACCGGCAACAGGGCCAAAACCCAGGCAGACAAACGCAGCTCGGCCGACATGGCTTTCATTTCCGCACGGGCCTGTTCAAGATCGCGCATGAACGATGACATCCTTTCCAGCACCTGGTCACTGCGGCCACCATATTTCAACGCCACACCCATAACGGAAGCCAGCAGATACAGTTCATGCAGGCCATACTGGCGCGACACATAATGCAAGGCAATATCAATGTCCTTGCCCGAGCGGTTCAGGCTGACCGTGCGGTCTATCACATCCCGCAGGGGCAGTTCGGTACCTGTCGCCGCATTGTGGAATGCTGCCCCCATACTGTTACCGATTGTCATCATGCGAACCACCCGATCAAGAAAATCGGGCAGCTGACGCACAATCTCCTTGCGAAGCCGTTCACCCTTGAGCCATAAATGGAATAAAGAAATGGCAAGCATCAGGACAAATGCGGCACCTGCGGCAATCACCCCACCAAAAATCAAAGCCAGCAGGCTGGGAATCAGAGTCGTCAACCAGAACAACACGTAAAACCGGGTCGTTGGCAACTTACCGGCACGCAATAAAAACTCATTCCAGTTCCGTGGGCCGGTTTTCCAGACCTTGCGCTGGCGTACCACTTCATCCTCAGCAGGATCGTCTTGCCCCAAACGCCGCTCAAGCTGTTCCAGCACAAACTGGTTCTTGGCCTTATGCTTGCGTTGCTGATTGGCACCATGCCACAAAACAAACGCCAGAATAACCAGAACCAGCGCCATTAGCGCCAGTAAAACCACACTGTTCATTAACGCCTCCTGCTCCAGAAACCCGGACTGGTATCACGCGTTACAGCCTGGGCGGATACAGGCGCCGACTTCACAACCGTCTCACGCATCTTGCCTTTATGAGCCTCCAGTTTACTGCAGTGTGGCAAAATACCCATGCTCACCCATTGATCTTTTTCTTCACCATCAGCACCAATCACCGACTCATAGCGATACAGCTCCTGAGTAGTGATAATACCGTCACTCATGCCAATCACTTCAGTAATTGAAAGAATCCGCCGTTTGCCATTGGGCAGACGACCAATCTGGATGATGAAGTCCAAAGCACCGGAAATCTGGCGGCGCAAACTTTCTTCACTACCATGAAAACCGGCAAACCCGGCCAGCATTTCCATCCGGTACAGGCACTCGCGTGGTGAACTGGCGTGAATGGTTGCCATGGAACCTTCGTGTCCGGTGTTCATGGCCTGCAACATATCAATCACTTCAGAACCACGCACCTCACCCACAATAATCCGGTCGGGTCGCATCCGTAAACTGTTGCGGATCAAGTCGCGGATACTGACTTCGCCACTGCCGTCATAACCGGCCTGGCGCGACTCCAACCGCACCACATGTTCATGGTTCAGCGACATCTCGGCCGTATCCTCAATCGTGATGATCCGCTCACGAGGACCGATAAAAAATGCCAGCGCATTCAGCATGGACGTTTTACCCGAGCTCGTACCACCGGAAATCAGGATATTGCAGCGCGATGCGACCGCTGCCTCCAGCAATTGATAAATTTCTTCGTTGAAGGTCCCGAAATGCATGAGATCTTCGGGCTTGAGCGGATCCTTGCGGAATTTACGGATGGAAACCAGCGGGCCATCCAGCGACAGAGGGCCAATCACCACGTTCAGACGGGCGCCATCGGGCAAGCGGGCATCCACCATGGGCGTTGACTCATCAAGCCGGCGGCCCAGCGGTGCCAGAATGCGGCGCACAATCCGCATCACATGCTGGTTGTCGGTAAACAGAGCCGGTTCGCGCTCAAGCACTCCTCGACGCGACACAAACACATTGTCGAACCCGTTAATCAGGATATCCTCAACAGCCGGGTCACTTAATAAATCTTCCAGCGGTCCCAGACCCACCAATTCTTTGGTTAATGCATCAGCAATTTCACGGATTTCGCTTTCATTGACGGCAAACCGCCGAGTTCGCACAAACGAATTGACTTCGCTATCAACAAACGTCCTGATCGTATCGGGGTTCCAGCGGGCAAACTCAGTCCCCATTTCTTCAATGCGTGTCAGCAAATGCTCGAACGCATGATTCTTCACTTCCTGAAAACGGCTACTGTCAATGAATCCGTCTTCGCCAAATTTAATGGGTGTCCTTATCATTTATCCAGATCTCCTACCGCACCGATCCAGAACGGGAGTCCCGTCCAAACAATGAGGCCAGCCATCCTGATTTCTGTTCCTGCATCCGCTCTTTACCAGCGGCAGGAACAACCAATGTATTGGCCAGGGCTCGCACAGCCTTGATATATGGATCTTTAGGGGCGTCATGATGTAACAGATGACCCTGACTGGTACTTTTCATGATGGCCAGTGTTCGGTCGGGCAAGGTGCCTTTCAGTGGCAAACCAAAACGCTGCGCAATCTGTTCGGCACTCATGCCGTATTGAATATCGTAGCGGTTAACCACCAGCGACAGTTCATCGGAAGCAATGCCATCTTCCTCGAACTCTTTGATAATATCCGCCAGAGAGACCAATGCTGCAATACTTTGGTCGGTCACCAGCCAGGTTTCATCCGCAAGACGAACCAGACCGGCAATAAAGGCCGGATTAGGCATACCACCCACATCAACCACCATGACACCAAAATGATCACGCAGCCGTTCAACCAGGAACAGGGAGTCGGCATGGGACACATTATTCAGCTGGTCCAGGTCACGCGGCAAGGCCATTACACTCAACCCGGTACTGTCATGCGCCATGGCCGACATTAACATGGTTCTGTCCAGGCGGCGCAAATTTCGCACCCCTTCCACAAAATCAAAATTGCCATTCAGGTTCAGGTACAACATGCCATCCGCCACCGGCAAACCCAAATCCAGCAGGCAGGTGCGATCATGCAGGGAAACCATGCCGGCATCCTGCTCGCTGGCGTCAGACTTGCCCTCCGTCTGCAAACGGGCATTACGATCAGAGTTTTGCATTTCCTGCAACAGGCTGGCCAAATGCACGGCAAGCAGGGTTGCCCCCATTCCGGTCCGCACCCCTAAAATCAACACATTACGATAACGGGCTTCATCTTCGCGACCATTGTTCCAGCGCCTTGCCAGACGCTTGACCGTATCACGTACTTCTTCCGGGTTATCCACATCGACGAAATCATTCATCCCGGCACGCAGGGCGGCCACGGCAGCACCCGGTGAATTCATGCATCCCACGGCAACACTGGGCATATCGGGTTTATGACGATTTAACAAACGGGCCATGTCAATCGAGCGGGCCAGTTTTTCATTGTCGGCATCATCAGGCACAAAGTCCAGAAACACCATATTAACCAGACTGTCATCCAAGTGGCGAGTCAATGCATCAGGGGCAGGCTGCTCATGAACGAGCGTTCCCAGACCTTCCAGTGAATCCGCCAGTTTTCCGGCGATCTCGGGGTCTGAAGAAAAAAATACAAACCGATTATGCTTGGACAAAATCTACTGCTCCGGAAGGGGGTAAATAACAATTGTTTTAGCGGGAAAATCCGGGCATTTGTTCACCCGAAGCAGGCCCAACCAAATAATAGCCCCAGGCGGTCCCCTCCTCGTTGAGGTTTTCCTTGCCCTGACCAGGCAGAGGTAACTCCGTGCCTTTGGCAATGGGTTTGACCAAGCGTGGAGTAACCACGATTACCAATTCACGTTCGTCCTGTGAGTATGACACGCTGCGGAAGAAAGCACCAATAATAGGCAAATTGCTTAGAAATGGCATTTTACTGACATTGGCCATGGTTTGGCGGGAAACCAGCCCACTAATGATATAACTTTCACCCTCACCCATTTCAACCGTGGTATCGGCCTTACGCACGCTCAAGGCTGGCATCAAGGTGGTTTGGTCTCCACTGACAACAGGAATCGCATTGGCATAATCCAGTTCACTGGATTCTGGCGCCACCTTCAAGGCAATACGGTTGGGAGAAAGCACGGTTGGCGTTACGGTAAGCGCAATACCAAATGGCTTGTAAGAAACGGTTTGCGTACCCAATCCACCCGACTCCGGTACGGGAATTTCCCCGCCGGCACGAAAACTGGCACTTTGACCGGACAGTGATACCAGGGTTGGCTCGGCCAGGGTGCGGGCCATGCCATTGTTTTCAAGCAGCTTCAGCTTGGCCCCAAAATTGCGTGAATCAAACATCATGGAAAACCCATTGCTGATGGAAGGGGCAAAATTACTAACCAATCCCCAGGTTCCTGAGCCACCGACACGAGCGGTTCCTGTATTCCAGTCAATGCCCACCTCTTTCATCACCGTACGGGACAACTCAACAATTTTCACCTCTACCTGCACCATGCCACTATGGTTAACAATAGAAGTATCAATAATCCTGTCGGACTCTCCGGTCGCACGGGCAGCAGCAGTTGAACGCTGGTGTTCAATCATATTGGAAGAGCGACCCGTTACCACAGCCTGCCCACCAGTGGCACGAACAGGTGCCTCCAGCCGTTTAGCCGACTCCAGCGCACTTTGCTCACCAGACACAACACTGACCTGCCAGCGTTTGGGATTTGGGTCACCCTCGACCCAAACTTGTATATCAGTCACACCCGGCTTTTTGGCAGCCAGCAAAATATCACCTACTCCCTCTTCAAGCGGTAAAATCTGCACGTCAACCACAGCTGGATTACCCACGGCAATTCGTTCCGGAGCGCCATCAACCTTGATCATGCGCTGCGTGTCCACCACCATGCCCAAGCCACCAGGACGGGTAAAACCGGTTGATTGCGCCATGACCGGCTGCGCCGAAACAAATGCCAGTCCCATGGCGGCAGCTGTCAGTACCTGCGTTGCGTTCCTGTTAAAGGCGGAAAAAATCTGATTCACTGAAAATTTCATTATTAAACCCATTCAACCCTAGTACTTGACGTTTTCAATTTGCGTACCACGAATAATCTGCACGGTCTTGCCTGAATTGCCCTGTTTCACCACCGGTGCATCCGGCGTATCGTCATCGTCCTGCAACTCACCCGAAAGATCGGGCAGGCTCATGCCCGCATAGGCCATATTACCGGCATCCTCCAGCGCAGCCAACTGTTCTGGCGTTAAATCAGGCCTGCCCTTCAGAACGGGCTCCGGTTCAGGGAACAGGGTCATATCAGGCAGATTTTCATCGTGCGGTGCACGCAGGGCCAATTGCAGTTTGCCATTACGGGTAGCCAGCAACAATTTATTCACATCTTCAAGAGATATGGCCAGCATGGCAATACGTGCCGGTGTGGCGCGGGTACGCTGACGCTCATCGTTGCCAGGCGGCGTTGCCGGACCATCTACGGTGTTGTCGCCATAAGCCAGCACCCTTACCTGGGGCAGCAGCAAACGGGACTGTGCCCCAACATCACCTTTACTGTTAAGCGTAAAGAACACATCCACAATATCGCCCGGTGCCACCAGGTTACCGGCCCCCACGATTTCATCAACCGGAATGGTGATGGCACGCTGCCCGTCACTCAGATAAGAAGCGATACCCATGGCCAGCAGGCCTTTGGTAATGGGCTCTTCAGCAGCAATATCAAAACGCACCACCTTGCCCACAAGGTCCTCTTTTTTGGTAAAACCATTACCGGGCACGCTGGGCCACTGATCTTCCTTCAACATGTCGGCCTGAATAACCTGGCCTGCCAGGATATTTTTGGCTGCCAGAATGACTGCGTGAGTGGGTTTGCTGGCCACGACAGGCCGCTCTACCTGTTGAACCACCACAACAGGCTCCGGCTTGGGCACTGTTGACATTTTATAGGCAAAAAAGCCCAAAACAGCCGCAAGCAATACCAGCCCTATTGCAACGATTTTGGTAAAGTTATTCATAAAAAATCAAGCTCCGGATAAATCAGGTTTTTACAACATTTGTAATTTTTACAACCGAGGTGGCGGATAGTTCTGTTGGTATCCAAGTATTGGGATTATCACTAAAAACATTGCCTAGTGACTGCACCAAATTAACCAGTGGCAAGCCAGACACTTTAACAGTCATGGTTAACTGCAAGCATTGCTGGCTAGTATCCCAGGTACAAGGCGTAGGCTCAGGTGGAATAAGACACGTTACCTGATTCGCTGGCAATTCACGCAAAACCATGTCAGCAGAAACCATGGCGGTTGCATGCGCACAGGCTGCCGATTTAAAAGCAACATTACCCAAAATACTCTGTTGCAAAGCCACCCGCGCACTATCTCCGGCAATATGAGAAACCTTTTGCTGGGTCCACATCAGCATGCCAAAACTTACAATCGCAAAGCAAATGGTTAACAAAACGGTACTCACAAGGGCAAACTCGATGGCTGCCACCCCTTGCTGGTTTTTTTGTGTTCGTTGCATTGCAATGTATCTCATGACGAATGATCCATTGCAATGCCAAGATCAACTGAAGCGCGACTTTCCAGGGCTTTGGGAACGGCGATACTCATAATTAAGGAAGGCCCTAAATATGGGACCAGCGGCACACATTTTTTCCCATTTTTTTCTTCACAAAAATAAGGATAATAAATTACCACCTCAAGCGAGCCTGCATTAACTGTACATGTCCCGTAACTGCCATCACTTTTAACGCCAACACCATTACTGCAGGCAGTTACTTGCAGGGTATTTTTTGCCATACTGTTAACCCAAGCGCTATGCTCACGTGCAACATTCCATGCTTTTTCAGCACGATCCAGCAACGCTAACTCATCTGAGTTAAAACTTTCAAGAGTACTCAACTTAGCTTCTAGATTAACCAGCTCATCCGCATCAAACAGCTCTCCCTTCTCATTCTTCCCTTCTAACTTTTGACTTTCCAACCGGGACTTTATAGACCCGCTCTGCCACTGCAACCCTGCACGAGCCCCACTTTCAGCGGCAAAATTCATGGATTGCTGGGCGGCAAAAATCAACCCGTAGGTAATCATGCCATACAGCACCAGAAAGAAAATAACAAAAACAAAGGCAAATTCAACGGCATAGGCACCCTTCTGGCGGCTGGCGGCAGAAGCGACAAAAGACGCTTTACGCGTCTTTATCAATGTGCTGCTCTCAAAACCACGCATGCCCACTCCAGTGATACGATACCGCCCATGCCAATGCCGTTATGCCC
>Ga0265293_10005543_pt1 | contig 20974 bp, 19 predicted proteins | sample Munlanlewell138R_FD_192505 | JGI IMG/M metagenome (GOLD analysis project Ga0265293, IMG submission 192505) | Leachate microbial communities from a municipal landfill in Southern Ontario, Canada - Leachate well 138R | ecosystem: Engineered > Solid waste > Landfill > Unclassified | place: Canada... | reverse complement strand
CCAAACGTCTCGCGCAGACGTTGATTTGTCAGTAGGCCCTCATAAGCCAACACCAACTCAATGAACTCAAACTGCTTGGAGGTGCGTGCATCCACGATCGTTGGTCTTCTGGGTTGCAATTTACATGTATGTTAATTTAACATTGATGTTAAAGGAAGGGAAGGCCTATGACTGAGTCGATCACCAATCTCTTTGATCGTGTTCCGGAGCGCGTCTTTCGCCCATTGGGGGCGGTTGATCACTCTCGGCGCAATTGGTTGTTGCTGTCCCATCTGTATAACGATTTTTTTGCTCCCGAGGCTGATCCCCCTGATGGTGAGGGCTGGACTCAAAAACGTGTGACTGCCTCCATCGAGCGTTTTCTACAGCGCTGGGACGATGAGCATGGGGCCGACCCCGAGGAGCTGGCGACACCGCTCAATGTCAGAGCGCATGGCGCACTAAAAATGCTGATTGAGAGTGAGTGGCTCAGTATTGACCGCGTGGGATTCACGCAATTCATCATCATGCGCCCCACTGTGCAGGGACTATTTGAACTGCTGAAGAGCTTTGCGGAGCAAGGACCAGAGTTCATCGGCGGTCGTGTCCAGTCCATTCGTAATAACCTGATGCAGGTACAAGCTGACCCCGGGGCGAATGCAGCCGTATTTCAGTTGGCAGCCAAGGAATGTTCGTCGCTGTTGCGCATGTTGAATACCACACGAATGCGCGTGCGGGAGGCTAGCGACTTACTCCGCCAACAAAATACGACGCATATTTTTTTGGAGCGATTTTTTGGCGAGTATATCTCCAGCCTGTATATCGGAGACTACTCCGATCTGTTCTCTAAAAACCACCCGTTGACGTCTCGATGGGAAATTATTGATTTGGTGTCTCAGATTTCGGAGGAGACAGAGAGTCGCGCAAAGCTACGGGGCTGGTATCGAAAGAATCTTCGTTGTCGGAATGACGAGGAGGCGGATTCGCTGATTGATGCAGATACCGCAAGGGTGTTGGCATTGCGCGAAGTCGACAGGTTGCTGACGCGATTGAAAGATGCTGTTACCCGCGCGAATGACCAAGCATTGGGGTATCTTGAGTATAAAGTGAGGTCACAGGGTAATTTCGACCTGTGGATCGATCAGACACTTGATGCACTTGTTCGTGCGGCTGATTCGCGGAAAGACGAAGATTTGAGGATAGCTATCGGATGGTCTCAAGGGCGGCTTCTCAGCGAAGAAGCGCTGAAACTACCAGCTGTGAAACCACGAAAGCGTAAAGGTGCGGTGATTCAAAAGCGACAGCTCTCTCCCGAAGCTCAGGCTCGACGGTTGGTACGACAAATCATGAAAGGCAACCGCGAAGTGTCTGAGGCCAAAATACTTGCCTATGTTGATCGCCATTTGCCTAATGGAGGTGAAGTCGAAAGCGGATCATTGGTGGTTGAGTCCATTAATGATTTGTGCGTATTGGCGGCTTTCAGTCGTTTGGGGCTTGTGGCGGAACGGGCGCTACGAAATGAGCAAAAAGGGCTTGTGAGAGACAAACTCTACAGAGAGTTGGGTAAGCATATTGAAATTGAACTGACCGGTGAGCGTTTTGAAAACAAATATCTGGAAGCGCCGTCGGTAAAGATTCGTCGAATTCAAACCAGAGGACAGGGACATGTCGGTTAATTGGAACCGTATTGCCGAACGTCAGGAAACGTTCACGGTTAAAGATTTTCAACGGGCTGCGCTTCGTTTAATCGTTGATCAGGTTCTCTATCAGTCCAATGCAAAACAGCGTGTCGACTATGATCTTATTGCAGCCTACGAGAAGGAATTTGCTGAGGTGCTGGATTTGCTAGGTTGCAATCTCGACCATAACGCAAGGGAGCGTTATGTCGCTGCAGTTCCGACACAACCGGATGTTAGTAAAATTCCGCTGATGCATACGCTCTTAGCCCTAGTGCTAAGAAAACTCTACGATCATCATATGAATCGCGGCTCCCTCAATGTAGGCATAGCGGGTATCAGTCTGTCCGAATTGGAGACGGCTTTTAAGGAGTCGACCGGTCGCGACCTACCGATGAAGCCGCAAGCGGATCTGATGGTTATGCTGGAGGCGATGAAACGTTGGGGAATCGCTCGCCCCGTGAAGGCCGATAATGTGGGAGAGGTAACCTGGTATGTGGAAATACTGCCGGGTATTCAGAGTTTGATCAATGAGCGGTCACTGGCAATGTTGAAAGCCCATGCGGAAGTACTTTACGAGCCAGATGGGTCTGATCGCGAAGACACTGAAGGGGGCGAGGCATGAAACAGCTTCGGCGCGTTGTATTGGTTCAGTTCTACCTTCATGAAGCGTTTGATATTGAAATGGATGGGTCAACCGCTTTTCTTGGTCCAAATGGGTCCGGTAAATCGTCGACGCTGGATGCTATTCAAATTGCGATGCTGGGTGGCAACCAGCAATATGCGCGCTTTAACACCCAGTCCGTGTCGAGTAAGCAGCGGCGTAGTTTGGCTGGGTACTGTCTCGGCATGTTGCGTAACCCGGAAAAGGATAGTCAGGTCATTGGCCGAGCGCGCGATGAGGCACGTACCTACATTATTTTAGTCTTTGGTGATGAGGAAACCGGGGCAGACGTCCTTTCTGCAGGGATCTGTATTGAAGCTGATGTCGAGTCTCAACAGCATGAAGTGAAAGGTTTGTTTGTCCTTCCGGGGCAAAATCTGAGGGCGAAGGACTGTATCGTGTTTGACGGCCGTGACCGCCTTCCGATGCCATTTGCAGAGTTTCGGGAGACCGCAAGGGAGCGGGCCAAGACGATAGGGCGCACTGCCATTTTTACAGATAAGTCCAGTGAGTATGTGCAAGAGTTACTTTATGCCCTCAATGGACAGCGAATGCCTGATTCACGGCGCTTCATGTCTTCGTTCGTCAAGTCGATGACACTGAAGAATGTCGACTCTATCGATGAGTTTGTGCGCAACTATGTGGTCGAGCCTAATCCGGTCGATATTGCCGCGTTTCGGAAACAGGTCGAACAGTTTGAAGCGTTGCGTGACCTTATCCGAAAGACCAAAGCGCGTATTTCGCGATTAACCGGGATTCTTTCGGATTTTGAACGGGCCCGTTCGGCGGAGTCCAGAATTGCGTCACTTGAAGCGATTAAAGCTGTATTCCAGGTTGAGTGGCTAGGTGAGCGAATTGATGATCTGGACGAAAGGATCGAAACGCTAAGCGACCAACGAAGAACGGCACAGGAACAGGCTCAACAGGCAAAAGTGGAGCGAGATGCTCAACAAACACAGGTCAATAAGTTAACGGTTCAGCTGGAATCCGATCAGGCGGAGCAGTCTCGCCTACGGTTAGAAAGCGAAATCCGCGCTAATCAACAATTGATTGAGGCCTACCAGCATCCAGAGCTTGCACGGGCTAATCGGTGGGTCAATGCATTGAGAGATGTGGTTGATGATGATGCGTTTAGAAGTATTAAGGGACTGGTAGTTTCCACCATCGAATCATTAGTCCAAGCGCGCAGCCAAGACGATGCCGGCTCGGCAGTTGCAAAAACACTGGGCGAGTTGGGCAGCCAAATTTCCCCTGTGCGTACCACCGCTCAAACCGAGTTGTCTTCCGTCATAAAGCAACGCGATGCCTTGACTGAAGAGCGTGATACGACCCGGCGCCGAATAGCTGCGGCCGGTAAAACAGGGCGGTTGCTTAACGACGGTGCGGCACTGCTGCTGGAATTGCTGGAGCGTGCCGGGATGGCTGTCCAGCCGGTATCTGCTCTGGCTCGTATTCTGAGGGCGGAATGGGCACCCGCACTGGAAGCTTATCTAGGCGGTGATAGAGATGCGTTGGTGGTGACGGAAGGCAACACCCAAGACGCCGTGAAAATCCTGCGGGAAGCACGGCGGCGTGGGCAACGGGTCGATGGGGCCGCTGTTATACAGCCTTATCATCTTCGTCAGGTCAACACTTCTCCTAAAGGTACAGGGTTTGCCGTAGGTTTGCTGGAAACTGACAACGACACCGCCCGCCGCTTTCTGTGGCAAAAATTTGGCAGCATGCGGCTGGTGGATACCGAAGCCGAGCTGGAAATGCATCCTCGGGCGATTACGCGTGATGGCATGCTTAGCCAAGGCGGGCTCACAAAGTCAATCAGGGTCGCTTCCGTCAGTGATCTTCGCGTTGGCAAAGACATGGCGGATACCTCTGAGTTATCCCGCCACGCGGCGGAGATTCAGGGGCACATGGAGGCTCTGGCTAAGCGACAAGCGCGCTTAGAAACGGTAGTGAGGGTCTTGTCGAGTCAAGATGCCGATGATGAGGATGGAATAGCTAAAAAACTGGCCGAAGCCGCCCAGGCTATGACCGCGGCAAAACAACAGTTGACGGCGCTGGATGTCTCTCACTTGGGGGAGATACGAGTTATGGTGGAACACGCTCAGGCTGAGTATCAACGCCTGGATAACGAGTACACGGAGAATGATCGTCTGGCTGTTGGACTGGATCAACAAATTGAGGGAAGAATTCGGGAGAAGACCGCGCTTGAAGATCAATTACCTGAGTGCCGCGAGATTGAACGATCTGCCTTGGCCGATCCACTGATCGTCGTTGAGACAATGGATACCTTGAAGGACGAAGTTGAACGTGCCGAGAGTGCGTATCCCGCCCGCATTGCCGAGGTTGAGAAAAAGCTGAGTAATAACCAATCCCGCCAGAGATCAGCTGAAGAGCGGGCATCTTTGGACCTGGTAAGTTATGTGCAGGATGAGCGTCTGGATGTCCAAGTGTCGGATATGCATTGGCACGACCGCTTTTCTTGGGCAGCGGACGAAAAACACAAACTGGCTGACACCCAGCTACAGAACTACGAAGCTGAAGCCGAGCAGGCGCGCCTGGCATCGGAAGAAACCCTCCGCTCCGATATAGCAATGTCACTGCATGACCGATTTAAGGAGATGGACCTTGAACGCCGGGAGAGAAACAAGATTCTTGATGCCTGTCCGGCCTTTACCGGGGGTGAGCGCTACCGTTTTACCAGCAGTGTCGTGCCACACTACGAGTCACTAGTGCGATATATCAATCAGATCGCACAGGATGAGCAAAGCCTATCGTTATTTGCCGATAACACAGACGACATCAACGAGACACTGCGCGAGCTTGTTGAAGCTGCTGCAGAGTCTGGCAATGCAAGTGCTGTGCTGGACTATCGCCAATTTTTCACTTTCGATCTCGATATTCTGGTAGACGGCAAACGTGTTGATCGCATGAGTAACCGGCAAGGAGCCGGCTCTAACGGAGAGCACATTGCCCCCATGTATGTCGCTGCTGGTGCCGCTTTGGCCAAGGCCTATCGCCTCCATAATCGGAAGGGACAACAAAGTGGCAGCGGACTGATATGCCTTGACGAAGCGTTTCATGGGATGGACACCACAAACGCGGTGGCGACAGCTCGGTTCCTCCAAAGCATTGGTTTACAGTTAATCATGGCAGGACCTGAGTTGGAGCGCACCAAGCTCGCCCCGATTACGCAAACGATCTATGATCTGGACCGGGAGGGGTTAGATTTGCTGATGGAGCGAACCAAATTTAAGGCAGCAGCGAATGCGCTGATGGTCAGCGATATGCCGGGGGAAAATCCTGAAGTGTTGGCCAGCGCTTATCAACAGTTAGGACTGACACCTTCTCAAATGGAGTCTGTAGAAGCTGATGCCGACAATGGCTAGCAAAGGTGCCGAAGCCTGTAACAAAACCATACATCGGCTACTTCAACGTGTGGCTCGCCGTGTGTTTACGGATGGCAATTTGTCGCCTACCGCTGATCAGAGTTCCGTGAGCTTTCCTGCCACGTCATCGAGTCTTTCCGAGTATTTCCAGCTCGAACGTTTTGCTGATAGAGAAGATTATCATGCCAGGTTGCAGTCCTTTGCCAGAATAGGAGCTGTGCAGGCAGATTGGGATCGACGCTCAAGTGAGCAAGGTCAACTAGACAGGGTGACATTGAACGATCCTACGAAAGCTGCGGAATTGCTTGGCATCGATTTGCCGTGGGTTGTTGCCGCCACCGCGATTCAACACCTTGAACAGGTTGCCGGAGATTCTGAACTAACGATTGCCCCTATTGTTGATGCTTGGAAACACGGTAGAGCACCGGGAGGTGTTACGGCAAACAAGGCCAGTCAGTTTATCGATAGCATTCGCGTTATTGAGGCTGCACGTCGGTTGGGGGCTTCCGATCAAGACCTGTTGCTTCGGAGAGTGAGCACACAGCTATTTGGGGACAGTAAGCGAATAGAATCGTTGGTGCGGCCTATCGCGTATCTTCTTTGCGACGATAGCGACGATGAGAATATTTTTTCTCACCTTGGGCTGGTAAAGCACCCCCAACCAATGCTTCTGAGTGGAGGCGCCGACTGTCGTGTGTATGTGGGGGAGGGCTCAATCCCTTTGCTAAAGCCTTATATTGGTCTTCGCCCTGATAGAATAGATGGGCTGTCTGTCGATAGTGGTCGAATCCAACACTTGCTGACGATAGAGAATCTCGCCAGCTTCAATGAGGCGGCAGAGTACAGTGACAATCCCGATGATTTGCTTATCGTGTATGTGGCAGGGAATCCTACGCCATCCTGGTTGGCTGCCTATAGAAGGCTTCTTAAATCCGCCAAGCCCATGACGGTGATGCACTGGGGTGATATCGATGTAGGTGGATTTAGGATCGCTGGGAGAATAGCTGAGAGCGCTATTGCGGTAGGTTATTCACTGGATCTCTGGCGGATGAACGCCGCTGAGATGAGAGCTAACGCGCATAGCAATGCGCCTGGCAAAGAGCAGATAACACAAATTGCGCAGATCTGTGAAAAGTATGGTTGGAATCAGGAATTAGCTGGGCTCAAAGAGAACCCCGTTTTTCAAGAACAAGAGTTGATTGAGTGGACTCCGTTGACCTCATGGTTTAAGTGTTTATAAAGACCCAAGACTTTACGCGGCGGGATGTCAGTTTGAAGCCCGGTAATTCTTCGTAGCGCTCCATATCGCAGATGTTTTTGTGATAAGGGATAGGTGAATTGCGCGTCGCCGGATGGTTCTGCGAAAGGGGAGCGGAGGCGTTTCCACGTACTGCGGTAGATCTTCGTATTCAGGTGTTCCCGGCTTGGGCAGAGATTGGGGTGATTGGGATTTCATGCATAACTCCGATATTGTGCATCAAGACGATGTTTGGCCGTGGAGATATGGTGGTTATCGAGAACAATTGAGCCAACCCGCTGGGGCAAGTTAGAGCGTAATTACAGTAATTGATTGCGTAAGTAGGGCGTAGGTGGCCGTGATGCCCAGAAAAATTTTCTGGTCGGAGCCTAAAGAACCTACTGTTTGTGCTGTCGGAAAAATAACAATTGAGTTATGAGATTGTGGGGATAGGGAAGAAATGTATTTAAGCAACATCAAACTTAAAAATTACCGTCGCCTGTCGGATGTGACCGTTGATCTGGCTGACGATATTTCTATCTTTGTGGGTTCGAATAATAGCGGAAAGACATCTGTTGCACATGCGATGCACTTTTTTGTCAGTGGTTCCAGAGATCGATTTAGTTTTCATGACATCAGTGCATGTCGCTGGGGTGATATTGACAGTTTTGAAGCAGGGAGGGACGGTGCTTCGCTTCCTGTCTTGTCGATTGACCTTTGGTTTGGGGTTGAGCAGGCAGACCTTCACCGTGTCATTGATCTGCTTCCTAATCTTGATTGGCTGGGAGCAAAGGTGGGTGTCCGTATTGCGTTCGCGCCCCGTAATGAAGATGAAACACTGGTACGTTTTCGTGAACGGCATGCACAGGCGCAAGAAGCTGCCGGTGTTACAGATACTTCCGAGGGAGAAGATAGCTATGTAGCCCCTCCGAGATCGTTGCGTGAGTTTCTCGAAGGTGAGATCCAGAAAGAATATGAGTTTAAATACTTTGTTCTCGACGAAACTCAATTCGACGATGCGTTGGAACCAAGTGCAGGATATGAGCCACAAGAACTGCTGCGCGATCAAGGTCGAACGGGGAAAGATATCGTCAGCTCGCTGATTAAGACTGACTTCTTGCATGCCCAGCGTCATCTTTCGGACAGTGAAGGAGGTAGCCGCTCGGAAGAGCTGTCTCGGCATCTAAGCCGCTACTACCAACGCAATCTGCAGCGCCATGGCGAGGATCACAATGCGCTTAAGGCACTCGCAGATTCGGAGATTTTGCTCAACCAGCATCTGGAGCAAGTGTTTGCTGATACTCTTCAGCGTCTAGGGCAACTGGGATATCCAGGGCTTTCCAATCCGCGCTTGATTATCAAGTCTGCGCTTAATCCAGCTACAGTAATGAATAGTCAGGATGGTGCCCATGTCCACTATGCCCTGAATGATGACGGGCTGACACTTCCCGATAAATATAATGGCCTCGGATTCAAGAACCTAATCTATATGGTGGTCGAGCTGCTCGACCTTCATGCGCAATGGCTTGCTACGGAGGAAAACCGACCACCATTGCATCTGGTTTTTGTTGAAGAGCCAGAGGCTCATTTACACGCACAGTTACAACAAGTATTCGTCAACAAAATTTTAGAGATATTAGCGGCCGAAGATGATGAGCCTAATGGTTTCCACACGCAGCTTGTGCTGACGACCCACTCGCCACATATTCTCTACGAGCGTGGCTTCCAGCCCATCCGCTACTTTCGGCGAGAGGGAATCGGCATAGAGCAATCGTCCAAAGTTCTGAATCTTTCCGAGTTTTATCGGACGACGGAAAATCCGAGTCGAGATTTTCTGGAACGGTACTTAAAACTCACGCACTGCGACATATTCTTCGCCGATGCGGCAGTGCTCGTTGAGGGAAATGTCGAGCGGCTAGTCATGCCTCAGATGATTCAGAAAGCAGCTCCGGGTTTGCGATCCTGCTACCTTTGCGTACTCGAAATAGGTGGTGCATATGCCCACCTGTTCCGTACGCTCATTGAATTTCTAGGGATTACAACGCTCGTCGTTACTGATCTGGACAGTGTGAGCGGGCCTGCCAGTGAGAATGATGGCGTCGAGCCTATGGAGGATGGTGATGACGATGAGGGCCCAGTCACTTCCGGAAGCACTTGCACGCCGGACACTCCGGACGCGGTTACATCTAACCAGATGCTTGCACAGTGGCTTCCCGGTAAGAAAAAGATTGACGAACTTTTGAATGCCGATGCTGCAGAAAAGACTATAGCCGCCAATGCATTTGGGCTGGGCGCCATCAGAGTTACATATCCCTGTGCTGTCAATATAGAACGTAACGGTGAGCAGATAGAGTGTGCCGGCCGTACGCTTGAGGTCGCCTTTGCATTCGATAATCTGGATTGGACACAAGATGCCGCCAATAAAGAACTAAGACTTCGGGTACGTGCACCGCAGGATCTGGGCGATTTGGTTCAGAGAATTCATGACAAAGTGCACAGCTCAAACTACAAGAAAACCGATTTTGCACTCGCTTTGTTGTCCAAGGACCCAGGAGCTTGGAATGTCCCCAGGTACATAGCTGAAGGCTTGGAATGGCTTGAAGCCACGTTAGAGGTGGGGGAACAGGATCGCCGTCGGCAGGATGGTGAATCATGACAAGCAGAATCGGCAAACCCGATACAGAAAGCGACACGATACTTCACGAGCGGCTCGCAGGTGACGGTATTCGGCATTTTGTTATGGTTGCAGGCGCAGGCTCCGGGAAGACCACTTCCTTAGTCAAAGCCTTGACGCAGATAGAGCGCACTCAAGGCCTCACACTGCGAAGAAACGCCCAGCAAATCGCCTGCATAACCTATACCGAAGTGGCCGTCGAGGAAATTCGCGGTGATGTCGGAAATGACGAACTTTTCCACGTCTCCACGATTCACAGTTTTCTCTGGACACTCATCAAGCCATTTCAAAACAATCTTCGGGAATGGGTTATTAATCGTTTGCGCGAAAAAATTGCCGAAGAACAAGAGAAAATCGATAAACCCCGAGCGAGAGAGGCTACGAAAGTTCGTGCCGCGGAGCTCATAGAGCGCTATGGCCGCCAGCTCACAGAGATCGGTTCAGTAAAGAGCTTCCGCTATGGCACAGGCAGCGACTATTCAAACGGTGTTCTCGGTCACAGTGACATTCTGAAGATTGGCCCCGAGTTTATTGCAGGTCATGTACTAATGCAGAACGTCTTGGCTCGTCGCTTCCCTGTCGTCTTTGTTGATGAAAGCCAAGACACTGACCCGGCTTTTGTAGATGCCTTGCGTCAAGTGGCAGACGCCGTTCCAGTTGATTTTTGCCTTGGCTTTTTCGGCGATCCGGTGCAGAAAATCTATATGCAAGGAGCGGGTCCTATTCCGGCCGAAGAAGGATGGAGAACGCTGGAGAAGCCAGAGAACTTCCGATGTCCGCAAGCGGTACTTCGCGTTATCAATCGGATCAGGGCCGAAGATGATGGACTTCAACAAACACGGGGTCGTCAGATGGTCGTAGACGGCGAAGAGGTTCCTGTCGAAGGGACTGCCAGGATGCTTATTCTTCCTGCCGATGATCGCCGACAGGCGCGCTTGGAAGAAGCATGTCGTTGGTTGGCCGATCAAGATGGTGACGAAGGTTGGATGAATGCGGAAGACGAGGAGGCTCTGCGACTCTTAGTGCTAGTTCACAGGATGGCGGCGGCCAGGTTAGGGTTTCCCAATCTTTACAGTGCGCTCAATGATAAGTCACCAGAGGAACTCGGCAGTGGTTTGGTAGACGGTACGGCTTGGGTGGTCCGCCCCTTCTTATCCTTCATTCTGCCATTGGTACTTGCGAGGCGCGAAGGACGAGACTTCGAGATGATGCGCCTTCTTCGTAAACATTGTCCTCGTTTACGACCCGATGCACTTGCCACGGCCGACACAGCAGGTTTCCTGGATAGTCTAAAAGAACATGTTGAAGAATTGGTGACACTGTTGGAAGCTGGTGGCGGTGCGAGCATCGGTGACGTTATGTGTTTTGTCAGGGGTAGCGGCTTAGTGGCGTTAGATGAACGTTATATTGAGCTGATCAATACCTACACTGAAACCGCTGAACCGATTGTCGATCCGGCAACTGAAAACGCGACTCTCCGCTTCATGCAATGTGAAGCAGAAGAACTTTGGGGGTACCGTAAGTACATCGAGAAAATGTCTCCCTTTGCTACCCAGCAAGGCATCAAGGGAGCTGAGTTCGATAAGGTCATCGTGGTCGTTGATGATCAAGAAGGGCGAACGAATACGTTTTCCTACGGCAAGTATTTCGGTGTGACAGAGTTGTCGGATACCGACCGTGCAAATATTGATGCCGGAAAGGACTCTACAATTGACCGAACTCGGCGTCTGTTCTACGTGTGTTGTTCACGGGCGCTTACTGATCTTGTTGTGGTGGTGTTTGCAGAGGACACGAATCAGATGCGTGACGCATTACTGCAGAAAGCATACTTTGATCCGGAATGTATCCATGTCCTCGACTAGCTTCATTGAAAGATATGGAAATATTTAACTAGGTGAGCTGAAGTAAGTTGTGACTGTTGTCCTGTCACAGTTCATTGTTTTTTTTACGTCCCGGCGTACCGCCGTCGGGCTCGCGGGCTGCGCCCCGCGCTTCTTGTCGAATCGCGGCCATTCGGCTTTGATCCCTGACGCCTCCGGCCCGTAGGGCCTGCGCGCTCCGCTTGCCAGTCCGAGAGAGGTGGCTGGCGGGGTGGGGCGGTCTTGCTGTTTCCCTTCACCGTACCACGGCGTTCTCGCCGTCAAGGGCTGCGCGTGCTCCGCACGCTTGCGTCCTGCGGCCGTTGGTCACCCCTGACGGCTTGCGCTGCGCCGTGCTGGCGCCGGTTCCGGGCAATTTCGCCCGAGCAACCGGAGCACGATCATGACTCAATTCTCTCTCATTTCCGATTCCTCGCTGCTGGTTCGTGACGACCAGGGGCGCTACCTTCCGGCTACTGCCGACCAGATCCTGACGGCTGCGCGCCAGGTGATCGATCAGAAGATCCAGCGTGGCGCCTCGTTCACGTCACCGGCCGTCGTCAAGGAGTTCCTTTGTGCCAAGCTAGCAGGGTTCGACCACGAGGTGTTCGCGTGCCTGTTTCTGGATTCGCAGCACCGCTTGATCGAGTATGCCGAGCTGTTTCGTGGCACTATCGACGGGGCGGCGGTCTACCCGCGGGAAGTGGTGAAGATGGCACTTCAGGTCAACGCTGCCGCGGTGATCTTCTCGCATAACCATCCGAGCGGGAATCCCGAGCCGAGCCAAGCGGACCGGACGATTACCCAGCGGCTGAAAGAGGCTCTGGCGCTGGTGGATGTACGCACCTTGGACCATATCGTCGTCGGCGGTGAACAGACATCGTCATTCGCCGAGCGGGGGCTGTTGTAGCACAGGGGCTTCGGCCCCTTTTTTGCTGTGCCGTGTTTTGCTACTTGGGTCCGTTTCGTTCGCGCTGACGGAAGCGCTTGATAGATGCATCATCGACCAAATCGTCGGGACCGAGATCCAGGGCGCAGTTGCCTAAGGAGGCTAGCGCCCGGTCGGTTAGCTTGAAGCCCCTTGGCAGTTGGCCGTAATTCCTGGCACTGTTCTCGTCGATAGCGGCGAACAGCGCCTTGAAGAAGTCTGCTCTGGATGGACGCACCGCCGCTGTGGCGGCAGCGGTCAAGGGGTCCGTTGCCGACATGACGGCGCTCTCAGCATCCATTGCCAGTACCTCTATGAACTCGCTCAGCGAAGGCCAGTATTTCAGGTCATATTGTCCTCTCAACGCAGCCAGTCGATCTTGTACGTAAGACCGAAATAAATAGTTGTGTTGTGAAGCCGCTTCGATCACGGAGCAGCAGTGATATTGAGTATCACTGCTGAAGCCAGACGTGTTGTGCAACTCAGAGCGCCGCTCCAGCAGTGTTGCTAGTTCGGCCGCCTTCCGTGCGATCTGGCGATTGGTATTGGCCAGATCGTCTCGCGCGGTTCTTGCCTCCTGAATTTTCTCCGGGTTCCAGAACGCCGCCGCGCTCAACACAAGGCCGAGAAAACACTGGAGCGCTGGCGGGTGCATATGGAGTTTTCCGTACAGTTCCTCATACACAGGCTTCATTTCAATGCTGCGGTGTAACAGTCGATCCGCGACAGTGCTTTCGCTGGGCAGGATGCGGTGTTCGCTGTTGTAGCGCTTCTCCTCCCGAAGAAGGTCTTCGCAGATTTGCTGTGGATTCACTGTTTGCACCGAACTCATGGTCTGTCCTCATTATTGTCGTGTTTCACAGTTTATTGAGTCAGGGTGAAGTTGTCGGTACCTCAATAAACATTGTCGAATCGGCTTTGAGGTACCTGTATACCCCTCATCAATACCTGTGAATGACTCCGATCCGACTTCTTCAATCCGATACTGGGCGTTTCGCTTGCCAATCCGAGAGGGTGCGCTGGGGTGGGCGGTCTTGCTGTACCCCTTCACCGTACCACGGCGTTCTCGCTGTCAAGGGCTTCGCGTACTGCGCACGCTTGCGGGCGTAGCCGTCTGTGACCCTGTGACTGCTTGCGCTGCGCCGTGCTGACGCCGGTTCCGGGCAATTCCGCCCGAGCAACTGGAGATCGTCATCATGAACGACAAATCACATGTGTCGCTGGAGCGTCACGTCTGCCTGGTCTGTGGCACCGTCTTCGATACCGGTAACATCCTACTCGACAAGCGCCTGCGCGCGAGCCTGGAACGCCACACATCGACAGGCTGGGGTCTGTGCGACGAACATCGGCCGCTGTTCGATGAGGGCTTTGTCGCCCTGGTCGAATGCGATCCAGAGCGTAGCGGCAAGCCGACAGGCACCGATCGCTTGAAGCCGGAAGAGGCGTATCGCACGGGGCGTCTGGCGTACCTGAAACGCGACGTGTTCGCCGGCGTGTTCAACATACCGCTTGCCGCCGATCAGGCTTGCGTCTTTGTCGAACCCGGCATCATCGAGCAGCTTCAGGCGATGGTGGAACCGGCATCGGATTGATCGTTCGATCCATCCTCGAAAGCGTCGTTCCCGTTGACCGGGGCGGCGCTTTTTTTCTGCTGCGCCCGGTGTCGATGTCTCCGGCCCTGTGGGTCTGCACGTTGTGCTTGCACTCCAGGGGAACGGTTTGCAACCGATCTCCGCCGCGCGTTGCTTGGCGCCCCTGAAAGCTGCCGAACAGGTTGCACCTGATCGGCCTTCGCGCCTGCAGCGCTGTGTGTGAACGGTACACAGTAAAGATCATAATCTGTCCATCCGTCCCCCTTATTTCATCACCTTGTCCGCGACTGTAGCCCACGGTCGTGTGCCGTCAAGGCGCGCCGGGCGTGTCCTCGCCTGTGCCTGTCAGCTGAAGTTACCCGGCGCTGGTTTCCTGGACGGCACCCGTCCGCGCGCTCCCCGCCGTCGCGGGCGATGAACTCGGGAAAGACGGTGGCAACACGGTCGCAGGACATGTGGGCCGATATTTGGGTTGGTTTATGGGGTGACAAGGCAGGTGGGCTCCGAATCTGGGAATCCGGTGGCATCGGAACGATCCGCTCCCGAAGATACACGAGGGCAGGCAGTTGCATGCCGAAACATGTTGAACCTTGCCGTGACGGGTTGTGTGTTGCCCGGTAGCCCCGGATGCTGGTGATGGGGCATAAACCGTGAGCGGGTGTGTATCACCAATGCGGGGGAGGCTTGCCTGGTGTGACTGTCCGGTCCGCGTTGCAACATCGGTTGCGAAGGATGGAGGACGTTCTTCGCATGTCCTGGGCCATGGACTGACGTGAACGGGTGACAGCGGATACCGGTATCGTTGTGCCGCGGAATACCGGGTAGGCCATTACTCCTGTCGGGTCAGGTCGGCCCAATGCGTCCTTGGTTCGTTGTGAATCCTGGCGAAGGTGCGGCTGCGCCTCGGGCTCAATGGCCGCAACCCTCCGGCGCAAAGAATGTTCCCCGGCGCTGGGCGCCTTCCTCGCGCAACAAATTCTTTGCGCCTCCCGGTCCTCCACGCTGTTGCGGCCGCTGCGCGGTGCACCCCGCCCGACCCACGCCGACCGGATCACAACAAGGACGCGATGGGCGCGACCTTGGCAACCTGAAAGGAGTACACATCATGGCCAACATCGGCACTTTTACCGCAGACAAAGACGGCTTCACCGGCACCCTCCGCACCCTGGCGCTCAACGTCAAGCTCAAGTTCGTCCCCAACGACAAGGGCAGCGAGAACGCTCCCGACTACCGCCTCCTGGCAGCCAACGGCCTGGAAGTCGGCGCGGCCTGGCAGAAAGTCAGCCAGGCGGAGCGGCCCTACCTGTCGGTGACCCTCGACGATCCGTCATTTCCCGCGACTGTCTACGCCCGTCTCATCGAGGGCGAGGACGGCAAGCACAACCTGCTGTGGTCACGGAACAAGGGCGAGTGATCGTCACGGCATACGCCCCGCCCATCGTGGCGGGGTTTTCCGTGTGTCAGGATTCAGGATTCGCCAGGCGTCGCTCTGTGTCCGCCATCAGTTCGGCGGAGCTGCATTCCAGCGCCCGTGCGATCTTGAGAATCAGGGCCAGCGTTGGCATGTGCTCGCCGCGTTCGACTTTCCCCAGGTGAGAGCGTTCCACGTCCGCCAGATTGGCGAGGGTTTCCTGGGCCACGCCCCGTTCCGTGCGCAGGGCGCGCACGGCTTCGCCGAAAGCCCGTGCAGGCTCGGCTTCATAAGTGGTGGCGTCGGCTGGGCGGCCGCGTTGGATTGGACGCTTCTTCATACATGGGAGCGTCGTCTCGCGGCATAATAAAAACCACGTTAAAGATAACTCATTTGTGATTTTCAGCCTATGATGGAAGGGGTTTTGTGATAAGGCCTTTTTATATGCGTGGAGACACAAATGTGGAAAACCGCTTTGGTGGGGACGCTAAATTACGATTTGCCGGATTCGAGGTTTTGCTGATTTCCGTAGATCCGGCTTTGTATCTTTGGGCAAAGTCCCAATCCCGTATTCGTGCCATGTCGTAAAGGCGCAAGTCCGGTTTCGTGCATTTCAGGATCGATTCCCGGTTCATTCCACAGCGAACAGTGCGCGAGTCTGGCGCTCGCCGCTTGCCGTCAACCCCGGCCCGCACCGGACCGTGTTGGGGTGTGACGGCCGCGCGGCCTGTCCGCGCCTGGTGTCGCCTCGCTCCGCCGTGGAGCGAACCCATCAGAGGAAGCGACCATGAAAACACTTATCACCGAACAACAACGCACCCAACTGCTGGCCAACGGCCAGGCCCATGCCGAGGGCTGGGACATCGACCCGCCGCCGGTGGTCAAGCTGTTCACGCCGGATGCCCAGGCCACCTGGCTGCTGACGGAACTGGATCCCGAGGACGGGGATACCGCCTTCGGCCTGTGCGACCTGGGGCTGGGCATGCCGGAACTTGGCAGTGTACGTCTCTCCGAATTGTCCACCATCCGCGGGCCGCTGGGCCTGCCGGTGGAGCGTGACCTGCACTTCATATCCAGGCGCACGCTCTCCGAGTACGCGGCGCTGGCCCGCGACAACGGGTCGATCCTGGATTGATCGGCCCTGCCAGCCCGCAATGGCGGGCTGGCAACAGCACTGCCTTGATGGGATTGTTGTGACTTTTTCGGTCTGACGCCAGACCTCAGGCGCAACACTTCGTATTGTTGCTCCAGCAGAGTGCAGCCAAGACGAAAAGAGTCAGGATGTTTGTGGCGAGATGGGGCAGGGTATTCGGTGCTGCGCGGAAAAGGTTTCCACGCAGCCGTCGCATTCGGACGATCCGCACAATGCCCCGGAGCCAATCGGACTTGACGCGCGCCCATAACGAAGCAGGCAGGATTATACGCCGATAACGCCATAGCTCCCACCGCCAGAACCGCCGACTTCGCGCGACGTATCCCGCTGAATGACAGGGAGGAGCCCCGTCGTGGCCAAGTCCGGCGAGCACTGGCACCCTGGTGCCGCCTATCTCTACGTCCTGCATCTTGATGGGCCGGCACTGGCCTGGGAGTACCTGCGCCGTCACCCCGACTACCGGCGCGACTGGTCGGGCCGCCGTCGTCATGCCGATGCGGCGGCGCTCTGGGGGCTGCACCTGTTGGAAGATCCTGCCCTGGATGCGCGAGATGCACAGCCTGTGTGGTGTCCCGATCACGCCAGCATGATCCAACTCCATCCCGATCTTGATCCGCCACCCGGTGCCGAGGGCTTCGGCCTGTGGCGGCTTCCTGGGCGCAAGCGCCTGGTCCATGACGGGCGTCGGTTGTTGGTGGCCACACGCTGGGCCGGTAGTTGTCTGCGCCTGGCTATTGCACCCGGCCTGCGAGAGGGCATGGCCTACGTCTGCGCGGCGCGCGCCTCGGCAAGCCGCAACCTGGCCAACGAAGCCGAAAAATTGGTGACCGGGGCGGTGACGAACGCTATGGCTTGTGCCCGTCCCTCGGCGACCGAACTACTGGAGCTTCACACCCTGCAGGCCCTGGACGGTGTTCTGGCAGGCGCGTCCCTCCGCGCCGTGGCCGCTGTCCTTTTCGGTACGGCCACCGTTGCCCGTGAATGGCATGCTGACAGTGCGCTGCGTGCCCGGATGCGCCGCCTGGCGCGTCGCGGCCGTGGCCTGATGCGGGGCGGTTACCGCAAGCTGGTATCACCTTCCCTTGAAGGGGGACGTTCCGGTTCACCCACAGATCGTCCCTGAGCAGGGAGTCCCGCTTTCTCCAGACTGTCTCCATCCGGCCACAACAACGTGGCCACCGACCAAGACCGATGGAGAACCCTGCCATGAGACCCATGCCACTGCGGCCTTCTGCCGCCCCCGCTGCCACGCAGCAAGCCGTTCCTCCTTCCCGCTATCTCACCAACGATGAGGCCGCGGACTACCTGCGCCTGTCACCACGGACGCTGGAAAAACAACGTGTCATTGGCGGCGGCCCGCGATTTCGCAAATTCGGCCGTCGGGTGATGTACGCGGTCAGTGACCTGGATGCCTGGGCCGACGCCCGCAGCTACGAGGCCACCTGCGACCCCGAGTATGTCGAACGCCACGCCGGCGACAGCCGTCATGAACGCTGAACGCACGTCCGACCATGGTTCTCTCCACAAGCCCGGGCAACGGGCGGGAACAGCTCGATCTGTTCCGCGCCCTGCCGGGAGAGATGGCGATCCGCGACGCCCAGGACCTGATGGCCTATCCGTTTTTTTCGCTGGCCAAGTCGCGGCGCACAGTGCCCATCGATTTCCACTCCGGGCCGGTCACCGTGCGGGTGGAGGGCACGGGAGCGCACGGTATCGCCACCATCTGGGATGCCGATATCCTGATCTGGGCGGCCAGCCAGATTGTCGAGGCCTGCGATGCAGGTATACGGCCGTCGCGACGAATGCGCGCCACACCCTACGAGATCCTGCGCTTTATCGGGCGGGGCACATCGCGGCGCGACTACCAACGCCTGAGGGCCGCGCTGGATCGCCTGCAATCCACCACGGTAGCCACCTCCATCCGCGAGACCACCGGGCGGCGCCTGCATCGTTTCTCGTGGATCAACGAGTGGAAGGAGTGCGCGGATGTCCATGGACGACCGCTTGGCATCGAACTGATCCTGGCGGACTGGTTCTTCGCCGGGGTGCTGGACGAGGCCCTGGTGCTCACCATCGACCCAGCGTATTTCCGGCTGACCGGCGGCATCGAGCGCTGGCTGTACCGCCTGGTGCGCAAGCACGGCGGCCGGCAACCCGAGGGATGGCGATTCGATTTCCCCTACCTGCACCGCAAGTCGGGCAGCCTGGCCCGGCCCAGCGACTTCGCCTGCGATCTGCGCGCCCTGGTGACACGACAGTCGCTGCCGGGGTACGTGCTGTCAATCGAACGCCGACCCGGTTCGCCGGAAATCCTGGTGTTTCGACCCGTGCCGCGCATGACACGTTGATAACTGCGGGACAAGCTGTGAACGGGCTCGTGCTATCGGGCGTAAGGGCCTTCGTGCTATCAGGCGCAAGCGACTCGTGCCATCAGGCGTACGCATTCGCCGCCATCTCAATGACCACGCGGTGTGCGTTTCTCTCTAACGTATTACCTAACAATCAATATCTTTATTTAACATTTACTTACTCCTTGGGGCAGTGGATAAGTCGAACAGGTTTCCCCAATCGGTGCGATGCATCGGGGACGGTCGCACCATGATCATCGCCCTGCTCAACCAGAAGGGTGGTGTGGGCAAGACCACGCTGGCCACCCATATCGCGGGTGAACTCGCCCTGCGAGGTCAACAGGTCATACTGCTGGATGCCGACCCCCAAGGCTCCGCCCTGGACTGGACGCAGCGGCGCAGCCAGCTAGGGCTGCCCCGTTTGTTCAGTGCGGTGGGGCTCGCCCGGGAAACCCTGCACCAGGAGGCGCCGGAGCTTGCCCGGCGTTGTGATCACATCGTTATCGATGGCCCTCCGCGCATTGCCGCCATTGCCCGTTCCGCGCTGATGGCTGCAGAGCAGGTGCTGATCCCCGTGCAACCCAGCCCCTACGATCTGTGGGCCAGTGGCGAGATGGTGGCGCTGATCCGCGAGGCGCAGGTGTTCCGGCCACACTTGGCCGCGGCCTTTGTGATCAACCGGCGCGTGGTGCGCACGGTGATCGGCCGCGAAGCCCGTGGCACCTTGGATGAGCAACCTTTCCCGGCACTGGCCTCCGAGGTGTGCCAGCGTATTGTCTTTGCCGACAGCGTGGCGGCAGGTCGCCTGGCCCGGGAGACCGCACCGGACAGTATGGCGGCCCGCGAGATTGGTGCTCTGGCCGATGAACTGCTGCGGAGGGTGCCATGAGTGGAAAATGCGGCAAACGCGTTGCCATCGGCGCACGTCCTCCGACCGATCCCAATGCCGAAGCCTGGATACGCCAGGGCGATGCCAACGCCGTGCAAAAGGGAGAGCTCTACACCGCCCGGCTGACACTGGATGTGACGCCGGCGATGCGCGCCCGTATCAAGGTGTCGGCCTTCACCCGGAACACCACGGTGGCGGAATTGCTGCGCGGATTGCTGGAGCGCGAGTTTCCGGAGGAGGACGCATGATGCTGGACGAGCCACCCACGAACAATTTGCCGTTGATGCCGCCTCGGGCATTCACCCCGCCGAATGACGACGCACCCTTGACCCGCGTCTCGCTGCTCTACATCGAGCAACGTATCAACCTGTACCTGCGCTTCGGTTGCCCGCTGCGGGTGTACCAGCTCGACCACTGGCGACGCTGCGCGGTATTTCCCCCGGCGCAACTATTTTGCCGAATTCGTTGGGAGTCGAACGACTACGGCACCACGCGCTGGCAACTGATGGTCCTGCAAAGCGGCCGACCGCAAGAGCGTATGCAAAGGGTGCGCGGTGTGCGACCCGGCGCACACATCCTGCTGAACGCCGAGGGCGAGCGAAATGTGCGCGCCGTCCTGTCACAGATCGATGCCATTGAGGCACAGAGCATTGAGCCTGATGATGTCTCTCCGAGGTATTGGCGCTTGTTGAGTAACCGCCTCGCCGCACAACAGCCGCTACCCAACTACGACGCCGACCGCCATGCAGCCTGGTTGGCGGGGAGGGCACTGTAATGACACTGAAAACTGCTGTGAACTCCCGTTCACGTCGATTGGCGTGCGTCACGGTCCTGGTACTAATGGCAGGCGGTTTGGCCGCACTGGTCTGGGCGGCATTCACGCCATCAAAAGCACGGGTGGTCTACAACGCCTCTGACAGTGTGCCGATCGGCTGGTATCGCATAGCACCGCTTGATACGGACGTAAATGCGATACCGGTGGATAGTATTGTGTTGGTTGATTTACCTGATGAAGTTGCGGTTTTGGCGGATCAACGTGGCTACCTGCCTCTGGATGTCCCGCTGCTGAAACGTGTTGGTGCGGTAGCACCACAGCATGTCTGCATTCAGAGTGGCCTCGTGCGTATTGATGGCGTACCTGTGGCCCACGTGTTGCTCATTGATGCACAGGCACGTCC
>Ga0265293_10005542_pt1 | contig 20982 bp, 17 predicted proteins | sample Munlanlewell138R_FD_192505 | JGI IMG/M metagenome (GOLD analysis project Ga0265293, IMG submission 192505) | Leachate microbial communities from a municipal landfill in Southern Ontario, Canada - Leachate well 138R | ecosystem: Engineered > Solid waste > Landfill > Unclassified | place: Canada... | reverse complement strand
CAGCGATCCGGCCAAGGCCACGCAGAAGCTGTTCGAGACGGCCGGCTACATGACCGGCCTGTTCCGCAAGCTTGAAACCAGCGGCAAGCCGTGGGTCTCGGCCATCAACGGCACCTGCATGGGCGGTGCCTTCGAGCTTTCGCTGTCCTGCCATGCGCGCGTGGCGGCCGACAGCGACAAGGTGAAGATGGCGCTTCCCGAAGTGAAGATCGGCATCTTCCCGGGCGCCGGCGGCACCCAGCGCGTGCCGCGCCTGACCGACCAGCAGCAGGCCCTGCAGATGCTGACCACCGGCCAGACGCTGACGCCGAAGAAGGCCAAGTCGATGGGGCTGATCACCGAGGTCGCCGAGCCAGCCAAGCTGGTCGAGACCGCCAAGGGCCTCATCAGGAACGACCTTTCCGCGGTGCAGCCATGGGACCAGAAGGGCTTCAAGCTGCCCGGCGGGCCGATCTACTCGGCGGCGGGAGCCAATCTGTGGCCGCCGGCGATCGCGATCCTGCGCCGCGAGACCTATGGCAACTATCCGGCTGCGGCCGCGATCCTGAAATGCGTCTATGAAGGCCTGCTGGTGCCGTTCGACACCGCACTTCGCATCGAGCAGCGCTATTTCACCCAGATCATGCAGAGCCAGGAAGCAGCGGCGATGATCCGCTCGCTGTTCATCTCGCTGCAGGAGCTGAACAAGGGCGCACGCCGCCCCGAGGGCGTGCCGGAAACGAAGTTCAAAAAGATCGGCGTCATCGGCGCCGGCTTCATGGGCGCCGGCATCGCCTACGTCACCGCCAGGGCCGGCATTCCGGTGGTGCTTCTCGACCGCGATCAGGCGGGAGCCGAAAAGGGCAAGGCTCATTCGGAAAGCCTGATGGACGGCGCGATTAAAAAGGGCCGCGCCACGCAGGCCGACAAGGAAAAGCTGCTCGCGCTGATCACGCCCAGCGCCGACTATGCCGACCTCAATGGCTGCGACCTCGTGGTCGAGGCGGTGTTCGAGGACTCGGGCGTGAAGAAGGCCGCGACCGAGCAGGCGGAAGCCGTGCTGAAGTCGACGGCCGTGTTCGCCTCCAACACCTCGACCATTCCGATCACCTCGCTGGCGAAGAACTCGGCGCGCCCGAAGAACTTTGTCGGCATCCACTTCTTCTCGCCGGTCGACAAGATGATGCTGGTCGAGATCATCCTCGGCAAGAAAACCGGCGACAAGGCGCTGGCCGTGGCCATCGACTATGTGCGGGCGATCAAAAAGACGCCGATCGTGGTCAACGACACGCGCGGCTTCTTCGTCAACCGCTGCGTGCTGCGCTACATGGCCGAGGCCTACAAGATGCTCATCGAGGGCGTTCCCGCGCCGATGATCGAGAACGCCGCCAAGGCTGCCGGCATGCCGGTCGGCCCGCTGTCGCTCAACGACGAGACCGCCATCGACCTTGCCCAGAAGATCATGAAGCAGACCATTCGCGATCTGGGCGACAAGGCCGTCGATCCCCGGCAGATGGAGCTGGTCGACACCATGGTCGACAAGCACGGCCGCCTCGGCCGCAAGAACGGCAAGGGCTTCTACGATTATCCGGAAAAGCCGGCCAAGAAGCATCTGTGGGCGGGGCTGAAGGATCTCTATCCGCAGCAGGACGCCGACAAGATCGACTTCGAGGAACTGAAGCAGCGCTTCCTGTTCGTCATTGCGCTGGAAGCCGCGCGCGTGATGGAGGAAAAAATCGTTACCGACCCGCGCGAGGCGGATGTCGGCTCGATCCTCGCCTTCGGTTTCGCGCCCTATACCGGTGGCGTGCTGTCCTACATCGACGGCATCGGCGTGGCGAAGTTCGTCAAGATCGCCAAAAAGCTGCAGAAGAAATACGGAGCCGAGTTCAAGGCGCCGAAGCTGCTGCTTGAAATGGCGGACAAGGGCGAGACCTTCTACCAGCGCTTCAACCCCTATGCGGGCACCGAGGCTAAGAAAGCCGCCTGATTCCATCAGGCGACTTTGTCTGAACCGGTAGCGGGCGTGGTGCCATGCACTGCGCCCGCGGCCATCCCACCCGGTACCACACCGGAAGGCAAAAGCGATGTATGTCTGGGCGCGACTGGCACGGGTGCTGGCCACGGCGAAAAGCCGGGGCGACTATCAGGTCGGCACCGAAACCCGCCTCACCTTCCGCTGCCTGCCGACGGACATCGACCTCAACCTGCATCTCAACAACGCGCGCTATATGATGCTGGCCGATGTCGGCCGTATCGACCTGTTCATGCGCGCCGGTCTCGGCAAGATGATACGCGAGCGCAAATGGGCGCCGATGCTGGGCGGCCTGCAAGCCGTCTATGTGCGCGAGATCCGCCTGTGGCAGCGCTTTCACGTCTATTCCGCCATCGAGACATGGGAGGGCACGCAGGCGCTCGGGCGTCACCGCTTCGTGCTCGAAAGCGGCGAGACCGCCGCCACGGTCGTCACCACGGCCGGCGTCTACGACCGGCCGGGCCGGCGTTTCCTTGAAATTGACGAAGTGGTCTCCGCCCTTGGCAGCGATGTCCGGCCGCGGCCGCTCAATAAGGACGAGAGCGCCTTCATGGCCTCGCATATGGCCATGCGTTCCGCCGCGCGGGCGCAAAGCTGACGGCAAGCCTCCCCGCGGGTGGACAAGCCGGGGAGGTGCGGTTAAAAATCGAAAGGTATTTTTTCCTGTTCAGGAGCTTAGAGGCGCATGCTCTCGCATGACCGCGTATGGGCCGCCATAGACGCGCTTGCCGAGCGTCATTCCCTGTCGGTATCGGGCCTTGCGCGGCGCGCGGGGCTCGATTCCACGGCCTTCAACAAGTCCAAGCGCCTGTCCGCAGACGGAAGGCCGCGCTGGCCATCGACCGAATCGCTGGCCAAGATCATCGAGGCGACGGGCTCCTCGCTGGATGAATTCATCTCGCTCATCGATGGCAGGAAGGCGCTCGCCGACGCCCTGCCCGTTCAGCGGCCGTCCGTGCCGCTCGTCGGTTTCGCGCAGGCCGGCGCCGGCGGTTTCTTCGACGATGCCGGCTTCCCCGTCGGCCATGGCTGGGACCTGATCGAACTGCCGGCACCCGCCGGCGGCCCCGCCTATGCGCTGAAGGTTCAGGGCGATTCCATGCTGCCCCTCTATCGCGACGGCGACGTGCTGATCGTCGAGCCCGGCGCCAGCGTGCGCAAGGGCGACCGCGTCGTGGTCAAGACGGTTTCCGGCGAGGTCATGGCAAAAGTGCTCAGCCGCCAGACGGCGCGGACGATCTCGCTGGTGTCGCTCAATCCCGCGCATGCCGACCGCGAGCTTTCCGTCGAGGAGGTGGACTGGGTGGCGCGCATCGTGTGGGCGAGCCAGTAGTGATGCGGCCCCTGCATGCCGCATTTGCGGTGACCTGCCTTCTGGGCATGGGCATGCTGGTCATTGCGGGCGGGCAGGCGCTGAACTCGCAGCCATCCGGCGCAATACCATCAGAAAGCGAAATCGTGGTCGACACGGACATCGGCGATGTCATTTTCGGCGAGGACGTGCAGGACAGCGAACCCGATTCTCCCGAGACCCCGCCGCAGGAGCCGCAGCCCGCCCTCCCCTTGCGACCGATCGAGCCGGACATCATCGCCCCGCCGGAACTGGAACCGGCAGAGCTGGAGCGGTTGCCGCCGCGGGAGCCGCTGAGCGATCTTTCGCAGGCCGTGCCGCCCAAACCGAAGCCGAACGCCGAATGGCAGGGCGCAACGCTGTTCCGGCCTGTCGCCAGCGCGGCCGGGCGCATCTCGGCGCAGGACCGCTCGGTGACGATTGCCGGCATCGATCTGGTGGCCGCGGAGGAAACCTGCACCGATCAGGGCAGGCAATGGCCGTGCGGCGCCCGCGCGACGACCGCGTTTCGCGCCTTCCTGCGCGGCCGCGCGGTGATCTGCGATATTCCACAGGAAGCCGGCAGCGGCGAGTTCACCGCCCGATGCCGTCTGGGCAAGCAGGACATCGGCGAATGGCTGGTGGCCAATGGCTGGGCGCGCGCCGACGCCGACGGGCCTTATGCGCAGGCGGCCGAAAAGGCGCAAAAGAGCGGCAAGGGCATATATGGCCATGCGCCGGACCTTTCGGGCCTGTCGCCGGCTCCACCTTCGGGCAGCGTGGAACTTCCGGAGGTGCCGGACAGCATCATCGAACTGCCCGGCCCCTCCGAAACCATCCCGCTTACGCAGCCAGCCGACCTTCCAGCGCCTTCCCGATAAGCTCGCGGGTCTCGGCAATGCCGTAGAGGGCTGCGAAGGAGCCGAAGCGCGGACCACGCTCCTGACCGATCAGCACCTGATAGATCATCTGGAAGAAGGCGACGGAGACACCCGGTCCGCCCTCGGGGCTCTTTTTCGCATGATCCTGATAGCGCTCGATGGCGCGTGCCACATTGAGCGCCGCGTTCTGGATCGCCTCGCCGTCAGCGCCCTCGGGCAGGTCAGCCAGCGCCTGCGACAGCTTCGCCAGCGCATCGCGCTCCACCTCGTCGGGCGCGCGATAGACCTTGGACGGCTTCACGAAATCGTCGAAATAGCGAATGGCGTAGCCGGTCAGACGATCCAGCTCCGGATGCGTCTGCGGCGTTACGCCTTCCGCATAGCGCGAGATGAAGCCCCACAGCACGTCCTTGTTCTGGGCGTTTGAGACGCTGACCAGATTGAGCAGCAGCGCGAACGGCACCGGCAGGTCGATGGCCGGTGGGTTGCCGCTGTGAATGTGCCAGACCGGATTGCCGAGACGGTTCTTCCAGTCCTGCTTCGGATAGGCCGACAGGAACTGGTAGTACTCGTCAACGGCGCGCGGGATGACGTCGAAGAAGAGCTTCTTGGCCACGCGCGGCTTCTGGAACATGTAGAGCGCGAGGCTCTCGGTCGGCGCGTAGGTCAGCCACTCGTCGATGGTGAGCCCATTGCCCTTCGACTTGGAAATCTTCTGGCCGTTTTCGTCGAGGAACAGTTCATAGACGAAATGTTCCGGGGCGCGACCGCCGAGGATTTCGCAGATCCGGTCATAGATCGACGCGTTGGTCTGGTGATCCTTGCCGAACATCTCGAAATCGACGTTGAGTGCCGCCCAGCGCATGCCGAAGTCCGGCTTCCACTGCAGCTTCACCGCGCCGCCCGTTACCGGCAGCGTGGTCTCGGTGCCGTCCTCGTCGTCGAAGGTGATGGTGCCGGCTTTCGCATCGACATGCTTCATCGGCACATAGAGCACGCGGCCGGTCTTCGGCGAGATCGGCAGGAAGGGGCTGTAGGTAGCCTGGCGTTCCTCGCCCAGCGTCGGCAGCATCACCTTCATGATGTCGTCGAAACGCTCAGCAGCACGCAGCAGCACCTCATCGAAGCGGCCTGCCTTGTAATACTCGGTGGCGCTGGCGAACTCGTAATCGAAACCGAACGTATCCAGGAAACGGCGCAGCATGGCATTGTTGTGATGGCCGAAGCTTGCGTAGTCGCCGCCGAACGGATTGGGCACCGAGGTCAGCGGCATGTGCAGATAGGGTTCCAGAAACGCGCGATCAGGCACATTGTCGGGAATCTTGCGCATGCCGTCCATGTCGTCGGAGAAGACGAGAAGCCGCGTCTTCACCTTGCCTTCGGTGAGGATGTGAAAGGCGTGGCGCACCATGGTGGTGCGGGCAACTTCACCGAAAGTTCCGATGTGCGGCAAGCCCGATGGGCCATATCCGGTTTCGAACAGGATCGTCTCCGGCAAGCCGGTTTTGGCATAGCGGGCGATGATTTTTTTCGCTTCCTCGAACGGCCAGGCTTTGTTCTCTCCTGCGGCGGCGAGAAGTTCCGGGTTGAGATCGAGGGCGTCGTTTCCGGCCATGTCGTTGGTCCTGTTGGTGAAGCCGGCTTCGGTGCCGGTCGCATTGCTCTATGCGGGCCGGCACGCAAGGTCAAATTTTTCCCATGCACAGGCCGGCTCAAACCCTTCAAATAAGCCAGAAAGCGGGATTTTTGGTGTTTTTCGCGCCTATTCGCCGCGCTCTTCCAAACTGACGCGCTCAAGCCCGCGCAGAACGCTTGCACGCCGCGAAGCCTGTTCTTATATACGCCGCAGTTCCATACGGGGCTGCTGCATGCCAGTGGGCTGGTAGGGAAAATGAAGTGAACAGGGGCTTTCGCCGGAACGCCTGACAGGGTCCTTGAAAGCCTGCTTGAAGGAGAGACTGAGTAAATGGCTAAAGTAATCGGCATCGATCTCGGAACCACCAATTCCTGCGTCGCCGTCATGGACGGCAAGGACGCCAAGGTGATCGAAAACGCGGAAGGCGCGCGCACCACGCCTTCGATCGTCGCCTTTACGGCAGACGGCGAACGCCTTGTGGGCCAGCCGGCCAAGCGCCAGGCTGTCACCAATCCCGAAAACACCGTCTTCGCGGTCAAGCGCCTCATCGGCCGTCGCTATGACGACCCGGTCACCGAGAAGGACAAAAAGCTCGTCCCTTACCACATCGTCAAGGGCGACAATGGCGACGCATGGGTCGAAGCGGGCGACAAGAAGCAGTCGCCTTCGCAGATCTCCGCCATGATCCTGCAGAAGATGAAGGAAACGGCTGAAGCCTATCTCGGCGAAAAGGTCGAGCAGGCCGTCATCACGGTTCCCGCCTATTTCAACGACGCCCAGCGTCAGGCCACCAAGGACGCCGGCAAGATCGCCGGCCTTGAAGTGCTGCGCATCATCAACGAGCCGACTGCGGCCGCGCTCGCCTATGGCCTCGACAAGCGCGACGGCAAGACCATCGCTGTCTACGACCTTGGCGGCGGTACCTTCGATATTTCCGTGCTTGAGATCGGCGACGGCGTGTTCGAGGTGAAGTCGACCAATGGCGACACCTTCCTCGGCGGCGAGGACTTCGACATGCGTCTGGTCGAGTATCTGGCCGACGAGTTCAGGAAGGAGCAGGGCATCGACCTGCGCAACGACAAGCTCGCCCTGCAGCGCCTGAAGGAAGCGGCCGAAAAGGCCAAGATCGAGCTGTCGTCCACGACGCAGACCGAGATCAACCTGCCCTTCATCACCGCCGATGCCAGCGGTCCGAAGCACCTGACGCTGAAGCTGACCCGCGCCAAGTTCGAGAGCCTGGTCGACGACCTCGTCCAGCGCACCATCGAGCCGTGCAAGGCAGCCCTCAAGGATGCCGGCCTCAAGGCGGGCGAGATCGACGAAGTGGTTCTGGTCGGCGGCATGACCCGCATGCCCAAGATTCAGGAAGTCGTGAAGCAGTTCTTCGGCAAGGATCCGCACAAGGGCGTCAATCCCGATGAGGTTGTGGCCATGGGCGCCGCGATCCAGGGCGGCGTGCTTCAGGGCGACGTCAAGGACGTTCTGCTGCTCGACGTGACCCCGCTGTCGCTGGGCATCGAGACGCTGGGCGGCGTGTTCACGCGCCTCATCGAGCGCAACACGACGATCCCGACCAAGAAGAGCCAGACTTTCTCGACGGCCGAGGACTCGCAGTCCGCGGTGACGATCCGCGTCTTCCAGGGCGAGCGTGAAATGGCGGCCGACAACAAGCTGCTCGGCCAGTTCGATCTGGTCGGCATTCCGCCGGCACCGCGTGGCGTGCCGCAGATCGAGGTCACTTTCGACATCGACGCCAACGGCATCGTCAACGTTTCGGCCAAGGACAAGGGCACCGGCAAGGAGCACCAGATTCGCATTCAGGCCTCCGGTGGCCTGAGCGATGCCGATATCGAGAAGATGGTGAAGGACGCCGAAGCCAACGCCGAGGCCGACAAGCAGCGCAAGGCGCTGGTCGAGGCCCGCAACCAGGCCGAGTCGCTGATCCACTCCAGCGAGAAGTCGCTGAAGGATTACGGCGACAAGGTTTCGGAAGCAGACCGCACCGCCATCTCGGAGGCCATCACTGCGCTGAAGACCGCCACCGAAGGTGACGATCCTGCCGACATCGAGGCGAAGACCCAGACGCTGGCCGAGGTTTCCATGAAGCTCGGGCAGGCCATGTACGAGGCCTCGCAGAAGGAAGCCGCCGAAGCCGACGCCAAGGCGGATGCCGCCAAGGACGGCGACGTGGTCGACGCCGACTTCGAGGAGATCGACGAGGACGACGACGGCAAGAAGTCGGCCTGATCTGCGACAAAAACAGGAAAAGCCCGGTTCCGGCCGGGCTTTTCTGCAACTGTCAGCTTAAAAACGCGGCCATATCTTTGCCGGCTCTGGCATCAGGGCGGTGAAATACCTAAATCGAAGGCCGCAAAAGAAGAGCAGAGTGCCGGTTTCGCGCGCGGCAGGCGCGTGAGGGGCCGGAAATATGCCGGGAACAGCGACCTTGGTCGCGCCGAGCGACAGCATTGCCGTTTCGGCGATTTGGAGCCATCGGGCAGAAGAACCAGGACAGGCTTTAAATGAAGGTTGATTTCTACGAGACGCTGGGCGTCAGCCGCAGTGCGGATGACAAGGAACTGAAGAGCGCGTTCCGCAAGCTCGCCATGCAGTTTCATCCCGACCGCAATCCGGGCGACGACGCCTGCGAGCATAAATTCAAGGAAATCAACGAGGCCTATGAATGCCTCAAGGACCCGCAGAAGCGGGCCGCCTATGACCGTTTCGGCCATGCGGCCTTCGAGAATGGCGGCATGAATGGCGGCGGCGGGTTTGCGGCCGGCGGCTTTGCCGACATCTTCGAGGACATTTTCGGCGAGATGATGGGTGGCGGGCGGCGACGCTCGTCCGGTGGGCGCGAGCGCGGCGCGGACCTGCGCTACAACATGGAAATCTCGCTTGAGGAAGCCTTCACCGGCAAGACGGCGCAAATTCATGTACCGGCCTCGATGTCCTGCGACGAATGCTCGGGTTCCGGCGCGAAGCCCGGCACCCAGCCGGTCACCTGCACCATGTGCGGCGGCCACGGCAAGGTGCGCGCATCGCAGGGTTTCTTCTCCATCGAGCGCACCTGCCCTCAGTGTCACGGACGCGGCCAGACCATCAAGGACCCGTGCGGTAAGTGCGCCGGGCAGGGACGCATCACCGAGGAGCGCGCGCTGTCGGTCAACATTCCGGCTGGTATCGAGGATGGCACCCGCATCCGGCTCGCCGGCGAAGGCGAAGCGGGGCTGCGCGGCGGCCCATCCGGCGATCTCTACATCTTCCTGTCGGTGAAACCGCACGAGTTCTTCCAGCGCGACGGCGCCGACCTTTATTGCAAGGTGCCGATCTCCATGACGACGGCAGCGCTCGGCGGCTCCTTCGAAGTCACGACGCTCGATGGCAGCCAGACACGCGTGAAAGTGCCCGAAGGCACCCAGAACGGCCGCCAGTTCCGTCTCAAGGGCAAGGGCATGCCGGTACTGCGCCAGACGCAGGTTGGCGATCTCTACATTCAGACTGCCGTGGAGACGCCGCAGAATCTCACCAAACGCCAGCGTGAATTGCTGGAAGAATTCGAGCAGCTTTCCAGCCAGGAAAATTCGCCGCAATCGAGCGGCTTCTTCAGCCGCATGAAGGATTTCTTCGAGTCCTTCGCTGAAAAATAAAGGCTGTTCCGCAACCGCCTTTTCCTGACGCAATCAGCAAACAGGCCCGGATTTTTCTTGAACCGGGCTCATCAGATGCTAAGTACCACCATGGGGAGCGCAGGAGATTTGCATGGCTAAGGGAACCGGACTGCGCAAGACGCTTGCGGCAAAGTTCGACGACGAACTCAAGTTCTTCAAGGGCTGGATAGACAAGCCAAAGGCGGTCGGAGCGATCGTTCCCACCAGTTCCGTTACCGCGAGGCGCATGGCCTCGGTCATCGATCTCGGGTCCGGTCTTCCGGTTCTGGAACTCGGCCCCGGCACCGGCGTCATCACCAAGGCCATCCTGCGCCATGGCGTGAAGCCGGAGAACCTCTACGCAGTCGAATATTCAGCCGATTTCGCGCGCCATCTGCGCAACAATTTTCCCGGCGTGAACGTCATCGAGGGCGACGCCTTCAATCTCGACACCACGCTCGGCAAGGATGCCGATCTTACTTTCGACGCCGTGATCTCCGGCGTGCCGCTGCTCAACTTCCCGGTTCCACGCCGCGTGGAATATCTCGACGGTCTTTTGTCGCGCATGCCGGAAGGCCGGCCGGTGGTGCAGATTACCTATGGCCCGATGTCACCGATACCGCCCGGCCGTGGCGACTACACGGTCGAGCATTTCGATTTCATCCTGCGCAATATCCCGCCAGCACGGCTGTGGATCTACCGCCGCCGCACGCACTGATTTTCAGGCCTTCAGCTTTCGCTCACCAGCCGGACGAATTCGCGTTCGGCTGCCGTCTCGTGATGCTGGCTGTGGCGAAGCATGAAGAACTTGCGGCGCGGCACCGGATAGTCCACCGCGACCAGCCGCCCCGCCTTCAGCGCATTCGACACCACCAGCCGCGACATGACCGTCGCACCAGCCCCCGATTCGACGGCCACGCGTACCGACTCGTTGGTGGGCAGCACAAGGCTGATTGAAACATCGGAGAGGCCGTGGCCATGCGCCGCCAGCATCGCCTCCAGTATGGAGCGGGTGCCGGATCCGTGCTCGCGCATCACCCATGGCGAGGACCTGAGGTCCAGCGCATTTCCGTTTTTTTTGGTCGCCCATGGATGCGAAGGTGCAACCACAAGCGCCATGTCGTCATCGGCCACCGGCATCACGCCCAGCGCGTGGGCATCCACCTCGCCTTCAACGAAGCCGATATTGGCCTCGCCCTTGCGCACCATGGCCGCCACCGTCTCGGTGTTGCCCATGGTCATGTCCACCGCCAGACCGGGATAGGCGGAACGAAACGCATGAATGATGCCGGGAAGCCAGTAGTTGCCGACGGTCTGGCTGGCGGCGAGGCGCAGCGAGCCGACCTTTAGCCCGGCCAGATCGGCCAGCACGAGTTCGGCGCTGGCGGCACGCGCGAGCACGGCTTTCGCCTCGGCAAGGAAGGTGCGCCCGGCATCAGTCAGCGCGATGCGCCGCCCGACCCGGTCGAACAGCTTCGTCGCATAGCGCGCTTCCAGCGCCGAGACGGCAGCACTTGTGGCCGACTGGGTGAGGTTGAGATCGGCGGCGGCCCGCGTCACATGCTCGCGCTCCGCGACGGCAACGAAAATGCGCAACTGCTCGAGCGTCATCGCCTTGTTCTCAGACCAGAAGCTTCACCAATACCAGACTGAAGCCAGCGATAAACACAAACGCGGAAAGCGCAAGCAGAAGCGGCCGCAGGCCGCGCGACCTGATCTCCGACACATTGGCGTTCAGGCCCATGGCGGCGAGCCCCATGGTGAGCATCAGCGTGGTGATGAAGGCCACATGCGGGCGCAGCGCATCCGGGATGCCGACAAAGCTGTTCCACAGAACCACGGCGATGAAGCCCAGCACGAACCAGGGCATCGGCGCGCGTCCGCCTGCCTCGCCTGCGCCAGCCTCGCCTCCCTTTGGCCGACGGGCGGCAAAGCCCATGGCGAAAACCATCGGCGCCAGAAGCGCGACACGGGTAAGCTTGGCCACGGTTCCCGCCTCGCCGGCCTGCGGCCCGTACTGGAACGAAGCGCCGATGACCTGCGCCACCTCATGGATGGAGGCACCGGCCCACAGGCCGAAGGCGTTCTGGTCGAGGCCGGCCAGCGCGCCGAGCAGCGGATAAGCCAGCATGGCAACGGTGCCGAACAGGGTGATGGACGCCACCGCGTAAGCGACATCCTCGTCGCGCGCATTGGTGACGGTGTTGGCCGCCACGATCGCAGAGGCGCCGCAGATCGAGGTGCCGGCGGCGATGAGTTGGGCAAGCCTGCGCTCGACGCCAAGCAGGCGCGCCACCGCCATGGTGAACAGGAAGGTCGCGGCCAGCGTCACCGCAACGATGCCGAACCCGGCAATACCGATCGAAGCGGCCTGATCGACGGTCAGCTGGAAGCCCAGCAGAACGATGGCCAGACGCAGCAATGTCTTCTGGCTGAAACGGATGCCTTCCTTCGTATTGGCGGCAACGCCCACCGTGTTGGCGAACAGCATGCCGATGATGACGGCCAGAATCATGGGGCTGAAGATGACGAGACCCGGCATTTCACGCAGCGAATAGCCGGCTCCGGTAATCACGCCGACCAGCACCAGACCGGGCCAGATTCCACCGAAACGCCTGGCGTTTGGGGCGGCGGCTATCGAGCCCGGCAGAAGGTTCTCGCTTGCAGACAATGCATTCTCCATTTCCTGTCATATGGGGAATGACATTTCCTACATGAGCGATCCAACGCATTATTTGTATCGTAACGTTCGATTTTTCCGAACGATCACCTTACGGGAACTATTGACGGCTTCTTTTCGGGCTTGCTGCGGGCCGCACTCGCGGCCATGGTGCATGTGATATGCCCTTCGAGATACTCACAACGCACCAACCAGATCCGCTGCACGCCGCACCTGAGGCTTTGCGGGCGAGTTCTTTCATGGGGCTTTGGCAGGTCCGGCGCAGGCTGGTCGATCATCTGGGCCAGACACACCTTGCTTTCACGGGAGAAGCCCGCATTGGTGCGGATTCCTTTACCGAGACGGGCGAGCTTCACAGCAGCCGCGGCGTGATGGAATCGAAACGCCTCTATCTGCTCGCCATGGACGATACGGGCGCCGATGTGCGCTTTGCGGGCGGATCGGACTTCATCCGGCTTGGCCTTGCGCCCGATCAGCGCGTGGTTCATCATTGCGGCGACGACCTTTATGAAGGCCGCTTCCTGTTCCGCAGCCTCGACTGCTTCATCGAGTTCTGGCGCGTTGCCGGGCCCCGCAAGCGCTATGCCAGCCTCACCCGCTACGAACGGATTCCAGCCACGCCATGAACCCGCGACAAGATGCGGCTTGTGCAGTGCGACATAGGGTGGTTCGCTGATCGTGGAAGCAGTTCGGGGGTTATGGCGATGTACGAGCACATTCTGATTTCCAGCGACGGCTCGGAGGCCGCGCAGGCGGGCGTCGACCACGGACTGACGCTGGCGAAGAAGCACGGCAGCAAAGTGACGGCAGTGACCGTGACGGAGCCCCTCGGCGGCCAGTTCGCCTTCGCATCGGAATTGTGGGCGCCCAGCGAAACCGAGATCGCGGCCTTCGACGAATCGCAGGCCCGCATAGCCCAGCGCATTCTTGAACCGATCCGCCGCAAGGCCGAGGCGCTCGGCATCCCGATCGAGACCTTGCATATACCGTGGCGACTGGTGGCAGGCGCGCTTTGCGAGATCGCCGAGCAGAAGGGATGCAGCCTGATCGTGATGTCTTCCCATGGCCGAACGGGCATGAACCGGGTTATGCTGGGAAGCCAGACCGCCGAGGTGGTGGCCAAAGCCAAGGTGCCCGTTCTGGTGGTGCGCTGAGGCGGGAAAATTTCGCGTCAAATTCGGGGTGAAAGGAAAATGCCTGTAATCATCACCGAAATGAACCGATCCGAATGCCTGGGCCTGCTGTCCTCACAGCGGCTCGGGCGTCTGGCCTGCTGCCTTGACGGCCAGCCCTATGTGGTGCCGGTAACTTTCGCGTCCGACGGAAATTATCTTTACGGCTTTTCGCTGACCGGAAAGAAGATCGAGTGGATGCGCACCAATCCGCGCGTCTGCCTTCAGGTGGATGAGTTCGCAAGCCACGGCGAATGGCGCAGCGTGATTGTCGATGGCAAGTTCGAGGAACTGCCCGACCGGATGGGCTGGAAGCTTGCACGCGACCATGCGTGGTCGCTGCTCAGCCAGCACGCCAACTGGTGGGAGCCCGGCGGCCTCAAGCCCGCCGACGAGAACCCGACGCCACATGTCTTCTATCGCATCATCATCGAAAATCTGACCGGCCGCAAAAGCGTGACCGAACCAGACTGATTCGTCACGGGGCAACACAGGCTCCAACCGCCTGCGCCAGCGCCTCGATCTCATCCTCGCCCGCGCCATTGCGCCGCCATGCAAGGCCGATCTCGCGCGAGGGCTGCGGTTCGGCAAAGGGCACGATGCGGATGTCGTTGCGGGCCGTCTCGGCCGGCACGGCAATCTCGGGGATCAGGGTCATGCCCATGCCGTGCGACACCATCTGCAGCAGCGTGGCCATGGAGGTGGCGCCGAAATTGACGAGGCTGCGCCTGCCGGCCATGCCGCAAACGGCCAGCGCCTGATCGCGCAGGCAATGGCCCTCCTCCAGAAGCAGCAGGCGCCCGGTGTCGACCTGCGCTTCCGTCAGCGGCGACATCAGCACGTCACTGTCATTCGTGGCGGTCGCCATGAAGAAGCGGTCGCGAAACACCGGCCGGGTGGCGATGCCTTCATGATCAATCGGCAGGGCTGCCACCACAACATCCAGCCGGCCCTCGGCCAGATCGGCAATCAGCCGGTCGGTCACGGCCTCCTTCAGCTCAACCTCGATGGCGGGATAGGCGCTGCGCAGATGCGGCACCAGCTTCGGCACGAGATAGGGCGCGACTGTCGGAATGATGCCGAAGCGGACGGGACCGTCGAGCAGTCCTCCGCCGCGACGGACCGCCTGTTCGAGCCGCTCGACGCCGGCCAGCACGCCGCGCACATGTTCCAGCACTTCCTCGCCCTTGCGGGTGAGCAGAATGTTGCCCCGGTTGCGCTCGACCAGCGTGACACCGAGATAAGCCTCCATCTCGCGGATCTGCGACGACAGCGCCGGCTGGCTGACATGGACGAGTTCGGCAGCACGGCCAAAATGAAGGACGGATGCAAGCGCCTCGAAATAGCGCATCTGACGGAGCGTAAGCATGATAAGAAAATCTTATCGAAGATAGTTGGAAATACAATTGGAAATTATCGTGAGGGCGTGGGAAAAGTGTTGTTAGAAGAGTTCTAAACAGACGCGAGCCGGCGCACAGCCTTTTCCGGTTCGTTGTCATGGCGGTGAAGAAACCGACGATCATCATCCGGATCGCCGCCCGATTTTCACGAAGGCAGATCGAAACAGGAGGAACCATGTCTGATCGACCCACGCTGACCACCACCGCCGGCGCACCGGTGCCCGACAATCAGAACTCGATCACCGCCGGCGAGCGCGGCGGCGTGATGCTGCAGGACTACCAGCTCATCGAGAAGCTGGCCCACCAGAACCGCGAGCGGATCCCCGAGCGCGCCGTCCACGCCAAGGGCTGGGGCGCTTTCGGCACCCTGACCATCACCGGCGACATCTCGAAATACACCAAGGCCGCGGCGCTGCAGCCGGGCGCGGTGACGCCGATGCTCGCCCGCTTCTCGACCGTTGCCGGCGAGATGGGCGCGGCCGACCATGAACGCGACGTTCGTGGCTTTGCCCTGAAGTTCTATACGCCGGAAGGCAACTGGGATCTGGTCGGCAACAACACGCCGGTGTTCTTCGTGCGCGATGCCTACAAGTTCCCGGATTTCATCCACACGCAGAAGCGCCATCCGCGCACCAACATGCGCTCCGCCACCGCCATGTGGGACTTCTGGTCGCTGTCCCCGGAAAGCCTGCATCAGGTGACAATCCTGATGTCGGACCGCGGCCTGCCGGTCGACCCCACCTTCATGAACGGCTATGGCTCGCACACCTATTCGCTGATCAACGCCGCCGGCGAGCGCGTCTGGGTGAAATTCCACTTCAAGACCCAGCAGGGCCACAGGCACCACACCAACACGGAAGCCGAGCAGATCATCGGCCGCACCCGCGAAAGCTATCAGGAAGCGCTGTTCGGCAAGATCGAGAAGGGCGACTATCCACGCTGGAAGCTGCAGGTGCAGATCATGACGGAGGAAGAGGCCGAAAGGACGTCCTACAATCCCTTCGACATCACCAAGGTGTGGCCGCATGGTGAGTTCCCGCCGATCGACGTCGGCATCATGGAACTGAATCGCAACCCGGACAACTATTTCGCAGAGATCGAGCAGGCGGCCTTCTCGCCATCCAACATCGTGCCCGGCATTTCCTATTCGCCCGACAAGATGCTGCAGGCCCGCATCTTCTCCTATGCGGACGCCCACCGCTACCGGCTGGGCACCCATTACGAGAACATTCCGGTCAACCAGCCGAAATGCCCGGTGCATCACTACCATCGCGACGGCCAGATGAACACCTATGGCGGCATCCGCACCGGCAATCCGGACGCATACTACGAGCCGAATTCCTTCAACGGCCCGTTCGAGGACGCCTCGGCCAAGGAGCCGCCACTGAAGATCGAGGGCGATATGGCGCGCTTCGACCATCGGGTCGGCAATGACGACTACGTGCAGGTGCGCGCCCTGTTCAACCTGTTCGACGACGGCCAGAAAAGCCGCCTGTTCAGCAACATCGCTGCCGCCATGGGCGGCGTGCCGGGCCATATCGTGGAACGCCAGCTCGGCCACTTCCACAAGGTGCATCCCGACTATGCGGCCGGTGTGCGCAAGGCCCTGAAGGAAGCGCATGGCTACGAGGCCGACACGCTGAGTGCTGCTGAATAAAACCGCACGCACTTGCAGGACAAGAGCCGCGGGGTCCCTCCCCGCGGCTCTCTCTTTGTCGCTGGCTTTTGTGGCTGGCCTTTGCGTGCGGCAAGGTTCCGGACGGCCAAAGGGTTGTGCCGCTGCATCCGGCAGCTTAGACCCTGTTTGAGCTTCACGAACGGATCGAACATCACATGCGCATGGGCGGAAGGCTGGCGGCAGCCATGGAAGTGCTGGCGGATATCGAGGGGCGGCAAAGGCCGGCCGCCGATGCGCTGCGCGACTGGGGCATTGCCCACCGCTTCGCCGGCGGCGGCGACCGGGCTGCCATCGGCAACATCGTCTATGACGCGCTGAGGCGCAGCCGCTCCGCCGCATGGCTGTTCGACAGCGGCAACCCGCGTGCGCTCGCCATCGGCGCGGTTCTGCTGGAATGGGGCGAGACGCCCGAGGGCATCAACGCCATGCTGGAGGGTGACAAATTCGCCCCCCCGCCACTGGATGAAAACGAATTGCACATCCTGCGCGAAAGACTGTCCGCCGACATGCCGCACGAAGTGCGCGCCGACTGCCCGGACTGGTGCGCACCCTTGCTGCAACAGGCTTACGGCGAAGACTGGACCGACGAAGCGGCAGCCCTTGCCCGCCGCCCGCCGCTCGACCTGCGCGCCAACCTGCTCAAAGGGGGCCGCGACGCCGTTCTCACCGCGCTTGCCGCCACGGGCGCGACCGCCACCGAAATCGCACCGCACGGCATCCGCATTGCGCCGATCGAAGGCAGCGGCCGGCATCCGAACGTGCAGTCCGGCGAGGCCTTCGCCGAAGGGCTCTTCGAGGTGCAGGACGAGGGCTCGCAGATCGTTTCCGAACTGGCGGGCGCGCGCCCCGGCATGCAGGTGCTGGACTATTGCGCGGGCGCCGGCGGCAAGTCGCTTGCCCTTTCGGCGGCCATGCGCAATCAGGGCCAGGTCTTCGCCCATGATGCGCTAAAACCCCGCCTCGCACCGATCGTGGAGCGCATGAAGCGCGCCGGCAGCCGCAACATCCAGCTGGCCGCCGGAGCAAGTGAGCTTGCCCCGCTGGAAGGGCGCATGGACATCGTGCTGGTCGATGCGCCCTGCACCGGCTCGGGCACATGGCGGCGGCGGCCGGACACCAAATGGCGGCTCACGCGCCAGCAGCTCGACCAGCGCATCGCCGAACAGGCCGAAATCCTCGACATCGCCGCCGCCTATGTGAAGCCGGGCGGCCTGCTCGCCTATGTCACCTGCTCGGTGTTCCGGCAAGAGAACGGCGAACAGGTAAAAGCGTTTCTGGGCCGCACGCCGGGTTTCACCCCGGAGGACCATGCGAAGCCGTGGAACCGGCATTTCCCCGGCCACGAGGGCCGCGCCAGCATCGGGACGGGCATTTCCCTGTCGCCGGAGCGCACCGGAACCGACGGCTTTTACTTCTGCGCCCTGCGCCGCACTTGATCGTTGCCGCCCGCGCCCCAGTTTGAGATGGCAGGCGCCATTGCCTGCCATCTCAGGGGCCGACCGTGAACAAATATTTGTCGCTTGGCGTTTTCCTCGTTGCCGTGGTCGGCATCGGCATGTTCATCGGCATCGCGACGCCGCCCGGCGACTGGTATGCAGGGCTTGCCAAGCCGTCTTTCAATCCGCCGAACTGGCTGTTCGCTCCGGTATGGACGATCCTCTACATCCTGATCGCGATCGTCGGCTGGCGCACATGGCGGCGTGAGCCGGCTGGCATCGAGATGAAGCTATGGCTTGCCCAAATGGCGCTGAATTTCGCCTGGTCGCCGGTGTTCTTCGCCATGCATGCAACGGCGGCGGCGCTGGTCATCATCATCCTGCTGCTGGCCGTAATCCTGTGGTTCATCGACACGGTCCGCGCCGATGACAGGCCCTCGGCCCTCATGTTCGCGCCCTATGCGCTGTGGACAGGGTTCGCCACCCTGCTCAACGCCTCCATCCTCTATCTCAACTAGCACTCGTTATACGCATGGTTTTGTCCCGAAACCGGTTCCCACCCTTGCCGCACATGCTCTATGGTCGCGGCCCATCAACGATTCCGGGACAGGCATGAAGACCGACATCAAGCGCATCGCAGCGATCATTTCCGCCGAGATCAACGCACGGCCCGATCAGGCGGCCGCCGCGATCACGCTGCTGGACGACGGGGCGACCGTGCCCTTCGTCGCCCGGTACCGCAAGGAAGCGACAGGCGGGCTGGACGACACGCAACTGCGCACGCTTTCGGAGCGGCTTGCCTATCTGCGCGAGATGGATGCAAGGCGCGACACCATCCTGTCGTCCATCCGCGAGCAGGGAAAGCTGACGCCGGACCTGGAAGACAAGATCGCAGGCGCCGCCACCAAGGCCGAGCTTGAGGACATTTATCTTCCCTATAAGCCGAAGCGCCGCACCAAGGCTGAAATCGCCCGCGAGCGCGGCCTTGGCCCGCTGGCGGAAGCGATCCTTGCCGACCGCGCCGCCGTGCCGGCCGATCTGGCCGCCGCCTACATCACCGACGAGGTGGCGGACGTGAAGGCAGCACTTGAGGGCGCGCGCGACATCATCGCCGAGCAGTTTTCGGAGAACGCCGACCTCGTCGGCCGCCTGCGCGGCTACATGCACGAACGCGCCGTGCTGCGATCCCGCGTGGTGGACGGCAAGCAGGAAGAGGGTGCAAAATTCTCCGACTATTTCGATCATTTTGAGCGCTGGTCCGGCGTGCCCAGCCACCGGGCGCTCGCCATGCTGCGCGGCCGCAACGAGGAGGTGCTGTCGCTCGACATAGAAGTCGATGCCGACGACACCTCGCCGATGCGCCCCACCGTGCGCATGATCTGCGACGCATATGCCATCGGCCGCACGCTTCCGGGCGATCTCTGGCTCGCCGAAGTGGCTGGCTGGACGTGGCGCGTGAAGCTGTCGCTGCACCTGTCGCTCGACCTGATGCGCGACCTGCGTGAGCGGGCCGAGGAAGCGGCGATCCACGTCTTCGGCCGCAACCTCAAGGATCTTCTGCTGGCAGCCCCCGCCGGCTCGCGCGCGACCATGGGCCTCGATCCGGGCATCCGCACAGGTGTGAAGGTCGCCGTGGTCGATGGCACCGGCAAGGTGCTCGCCACCAGCACGGTCTATCCGTTCCAGCCGCGCAACGATCTGCGCGGCGCACAGGCGGAATTGTCGTCGCTGATCCGCAAACACGGCGTGGAGCTGATCGCCATCGGCAACGGCACCGCCAGCCGCGAAACGGAGCGGCTAGTTGCCGACATGCTGTCCGATATGCCAGCTTCCGGCACGGCATCGAAGCCCACCAAGGTCATCGTCTCGGAGGCCGGCGCTTCAGTCTATTCGGCATCGTCCACGGCGGCAGCCGAATTCCCCGATCTAGACGTGTCGCTGCGAGGCGCGGTCTCCATCGCCCGCCGCCTTCAGGACCCGCTGGCGGAACTGGTTAAGATCGAGCCGAAATCTATCGGCGTCGGCCAGTACCAGCACGATGTCGACCAGTTCCGGCTGTCAAAGGCGCTGGACGCCGTGGTCGAGGATGCCGTGAACGCGGTGGGCGTCGATCTCAACACGGCGTCGGCCCCGCTGCTGGCGCGGGTGTCGGGCCTCGGCACCTCGCTGGCCGAAGCCATCGTGCTGCACCGCAATCTCAATGGGCCCTTCGCCACCCGCAAGGAACTGCTGAAGGTGGCGCGCCTCGGGCCGCGCGCCTTCGAGCAATGCGCCGGCTTCCTGCGTATTCCGGATGGTTCCGAGCCGCTCGACGCCTCCGCCGTCCACCCGGAGGCCTATGACGTCGCCAAGAAGATCGTGGCGGCCTGCGGCCGCGACGTGCGCGCGCTGATGGGCGATAGTGCTGCTCTGAAGGCGCTCGATCCGCGCGTCTTCGCCGACGAGCGCTTCGGCCTGCCGACTGTGCGCGACATCATTTCCGAACTGGAGAAACCCGGCCGCGACCCGCGACCCAGCTTCCGCACCGCGACTTTCGCCGAGGGCGTCGACGACATCAAGGACCTGAAGCCCGGCATGCTTCTGGAAGGCACCGTCACCAATGTCGCGGCCTTCGGCGCCTTCGTCGACATCGGCGTGCATCAGGACGGTCTGGTGCATGTCTCGCAGCTTGCCGACCGCTTCATCAAGGATGCGCATGAAGTGGTGAAAGCGGGCGACGTGGTGAAGGTGCGCGTGGTCGAGGTGGACGTGAAGCGCAAGCGCATCGGGCTTTCCATGCGCAAGGATGGCGGAGCCCCGCAGCAGGAGCGGCGTCACAATGACGATGCCCGAGACAATACGGGCCGGCGCGGCTCCCATTCCGCCACCAAGCCCAAACCCGACCGGGCCGGTCAAGGCACACCCCAGCAGGGCGCATTCGGCGCCGCCCTTGCAGAGGCGATGCGACGCAAATAAGCGGGGGGTTCGGGAGTCAAATCGGGCCCCGGCACGGTTTCGCCGGCGGCATTGCCAAAGGATGCTGGTCATGCAGATCGGAATGATGGGCCTCGGCCGTATGGGCGGCAACATGGTGCGCAGACTGATGCGTGCAGGTCATGAATGCGT
>Ga0265293_10005541_pt1 | contig 20985 bp, 20 predicted proteins | sample Munlanlewell138R_FD_192505 | JGI IMG/M metagenome (GOLD analysis project Ga0265293, IMG submission 192505) | Leachate microbial communities from a municipal landfill in Southern Ontario, Canada - Leachate well 138R | ecosystem: Engineered > Solid waste > Landfill > Unclassified | place: Canada... | reverse complement strand
CTCACTCCTTGTAGGAAGTCCTGTTGCAGGTCCTGGTCTTTGGGCTAGATACATCACAGCAGGAGTCTCTGTCATGCCAGATAGACTCAAAGCCTCGCACATAAGAGCAAAACCGCCTCCAGATGTTGTGGTCATTGCTCTAGCCCCTGCGTACCAACCGCCAAGCACCATATGCAGAGATGCTATCTCATCTTCAGTCTGCTCCACGGCTATATCAAGGTGTTTTGTCATAGAAGCCATAAAGCTTAGCACTCCAGTTGATGGAGACATCGGATAGGCGGTTAGCATATTACAACCGCCTGCTAAAAAGCCAAATCCCGAGGCAGTAGTTCCATCCATCTGATGGAGTTTTTTCACACTCTCTATATCAACTTTTGGTAACTCAAAATTGACTTTATCTTCTAATTTGGCTCCCTCTTCATAACCTAGCTGGGCAACCTCTTTATTAACTTCATCATCTTTAAAATGTTCTGCGATGCTCTCTAACAAGAAGTCTTTATCAATACCAAGTGCTCCAAAGAGCATACCTGCGATATAGGTATTTGCATACTTCGCACTACCAAACTTTTTTGCACTCTTTTGCATGGCAACCAAGATAGTGTCATCTGTGCCAAATGCCTCATCTGCAAAAATCACAGTTTCTTTATGGCATCTACCCTGCATATGTTCTAAAGCGAGTGCATCTAAAGCTACGGATATATCAACCTCCCAGCACGGTGCTTCAACTAAAGCATTTGAGATTCTAATTAGTGTAGTATTGCTCCCACCTCGCACCCTAGACATAAACTCTTTTGTTGAGTAAACATAAAAGCCACTCTTTTTAAATGCGCTATTGAGGATACTCTCAAGGGTAGCAATACCCATTCCTGCCGCACCGCCAATTAAGATAGAGATACTTTTAAAACTATTACCACTGCAACGCTTATGTTCGTTTACTCTCATGTTAATATCCTTTACCTCGCTGGATTCCTATATGAGCGTATCTTAAAAAAAATAATATATTGGTAATAACACTATATTAGTAAATAACTTTAACTTATAAAATAGATTGTTATGTTCTTTGGCTTAATCTTGCTAGTTGGAGATGTATGAGAGTTTTGATTATATATTAATCTATAAAATTATTAGCTATTATATAATTTGAATCTTTGCATTTTTTATAGTAATTTTTCCATTTAACTCATATTCAAAAACCTTAGCAGCAAATTTTGCTATAGCTTCATCATAAGTTGGATTTGTTTTACAATATTCTAAAAAGTTGTCCTTTATAATATTACCTTGCTTAATATCTCCAAACTTTGCAACAAACTCATCCACATCATATATAGCTTTTGCAAGCCCTTTATTGAGAAGCTTGTTTGTACCATCGCTCTCACCAACTCTATGCGGCAATACATAAATCTCTTTTTTCATTCTCAAAGCATCTTGCACACTTCTCATCGTTCCCGAATTTATATCTGCATAAGTTACGATGAGGATATCTCCCAAAGCAACAACCAACTCGTTACGAAGAGGAAAATTATATTTATAAGATGCTACTCCGGCTTGAAATTGGCTTAGAACTAATCCCTCTTTTTCCATATCTTCAATTATATTTTTATTTATTGCCGGATATCTTTTGTCAAGCCCCGTTCCTGCAACCATTATAGTATTGTTTGCTCCGGCAGCCTTATGACATATAGCATCCACACCGATAGCACCGCCGCTGACTATGCAGACTCCGGCTTGTGACAACTTAGATGCGATTTCATATGTTACTTGTCTTGCATATTGATTTGGCTTACGACTGCCGACTATAGAAATCTTTGGTCTTGTAAGCAGTTCTGTTGCACCTATATAAAATATCTCTTTTGGATATCTCTTCATGGCATCAAGCTCTGGAATATGAAAGTCTATAGTTTCAATCATATTTTACCAATAACGATGAAAGTTCAGAAACTCTCTCTTGAACTATATGCATCTCAATAAAATCTCTCTATAAGAACTAACTCAACATCGGCAAAAAGCTTTTTTGATTCATCAATTGCCAAAATAGTATTTGAGTGCGGATGTCCTATTGCAATGGCACTTCCATGCGCTTTTGCATATGCAACTGCTTTTTTTATCTGCCCCTTAACATACTCTTTATCAAACTCATGATCTAAAAAAATATCTCTAGATATATACTTCTTACCATAGTTTTTCATAACAGCAGGGACCTTTGTATTCCCTATAGTTCTGCTGTCTATAAAGTTAATATTTTGCTTATCTAACGCGTATATAAGTCTCTTTACTGCGTTTTCATCTGATGTAAACTTACTGCCGGTATGATTATTTATATATTTTACTTTAGGAAAAAGCTTTTTTATCTCGGCAATTCTATATGTAATTATCTCCTGAGAATCATCCACTTTTAGAGTAAAAGGCTCCTCCTTTGTAAAGCTTTTTGCTTCCATGGGAAGATGCACCATGTAGAAACTCTCTTTTGAAGCTAAAGTATGAGAGTTTGGTCTATGTTTACTCGGCGGTAAAAAAGACATTGTTATGGGTAGATTTAGACTCTTTATAGCATCAACTTGCGCCCTTACGCTTACATCGTCTATAATAATTGCAAGTTTTGGTTTTGAAGAGCTTTTTACTATCTCTCTTTTTGGAGGTATTGGAAGGACTTCCCCCTCAACCTCATGGGAAGCATCTTCGTATTCTGCGACACTCTCCTGCTCTTTTACAACAGCCTTGCTATCCTTTTTCAGCACCTCTTTTAGTCTGTCATTTATATCTAACTCTTTTTTATCCATATCTTCGAGTTTTTTGAGCATTGATGCTTTTTTTTGCTCTTTTGCTTGAGCTTTTTGAACTATCTCTTTTTTTGCACTATCATGTCCAATATAATAGCCGGCTATAAATGAACCTAGAAAAACTGCAATAACAGCTAAAATCCAAACTGCATATATTAAAATTTTTGATTGTTTTTTAGAACTTGTTTTTTTTCTTCTTGACATATTTTCTCCATTAATTATTGATAAAACTATATCCTAAAAAATTAAAATAGAAATTATATATTGCATTTTGACATATAATGCCGCTCTTAAGCTCTTAAAATAAGAAAATTTAAGCATTGTATTTTTTAAGTATATTTTTTGTATAATCCCGCGTTCCTTTCTCTTTGTATCGATTTATATTTTCGATATATACACATCCGAAAGGGAAACAAAAGCCTTACATCATTAGTGATGGGCAAAATACCAAAGGGAGATTATACTCTATGAGAAATTACGAAAACCTAGTAATCGTAAAACCAACATTAACGGCAGAAGAGATTCAAGCTAGCATAAACGCTATCGAAGAAATCATCACTTCTAACGGCGGCGAAATTGCTGCAAGAGACACTATGGGTATGAGAAAATTAGCATATCAAATTGGAAAAAACGAGCGTGGTTATTTCCATGTTGTTTATTATTCAGTTGCGCCTTCAGCAATTAGTGAAATTGAGAGACGTTTTCGTATCAATGAAGACCTTCTTCGTTTTGTAACTATCAAGTATGATACAAATCGTGAAGTTGCAGCTTGGAATCAACTGGTTCTAAAAGCAAACAAAAAAGCCTCTTCCCCAGCAGCAGAAGCTAAAACAGAAACCGTTGAAGCAGAAGCAGAAACTGTAGAAGTAGAAGAAGTAGAAGAAGTAGCTGAAGAGTCGGCAGAGTAATTAAGGCTAAAGCCTAAATAAATAAGGATAATTCATGTATAACAAAGTTATTTTGGTTGGAAACTTAACTAGAGATATAGAACTTAGATACTCTCAAGGCGGAATGGCAATTGCAAATACGGCAATTGCCACAAGTCGTAAATTCACCGTAAACGGCGAAAAGAAAGAGGAAGTTTGCTTTGTAGATATTACATTCTTTGCAAGAAGTGCAGAGATTGCCAACCAATACCTTCGTAAAGGGAGTAAAATCCTAGTAGAAGGTAGACTTAACTTTGATCAATGGGTAGATCAAAACGGACAGAAGCGCTCTAAACACTCTGTTGTTGTGGAAACTATGCAGATGCTAGATTCAAAAGGTGAAAACCAAGGTGCCGGCGGTTACCCTGCTGGGCAGAGTCAAGCGCCGCAACAAGGCGGTTATGCTTCTCAGCAGCCACAAAGTTACCGTGAACCTGCCGGCACACAACAGCAGCCATCTTCTTATTCACAAAATAAGCAGATGCCGCAGAGCAGCTCTATTCCCGAGATAGACATTGATGAAGATGAAATTCCGTTTTAGAAATAATAGATAACAAAAGGAAATACCATGGCAGAAAGAAGAAAGTATAAAAAAAGATACTGTAAGTACTGTGAAGCAAAAGTTGACTTCATGGATTATAAAGATGTAGGAGCTCTTCGCTTCTCTCTTTCAGAAAGATATAAAATCATGCCTCGTCGTTTAACAGGTAACTGTAAGCGTCATCAAGATATGATTTCAACAGTTATAAAAAGAGCTAGAGCTGCAGCTTTAGTTCCATATACTGTAACTCGTAAAACAGTTGTAACTGCACCTTTTGAGAACCTAAAATAGGTTCTTTGGTGCTTTTGCACCACCTTTTATAGACACTATTCTCCCACAAATAAACTCTCATATTATTTAGGAATATTTTTTGCTATCTAAAAAGTAAAAAGTGGTACCATGCACTATATACTGACTATTATCTTACTAACTTCTTTCATGTATGCAAAAACAGCAGATTTTTCAATCATAATAGATGAAAAATTCAATAATGCTCTAGTTGATGTAACCGAGGATTATGACCGTTCTATCAGTGCAGTCGGCTTTATCAAAGAGTACAAACAGGAGCCATCCCAAAGCTCTAAAACTTATACAAATGCTTTTGATTATCTCTCCTCTTTATCAAATGCTCACGGCTCACAGATACACCTTGTCAAAGTAGATAAATATGCAGATATTTTACTTAGAAAATCTATGAATCTTGAGAAATTTAATGAACCCATTGGAATTGTAAAAACGCCTCAAAACGGCTATTTAATTGGGGGTTATACTCTTGATGGCTCTTTGCTGCTGATAAAAATAGACTCTAGCGGTAATAAAATATTTACAAAGCAGTTTGGAACTTTAAACCAAAGCAGAATGAACAAAATTATTCTGCTGCGTGATGGCGGAATTTTAGCAATAGGTTCCGCTATGGCTACACGAGCAAATCATAATATTTTTGAAAATGGCTTTGCGTTAAATGATGTCTATTTAGCTAGGTTTTCAGGCAACGGCACAATGTTGTGGAGTAAAAAGTACGGTTCTTATGATGATGATGCAGGAGTTGATGCTGCAGAAGCAGCTGATGGTTCGCTTATAGTCCTAGGCAAAAAAAACAGCAACATGCAAACTGGCATAACCCTTATGCGAGTTACACAGAATGGGGACAAAATTTGGCTCCAAGAGTATATAAATGAAAAAAAAGCAACTCCCTATAAAATTATAAAATTAAGAGATAACAATTTTGCAGTATCACTTTCTCAAAAAGATGAGGTAAATAAAGAGCAGATTAGACTCTTAAAGATTGATTTACATAAAAATATCCTGCTAGATAAAACGCTTAACACAACTTACCCCAGCGTGCTGAAAGATATCAAAGAGTCTTTAGACGGTAAGATTATCGGGGTCGGCTTTGTACAAGACAATTATGATACCGACGGGCTAGCCATGCTGCTTGATAGCAAATTTTCAATGCTCTCTCAGGAGCATTACGGCTCCAATGAGAATGACTCCTTCAGTGCTCTTAGCATACTTCACAACTCTCAAATCGCAGTTGCCGGAGTCTATACACAAAAAGAGTCTCAAGAGACAAACATGTGGCTATTAAAACTAAACCGAGATCTCACAATATCGCAAATATCAAATAGTGTAACAACTTTTTATGCGCAACTTTTGGACCTCTTTAAGGAGGAGATTCAAGCAAATAAAATATCTATAAAAGAGGATTTATCTATAAGATTTAATGATGAAAGTCTCTATTTCAAGATTGGTGAATATATATTGACAAACCCTCAAAAGAAGTTTTTAGATCTCTTTGGCAAAAAACTTTTAACATTTTTATATAAAAACAAAGAGAATATAAAAACGGTGGAAATCAACGGTCACACCTCAAGCGAATGGGGCAAAAATGACTTTTCAAGCGGTTATTTAAATAATGAGGACTTATCTATGAAACGCTCATTTGCAACGCTTAGTCATATATTTAATAACCAAGATGAGAAAACAAAAAAATGGCTAGCAGAGGTACTAAAAGGAAGTGGACTAAGTTTTTCTAAAAAAATCATGTTAAATGAGGTTGAAGAAAAAGAGAGATCAAGAAGAGTTTCATTTAAGATAATCCTCTTTGAGAATTAAGATCTCAACTTTATACTAAGTTTTAGATATCTTCAGAATATGCATCAGTTGCTCTAAAATCTAAACGTACTTTGTCCTGTTTTAGCTTTTTGTAAAGCTTAAATTTGACCTTTTCTAGCTCGTCATCATCATAAGAAAATTCAGCTTTTATCTCATCATCGCTTACTCCTGCACTATCCATAGCAAAAAGTCTTAGCTCTTTTTTTGTAAGTTTTGCTTTAAGCACTCCGTAAAGAGCTTTGTCATCTTCTATAATATCTACTAAATTCAGTTTAGAAAATTTAACCAACATCTCCCTAAAATTATTTTCACTGTTATACTGTCTCCAGACGCTGTTTTGTAACATTAAATCTTCCCTAATATTTGTGTTAAGTCTTTTGTATCGACTATTATATTTGCTTCTTTGCGTAAAATCTCTCTTGCGCAAAAAGCGACTCTTGTGCCGGCATGTGCAAACATGGAGAGATCATTTGCTCCATCTCCGCATACCAGCGTTTCAGCTTCACTAACTCCCAGCAAACCTTGCAAACGAACCAACATATCGCCTTTTGAGTAGTTAAACATCATATCTCCCCCGACAAGACCGGTAAGTATCTGATTTTTATGATGCAGTACGTTTGAGAAATCTGCATCATATCCTAAAATATTTTTTGCATATCCAGTTGCACTTCTAAATCCGCCGCTAAAACAGACCACTTTCATGCCCCTTGATTTAAGCTCGGCAATAGTCTCTTTGGCTCCCTTCATGTAGGGCAGATTTTGACTGATTTTCTCTACCACACTATACTTTAATCCCTTTAAAAGTCCGACTCTCTGCTGAAGCGATTCAAAAAAATCTAGCTCGCCGTTCATGGCAGCTTCAGTGATTTTGCTTACCTGCTCGCCAAGTCCTAGTTCTTCTGCAAAAAAATCTATTGTCTCGCCGTCCATCAGCGTAGAATCAAAATCAAAAACAGCCAGTTTTAGCATTTATTCTTCTCTCTTTAGTTATAATTGCGCAATTATACCATTTAGGATGCTTTTTGTTTAATGAACTTATAAATAAACTAAAAAACGATACTTATATCACGCTAGAGACAACTCCGGGGCACTCTGCTATTTTCTCTCCTATCATAGAGACAATAGCAGAGCTTGGGCTTGATAAACTAGTTGATGGTTTTACAACAACGGACAATCCGCTTGCAAAGTTAAGATACAACTCTCTATTTGCGGCAAAGATGCTTCAAGAGAGATTTAACAAGCCGGTAATTGCAACTATGAGCATGCGAGATAGAAATAAAATCGCCCTCCAATCAGATCTTTTGGGGGCAAATGAAGTAGATGTAAGAGCGATATTAGCGTTAACTGGTGATCCTGCAACAATATCAGATCAGCCGCACACTAAGGGTGTTTTTGAAGCAGATAGCTCACTTTTGCTTGAGATTATCTCATGTTTTAACAGCGGAATTGATTATGCGGGTAAACTTTTGACACATAAACCAAAAGAAATCTACCCTTTTGCCGTCGTAAACTCTTATGCAAAAAATCCTAAAACACTGCAAAAAAAGATGCAAAAAAAGATAAAAAATGGTGCCCTTGGAATTATTACACAGCCTGTTTATGACTTACAAAACGCAAAACTATTGCTAGAATTAAAAGAAGCAGCAAATAAAGAGTGCTGTAATGAAAACAAAAGTGCTGAACTTATTTTGGGAATATTTCCGATTACAAAACTAAGAACTGCACAATTTTTATCTGCACATGTGCCGGGTATAAATGTTCCTGCAGCGTGGATTGAGGCTCTTAGAGTTGCAAATGAAAAAGGGGTAGAAGAGGAGTATAGAGTCGGGCTTGAGCTTAGTAAAAATCTCTTTTTCGAGCTAAAAGCACTGCATCCGAAAATCCATCTAATGACGGCTAATCAGTTTCAAATAGCAAAAGATATACTACTATAAATTAAGGATATAAATGATTGATTTAAAACTACTCCAAAAAGATTTTCAAGATGTCAGCGATAAACTCGCAAGAAAAGGGGTAAGTATTGAACTACTCAATTCCCTCAAAAAAAAGAGTGAGGAACTAAAAGCTGCAAAAGTTGCTTTTGAAACACTTCAAGCAGCTCAAAATGCAATGAGTAAGGAGTTTGGCATCTACAAAAAAGAGGGTAAAGATGTAAATGAACTTAAAGCAAGAGTTGATGCAAACAAGATTAAAATTACTGAAGCTCTTGAAACTCAGCGAATAGAGCAGGAAGAGCTAGAATCTCTTGCTATGTCAATTCCAAATATTCCCGATGATGATGTTCCTTATGGTAAAGATGAAAATGATAATGTAGAGATAAAAAAAGTTCTCTCTCCAAGAGAGTTTAGCTTTACGCCAAAAGAGCACTGGGAGCTAGCTGAGAAAAACGGATGGATAGATTTTGAAAGAGGCGTAAAGCTAGCAACAAGCCGTTTTAGCGTCTCCTTTGGGATGGGAGCAAAACTTGAGCGTGCACTTATCAATTTTATGCTAAGTTTTAACTCAAAAAGAGGCTTTGAAGAAGTGAGTGTGCCCTCTATTGTAAACAGAACTGCGCTTGAAGGCACTGGGCAGCTTCCTAAGTTTGAGGATGACCTCTATAAGATACAAGACCAAGAGCTTTTTTTAATCCCCACTGCGGAAGTTCCAGTTACAAATCTTTTTCAAGATGAGATATTGTTGCCAACTCAGTTGCCGATAAAAATGACGGCATACACCTCATGCTTTAGAAAAGAAGCAGGTGCCGCAGGGCGAGATACAAGAGGGATGATACGACAGCATCAATTTCATAAAGTTGAACTTGTTTGTATAGCAAAACCCGAAGATAGCGACAAAATTTTTGAGGAGATGGTACAAACTGCATCAGACCTACTTAGCGCACTAGAGCTACCGCACCGACTTGTAACACTCTGTAGCGGTGACCTTGGTTTTAGTGCAGCAAAAACGGTAGATTTAGAAGTTTGGCTACCGGGACAAAATACATATAGAGAGATAAGCTCTGTCTCAAATACAAGAGAGTTTCAAGCAAGACGCGCAAAAATAAGATACAAAGATGAAAATAAAAACTCCTTTGTACATACTCTAAACGGCTCATCGCTTGCTGTTGGAAGAACCATGGTAGCTATTATGGAAAACTTTCAAAATGAAGATGGAAGTATCGTAATTCCAAAGGTTTTAGAGCCATATATCAACTGATATCATGGTACTTTTTTTGCTTTAAAAAAGAAACTACAACAAGGTAAAAAATGGCAAATGGACTAGAAGAAGAGATAATAATTATTGAAGATAGCGACGCTGCTTATGACAGCGTCGCCTCTAAAACACCAATAATAGACGAGGGCTCATCTTCTACAGCCAAAAAAAAACTTATTTTAGCAGGTATTGGAGTCGGGCTTACCTTCATTATAACAACACTCTTCTTTATGCTACAAAGCTCACCCAAAAAACCTGCCGATACCTCTATGGGCTATATAGATGAAAGATTGGAAAAACCAATTTCAGAGCCGGTAGAACCAAGTAAGATAGAGAACATGATAGCAAAAGCTGATTATCTCTACTCAACCGGTTCAAAAAAAGAGGCTCTTACGCTTTATGAAAAAATTGCACACTACAGCGAAGCAGTCTCAGCATATAATTTAGGAGTAGCACAACTTAAAGATGCACAATACGAAATAGCATTAGAGACATTTCAAAAAGCAATTAAAAACAATGAAAAAAGATGTGTAAGTGCTATTAATGCTGCTGTTTGCTCACTGCATCTACAAAATGAAGAGAGCTTTAGATACTATATTGACTTAGCATACGCTTATTTACCACAAGAGAGACAATCGCCGCTATACTCCTACTACTATACTCTTATCAATTACTATAACGGTAACTATTTAGAAGCTCTTAGCGCACTTAAAAATCCTACTTCTAAGGAATACTTGATAGTTCAAAACTCTCTTAACTCAAGAATTAATGCTCTTTTTGAGAATGATTACAGTGCAATTGAGAGCATGGAAAATAACAAACCACTAATCAATGATTTTAGTTTGGGGCTGCTTTATGCAAGAGTCGGAGATCTTACGTTGGCAAAAAACTATCTTCAAAATGCTCTAAAAAAAGGGGTGGAGCCTGTAAAGTCGCAGCTTGCTCTTGGATATGTAAATTTAAAAGCAGGTCAAGTTCAAGAAGCATCTAAAAATATAGAAAATATTACGGATATGTTTGGGGAAGAGGTTTATAAACCATACCCAATTAAAGTTTCGCTAAAAAATTCTCTCTTTAACCCAGAGCAGGCACAAGAGAGATATAGAAACATCATAAGCAACAGCAAGCAGATTGATTACCAAAAAATATTTTACTTTTCGCCTTACAAAATATTCAATGCAAATCAAACAATAAGTTATATACGAAAAGGAAATGCAAACATTTATATAGATAATATAGACTCTGCAAAAGAGTACCTTACAAAAAGCTCCTCCTCTTCGAGCGTAAATATAGGTATAGTAAACGCGATAAAAAAAGCTCTCTCTTTTAGACTCAGAGAAGCCAATGAGATGCTACAAAAGCTAGTTGAGCTTCAACCTAAGCACTCTATCTTGCACTACAATTTAGCTCTCACTTACGCTCAAATGGGGAATATGGTTGATGCTCATAAACACTTTTTGCGCTCTTATAATTTTGACGCAAAAAATTATCTCTCAGGGATATACGCCATTATGACTTCCCAACTTATAGACAACGAAAATAGCAAACTGCTTTCAATTATTAAAGATGCCCTATCCCATGAAGAGTTCTCAGAGGAGGTAGATCTCTACAAGACACTTCTTTTTATAAGTCAAGGAAACGCTTCTTCTTTAAGCGACTGGCTTGATAAAGATTATAAGCAACGTCCATTGTATCTGGCACTAGATATTATTATTGCACTTAAACAAAACAATATTAGTGCGGCTCAAAAAGCAGCAAATAAGCTTACTATAATGCTTCCCGATGAGATAGTTCCGCACATGATGTACATTGATGCTTATTTTAATAAGTTAAACCAAAAAGAGTATGCAAAAGAGGTTATGAACTACTTAAAGGTTCAAGATTTAAACTTTAATGATTTATATTTTGGCGCATATATTACACGATATCTATATATTCAGCAAAATCTTATTATTGGCAAACTTTACTTTCTAAGAGAGCAGTTAAAAAGCGTATTAGAATCAACAACAGATACAACAGAGGAACTAACAAGTTCTTTAGCGCTTGCTTCACTGTATGACGGCGCTTACGAAGAGTCCTACACTCTTTATAACAATCTTATTGACAACCTGAAAATAAGAGACTCTCAAACTCTGTTTTTAGGAGCCGTAGCATCAACTGCGGCAGATCACCATGCAAATGCAATAGCTCTTTTAGAGCTCTCAAAACTAAAAAATCCTAGTTTTTTAGAGAGCAGATATGCTCTTGGACTTCTCTATCTTGAAGTTAAAAACAACAAAGGAGCCGTTGTTCAGCTCTCTAGAATATATAAAAACAATTTTAATTCTGAATATTTTAATTTTAGTATAGATACCGATAAGTTGATGTTTGAAAAAAGTCAGAAGTAAAATTTAGCTCTTTTTCTTATCAGTTGTAAAGTAACCTATAAGAGATTCTGATGCTCTAAGCTCGTTGCCAATACCGATATTTATTCTAAAGTTATGCGGCAAATATAGCTCTGTAACTCCATTAAGAACAAAGCCGTATCTTGAACCTTGCAATAAATTTTGCCCCTTTATCGCATCTATATCTATACCTTTTATACTCTGCTTTAACCTATGAACAATCTTTATCTTGTTTGATGTTTTGGCATCTATAAAAGTAAGCTTTACATTTTCATTAATATCTTTTGAGAGCGATTTAATAGCTGAGAGCCTTGCTCCTTTATGCAACTCTATCTTCTCTAGGGATGAAGTAAATGGAGCTCTTAGTAGGGCTACATTAAGATAACTGCTTTGCACCTCTACTTTATATGCGTAGCTATTCTCATTTTGAAGCTCTTCTATCAATGCAACTACTCCATCAACAGGGCTGACTACACTGTTTTCCTGATATAGCATACTTGCTCTCTCAGGATTTCTAAAAATAAAGACAAAAAACAGCGTTGTAACAAAAGCTAAAAATTGTAAAAGATTCAAATCAAATAATGCAAAGAGTAGAAATGAAGCAACAGCTCCTGCTAAATAATTCCATCCCTCTTTAGCAATCGGTAAAAGATTACTTCTCATCTAAGTTCCCTTTATCCTCTTTTGATTTTTCAACATCTTTTTCTTCTTTGGCCATTTTTGCATCAGCCTTTAGCTCCTCTTCTATCTCATCAATAACAAGATTTACCTTAGACTCCATACCTTTTTCTTTTTCAAAATTGATAATTATATTTCTAACTTCTTCGCCCGTAATATTCTCTTTTTTATAAAGAAGTTTTACCATCTCTTCAACTGCTTCCCTATACTCTTCAAGCCTTTGTACGACAGATACATATCTCTCTTGAAGTGATGATTTGACAAACTCATCCATGCCCTCAGCCATCTTATCACTGTATTCTCTTGTTGCTTGAATTCCGCCGCCTAGAAATGAGTGTCTGCTTTTCTCTAACACCATTAATCCTGCAACATCGCTCATTCCATAAGTTTGAACCATCGATTTAATGATATCAGTTGCTCTTTCTAAATCATTTCCTGCACCAGTTGAAATCTCACCTATAAAAACCTCTTCTGCTGCACGCCCGCCTAGGAGTACATCCACCTCTGCCCAAAGCTCATGGCGCTGCATCATAAATTTGTTCTCTTCTGGGGTATTTAACGTGTATCCGAGTGCAGCTAGTCCACGAGGAACTATAGATACTTTTGATACCTTTTTAGCTCCGATTGTAGTTTCAGCCATCAGAGCATGTCCGCTTTCATGATAAGCGACAATCTTCTTCTCTTTAGGGTTGATTCTGCGAGATTTTTTAGCTAGCCCTGCTAAGGCACGCTCTACTGATTCATAAAGATCTTTTTGTGTTACGCTTTTTTGGCTTTTTCTACCTGCTAAAAGAGCTCCCTCATTAACAATATTTGCTAAATCAGCTCCAGTCAAACCTGCTGTTAAGCGCGCTACTTCTTCAAGATCAACATCTGCATCCATCTTAACGCCTCTGACATGCACCTTTAAAATCTTGATACGTCCCTCATAATCGGGCTTATCAACCAATACCTGCCTATCAAAACGTCCCGGACGTAAAAGCGCCTGATCTAATATCTCTGGTCTATTAGTAGCTGCTAAAATAATAACTGGAGTATCAGTTCCAAAACCGTCCATCTCTGCTAAAAGCTGGTTTAGCGTCTGTTCACGCTCATCATTGCCACCCATATTTGCACCTGCTGCACGGCTTTTACCTATAGCATCAATCTCATCAATAAAGATTATACTCGGCGCATCTTTTTTTGCCTGCTCAAAAAGATCTCTAACACGAGCCGCTCCGACACCAACAAACATCTCTATAAAGCTAGATCCAGTTACCGAAAAAAATGGTACATCCGCTTCCCCGGCAACAGCTTTTGCCAAAAGAGTCTTACCAGTACCTGGACTTCCCACAAGCAAGACTCCTTTTGGAATTTTTGCACCGATTTCTACATAACGACCCGGATATTTTAGAAAATCTACAATCTCTTGCACCTCTTCCTTTGCCTCTTCTACTCCTGCAACATCATCAAATTTTGTTTTAGGCTTTTCAGAGTTAATCATCTTTTTAGAGCCACCCATTCCCAAAATTCCGCTACCCATGCTTTTTTGCATTCGTCCCGCAAAAAACATCCATATAGCTATAATTATCAAAAACGGAAAGAGCCACCCAAACATCTCTGTAAACCAGTTAGTTTCGCTAAAACCGCCGTATTCAATATTTTGTTTTTCAAGGGCTTCGGTAAGTTTTGTATCCCCCGGTACAATTCTTGTTGTATAAAGTGTTGAACTATCGACTCCAAACGCTTTTATATAGCTCTGCCCTATTTCAACCTTCTTTACGCTTTTTGTTTCTATTAATGATTTAAGCTCCGAATAACTTATCTGCTTTACTTTTTTATTACCAGTTGCCATATCTGAAGTGCTATTTTCTCCGATTAACGCTTTAAAAAGCAGAATAATCACTACTGAGAAAATCGCAAAAGTTATAAGAGGATTTTTATTGAAAAAATTATTGTCGTTATTACTGTTTTTATTTTGCATATCTATTTTTTACCTTTTTTTAGTATTAATGTGACCCACTCATCTTGGGCTATCCTCTCTAAAATCTCAAAATCTTGATAAAATTTTAAAACTTTTGATTCATATTTATCCAATATCCCTGAGAGTATCAGCACTCCTGCATCTTTTAAAACACTTTTTAAATCGTTTGCTATAAAAGTGAGCACATCGGCAACTATATTTGCCACAACAACATCATAACTATTTTTTGTTTGAGCGCAAGAGCCTTCCCATAAGTTTTCAAACTTTACCAAATTTAATTCGGCATTTTGCTTACTGTTTTCAACACTTGCTATATCAGTGTCGCAGGCATCTACTATGGCACCTATTTTTATAGCCCCTATTCCTAAAATACCGCTTCCGCAGCCTACATCCAAGACTCTATCGCCCTCTTTTACATATTTTGCTATTGCTCTTAGTGATGATGCTGTTGTCGGATGATGCCCAGTGCCAAAAGCTAGCGCAGGATTTATTTCTATATTTATCAACTCCTCATGAGGAGCATCCCATGTCGGGTGAATGTAGAACTTATCAATTACAAGCGGTTGTATGCTCTCTTGATAAAGCCGTACCCAGTCACTATTATCAAGTTTTTTTTGCGTACACTCTACCTCTATATTTTCGCCCAAAGCCTTTGTAAGAGCTTCCGCGAATTGCTCTAATCCCCAAATTATAGTCTCTAAATTATCTTCGCTTCTAATAATAAAGCCATCATCCGTCTCTTCAAACCCGATAGGCAACGTATCTGCTAAAAAATCACAAAAGAGTGAATGATGAGAAGATACGCTGACTTTTAACTCAAAGTAATGCTCTTGCATTACATCTCAGTACCCATAACGGCACCAAGTTTCTCTTTTAAAACTTGAGGAGTAAATGGCTTAACGATATAATTATTCACACCTGCTTTTAATGCAGTGATAACCTCTGCTTTTCCACCCTCTGTTGTCACCATGATAATTGGCAAGTCTGTAAATCTACTATCTGCACGAACTTTTCTAACAAGCTCAAGACCGTTCATCTCAGGCATATTCCAATCGGTAATTAGCATATCTACATCCGGATTTTTATCCAAAGCGCTCCAGCCCTCCACTCCGTCAGCACCCTCTAGGATATCTTTATGACCAAGCCTAGCCAATGTATTTTTAATAATACGGCGCATGGTAGAGCTATCATCGACAACAAGTAATTTCAAAGGAAATCCTTTTTATAAAAATTTGTAAATTAATTAGCAATAATACCTAAATTTTATTAATTTTGTGATTAAGCACCGCTTAATTAAGGAGTTTGAACATTTTTTCTAAATCAAGTGTTCCCTCATAGTAGGCTTTTCCTATAATTACGCCATCAACGAGATTTGTCGCTATAAGAGCCTCTATATCGCCCTCATTTTTAACGCCGCCGCTTGCAATTGTGCTAACACCGCTTGCCTTTGCGATATCAACGGTAAAATCAACATTTACACCGCTTAGAGTTCCATCTTTACTTACATCTGTACATATAATTGCTTCAACTCCCGCATTTGCAAACTCACGTGCCAAATCAGTAGCAAGCATAGTGCTTACTTCGCCCCAACCCTCAACGGCTACAAAGCCATCAATAGCATCAATCCCTACTGCAATAGGATATTTAGCTGCCATCTCTTTTACAAACTCGGGATTCTTAACTGCGATGGAGCCTAAAATAACTCTGTCTATCCCGATTTCCAGCATTTTTTTAATGGTTGCTTCATCGCGTATTCCGCCGCCGAGCTCAAGTTTTACACTGCAGTTTTGTCTGATTTTTATAATCTGCTCCAAATTTTTAGGCTCGCCTGCAAATGCGCCGTTTAAATCGACTAAATGCACCCACTTCGCACCCATCTCTTCAAATTTCTTCACAAGCATCCAAGGCTCATCAGAGTATATTTTTGCACTATCCATAAGACCCTTCGTAAGCCTTACTGCCTTACCGTCTTTTAAGTCAATTGCCGGGTATAAAGTCATTTTATTATTTCCTTAATTTTATTTCACAAAATGAAGGGAACCTCTCATTTGTTTTATTACGATGTCGAAAGTAATTCCATCATCTACGCTAACGCTACGTTTCCTTCGGCAGGAAGCCTATAAAACTTGCTCCATTTATTTATTTATTTATTATAGATTGACAAAATTTTCTAATATTTTAAGTCCGTTTTTATGGCTCTTTTCAGGATGAGGCTGAATTCCCATAACATTTTTATGGGCGACTGCAGAGGTAAATTCATATCCGTATATAGTTTTACCTATAGCATCAGCTTCATTTTCACATACAACATGGTAAGAGTGTACAAAGTAGAGATAGTGCTCTTCATCTAAACCCAAAAAGAGCGGATGTTCTTTTGTAAACATCCTATTCCAGCCCATGTGAGGGACTTTCAACGCTTCACTAAATTTAGATGTATCAAAGGCAATAACTTTACCCTTGATAAGTCCTAGACCCTCGTTGTCTCCAAACTCTTGTGAGCTCTCAAACAACAGCTGCATACCAAGACATATTCCAAGTATCGGCTTACCCTCTGCGGCGAACTCTTTTATGGCTTCAATCATATTCCGCTCACGCAAATGCTCCATTGCATCAGGAAATGCACCAACTCCCGGAAGAATTAGCTTGTCATACTCTCTAAACTTTTTCGGGTCGCTCACGACAACACTTTTTGCTCCTATTTTAGCAAATGCATTTTGTACACTTGCCAAATTTCCCATGTTATAATCAACAATTGCTATCATTCATCAATCTTTAATTTTGTAAATTTAATATATACCGCCAGCGTCACTAAAAGCATTGAAACACCTGCAACAATATACAACGCATAGATTAGCATTTGCGGATCTGTAATTGCAAACTTAAATACAAGCATAAGTGCTTCTATGGATAAGGCTATAATAATTGAACCCAAAAATCTGACCATCGTTTTATGCGGACCTGATATACTGTTTTCTTTATTTCTACCCAAAATCTCCTCTTCAATAAGAGTTTTAGCCAAATCAAATATTGCAAGTGCGAGCGTAATTAAAATGGTTGCTTCAAATACATCTTTTATTTGAAACTGCCCCGGAAGTATCTCATTGACGAAAAAACTCTGAATTCCCTTAAAAAATAGAAGCAAAGCAACAGCTACAAGGGCAAAAGAAAATAGCGCATAAGAGTATTTAAAAATAGCCGTAAAAAAAGTATCTGAAACACTCAAGCGAGATATTTTTATAACTTCATCAAGAGGCATATCAAGACATGCTACATATTTTAGTTCCCCATGTTCATCGTAAAGAGGCTGCGAAGCCGTTACGCATAAATCACCTGTTATAAGTGATGGGTAGGGGTCTGTTATCGTGCATCTAGATTCTCTTACTGCACGATAATAATAAGCACGATTAGATCTGATTTTACCCACATCTTCATCAATCTGCTCGGTTACCGTAAATGTGGGGGAAATTTGAACTCCATGGCTGTCAAGCAGGTAAACTCCGTCACAATTTTGCAAATCCGCTTTTATCTTTAAAAGACTAGGCATTATAGACTCTACAGAGAGTGAAGGTAGCCTATTTTGAATGTTTTTTGAAAAAAGATAGCAGAAGTAAGCTCTTGCTTTCGTACGACCTTGAGAAAAATTTTGTATATCGGATATAACCATTTTTTTTCTTGCCTTAAATTTATATAATAGGCGCAATTATACCAAAGGCATTGTTACAATTTGATATAATCCGCCTTTAAATAAAGTTGGAGTTTTTTTATAATGGGTTTTAAGATTTTTTTACTATTTGAAAAGTTTTTGATGTTGCTTCCAAAAAAAATAAGAAAAAGTTTTTTTGTTTTCTTGGCAAATATTGCATACTATCTCTCGGCTAGGTATAGAAATGTCGGTTTTATAAATTTAGATTTTGTTTTTGGCGAGAGACTTACGCAAGAAGAGAAAAAAAAGATTGTCAAATACAGCTTTAAAAACCTTCTGCTTAATTTCTTACATTTGATGGAAATTAGACATATGAGCAAAGCAGAGCTTGAGAAAAAAGTAACTATCAAAAATATTCAAGCCGTAAAAAAAGCCCATAAGCAAGGGCGTGCCGTCATTTATATAACATCTCACTACTGCGCTTGGGAGTTAGGAGCTGCAGCAATTGGAAACTTTATTGAACCCGTTTATGCAGTTTTTAAAAAGATGAAAAATCTAGATTATCAAGATTGGGTCTTAGAATCTCGCGGCAAATTTAACAACAAATCTTTAGAAAAATCAAATGTTATAAAACCCCTCATAAGAATAACGAAAAACAAAGAAGCTAGCGGGATTTTAATAGATACTGCTATAAACAAAAGAGAAGGAGTTGAGGTTACGTTTTTAAATAAAAAAATTCATCAGACCGCGACTCCTGCATATTTGGCAAGAAAATTTGACGCTGCAATCATTCCGACAAGCATAAAAACTGATGATGAAGAGAACTATACTCTTATATTTTTTGATGAAATAGCAGTTGAGAAAACTGATGATGAGAAAGAAGATATTAGAAAAGCTACACAACTTCAAGCGGACTGGTTAAGCAAGCTAATAACAGATGAGCCAAAATACTGGTTTTGGATACATAGAAGATTTAAGAGTAATTACCCACAGATATATAAAAAATAGATTTAGGTAGATTCATACTCTTTTGTTCTTGCCTCAAAGAGTTTTAAAATTGTTAGAAAAAATGCGGTAATAGCCGGTCCTAAAATCATCCCCCAAAATCCAAAAGTTGAAAGCCCTGCAATGATGGCAAAGAAGATAATAAGTTCATTCATCTTGGCATCATCCTCATCTAATAGCCTTAAATTTATCTCTTTAATTATAAAAGGCTTTATAAACGTATCTGCAATAACTGAAATTACAACAACAGAATAGAGTGCTATAAATATAGCATTTGAACTGTTTCCTGTAGAAAACTCATAAAGCGCAAACGGAAGCCACATAAGAACTCCTCCGACAACCGGAATCAGGGAGGCAAATCCATACATGATTCCAAAAAGAAGCCCATTGTATCCCATAAAAGATATGGCAATCCCAAAAAGTATGCCTTGAAACATTGCATTTACTATTATAGAGTAAAAGACGACACTCATAACAGAGGAGAGCTCTTTTGCAAGAAGTGTTGTCTCCTCAGCGGACATCTGAACGACTCTTTTTAAAAAATCAACCACAAAACCGCCGTTATACTGAGCGAAAAAATAAAAGATTATTACCAAAAATGAATTTTTCAGATATCCCGCACTTAACGACCCTATATTCCCAGTCAAAGAGAGTGCGTATGAAGCAATAGAGTTCACACTTATCTCCTTCATGAAATTATCTGTATATGGTTTCAAAAATGATAAATATTCAGGAGGAGCTTGTAGAAATTCTTTAATAAAAATCTCTATATTTTTAAAAACTGCCGGATCCATACTGTTTAATTTTATACTCAGAGCTGCCAAAAAATATCCAAGCGGTACAAAAAACAAAACAGCTAGTAAAAAACTTGAAATCAGTGCCGCTAAAAATTTTGACTTTAGAAGTTTTTCAAAGAAATTTTGAATATTTGATGTAGAAATTGCAAGCAGTGCCGCAATTATCATTCCAAGCAAAAATGGAGCATAAAGAAGATACATCCAATAAAGGGAGCTTACAAAAAGTATGCCTACAAAATATTGCGGTTTCAAAACAGACTCCCGTCTTCTTGAGTCGGAACGGCAACATTTAAAATTTCATAAGTGTTTCTTGTGGCTTTTCTTCCTTTTGCAGTTCTCTCTAAATAACCGTTTGCTATAAGATAAGGCTCTAAAACATCCTCTACAGTCCCCTCATCCTCGCTAAGTGCAGCTGCTATCGTGCTAAGACCCATAGCTCTTCCTTTAGCCGAAACCAAAAGGGTTAAGAGTTTAATATCCATCTCGTCAAACCCATGAGAGTTTATACCGAGTTCTTCAAGCGCATATTTGGTTCTTGCATATGCTATATTTTTTTCATTTGCCACATCTGCAAAATCTCTTACGCGGCGAAGAAGTCTAAGTGCAATACGAGGAGTTCCACGGCTTCTTTTTGCTATCTCGATGCAAGCTTCATGCACTATCTCTTTATTTAGCTTTGCAGAAGCCTGCAAAATGATTTTAGAGAGCTCTTGTGGGGAGTAAAACTGCATCCTAAAGTTCATGCCAAACCTATCTCTAAGCGGATTAGAGAGCATTCCTGCTCTTGTTGTGGCACCAATAAGCGTAAAGCGAGGCAAATCTATCTTCACAGTTTGCGCCGCCGGTCCGCTTCCGATAATGATGTCGATGCGAAAATCTTCCATTGATGAATAAAGTATCTCCTCAACACCCGGCGAGAGGCGGTGAATCTCATCTATAAAGAGTATATCGCCCTCCTCTAGGT
>Ga0265293_10005540_pt1 | contig 20998 bp, 20 predicted proteins | sample Munlanlewell138R_FD_192505 | JGI IMG/M metagenome (GOLD analysis project Ga0265293, IMG submission 192505) | Leachate microbial communities from a municipal landfill in Southern Ontario, Canada - Leachate well 138R | ecosystem: Engineered > Solid waste > Landfill > Unclassified | place: Canada... | reverse complement strand
TATCTGTTCTTAGATCTTATGCCAGACATAATTGCAGCATATTTCTTGCAAGCATTTCCGCGTGATCTCCTATATGATATGAACACCCTAGGATTTCTCTTTAAATCTCTCGCGATCCGAGACTTGAGAGTATACGCTCAGGCACTAAGGGGCCACCTGTCCCACTATCGAGATAGTAGTGGATTAGAAGCAGACGCAATTATTCATCTACCTGATGGTCGTTGGGTTGCAATTGAAGTGAAACTTGGAGCAAGACAAGTCGATGAAGCAGCGAAAAACCTCTTGGCGCTCAAAGAAAGAATCGATACCTCAAAAATGTATGGACCTTCCTTTCTGATGATTATCACTGGGGCTGAATATGCATACCAGAGAAAAAATGGAGTACTAGTGGTGCCTCTGGGTTGCTTAAAACCGTAATCAGGGTCGATCTCCTTATTTCTCGCATACTTTATAATTATTTCCCCACTAACTCTTGCCGCCTGGAGATCTGAGTTGTATTCTAAAGAACAAGAGGTGGGAAATGAAAACAATAAAACGAATTGCTTTGACTCTGTTAGTTATAGCGACACTCTTTACTTTTACTTCCTGTATCGATATTTTTCAAAATATTACCCTTACACCAGATAATAATATTGACATGACAGTTCGCTTTACCGTATCTAAGATGCTTTTTGAATTAGGAGAAAGTGATGAACCTATTGAGGACGTTTTTGCAGAAGAGTTTATGTCTGCAGATTTAGCCCAAACACTGTTTGGGGAAACTGAGACAAGACATGTCAGTTATAAAACTGTAAATACTGAATTTGATTACGGCGCAAATATACAAATCTCTTATCCCAAAGAGCTGGAAGTCTCGCAAGAAGATGTACTATTCCCAAGGGTTTTACCTCACCGCATTGAAATCAAACCTTTTATTGGGGATTCTGAAGAAATGGAACAAGACCCCTATGCGATGATGTTTTTTTCCAGCATGAAATATAGATTACAGTTATCGAAAAACCTCTTAAAAACTATAGAGAAGGCGACTTTAGTATTTAAAAATGGGGAATCTTACGTTTTGGATCCAATCGATCTTGCGGAGTCTTTCTTGTTTGAGGTCCCTTTAGTACTCTTGATGTCTGGAGAAGATCCAACTCTTATCTTTGAGTACTAAATAAGATTTCCTGTAGCCAACAGTGAAAATTAAAAAGGCTTAACCAGTATTTCCTTATCGATAAATTAGTATCCCTATTGTAATAAAAAGAACAAATGTGCTAATATATATGCAATAGAAAACAAGCGATTGAAGACGCGATAGGAGATTAATCAGTATGCCTTTCACCATTTATAACGAAAGACTCGAGCATGAATCAGCTAGGCAGTACGCTTACCGAATCCTCAGAAGAAATATATTATTACTTGATATGGTCCCCGGGGAACCTATTTCTGAAAAAGAGATCGCAACAAGTTTACAATTAAGCAGAACCCCCATTCGCGAGGCCCTGCTCGACTTATGCCGTGAGCGACTTGTAGAGATCTACCCCCAGCGAGGGACTAGAGTAGCCCTCATGGATGCACAACTAGTTGACCAAGGGCGGTTTTTGCGCGAAACAGTAGAATTAGCGATCCTTGAACTGGCTTGCAAAACCTATACCAAGGAACAAATCGAAGAGCTGGAAAAAAATATTGAAGAACAAAAAGAAGAAGTTAATAAAAACGACTTAATTAGTTTCTTTCTCAAAGACAATGAATTTCATCGCCTGCTCTACAGTGCCTGTGGCAAAGAGAGTGTTTTTGAGGCGATTGGCTTTTATTTTCCCCATTTTTCTCGTGAACGAATGTTGCGGTTACAAATGTTTAATCCAGAAGAATTAATTTGTGATCACCAACATATTTTGGATGCCATTAAAAAAGGTGACTGCCGAACAGCCAAAATGCACTTGTCACAACACTTGGACCATGTTATGTGTGACCAGAAAATTTTATTGGAAGCGTATCCGAAATACTTTATTCAACGTGATTAATCGCAGAATAACCAACTATTCAGTCTCCTCCTTGTTTGTGTTACTATACAGGAGCGTATGGATACTATAACGACTGAGACAATTTTAGAAAGTATAAGTGATGGTGTATTCACTATCGATAGATCTTGGCGCATAACTTCCTTTAATAAAGCGGCTGAGCGTATCACTGGGCTTTCGCGCGAAGATGCTATAGGTTTACGCTGCAGTGAAGTTTTTAAATCCAATATGTGTGAGGGCAAATGCCCTCTCGCCGAGACCTTTGCAACGGGGAAACCAATTATTAACCAAAATGGCTATATTGTAAATTTAGCCGGTAAACGAGCGCCAGTGAGTGTTTCTACGGCCTTACTTAAGAATAAAGAGGGAGAGGTCATAGGAGGCGTTGAAACATTTAGGGATTTGAGTGAAATAGAACAGTTGCGTAAACTCCGAGCGCGGAACCGGTTTGGCGACATTGAAACCAACAGCGAAGCTATGCGTTCAGTCCTCACTATGGTTCCTGCAGTAGCTCAAAGCTCCTCAACTGTTCTTATTCTGGGAGAATCGGGGACTGGTAAAGAAGTCTTAGCCCGCACCATTCACAGCTGTAGTACCCAAAAAAAAGGCCCCTTCATAGCAGTCAACTGCGGAGCATTACCTGACACCTTGTTAGAATCAGAATTATTTGGATATCACAAAGGGGCTTTCACCGGTGCCACTCAAGATAAACTTGGTCGTTTTGCCCTTGCCCGTGGAGGAACCTTGTTCTTAGATGAAATTGGGGATATCTCCATGGCCATGCAGGTTAAGTTACTCCGAGTGTTACAAGAGAAACAATTTGAACCGCTAGGTAGCCAAGAAACAGAAAAGACAGATGCTAGGATAATGTGTGCCACCAATCGTGATCTGGAAGCTCTTGTTGAACAAGGCAAATTTCGAAAGGATTTGTATTATCGTATACACATCATTGCCATGACTATTCCCCCGTTACGAGAACGTAAAGAAGATATTCCCCTTTTAGCCGACCAATTTTTAAAACGTTACAATATGCTCAATAACAAAAATATCGCTGGATTCTCTTCAGCTGTGTATGCTCAGTTCTATGCCTACATGTGGCCAGGTAATATTCGAGAATTGGAAAATGTGGTGGAACGAGCTGTAGTACTGTGTCAGACAGAACAAATTACCGTGGCAGATATTCCCTTTGAAGTTGCCCATGCTGCACCACTCGAGGAAACAGAGAAAGTTCCTACAACAACCGTGAGTATAATGCGTGAAGCTAAAGAATCAACGGAGAGGGAATATATTATACAAGCTCTCCAGCGCAATGGGCGTCGGGTTGCAGAAGCTGCCAAAGAGCTAGGCATGCATCGTTCGACTCTCTATCGTAAGATGGAAGCGCTCGACATCGATGTAGATATGTTGTAGTAATGCGACAAGATGCGACAGTTGTTGCACTATGATGTTGCAACAATGCGACAGACTATCTTTTCAACGATTTTCCCGTTTCTAAAATTAAATTATGTAAATCCTTATAGAGTAACATTTACTAGTAAATTATTTACAATTTCTACCCTCTTTATTATAGTTGGCATGCTTAGTGCAACATAGTTAGTATGAAACTAGCGATAACCGTATGGAACGGGCGCATAGCACCTTTATTCGATGTAGCCAAACAAGTGCTTATTGTTGAAACTGAAGGGTTTGGAAGCCCAGTTACCGAATTGACTACCATTGAGTTACACAACGACTCGGTTGCTCAAAAAATAGCAACTTTAGCCGCTATAGGGGTGAAAGCGTTGGTGTGTGGAGCCATATCACGAGAATATGAAGAAGCACTCCTTAATGCTGACATTGAATTAGATGCGTATGTCGCTGGAGATGTGACCGATATCTTAGAGGCATGGCAACGAGGCATGATGCATCAGCGTCGTTATTCTATGCCAGGCTGTCAACGTCCTAGACACCGCTGCAGGGGTAGAAGAGGGCAAGGACAGGGTAGAGGTCAACGTTGGAATCATCTACGAGATGATTGAATAAATAGATATACCAAAATAGGTATAAGAACGTAAGGAGGCAAATATGCCACGTGGAGATAGAACAGGAAGAAATGGAGCTGGTCCAATGACAGGACGGGGGCTCGGATATTGTGCAGGAAATACTGTACCTGGTTATATGGCTGGGGGAAGAGGCTTTGGAAGAGGCCGCGGTATGGGAATGGGCTTTGGTAGAGGAATGGGTTATGGCAGAGGCTATGGCTTTGGCTATGCTCCTGCTATCAACTACGGCGCTCCTGTAGGACCCTTTATGGAGCCTTTTGAGCCAGTTTCAGAAATAGAAGCATTAACAGCCCAAGCAAAAAATTTAGAGGCACAGTTGAGTGCAATCACAAAGAGATTAGAGGCTTTAAACAAGGGAGAAGAGGTATGAAGGTAGCATTTACAGCAGCTGGCGATACTTTAGAAGCCCCTTTCGATAATCGCTTTGGACGTGCTGAGAAATTCATAATTTACGATATGGATACCGACACATTTACCGTGTTGGACAATGCTCAGAATTTACAGGCGGCCCAAGGGGCGGGGATCCAAAGTGCCCAACACGTCGTCAATAGTGGGGTAAAAGAGCTCGTAACAGGAAATTTGGGACCTAAGGCGGCTCAGGTAATCTTTGCTGCAGGGATCTCGGCTTACCATGCTAATGCTGAAACTGTGGGTGAAGCACTGGCAATGTATAAATCGAAAGCGCTGAAACCTCTTAGGGACGCTAATGTTGAAGGTCACTGGGTATGAAAATAGCGGTAGCTTCGGGCAAGGGGGGAACAGGTAAAACCTTTGTGACAGTTAACCTTGCCCGTTCAATAGGTACCCCTGTGGCTGTCTTGGACTGTGATGTAGAAGCACCTAACAGTAGTCTGTTCCTGCGAGGAAAATTGGTCAGTGAACAAGCGGCAACGCTCTTAATTCCGCGCGTTAATGAAAAGTTGTGTGATGGATGTAGAGTGTGTGCCGATGTGTGTGAATTCAATGCTATCGCAGTGATTGCGGGAACTCCATTAATATTTGAAGATCTGTGCCATGGCTGTGGCGCTTGTGCCCGCTTCTGCCCCCAAGGGGCTATTACTGAGGTGCCCCACAAAATTGGGATGATTACCGTTTCGGCATCCCAAAATATTACCCTAGTGGAGGGTAGGTTAGATGTCGGTAAAGCTTTGTCGGTCCCAGTGATTCGACAAGTGAAAGCGCACGAAGCTGCTACCAAATATGAAACTATCCTGCTCGATGCTCCGCCAGGTACTAGTTGCCCGGTAGTGTGGACCCTTAGCGGTTGTGATGCGGTGGTTTTAGTGGCCGAACCAACTCCTTTTGGGTTACACGATTTGGAAATTGCTGTAGAGACAGCCCAAGAGATTGGAATTCCCTTAGGGGTAGTAATTAACAAAGACGGCTTGGGCGACGACCGTGTCTTAACTTATTGTAATGAGAAGAAGATTCCCATTTTAGGTAAAATTAAACACGATCGCAGGATTGCTGAAACATATGCTCGTGGAGGCATGATCGTCGAAGAGATTCCAGAATACCAAGCAGTGTTTTCCCGCATGTGGGATCAAGTTCAAGAGTTAGCAACAGCGGGAGGCAAAGGCAATGTCTAAAGATAAGAAACTAAAAGAACTGGTAGTTCTCAGTGGTAAGGGTGGAACCGGTAAAACAACGTTAACGGCGGCTTTTGCCGCTCTGGCTCCCAGTCTGGTACTGGCCGACTGTGATGTTGATGCAGCCGACTTACACCTTATTTTAAGTCCCGAAGTGCTTCAAACTGCCGATTTTATAGAAGGCAAGGAGGCCATTGTAGAACGTTCTCTTTGCAGTGGTTGTGGTTTGTGTAGTGAAGTGTGTCGTTTTGATGCTTTTATAGAAGAGAGTGACGGAACCTATAGTATAGATCCGGTACGTTGTGAAGGATGTGGAGTTTGTGTCCGAGTTTGTCCTGAAAAGGCGATTAAATTCGAAGATCGTTATTGCGGTAAGTGGATGATCAGTGATACCCGGTTTGGAACTATGGTCCATGCTCGCTTAGAAGCTGCCGGAGAAAACTCAGGTTTATTGGTATCTTTGGTCCGTAAGGAAGCCCGACGGATTGCCTTGGAGCAAGAAAAAGACTTATTATTAGTGGATGGGCCGCCAGGTATTGGCTGTCCAGTTATTAGTAGTGTCACCGGTGCTGATGCGGTCGTCTTGATAACTGAACCAAGTGTTTCGGGGATGCATGATTTAGAACGGGTGTCGACACTAGCTAAGAATTTTGGAATACCGGTTTTTGTGTGTGTAAACAAAGCCGACATTGACATAACGATGACTGAAGCGATTAAACAACAAGTGATCGATTCAAAGAATCATTTTGTGGGGACGATCCCTTATGATGAAGCCATGGTTCAAGCGCAAATGCGTGCCTTGAGTGCTATAGAATTCATTACAGGTGAAACTCGTGACCGCATAGAACAGATATGGGAGCAGATATGGAGAGCAATGTAAAAGAGAGCCGGCAGGTACCGGTGAATTTCGGTCCGTTACGGGATGCCAATGGCAATGCCCGTATAACGGGCCCATGCGGAGATACCGTTGAATTTTGGTTGGTTGCAGATGGGGATACTATTACTAAAGCCTCTTTTACCACCGATGGTTGCGAGAATTCGTTGCGGGCAGCTTCAACCGTTGCCTTTATGGTTGAAGGAATGTCTTTTGAAGCCGCTCGGGCGCTAGGTGAGAGCGACGTACTCGCTAATCTTAAGGACTTTCCAGAGGATTCTAAGCATTGCATAGAACTTGCTTTAAAAGTGATGCACGAAGCTCTAGCAGTTTTAGAGGTAGCAGTTCTTAAGTTGGCTAAGCGTCAAGTGCAAGCTACAGAAAATGAGAAACTAAAACCTGGTAAAACACGCCGTACGATAATGGTGATGAGTGGTAAAGGCGGTGTTGGTAAGAGCACTGTCGCGGTTAACCTAGCTGTGGCTTTGGCTGCGAAAGGCTTTAAAGTGGGACTTGTCGATGTCGATATCCACGGGCCAAGTGTACCTACGATGTTGAACTTGCCTAATGTAACTGTTATGCAAGCTGCAGATGGTATTCAACCCGTTGTCTTAGGTGATCTATATAATTTAGAGGTAATGTCTTTAGGGTTCTTACTCCACAATAGCGATGATCCGGTAGTGTGGCGTGGTCCTTTGAAGAATTCCCTTATTGAACAATTTTTGAATGATGTAGCTTGGGGACCTCTCGATTACTTAATAGTTGACTGCCCCCCCGGTACTGGTGATGAACCCCTCTCAGTTGCCCAACAGTTAGAGGGTAAAGCTGAGGCGGTGTTGGTTACAACTCCGCAAGAAGTTTCAACGGTAGACGTGGCCCGGTCGATCAATTTTTGTCGACAAATGAAGCTGCCGATAGTAGGCATCGTAGAGAATATGAGTGGATTTGTATGCCCTCATTGTCATACCACCACCGATATTTTCCGCACTGGTGGAGGCAGCTCACTGGCTAAGCGCTATGAAGTCCCCTTTTTAGGTTCGTTGCCTCTTGATCCTACCATTGGTATTTCAGGTGATGCTGGCATGCCATATATCCAGAGATTTGCTGGTTCGGTAATCGCTGCTACTTATCGTAAGATTGCCCAAACTTTACATGAAACAAGGAGTACTGAAGTATGAAAATAGCTGTCCCCACCGCAGAGGGGGTTTTAAATCTGCATTTTGGCCACTGTAAGGCTTTTACGTTAATCGATACTGACCCAGCGACGAAAAAGATTCTGAGTTCAGTTGAAGTGCCAGCACCGAGACATGAACCTGGCGTTTTACCCCGTTTTTTAGGTGAACAAGGGGTTAATGTAATCATTGCTGGAGGTATGGGTATGCAAGCCCAAAATTTATTTAACCAGCAAGGTATTACTGTTGTCATCGGAGCTCCATCGAAGACGCCGACTGAGTTAGTAACTGATTATTTAGCTGGTACCTTAGTATCTGGCGATAATGTCTGTGATCATTGAATGGGAAAACTAGCACACCACTGGGCGATTGGACAGATAAAACATAGTGGTTTGCGAGCATGGCAAATTTGACGTCCATGTAAGTTGACCGTCATAGAATAACGATAATGATGATGAGGAGGGAGCAGTTTTGCGACCTCCTTTTCTATTTCTTCAGGGTCTTTAGAAGTGGTAAGTCCAACGCGTTGCACCACGCGTGCAAAATGAGTGTCGACTATAATGGCAGGTTTTTGGGCTATTTGACCAATGATTACATTTGCAGTTTTACGTCCAACACCGGGTAAAGTGACCAGATCTTCCATTTCTAGAGGGACGGTTGCGTTAAAGCGTTCTACAAGAGCCTTTGCCGTGCCGATAATGTTTTTTGCTTTGGTGTTATAAAAACCAGTACTTTTTATAATATTTTTTACCAATTCAATGTCAGCTTGCGCTAAATCTTGGGGAGTCGGGTAGCGTTCAAATAGGACGGAGGCAACTTCATTTACTTGGCGGTCCGTAGTTTGTGCCGACATGATGACACTAATGAGGAGTTGAAAGGGATCTGTTTGGGTTAAAAAGCTAATATTAGCCGGACTTAAGCGGGTAAGAATTTGGTAGGTTTGTGTTGCCCTTTGAGCTGGTGTGTATTCCATAGGAATGAATTTGTGCCAAGTAACCTCTTTTGTCAAGCTTATTGGCTTGACGCACTCCCTGAAAAGAAAGTATACTCCAGCCGTTGTCTAAAATATCGGGGCGTTGCCTAGTGGCTAAGGCGCTTGCTTTGGGAGCAAGAAATCGGAGGTTCGAGTCCTCTCGCCCCGAATTAATACGCGCCAATAGCTCAGTTGGATAGAGCAACAGCCTTCTAAGCTGTAGGTCAGAGGTTCGAGACCTCTTTGGCGTAAAAATAAGGAACCTCACATAAACAAGGCCACCTCAGGGTGGTTATTTTTGTCTTTTACGGGATCCTCAATTTTCACTATTCAATAATCATGAACCATTAAAAGTGGGGTGGTGATGAAGAGTTTTTTTAGCTGGATCATGCTGCCTTTAATATCGCCTTAGACGAGTGTTGTTTCCTTCCTATAATACATAATCGCCATCTTTTATCCACTCTTTTTTTCTCATAAACTGGGAGATTAAGAGCGAGAGTATAGCTGGAAGAAGAAAGTGGAGTAATCCTATTTTCCACCAGGACTCTATCCCCATCACAGCAATGGTATTTATTTGCCCAACTAACCCACTTGTCCCCATTCCTGCACCAGGAGCATTGTTTTTCATTTGGAAGATTGTGGTCGCTAGTGGTCCAAGAATTGCTGCAGTGAGTGTGGGAGGTACCCAAATGCGCCAATTTTTTACAATGTTAGGCATCTGGATCATAGAAGTACCAAGTCCTTGGCTGATGAGGCCACCAATTTTATTCTCTTTATAGCCAGAACAAGCGAATCCTATCATTTGGGCACAACAACCCACTGTTGCAGCACCAGCAGCCAGCCCGCTGATACCAAGAGAAATACAGATTGCAGCGCTACTTATGGGAAGAGTGAGCACCATACCAACAACTACCGCAACCATGATGCCCATAGGAATGGGGTAGAGGGTAGTAAGATGATTAATCAGAGCACCAATAGCATTCATTAAAGCAGCAACTACTGGTGATAAAAAGAGTCCGGTGATGGCTCCTGTTACAATAACAATCAGTGGAATTAGAATGATGTCGACTTTAGTTTTACCAGCGATTCTCTTGCCCACTTCAGCACCAATCAAAGCTGCTAATAGAGCTCCAACTGGCTCGCCAATAATTACCTTAGATAAAAGAGAGGCTTCAAACACAAAGGTTCCAGCTCCAATAGCTCCCACTATCGCTGAAGCAAATATAGCTAGAGGAGGAGCTCCCACCGAAAGGGCAACGCCAACACCAATTGCTGGTCCCATCATATATTGGGCAATTTGTCCTAATTGAATAACTATTGCTGCATTTAAATACAATCCAAATTGCTTAATAATTAATCCAATAATTAAGCTGGCAAAGAGGCCTTGAGCCATACCATTTAAGATTTTCACTATATAAGTTGAAATTTTTTTAGTTGGCTGTTCCATCGCCTTCTCCTTACTATTAGGATGACTTCATCCTTCCTTGATTTGCACTCAAATTAAGGAAAGCCTCCTTGGATGCCATGAATATAGTAAGATTAGGATTGTTTGTACAGGGAATGATCCTGCAGGTACTACATGTTACTGAAATAGGAAGAAATCACTTTGGAGCTCAATATGGGAAAAGCTGAGCTCCTGATTCATGGGATTCTAATTATTACAAAAGTGAAGGTAACTCATTGAAGTTGCCTGCTACATGAACAAGCGCTTTCAGAAATTACCCATTAATGGCGTGTAAGTATGACGAGTTTCTTAAAGAGTATGAAAGATGTTTCAGCATTTCTAAATTGCTTATATGTCTAGGACCAATTGATAAAATGTGCTATTTTGTTAATAAAAACAGGAGATAGTTGTATGACCACAGTAAAAAAAGCAGTCTGCCTACTACTTATATTGGTGATAATGGCTTCACTAGGAGCTACAAACTCTCAAAAAATATTTCCCTTAGATAATTCTATCTATCGCTATATTACTAATCTCTATATCTTGCAGGGGAAGGCTCTACCATCAACTACGGCACCTTTCAGCCAGGATGAACTTAGGCGAATGTTTGACAAGATTGACCGAACAGCTTTAGCGACACCAGTAGAGTTTGAACTCTACGATCAAGTGGCCACTTTCTTGGTAGAGAAGCCTAAACAGATAGGCGCCCTGGGGTACGATATTGGGCTAGATGTGGCTCTTGAGGCATATTTTCACACTAATACTACGGACTTCATTAGTGAAAGTGATTGGTCCTATGGCTACAATAACCGCAAGCCTTTGTTAAATTTAAATTTTGAAACTTGGCCTACAGATCATTTTTACAGTTATTTTGAACTATCTGTTATGAATAATTTTGGCTTTGCCGTAGGACCGGGAAAGATACCTAATGAAAAACCGAATCCGCTGTATGGAAAATCACAACTAACAACCAATATTATCATGATCCCTCCGAACGTCTTACACGACGTCGATTTGAACTTTCCCTACCGGGCTTTTGTTAGCGTCGGGGGGGATCATTGGAGTATGCAAGTAGGAAGGGACAAAATCAGTTGGGGAGCAGGTAAGAGTGGTAATATTAGTGTAAGTAATAATATGCCTTACCAACAAGTGGGAAGATTTACCACCTACTTTAACTCGTTCAAGTATACGCTTCTTTCCTCATTCTTCACTCATCCGCAAATTCTTTATTACAAATCCGTGGATAATCATGGGGTGAATGAGCAAGATTTGCTGGCAGACGGCATGAAGATGTATTTAGCCCATCGAGTAGAGTTTCGTATCTTTGAAGAGAAGGTCGGCTTTGCCGTCACTGAATCTGCCATGTATCAAAGTAGCACAGGTTCCATAGATTTGCGGTTTTTTAACCCTGTGGGATTCTACCACAATCAGTATATCAGAGGAAACTCCAATTCTATGGTTGTGTTTGAAGGGGATTACACCCTGCTTCGGGGCTGGAATATCTATGCTCAGCTGGGTATAGATGAATTTGCCTTTGGGGAGCCAGTTCCACCTGAAAAGTATGCCAAACCATCAGCATTTGCTTATCTTCTCGGAATTCAAAATAGAATTGGCCTTAATAAGGGTATTTTTACTTTCGCTTTGGAAGGAGTCTATACTGATCCCTTCTTCTACCTACGAGAAGAATATGACACGACTACTCACCAGTTTGGAGTTGGCTTTGATGGTATTGTACGCGTCCTTGCCAATGGCATGACAAACCTCAGATACGTGCAAGGATATCCTTACGGAGGAGACGCGATAGTAGGTAATCTCTTGCTCGACTACGAAGTGCCCGAAGTATGGAGGGTCTCTTTAGATGCGCTATTCATGGCTCATGGGGTCATGGGAATAACCAGCAAGTGGGATTTATACACGGGTAGTGAGGCTGTGGCCTCTACTCCGTCTACTCAAAACCCCTTTGACGCTACCGAGAACGGTCTTGTTGAATATTCGCTGCTCATCAAACTAGCCAGCGAGGTTAATCTAATGCGAAAATTAGCCTTAACGGGTCACCTTGCTCTTCCTTTTATTTGGAATAAGGATAATATTGCACGTTCCATGGTACATGATTACCAGTTGAGTGTGGGAGTACAATATAGCTTTTGAGTAATTACATCATTGGAACATGAAAAACTCGGTTTATAGGGCCCTTGCAAGTAAGGGCCCATCCTATGCCCTTTTTTTACTAATTGATTTCTGTTTAGCTTAGTAATATATTAGCTGAGTCAGATTCTATGAATCTTGTACAAAGGAGACTCTATGAAAAGATTGTTTTATGCTTTTGCGCTACTCAGTCTTATGGGTTTGTTTTTAATCTCATGTAGTTCCACAAATAGCGTTAGTGAAGAAATTTTGCCAGTTGCTACTATCCCTGTTGAACAAGTCACTGTAGAGGCTACTGTTGTACCGGAAGAAACACTAGACATCTCGACGGAGAACTTTGAAACTTCACCCTCTTCTATAGCCCAATTGTTACCGCTTAAACGTCAGGTGGAAACAGATGGCTACAGTAAAGAAATTGTAATTATGAATTACACTGGATATGAAATTACTGTCTTAGATATTTTTTCAGACAGCATGTATGAAGAAAATACTGACTTAAGTAATTTACTCACCTATGGAATTGAAGACTATGGTTCAACAACCATTCCTTTAGATTGGTATCCCCAATTAGCTCAAGCTCTCTCAGCCCAAACTGAAGAGATTTTCCATGTTAACGCCATGGATTCAGAAGGCTCTTCGTATTACAAAGAATGGCAACCTCTTATCGATGAGTGGGAGATTGAATTACAGTATAACGATAGGAATTATTACCCAACCACAGAAGAGACAGTCCTGGCTGGGGAAAGTATATTAGTGAGCAATAATTCCTTCTACACTTTTGAACAATTATATATTCGTAATAAAACTATGACACAGGAACAGGAATTTGGACCCAATTTGTTGGGCTTTGATTTTCTCCCCGGCCATACCGTGCGCATAGATATAAAAGATATCCCTTGGGTAGATCCTGCACAAGAGTCTAGCTTTCTCTTTGTTGCTTTTGACAATGAAGGTGACTTTTACACCCACGAGTGGGAGCCTCAAGATTTTAACTGGCATATTGACTTGACTATTGATGACCTCAACGTTTTACCAAATGCTAAATTCTTACCGCCTGAAGCAACTCTCACCATTACTAACAATACGGGTAAAGAGCTCTGGTACGTGTATCTGCCAACTGAGAGTATGGCAGCAGGTAATGACCTTGGTGACGATTTACTCGTTATCGATGTGTTTCCGGCAGGAAACTCAAGGCAATTCGATCTGGCTTATTTCCCTCGCACTTTTGAAGCTTATCGAGCCTCAGAAGAACCACTATTTAAGCTAATAGTTTATGACTCAGATGATTCAGAATATAATCAACTCTGGAACCCGACAACAGACGGGTGGGAGATTATTCTGACGCCAAACGATCTTATAGTTGAATAAGGTACTCTGTAGGCAGGGGAGCCGTTCTTTGCTAGACTGTTGATCATGATCAACAGTTTGCCTACTACGAAAGCCCGCCACCATTGTCTCCAATTACAGCAAGATCTAGATACTCATAAGTGTCTCGATTTTGCTGGAGAGAGGGCAGTTAGTACCGACTACCTCTTTGGCCCTGCTAAGGGGATGATGTTTGGCATCTTGGTTTGTACCGACAGTGACGGGAACGAAGTGGTTTTAAAAGCCTTTAGCGGTCAATATAATGGACAATGGGAGGTCCCGGGATGGGTCCTCCCAGCACTCGACAGAACTGAATACCAAAAAATAGTAGATGCCAGCGCTACGGCTATCCTAAACCTCTCTCACGCTATTGAAGGCGGAAATACTGAACTTTTAGCACAACGTAAAGAACTCTCCCAAAATACGCAACGAGAGGTTAACACCCTCTATAGCTTTCATTGTATCGATGGAACCATTACAACTATAAAAAAAATCTTTGGAACAAAACTTCCTCCTACAGGCACAGGTGATTGTTGTGCCCCTAAACTTCTCAACCACGCTTTTAAGTATGGTTTAACGCCAATTAGTATGGCTGAATTCTTTTATGGTAGTACTACTCAATATAAAATGCATAAGGAGTTCTACAGCCCCTGTGAAGAGCGCTGTAAACCACTGCTAACACACATGCTGGGTCTTGAAATCGTTTATCGTGATGCAGACATAGTGGTGGTGAACAAACCCTCAGGACTCCTTTCTGTTCCCGGAAGAGGAGCTGATAAGCAAGATTGTATCGTTGCACGGCTGAAAAGATTATTTCCAGCCTGCATGGAACAGCCTGCTGTACATCGCCTAGATAGAGATACCTCAGGTCTGTTGGTCTTAGCTTTTACTCCAGAAGCCCATCGAAATCTCTCAATTCAATTCATTCAACGCAGAGTGCATAAACGCTACATAGCATTGGTAGAGGGAGTCATAAAGGAAGAGGAAGGTGAAATCACCTTAGCTTTTCGTTACGATCCCGACAACAAACCGCGCCAGAAGTATGACCCCGTCTTGGGCAAGTGGGGCACCACCTTCTGGAAGAAGATCCGCGTTGAACCCCTGGGTTCTAAAGAGCGGCTCGTGACTCGCCTTGAATTTAATCCCCTAACTGGCCGTACCCATCAGTTACGAGTCCACAGTGCCCATAAACACGGATTAGGACACCCTATTGTTGGCGACAAGTTATATGGAGATGAAGACTCTGGTGAGAGACTTATGTTACAAGCCAATCTATTGGAATTTACCCATCCCCTAGATAACAAAGTTATGCAATTTAGCCTTGCACCTGATTTCTAGCCATTTTTGGACGATAATTAGTCAACAAAAGGCCTCCGATTACTAGCGCGGTACCAAAAGCAATTATGGGGGTGAACTCTTCACTTAGGAGTAACACTCCTAAGGTTATAGCTGCCAAAGGTTCTAAGTTAAGAAACACTGTCGCTTTGGTACTTCCCACTATGGCAATGCCTTCGTAATACCATAGATAGGCAAATCCGGCTGCTCCCACACTTAAATACAAAAGACAGCCCATAGCGGCTGGACTCAGTTGAGCAAGGGCACTCCAACCGTGTTCAAAAAAGGTAAATGGGAGGAGTATAATGACTCCAATAGCTGAACCATAAGCCAATAGCGCCAAAGGGGAGAGATTGCTCATTGCATGTTTAATAATAATTGAATAAGCAGCCCAAGCTAGTACAGCCCCTAGCATGTAGATATCGCCAACAGCTAATCCTGTAGCGAGCACTCCACTCAAATCACCGTTGGTTATAGTAATTATTGCACCTGTCCCTGCTAAAGCTATGCCTAAGCCGAGTATTGCCGATATCTTCTCTTTATAGAGTACAAAGGCCGCAAGCATCACCACTGCTGGAGTAAAAGCAAGCATGACTGAACTACGTACTGCTGTTATAGTCTTTAAGCTGGTGAACAAAAGCACATTAAAAGCAACCATGCCCACTAAACTCATTAACAATAGCCAAAGGAAGTCTTTGCGCGAAAGTTTGGGGAAATGGCCCTCTTTTTTATAGAGAAAGGGCAAAGTAAATATACTGGCAACGAAAAAACGGATACAACTGGTCATAAATGGGGGTAATTCTGCTGAAACTACCCGACCAGCGACCAAGGCTCCTCCCCAAATAATGGGAGCTAAGGTTAGTTTAATCATAGGCAATATAGAACGGATATGGGCAACAATCTTAGGCAACCGAGAAGTCTTCACTTGTACACCTCTCGGCTATCTTAGAGGAGTAGTAGAGTAAAGTCAATTTCATTATTTTTACCAAAATCTAAATTTTTTGATTGAATAAAATCCGCAGACGAAGGATAGTAAAAGGAAATCCATAAAAGGAGTCGCTTATTATGAATAAGGATAAAGAAACTACTATTGGTGAGGATTGTGCCAATAGTATAGCCGAATTAAGTGGCAGACAAGCTTTGTATGTATTGTATGTATTAGCCGAAAAGAATACTACATTCGCTACTGCTATTATGGAAGAAACGAAAAAGGTACTGTTTCGCCCCATACAAATTGAAAAAGTGGCAGATAGTGTCTGTGCAACGCTTAACGGAATCCCAGTGGAAGATTGTTGGGATGCTTCAGGGAAGCAACGAGACGGGTATCATGACATCACGGAAGTAGCTTATGAAATGCTACATGATGCGCTTCAGGAGTTTGTTGCTGAAGTTGAAAAATATCATAGAGTAGGAAGGTGTGACCTTGAAGTTGCTTATCTTCAGGGCTTTATATTAGGTTTATACAAATTCGATATGCACCCAACAACCGACTTCTATGACTACATTCAAGATGACGTCTTATCTTTTGCTGATGAATTAAAAGATGATTGGGAAAAGTTGCATCCAGAGCTCCTCAATGAGAAAAAAGCACTCTATGCATTCTTTGAAAAGTCTTGTCCAAAGTGGAAGTTCCTTATGCAAGAATGACGATCAAAAAAGAGAGCGATGCATGAATCTAAATAGTTTTGAAGCCAGTTTCCCTTTAATCATATTAGCTAGAGGTCGTGCCTATTTTGAAAATGGTAATGTTATCGACCTTGAAAAGGTCAGTTCTTATCAGTATGAGGCCGAAGTCGCCGGTAGCTATACCTACGACGTAACCGTAAAACTCGAGAATAACCAAAATATTGTGAAATTAACCTGTGATTGCCCCTACGATGCAGGTTTGTATTGTAAACACCAGGCAGCCGTACTATTTGCCTTACGGGAATATTTAGAAGATGAAATTGAAGAATCAGAAGAAGGTACAACTTCTGAAAGTATAGACTTAGAAACGCTCCGCGATTTTTTAGAAGCACAGCCAAAAGCAACTCTAGTAGAGTTCTTATATAATCTTGCTCTCTCTAAGCCTGAAATAAAACTGATGGCAATGGCTACATTTTTTCCAGTGCAAAAAGAAGTTCCCCTTGAGCACTCTTTACTCACTAGAGCTTTTACCCTCCTGCAAACCTCCTCCAGCTACGAATTAGATGAACACTTTTCTATGCTTATAAGTATTATAGAGAAAACAATTAGCAAAGCGCAATTTTTACTTAATGAAAACATGCTCATAGAAGCACTTAAACTGTTACTTTTACTGTTACGTGAGAATATGGAAGGATTTTTGGTCTTAGAAGATTATAATTATATAGCTCACCCTATAATGACTGAGATTATGGAAAACATTCAGAACATCATCTCTAACGAATCTGCTGAACACAGTCAAATTTTTCTTGAGTTATTCAATGAAGCACAACTTTCATGCTACGAAGGCTGGCACACATGGCGTTACGCTCTGTTAGAGTGTTGTGCACAAGTAGTAGGGACTACAGAGCAGCACCAGATGTTGGAGCACTATCTAGAGGGCCTTGTAACTGAAACCAAAAAAATAAGTTCTCCTTATGAATCGTTGCCAATCCAAGAACCTTTGTTAGCGTTAGTCAAATTGAAAAGTAGGTATGAAAATCCAACTGCGTATCGGGAATTTCTTTTGCAGTACTGTGAGTATCCTGAAATTCGGCGCATCGCAATTGAAAACGCCGTAGAAGAAGGATGCTATGAAGAAGTTGAGCGATTAGCTTTAGAAGCTGAAAGCACTGTCCCTGAGTGGCATCGCGGAAAACGTGAATGGCAAATGTACCGTTGTAAGGGATATGCTCTTAGTGGAAAGCTAGATAAGCACCGAGCGTTGTTGCGTGAAATGCTTCTTCGTTATTGCGATATTCAGTATTACCACGAATTGAAGGCTACCTATTCAGCGCCTGATTGGGAACCTGAATTACAAACCCTTTTAGCTGAACTACAACAAAGGGTGTTAAAAGCTTCAGGATTTTGGTCGAGAGAAGCCCTCTTTGCCACTATCTTATCCTGTGAAGGTCTTAAAGAGAGATTGATTGCCTTACTACAATCCTTCCCAAGTGCAATTGTTCGCTATTACCAAGAGCTTTTACCTGAGTATGAGCCAGAGGTATACAGCTTGTTTGCGCAGTATATTTATAATGCAGCTGAAAAAGCTAATAAACGATCAGAGTATCAAAAGGTTTGTGAAATTATCCGTCAGTTGCAAAAAGCGGGGGGTGAGCGAGAAGCTGATGAGATCATTAAAGAACTTCAATTGCTCTACCGAAGTCGATCGGCATTTAGGGATGAATTAAAGAGAGTCGCCCTTTTTAATTGAGTTATTCTAGATCAAATATGGGGAAAAACACCCTATTTTAACTTAATTACTGGTATCTATTCACACAACCGTTGCAACGCTAAAATTCTTGTGGCAAAATGGGCGTGCCTAGGAGGATTAGATGACACGAAGAGAAAGAATATTGGCAGCATTGAATCATAAAGAGGCTGACAAGATCCCTGTTGACTGTGGGTCTATGCGTTCCACTGGAATTATGGGCTTAGCCTATAACTCTTTAAAAAAATATTTAGGAATAACTTCAGGCCAAACCAAGATATTTGACATGGTCCAACAACTGGCAATTCCTGAACAATGGTACCTAGATCGATTTAATATAGATTCAGTCGACCTAGCCCGCACGTTTGCAACTGAGAGTGACGACTGGATTGAGTGGAACCTGCCTGATGGCTCTCAGGTTTACCGCCCTGCCTGGGTCGATATCCGCAAAGTAGGTGACGATTGGATCTGCTACAATGATGCAGGGCTAGAAGTTGGTAAAATGAGTCCTAATTTGGTCTATTTCACCCAAACTAATTACCCCCTTATGGGCGTTGAAGATGCCGATTATACTGACTTAAAAAAGTATTTAGGAGAAACTATCTGGGGATCTGTTACTGACCCAGCCTGGCGCTTTGGTGGTCGTCAAGATTTCCCCCAAATGTTACGTAAGAACCTCATACAGCTCCAAGAAGAGACCGACTATGCTACCATGTTCGCTATTGGTGGCAACTTCTTTGAAAATGGGCAATACCTCTACCGGACGGATGAGTTTCTCATGAACATGCTCATTGAACAAGAGAATGTTGAAAAGTTACTGGATACATTACTCGAAATACACCTTGAAACAGTAGATAGAGTGCTCAGAGGTATTGGTGACCTCGTCGATGTTCTTATGTTCGGAGATGACCTCGGTACCCAAAATACTACTATGATTAGTCGAGACCTCTACAAAAAGCTTATATTCCCACGTCAGAAAAAACTCTTCCAATATGTACATGATCACAGTAATGCTAAAGTGTTCTTACATAGTTGTGGAGCAATCTCAGACCTTATTCCAGATTTAATCGAAGCTGGTGTAGATATACTCAACCCAGTCCAAATTGGGGCGGCAGGCATGGAGGCCAAACGACTGAAACGCGAATTTGGCAAAGACATTGTGTTTTGGGGTGGTGGCGTAGATACTCAGCATGTACTCGCTACAGGCACAGTTAACGAGGTGAGTGAATCAGTAAAGAGAAATTGTGAAGTTTTTATGAAAGATGGAGGATTCGTCTTTAACCAAGTTCATAACATTGTCGATGGCGTGCCCCCTGAGAATATTGTGGCAATGTATGAAGCTGTCAATAGTTTTTGAGCCGGAGGAAAATAATGCATTATGAACCAGATTACACGGTAGTGGTTGACGCTGCTTATAATAAACACACTTCCTATCTACCACTTTACGAGCACAACGTCTGCAATGGGTTTTTCGACACCATTACCAATAGCCAAAGTAGTTCTTTATTAGAAGGTAACTTAAGTGATAAAAAGGAATATTTTAGACGGTATACTAAATTTTTAGTAGCCCATGGTTATGATACGGTCCCTTTTGAAGGTTGTGTGGTCGATCTAGTGCAAAACGGTGAAGGACTCATGGGATATGGGAAAAGTTTATTTACCAATCGTGAAGAGATACTAGCCTACCCGTGGGAGCAGATGAGTGAGCGTTACTTTGAGCGCTTCGAGCCTTTCTTTGATGCTTTAGCATCACAACTTCCCCCTGGCATGAAAGCTGTCGGAGGGGTCGGGAATGGCATTTTTGAAACCATTCAGGATTTTGTCCCCTTCACGGACTTAGCCTACCTCATGGTCGATGACGTTGAGGCTTTCGACCTCCTTTTCCAAAAAGTAGGCGATATGTTGGTTACCATCTGGAATCAATTTCTTGATAAATATGCTGATATGTATGCTGTATGTAGATTTGGAGATGATCTAGGCTTTAAAACTTCAACTTTGTTACAACCAGATGTGATTCGCAAAAATATCATTCCTGAATATAAGAAGGTTATTACTCAAGTGCACGCCTACGGAAAACCCTTCTTGTTGCACAATTGCGGCAGCATTTTTCCTGTTATGAACGATATTATAGCAGCTGGTATTGATGCAAAACACTCCAATGAAGACTCAATTGCCCCTTTTTCAACCTGGGTAGAACTGTATGGCGATCAGATTGGAAATTTTGGAGGCATCGATATGAACGTTTTATGTATAGAAGATGAAGCATCAATTAAAAAGTATGTGACCGAGTTACTCCATTATTGCCAAGGCAAAAAGGGAATCGCTATTGGCTCTGGTAATCAGATAGCTGATTACGTTCCCCCTGAAGGGTTTATAGCCATGGTGGAAACTGTGCTTGAATGGAGAAAGAAACAATAGTTTTAAAGGTGAGGTACCTATGAAGAGAAGTGAAGTGAATGCAATTCAAACAAACGCCAAAGAATTTTTAGCAAAACATGCTTGGAGTTTGCCAAAATGGGCTTTTTGGAGTCCTGCAGATTGGCAAGGGCGGGGTTCTGAGATAGCTGAGATTAAAGAGTGTATGTTGGGCTGGGATGTGACTGATTTTGGTTCTGGTGATTTTAATAAACGCGGCTTGTTTCTTTTTACTTTGCGCAATGGTAACCTGCAGGGCAAATCAAAGAAA
>Ga0265293_10005537_pt1 | contig 21007 bp, 21 predicted proteins | sample Munlanlewell138R_FD_192505 | JGI IMG/M metagenome (GOLD analysis project Ga0265293, IMG submission 192505) | Leachate microbial communities from a municipal landfill in Southern Ontario, Canada - Leachate well 138R | ecosystem: Engineered > Solid waste > Landfill > Unclassified | place: Canada... | reverse complement strand
AATTTATGATCGAGCGTTGCCAAAATATCAAAAAGGGTAGATTTTCCAGCTCCATTGGCACCAACTACCCCCAAAATAGAGGCTGCCGGGAGCGAAAATGAGAGATTAGAGAGAGCAGCCCCCCTTCCATACATTTTTGTAAGATTTTTAACTTCTACCATTAAAATTTACTCTAAAACCACCTCACCGGGCATTCCTCCTTTTATAGAGCCATCGGAATCAAGTTCAATCTTCACCCTGTAGTGTTGTAGAGAGCGACTCTCCCTACTTTGAACCATAGAGGGAAGGAACTCCCCCTTTTCGGCAATATTGATTACTCTCCCTCGATAGGGAGCCCTACCCCCCCTTGGTCTGTCGGCATAGAGAGTTAGAGAGTCACCCACACTAAAGGCATAGAGATAGTTGCCACTCACCCAAGCATTAAAATTGACCTTCCCAACCGGAGCAATTGCCGCTAAGGGCATCCCCTCTGCTACATATTCGTGCCTCTTTGCATAGATAGAGAGAACAATACCATTAGCGGGAGAGATAATATAGCAATTATCTATACGCTTCTCAATTATGGCCAATTCTGCTTTAAGAGACTCTATCTGTGCCAAAATAGAGTTCTCGGAATTTTCCAACTCTCTTTTAATAGCAGCCATCTCCCCTCTTACAATTGCAATCTTATCTTCAATCGGTTCCGCCATCTTTTTTGATACAGAGCCGCCATCAATTAACTTTTTTACCCTTTCAAGTTCTCTTTCAAAGCCAATCTTCCGTTGCTCAATAGAGTTGAGGCGTGAGACGGCGTCGGGTATAGAGGCTCGAAGCGCCTCTATCGAAGCAAAAAGTCTCTCTTTAGTTAGCGAGAGAAGAGAAGTATCAATAATAAAGAGAGTTGCTCCAGAATCACACCGCTCCCCCTCATAGAACAACTGTGCAACAATTTTTCCACTACCCCCCGACGCAATATTTAGCTGCTCCACCTCAAAATTCCCGTAAAATATAGTAGAGGAGTTCTCCCTACACCCTAAAGTTAAAATAGATAAAAATAGTGCTGTAACAACAAAAGTTCTAATTTTTACCATACTCATTACTATAAATTAGATCGGTTGCAATGGTTCCCCTATTGAGCAGGAGGCGTAAATATTCCAATCTCTCTCTCTCCAACGATATAGAAATACTATACTCCCGGGTAAGAACCTCATTCAACTCAATAGAAGAGAGCTCCCCGAGTGAGAAGAGTTCCATAGAGACTCTGCTAAGCTCTCTTACTCTCTCAACCAATCTCTCTCCCCGCTCAATTTTTCTTACACTCCCTCTTATTTCGCCCTCAACTTCTGCTATTGCAGCCTCTCTTAAAGTAGAGGAGAGCTCAATTGAATTTTTTAACATCTCTCCCTTATAGGAGAGTACCCTCTTATATCTGTTGTGCCCTCTCCAATCGCTAATGGGAACTATAAGAGAGAGCCCAACCACTCCATAAGGTTCAAAGTTGTTGCTAAAGTAATCCAATGCGGGGCGGCCATACCCTCCAACAGCAAAGAGATGTAGTTTGGGGCGGGCAGCAGCAGCAGAGAGAGAGGCAAGAAGGTCAATCTTTTGAGACTCCAATCTTCCCCTCTCAAAAAGAGGATCCTCTACCTTAAGGGCCAAGGAGGGAGTTGGTTCTACCAAGCTATCCCCATCCGCTATCTCAATAGCTGTTAAAGATGAAAGTACCCCTTTTAATGTAGCTATATTCTCTTCGACTCCCTCTTTACGGCCAAACGCCTCCTCCAATGCTATTTCGGCCTCTAACAATTGGTTTGAGGCAACTCTTCCCTCTTTTAGCAACCTTTGTGCAATAGAGAACTTCTCTTGCAACAGGAGCAATTGCCGCTCCAACAGAGCAAGAGAGCGCTCCATTAATAGAGTGGCAAAGAAGAGCTCATCTACCCTTCTAAAAAGGTCCAACTCTCCTTTTGTTATTGCACTCTTTTGCAGCTCCCCCTCTATACGGGAGTAGTCGCCCTTTAGGCGATACTCGCCCCCTCCATATATCAACTGCTTAATAAGCAGGCCGCTTCTATATCTATCCTTGGCAGTAAGTTCAAAATCAAATCCAAATTCTAAAGCGCTATTGGGGTCGGTTACTGCACTCTGATACGATGCTATAAAAAAAGCGGAGAGTTCCGGTTCAACTATCTTTCTAAGATACTCCCTCTTGCCCTTTACCAAATTGTCGAGCGCCTCTCTCTGTTCAGCACTCTTATAGCGCAAGAGCGCCCCCTCCCTACACTGCTCCAACGAGATAGAGTTTTGGCTAAAACTCAAAAATGGGAGGATCAGAGAGATTAGAACACTAAAAAGAGTTCTGAAAAAGGGTGCCGACACATTGAGAGTAGTTAAGAGCGATTAAAAGAAGTAACTAAATCCAAGGTTGAGGGTAAATTGAGTGTAGGAGAGAGAGACACCACCGCTATCGGCTATATTTCCTCCTGCCAATTTTGCACTAAAGGCGACGCTTGGCTCCAGCATCAATTTGGGAAGGAGCTCTACAGAGAGACCAATCGAAAGGAGCCCATCCAACATATTTGACTTTTCATCGCCTATCTTTCCCCCAATCAGCCCCAATCCGGCCGCTCCATAGACCATTTTATTAAAATAGTAGCGCCCTTGGGCAGCAAGATTGTATTGTGTTATTGCCATTCCATCGTTATCTATGGAGTTGAACCCCACCAATGCAATAACCATCATATTGGGAGCTACCACCTTGCCGGCAGAAGCGGTTAGTCCAAATCTTGTCATCTTCATAGGATCGTTCGGTGCATCGCTAAAACTGACTTTTAGAGTATTTACTCCCAAACTGGAGAGTTGAAGATTGACCATTTTAGAACCCTTCTTTAAATAGGGTGCAAACGGTTTAGATTGCGACCATGCAACAGAAGAGAGAAGAGATAGCAGTAGCAGAGTGAAAAATAGTTTTTTCATAGCATAAAATTTAAATCGTTTAAAGTGAGCTTAGTTTTAGCCCGAAAAATTCATAAAAATCATTTTATATGCAAAATAAATGGGGATAAAGTGTTATCTTTGAAGTAGTTAAAACGAAAAACACTTTATTATACCCCATTTATGAGAGCACAAGATACAGCCGTTTTCCGAAATAAACAAGAGATTTTATTTGATTTTAATGCCGAAGAAGTTAGTTCAGACGGTTCTGTTCTATTACTTGAAAAATTAGAGCGTCAGCATCGATTAATAAAGTATTTCAGCAATCATATTCAAAATAACCGTCATTCGGGATATGTAAAACACGATGTAGAAAAACTGTTGAAACAGCGTGTATTTCTATTAATGGGTGGATATGAAGATTGCAATGATGTATATCATCTGAAAAATGATCCACTCTATAAAGATGTTCTACAAGGAGAATTAGCCTCTCAACCCACCCTGTCAAGATTTGAAAACAGTTTTGGCAAGCATGAAATTTTTGCCCTATGTTATGCCTGGGTTGATCGTTATGTTGACTCGTTAAAAGGAAGAAAGAAAATAGTTATTGATATCGATGCCACCGATGACCCAACTTATGGCAATCAGCAATTGAGCCTTTTTAATGGTTTCTACAGGCAATTCATGTACAACGAATTGTTTTTTCATGACGGTGAAACAGGTCAGATAATTTTACCTGTACTACGCCCTGGCAACAGTCATTCTAACAAATGGTATGTTTCTATTCTCAAACGAGTAATAGAAAGAATCCGAGCAGTTTATCCTGAAATGGAGATAGAGATTAGAGCCGACAGCGGTTTCAGTTGTGCAGCTTTCTATAAATTAGCAGATGAGTATAGATTGAAATATGCTATTGGGATAGCCTCCAACAGTGTTTTGAAAAGACGAACAGTCAGAGCAGAAAAAGCTGTAACTCACCTATTTGTATCCAAGGGAGAAAAACATCAACATTTCATATCGTTTGACTACAAAGCCGAGAGTTGGGAAATAGAGCAAAAGTGTTATGCCAAAATAGAGAGTACCGGCAAAGGACTCAATGTGCGCTATTTTATTAGCAACATTGAAAAACTGACAGCAAGAGAAATCTATCTTGGCTTTTACGTCAAACGCGGAGAACACAGTGAAAACAGAATCAAAGAGGTTAAGAACATGTGTTTTAGCGACCGCTTATCAAACCATAGTTATTGGGCAAATTTCTTTCGTTTGTTAATCAGCTCGTTAGCCTATGAAATGTTTCTTCACCTGAAAGGAGCAATCAAAAAAACCAATTTTGAAAAAGCTTGGAAATGGCAAATAGACACTATTAGAACGTTGTTATTGAAAGTTGGTACAACGATAAAAAGAACTAAAAGGCGGGTTTATTACCGATTCTCGAAAGCTTTTGTACACAAGGACTTACTCCGACAGCTTATCTTGGGCTGAGATATATCTTATTTTATCTCAATTTTTATAACTAACCTGGGAGAGGTGTGTCTTGTTCATAGAAAAACCGGTGTTTATCATAGATTTGAACCACACAAATAGAGAAAACAACACAAGTACCTTCACTTTTTTGAAATAAAAACCAATATTGCTACTTTGAGATTTTACAAAAAGATAAATGATAGAAAAAAGTGTGTTTTATTTTGTGGGATTTAGTTTATGAATAATGTGGGTTAGTTTAATCTATAGTGTAAATATAGGAAAATAAAGAGTAAAACCAACGCTGTTAGATATTTAATTTCTCTATCTTTGATCGGTTAATTTTGAACAACAACTTTACCTATGAGTGAGAAGTCACAATTTTTAAAAGAGCTCTTCCAAGAGAGGAGAAGTTGCCGCAATTTTTCTAAAAGGGCTCTCCCCTCCAATATTGTAGAGCAGATAATTTCAATGGCAAAACTCTCACCCTTCGCCGGTGGGAGAAAGAATTGGGGAGTTGAGGTGGTGAACTCTTCAGAGACAATTTCAAAGATTGCAGTAGCTGTTGAAGAGAGGCTAAATGCGAGTGCCGCTCTAATGGAGAGAGAGAGCGCTCCTCTCTTTTTAGAGTATGGAAAGAGCTTTCTCTTTTTTAAAGAGGCCCCAACTCTTTTGATACCACACTTTAGAGTCTCTCCAACAATGAGGGCTCTCCTTAGAGACCGGGTTACAGAAGAGCTGCTGCAGTGGGAGAGAGAGAATGCAGTCAAGTCTATATCGGCTGTAACCACATTTATACTTTTAGCCGCAGAGAGTTTGGGAGTGGAGAGTTGCTATATGACCGGACCTCTAATTGCTTCCGACACAATAGCCCAAATTTTACAACTCCCCAAAGAGAGGGAGATTGGAGCTTTAGTTCCTATCGGCTATTGTAAATAGCTAAGAAGTTTTTTATATTAGTGGCATTATTTTAAAGTAGATAGGGATGGATACATTAGAAAAATTACAACAACTTCTGCTTCCCATTTTGGGGTTGGAAAATAGAGAGGAGGTGAAGCCCGAAAGTGCATTGGTAAGAGATTTGGGAGCCGAAAGCATAGATTTTGTAGAGATTTTTTATGAGATTGAGAACCAATTTGGGGTAAAAATTAAGGTTCAGGAGATTGCACAGAGCGATTACGGCAACAGTGAGGGGAGTGTAGATAACGGTAAAATAAGTGCAGAGACAGCTGCCAAGCTCAATGCCGATTTCAATAGCGACCGTTTTGTAGAGGGGTTGACAATAAGAGAGCTCTTTGAAACTTTTACCGTAAGAGACCTCGCTACAATTATAGATAGAAAAAGGAGCGTTTTATGAGATTTATCTTGGTAGATAAGATAGTTGAATTGGTAGCAGGAGATAGCGCCAAAGGGGTTAAGTGCATCACTCTGACAAATGAAATTTTTAATGAACACTTCCCAAACTATCCCATCTTTCCGGGATCGCTTATATTGGAGGGGATGGCACAACTTGCAGGAGTTCTTCTAAGTCACACCCTAATTGAAGAGGGGCACCCTTATAGAGTGGTGGCTCTTACTATGGTAAAAAATCTAAAATTTAGAGCCATCATCCACCCCGGCGACAGGTTGATATATAGCAGTAAAATCAAATACTTCTACCCCAACGAGTATGCTGCAGTTGTTGTAAAAGGGGAGAGAGAGGGAGAGCTTTGTGCCGGCGGAGAGTTAATTTTTAGCTTTTTAGAGAGTCCAAATCCTCAATTTGAGAAAGAGATGCTCCACAATCTAAAATTGATTATAGAGAGCTATAAAGGGGCAAATCAATAGTAGGAGAGATGAGAAAAATCTATAAGAAATATCTTGCTCAAGATGAAATTCCCATCTACAACTATATAAAAAAGAGAAAGTTGGTCAAATATTTCACTCGCGATGTGATGGCTGCAATGGTTTGTGTAGGAGAGCTCTCTAACCACTGCCCCTTTACCGAAGAGACCCCCTTCTTCTTCTCGAGAGGAGAGAGTGAATACCCCCTTCTATTTGAACAGAGTAGCCCTTTTTTAGAGAGTGTTGAAGAGGGATACACCTTTAAGCAATTTTTTAATAGAGCCACCTCATTGGTTTCACCATTGATCCACTTCAAAACAATGCGTAATATGGGGCACTGTTTTATCTCTATAGAGTATGGATTCAAAGGCGACAATGCCTCTCTTACAGGGTCGCTTTCGGGGCTACTTACCTCTGCGCTACTCTCCAATTGTGAACCCCAAACACCAATCTTAATTGTTGCCTCTAAGCTCAATTTAGATAGTAGTGCCGAAGGGGGTGCCGCAATAGTTACCAAAAGAGAGTTGGAGGGGCATCCCCTTCTCAACTCCAACAGCGAAGCAATTCAATTCTTTAACCAATAGTAAAACAGAGAGAGATGCGGGTAGTTATCACAGGATTGGCTTTTAGAACTCCACTCGGATGCACTATAGAGGAGGCAATGGCCAATATAGAGAGTGGAACTCGTAGGATTGCCCGGGTAGAGAATATAGATCTTGTAACAGAGGGGTTTAATGGAGCAGGAGAGGTGCGCCATAGAGGTAAAGTGATAAAAAGTGACCACACTATAGATCGTAAAATCCAATTTTTTGAAGAGTCGTTAAAGGAGTTGGAGAGTTCCACCTCTCTCCATTCGAGATACTCGCCCAACGATATAGTACTCAATATTGGAAGTGGCATTGACTATATAGATATAGAGGCTATTTTCAAGGAGAGAGAGTCGGTCTTTAAAGAGAAGAGAGGTGAGAAAGTTTTCTTTAAAAGCTTCGAGCAGATAAGCAACATAGCATTGAAATCACCTATTTTAGGAGGAATTAATCTCTTTACTGCAGCTTGTGTTGCCTCTACACAGGCTATAGGCAGCTCTTATCGAATGATAAAAGAGGGGTATCGAAAGGCGGCAATCACCGGCGGAAGCGACTCTATGGTAAATCATATAAATTATCGTGGTTTTCAAGATTTAGGGGCTATGACACCCCCCTCCAATCCCCCCTTCGCCTGCCGACCATTCGATAAAGAGCGCAATGGAACCGCTTTGGGTGAGGGGGCACTCCTAATGTTGTTGGAAGAGAGTTCACAAGCTAATCCCAACTCTATTTTGGGAGAGATTGCCGGATATGGAACCACTATGGACAGCTACGCAATAACAGATCCCGACCCCTCTGCAATACCGCTCTCTAAAGCTATCAAAAAAGCGCTTGCAGAGGCCCAAATAACACCCCAAAAAATAGATGCGGTACATCTTCACGGTACCGGTACTGCTAAAAACGCCCCTGCCGAATATAGAGCACTACAGATTGTATTTGGAGAGAGAGTCTCTACCCTTCCCGTATTTGCGCTAAAAGGGCAGATAGGACATCTGATAGGTTCTTGTGGTGCAGTTGAGATGTTGGCCGTTATACACTCTCTACAAAATCAGGTCACTCTCCCTACAGTCAATTTTACCACCCCAGACCCCGAAGCGCCTCTATTTGTTGTGAGAGAGAAGCCGCTAAGATGAAGATTGAGTATATACTTAAAGTAAACGCCTCTTTTGGAGGAGAGAATAGCGCCTTAGTAATTAAAAAGTATAGTTGATGGGTAAAATTGTAATTATCGGTGCAAGTTCAGAGATTGGAGTGGCTATTGTAGAGAAGATGTCACTCTTTAACCGCCCTATGGTGTTGCAGTACAACAGTAACTCAGAGCCTTTGGAGAGATGGAGCAGCAATAGCCAAATTGTAAAATGCAATTTCAGTAGCGAACCGGAATTAGACTCCTTTATAGAGACCCTTAAGGAGGTAGATATTTTAATTTTTGCAGCTGGCAGAACAGACTCTGCCCTTCTACCGGAGCTATCAAACAGCACTATAGATGAGATGATTGCTGTGAATATAGTTGCTTTTACTAAAATTTGCCGTGCTATTATCCCCTCAATGGCACGCAGAAGGGTTGGAACAATCATTGGAATCTCTTCTGTTGCTGCAAAAAAAGTCTATAGAGGACAAAGTTTGTATGCCGGAACAAAAGCCTATATGGAAGCTATGGTTAAGGGGATCGCTTCGGAGTGGGGGAAGAAGGGAATTAGAGCCAACTGTGTTGCTCCCGGAAGTATAGATGCGGGGGTTCTAAAAAGAATGCATCATATTAGCCCTCAAGAGCTTTTAAAAGTAAATGCAAACAATCGAATGGGTAGCCCCAAAGATGTAGCCGAAGCTGTCTATTTCTTAAGCAGTTCAGCCTCATCCTTTATAAATGGAGCTACTTTGGCGGTAGATGGCGCACACCAGATGGGAGTCTAATCTCTCCAATGGTGGTAGAGTTGCCGTGGCCGCTAAATATTTTACTCTCTTGCGGTAGAGGCAATATTTTTTCAATAATTGCCTGCGCCATACTCTCAAAGCCCAAATTGGAAAAACCCATCCTATTCCCTTTAAAAGTGTCTCCTGCAAAGAGTACCCCCTCCTCTTTGATATAGTAGCATAGCGAACCGCGGGTGTGGCCAGGTATCAAAATAGTCTCAACCTCAATCTCTCCAAATTTTAAAAGAGGCTCCCCCTCTATAAAATTTGTTGCTCCAATTAAGGGGTACTCCAACTTTACCCCATAAGCCTCTGCAATCTGATTTGCAGATTGTAGTTCTACCTTCTCATTGGTATGTATCCAACTCTCTACCCCATATCTCTCTCCCAAAAAGGAGGCACCTAAAGTGTGATCGAAGTGGCCATGAGTAATCAAAATGGCAAGCGGCTTTAGAGCCCTCTCTTCAATAAAGTTCTCAATTGCCTCTCTATCACTTCTACTGTTGAAGGAGGGATCTATAAATAGTGCCTCTCCCCTACCATTATAGAAGAGATATGAATTGGCCTCTACTCCACTAAATAGAAACTCTTTTACCATAACCAGACACTCAATATTATTGGTAAATATAGCACTTTTTTAAAGCAGTGTAATACCCTCTTGTGCAAGTTTACTCCTCTGTTCGGCAGACCAAATTCCAACTTGAACTTCGCCAATATGTCTCTTTTTTAGAAGCGTCATAACCACTCTGGACTGCCCTATACCACCGCCAATAGATTGAGGAAGAGCCTCCTCCAATAGCAATTTATGAAAATAGAGCGACTCCCTCTCTCTACACCCCTTGATATCCAACTGTCTCAAGAGACTCTCCTTATCTACCCTCACCCCCATTGAACTCAACTCAATTCCCATATTTAAAACAGGATGCCAAACTATTATGTCGCCATTTAACCCCCAATAGCCCTCTTGGTTAAGTGTACTCCAGTCGTCGTAATCGGGAGCCCTACCATCATGAGGCTCTCCATTTGACAACTTCCCCCCTATCCCTATAATAAAGAGTGCACCCCATTTTTTGGCCCCCATCTGCTCTCTCTCTTTAGCATCTAAATTGGGATAGAGATCCAATAGCTCCTGAGAGTGTATAAAGGTAATCTCTTCGGGTAGCGAAGGTTCAATATCGCCATACCTTAATGCCACCTGTCGTTCACTCTCTTTTAGTGCTGCATAAATCATTCTTACCCTCTCTTTGAGCAGCGAAAGGGTACGGCTACTCCGTTCAATTCTCTGCTCCCAATCCCATTGATCGACCAACACCGAATGTATGTGTGTATCATTCTCTTCCGGCCTTAGTGCTCTCATATCGGCAACCACCCCCTCGCCCGGAGCAACCTGAAGTTGAGCCAATCTTATTCTCTTCCACTTTGCTAGCGAATGTACTATTTGGGCCTTTCGTTCACCCAACGCCTTAATAGAGAAAGAGACAGGTCGCTCAATACCATTCAAATCGTCGTTAATACCTGTACCTTCAAGTAGAGCTATAGGCGATGAAATTTTTACTAACCCTAAGTTTTTACATAGCTCCCTTTCAAAGCACTCCTTTACATAGGTGATTTTATTCTCCTCCTCCAACAGTTTTGAATAACCCATTTTCTAATTTTAAAATTGTTACAAAAAAAAAGCCCCCCAAAATGGGAGGCTCTCAAACGCTATAATATCTTTTACAATACCAACAATCCCCCCGTACAAAGAGTACAATTATTCATATTATTATTGTGGAGATTGAAAGTTCTATTTTCCATTGCCTACTAAAATATGTGACAAATCTACACTTTTTTTTTATATGGCAAAGTACCATGCCAATAAAAGAGGCTATCTTTGAGACAATTTTTACTATTTATATAGATGAGCTGGAATAAAAGGGAGATCTCTATTTTAATAATAATCTCAATCACCTCCTTTATGGGGAGTTTTTTAATCTCCTCAATCAATATTGCCCTACCGGCAATTGAAGAGAGCTATAATATGAGCGCCCTCTCACTAAGTTGGGTAGTTACTGCATTTCTTCTATCCTCTGCAATTTTTCTTCTACCTGCAGGGAAGTTGGGCGATCTTATTGGGGCAGAGAAGATATACAAGATAGGGCTTCTTATCTTCACGCTGTCGTCGTTAATCTCTCCCCTTGCCCCTACCGGAGCATTGCTTATAGCGGCCCGCTTTGCTCAAGGGGTGGGAGCAGCTCTTACCGGTACAACCGGGCAGGCAATTTTAGTAGCAGCCTTCCCTCCTAAAGATAGGGGGCAAGTTATTGGAATATCGGTATCGTCTGTCTATTTGGGACTCTCATTCGGCCCCTTTGTAGGTGGAGTACTCACCCAGATTATTGGATGGCACTCAATATTTTATGTAAGTGCACTATTGGGGCTCCTCTCCTATATTGTAGCACTCTTCTACTTAGATAAAGGTAGTGTTGCAACAATAAAAGAGCCTATCTCATTTAAAAATTTCGACACAAATGGACTTCTACTCTTTATAGGGGCTCTCTTTGCTGTTGTTTACGGTTCATCTCAAATCCCATCACCCCTTGGGTGGGCGCTTATGGGAGGAGGTGCTATTCTTCTTCTTCTCTTCTGGAGGGTTGAAAAGAGGGCTCACTCTCCTCTCTTGGAAGTTAAACTATTTACCCAAAATCGCCTCTTCTCCTTCTCAAATCTTGCAGCCCTTATCAACTACAGTGTTACCTATACCATTCTATTTCTTTTAAGCCTCTTTCTACAGAAGGTACACCTTCTAAATCCTAAAGAGGCAGGGTTGATACTCATTGCACAACCTATTATGATGACTCTCTTCTCCCCTATTGTAGGGCGACTGTCGGACAGGTATGAGCCCCGTTACTTCGCTTCGGCAGGAATGGCAATGTGTGGAGTGGGGCTACTTATGATGGCCACCCTTAGTGCCCACTCCCCCAAATGGAGTGTGGTACTCCTTCTTCTATGGATGGGATTGGGTTTTGCACTCTTCTCTTCGCCCAATATGAATGTTATTATGAGTTCTGTAGATCGTTCAAGATATGGGGTGGCATCTGGAACAGCCGCCTCTATGAGAGTTATTGGACAGATAACCAGTATGACTATAGTGACCCTCCTATTTGCACTATTCTTTAAGGGGAGTTCAATAAAAGAGGTCTCAAGCCAACTTTTTGCAAGAGTGATGTCGATAGGTTTTGTAATTTTTGCCCTCCTCTCAACTGTAGGAATCTACTTCTCTATTGTAAGGGGCAATTTAAATAGGGAGAGAGAGCAGATTTAAGGTATGGGGAGCTATGTATAAGAGGGCAAAATATCAAAAAAGAATTATAAATAGAGAGGGAGAGTCAATTGAGTGCACCCTCTGTCCGCACAACTGCATTATTAAAGAGGGTAAAAAAGGGATTTGTAAAAGTAGAGTAAATCTTGGCGGCACCCTCTATACCTTGGCGTGGAACAACCCCTGCACTATAGCTGTAGATCCTATAAGAAAGAAGCCTATACACCACTTTATGGAGGGGAGCAGAACTCTCTCTATAGCAGTCGAAGGGTGCAACCTAAGATGTTTAAATTGTCAAAACCACTCCATCTCAATAGGGCCCCCAAAAAGAGAAGCGAGTAGCCTATACTCTCCAAAAGAGATTGTAAATAGAGCTTTAGAAATGGGAGTACCCTCTATCTCATATACCTATTCCGAACCCACAACATTCTATGAATATATGTTGGCTATTACCAAAGAGGGGAAAAAAGTGGGGCTAAAAAATTTACTAATCTCCAACGGCTATATAAATCCCAAGCCACTACAAGAGTTGGCACCTTACATAGATGCTGCCAATATAGATTTGAAATCGTTCAATCCCAAAGTACACTTAGAGCTGACCGGCGCAAAGCTCTCTCCAATATTGGAGAGCATTAAGCTGCTAAAAAAAGTTGGAGTGTGGTTAGAGATTACCCATCTAATGATACCCGGCTACAGCGACAATTTAGACCATTTTAAAGAGATGTGCCAATGGTTGGTATCACAATCTCTTAATGATACCCCCCTGCATATAAGCCGATTCTTCCCCTCTCATAAACTTCTAACTACCCCCATCACTCCACTCTCTACAATTGAAGAGGCAAGAAAGATAGCATCCTCTATTGGAATCCAACGGGTTATTTTAGGGAATATATAATCTGCTATATTATAGTTACTGTAAAGGTAAAGAGTTCCCCTTTTTTCCATCCCTCCCAACCCAATCCCGCTTTATCTCGCGAACAGTGTCCTAAAAACTCCTCTACACTCCATCCCGTTTCTATAGCCACCTGTGGCAAGAAGAGTCCCGACCTCCCCTCTCCTTTAATTAAAATCCCATCTCTTCCCAACTCAATCTCGTTAACACTCTCTATCTTCTTCATAGGAGAGAGTACCGAAATCTCTATCTCTATTTGGGGCAGCTCCTCTTTAGAGAGTTTTGGGAATCGCCAATCGCCAAAAGCTGCAAGTAGTGCGGCATTGGCAACCTCTATATAGAGTGGAGTATTACTTTGAGTAAACCCTACACACCCCCTAAGGGTCCCCTCTATTTTAAGAGTTACAAAAACTCCAAGCTTCTCTTTAACCACAAGGGGAACCTCTTCTACCCCCTCCTCCTCTATATAACTATTGACCCAGCTCTCTACAAGTGAGGGAGAGGGGTGTAGCTCTTCACTCTCTATGGCATTGGCTATAGTGTGGTGTGCTATCTTAAATAGAAGCTCTCCCCAGTAGCTTATAGTTATAGCCCCATACCCCACTACACTCTCTTTTTGGCCATATTGAGGGTGATCACCAGAGTTTTCATAATCGACCTTAGTGTAACTGTAGAAAGGGTTATTGGCCGTGAGAGTCATTAGAGTTAAAAGGGCATCCCTACCGCATATTGGGGTTTGAAGATTTTCTACTCCTCTTTTAGAATACCCATCTAAGGTTAAAAGAAAATTCTCTATATCATTTGAAACAATAGAGTCTAAAGTCTCTATATCTACTCTATTTGCATCTTGATAGAGAGGATAGTGAGATAGATCGCTACTAATAACAAAAAGATTTTCACTATTGAAATAGGGGTGTAGTGCCTTGGCAACCTGCTCAATCTCCCCTAACGACACCTCTCCCAAAAGTATTGGCACCAAAAGCCACCCCTTAGCCAAATGGCGGTGCAGGAAAGGGAGTTGCACCTCAATTGTATGATCCCCTTTGTGATCTTTGGGGTTGGTAGAGAAGAGATGGGGATACTCTCTATGGAGTAGATTGGCCAATCCCCTATCTACTTCAACCTCTCCATATGGCATAATATAGTTGCCGGCACTATATAGAGAGGCACCTCGAAAATGGTGGCTATGGGCAGAGGAGAGAACAAAAACCCTCTCAAATACTCCTCCTCTCTCAATTTGATTATAGGCCGAAGCTGCAACCTTTCCAGAAAATAGATATCCTGCGTGGGGAGCAATCAGAGCTCTAACATCACTACCTCTTCTCTCTTTAGCTTTCGAAAAGAGCTCCTCAAGGGAGCTCTCTATTTCTGTTGCAGTTGCAGGATAAAATCTACCTGCTACAGCACTCTCTCTATCCATAATTTTACTCTTTAATGGCTATTTACATCTTTTACAATTACATCGTGCGCTCCCCCTTCGATAATAGAGGTAGAGGAGACTAATGTAAGGTGCACATTGTGTTGCAACTCCTCTACAGAGAGCACTCCACAACTACACATAGTTGCTTTAATCTTCCCTAAGGTTACACCTAAATTGTCTTTCAATTTACCGGCATATGGCACAAAGCTATCAACCCCCTCTTCAAACTTCATTGTACCACCCTCTCCACCGTGGTCATATCTCTGCCAATTGCGTGCTCTATTGGAACCCTCTCCCCAATACTCCTTCACATAGCTGCCATTGACTATCAATTTTCTGGTGGGACTCTCATCAAAACGGGCAAAGTACCTCCCCATCATTAAAAAATCGGCCCCCATTGCAAGGGCTAAAATCATATGGTAATCTTTTACAATTCCACCATCGGAACAGATTGGTATATATACTCCCTTCTCTTTGAAATATTGGTTTCGGGCAGCAACAACCTCAATAAGAGCAGTAGCCTGCCCTCTTCCTATCCCCTTCTGCTCACGGGTTATACATATAGAGCCTCCCCCAATCCCAACCTTAACAAAATCGGCTCCCGCTTCGGCCAAATAGAGAAATCCCTCTCTATCTACTACATTGCCGGCACCCACCTTCACCTCTTCGCCAAATTCACTCTTAATATAACCAATAGTCTCTTTTTGCCACTCCGAAAAGCCATCCGAAGAGTCTATACAGAGCAAATCTACCCCCATCTTTAGAAGTGCAGGCACCCTCTCTCTATAATCTCTGGTATTAATTCCAGCTCCCACCAGCAATCTTTTTCGATCGTCCAACAGCTCTAAAGGATTATCTTTATGGCTCTCGTAATCTTTCCTAAATACAAAATATTTTAACCTCCCCTCCCTATCCACAATGGGAAGGGTATTAAGTTTATGCTCCCAAATCTTATCGTTTGCCCCATTTAGCGAAATCCCATCGGGAGCTGTAATTAGCTTAGAGAGAGGAGTCATAAACTCCTTCACCTTTTTATCGGGCGGATCCTTATCTACTCTATAGTCGCGGCTGGTAACAAGTCCCAAAAGTTGGCCACAGGGAGTACCGTCGTGGGTAACCCCAACAGTAGAGAAGCCACTCTCTTTTTTAAGCTCTACAACATCGGCCAAAGTGCTATCGGGGGTAAGGTTGGCCCTACTCTCCACAAATCCCGCCTTATATTTTTTTACCTCTTGTACCATCCGCGCCTGATCCTCTATCGATTGCGACCCGTAGATAAAGGAGAGTCCCCCCTCTTTAGCCAAAGCGATAGCTAATTTACTGTCGGAGACCGACTGCATAATAGCCGACACAAAAGGGATATTTAGAGTGAGCTTGGAACTCTCCCCCTTTTTAAATTTAACTAAAGGGGTGTTTAAAGTAACTCTTTCTGGAGTGTGCTCTTTAGTTGTGAGTCCCGGTATAATCAGATATTCGTTAAAGGTACGGGAGATTTCATTAAGAATTGTTGCCATAATAGAAAAATAGAATTAGACAAAATTACTTAAAATATTTAAAATGCTCTTCTCATTCTCTTCATCGGCAAAGAGAGCTCCCCATCCCAAATGGGTTTGATATAATCCATCATAAACCGAATCGTGATAGCTTCTTATAATGTGTGGTATGCCTTTTGATTCTAAAAGCTCTTTAGCCTTTAATGCCTCAAATTGATTATTGAAGGTTAAAATCTTTTTCATAATTTGTAATTTTACCCTAAATATAGATAATGAAAGTCATAAAATTGGGAATTTTAACATTAATAACAGTAATTACTGCCTCATGCGGCTACTCTCTCTTAAAAGGGGGAGAGGGGAATAAAAAAGTTGAAAATAAAAGATGGCAACTGATTGAGCTTCTTGGAAAAGAGGTAAAGGGGCAACCCGATACCCACTACCTAATCTTCCACTCTAAAGATAAAAGAGTTGAGGCGCGGGCTGGGTGTAACATACTCCTTCTCCCCTACACCATTAAAAAGCAGTTTGCTCTACAAATCTCAAAGGAGGGGGTCTCTACAATGATGGCGTGCCCCGATAACCTTGAAGAGGAGCTGAAAGGAGTCTTGGCCGAAGCCGACAACCTCACCACAGATGGCCAATATCTCTCTATAAATAAGGGAAGGATGGCTCCTCTAGCACGCTTTAAACTTATAAAGTGAAAAGCGAAGAGAGAGGTGCCTACATAGGATTGGTGCTGATGACCCTAATAATTGGGTTATCTTTTATTTTTGTAAAGATAGCTTTAGGCTACTCAAACCCTTATGATCTTTTGGCGCACCGCTTTAGTGCAGCCTTTATAGCTATTGCTACACTTAATCTCTTAGGTGTAGTTAAAATCCCAAAAATTAAAAAAGGGGACCGTTTGGCCGTGGTAGGGGTAGCCCTCCTCTACCCTGTAGGCTGTTTTGGTTTTCAAGCAGTTGGTATGCAGTTTACCACAGCTGCCGAAGCGGGAATTATCTTTGCATTCCTTCCGGCTATTATGTTGATAATTGAGCGGTTTCTTTTTGGAGAGCGAAGCTCATCGCTTCAAAAATTGGGAATTTTCCTATCGATTGGTGGTCTTCTCTTTATATTTTTAAATAGAGGTGTAGCTTCATCGCAAAATATTAAAGGGGTAGTTTTGCTCTTTCTCTCTGTACTCTCTATGGCGGGTTACTTTATAGTTGGCAAAGGGGTAATAAGGAGTTATCGCTCTGCAGAGCTTACTGCAATTATGATAGTTGTAGGATTTCTCTTTTTTAATACAATCTCACTTTTCAGGCACATTGGTGGAGGTACAATAACACAATTTCTACTCCCTTTAAAGAGCGCACCCTTTCTCCTTTCTGTGCTCTATCTTGGTATTCTCTCCTCTGTTGTAACATCTTTTTTCTCAAATTATGCATTAAACTATATCCCTGCCTCAAAAATTGCTATATTTAGCAATCTCAATCCTATAATTGCAATTGCAGGGGCTGTTCTATTGTTGGGTGAAAAACTATTTTGGTTTGAAGCGGTTGGGGCTGTTACTGTAGTTGCCGGGTTGATTTTAGTTATTCTTTTTAAAGGGAATAGAGAGTAAAAAGAGATAATCACTCATAAAAAATAGATGCTATGAAAAAGAGAGTTAAAAACAATATCTATTGGGTAGGAAAAAATGACTGGGAACTAAGACAGTTTCATGGATACGAGTACTCTACCAATAAGGGTTCCAGCTACAACTCATACCTTATTATGGAGGAGAAGAATGTTTTAATAGACACTGTTTACCAACCATTTACTTTTGAATTTTTAGAAAATCTCTCTAAAGAGATAGAGCTCTCCAAGATAGATTATATAGTTGCCAACCATGCCGAATTGGATCATAGCGGAGCGTTGGTAGAGCTGTTAAAACTAATCCCCAACACCCCCATCTACTGTACAGAGAATGGCGTGAAATCGTTAAAAGGGCAATACCATCAAGATTGGAACTTTAAAACAGTTAAAACAGGCGACCGCCTTGATGTAGGAAATGGAAAAGAGCTTATCTTTATACAGGCCCCTATGCTACACTGGCCCGACTCTATGTTCTGCTACCTTACCGGCGATAATGTGCTCTTTAGCAACGACGCATTTGGGCAACACTTCTGTTCAGAACTGCTATTTAACGATCTGGTAGATCAGAGCGAGCTTTACCAAGAGGCTATAAAATATTATGCAAATATTTTGACTCCATTTAGCAAATTGGTTACCAAAAAAATTGATGAAATCTTAAGTTTCAACCTCCCTGTAGATGTAATAGCTCCAAGCCACGGAGTAATTTGGCGTAAAGAGCCTCTACAGATTGTTACAAAATATCAAGAGTGGGCGGCTGAGTATCAAGAGAACCAAATTACTGTAATTTATGAGACAATGTACAACGGCACCCGCTCTATAGCAGAAAGTTTGGTTAAGGGGATGAGTGCTGCCGACCCTCTACTTAATATAAAATTGTATAATGTTGCCCTCAACGACAAAAACGACATCATTACAGAAATTTTCAAATCTAAGGGGCTCTTTATAGGCTCTCCAACAGTAAACAATGGGTTGATGTCACATACAGCCGGGCTACTCGCAATGATTAAAGGTCTAAAATTTGCCGGTAAAAAAGGGATCGCTTTTGGATGCTACGGTTGGAACGACACCACCACTAAAGTTATCTCAAATTCATTGAAGGAGTCGGGCTTTGAAATTATCTCCGAGCCACTCAATAGCAACTGGTATCCCACAATCGAAGAGGGAAAGAATTTTTATGAGATAGGGGGAGCACTCTTAGAGAGTTTTTGAGCAATTATAGAGGCGGCAACCAACTGCACAATGTGAAATATCATTAATGGGAGTAGCACTATTCCTGCCATGCCGGCATTAGGGAATAGCGCTTTTGAAATTACCGTGCCATGTATTAACGACTTCTTGGAACCACAAAAGAGAGCAGTTATCCCATCCTCTCTACTAAAGCGCAGCACTCTCTCTATCAGATAGGTCAATCCATATATCCCCAAAAAGAGAGTAGCCATTGAGAGGGTCAGTAGAGCGAGCTCTTTAGTTGTATGTCCTTCAAAAAGCCCCTTCTCAAAAGAGTCGCTAAATGAGGAGTAGACAATCAATAGTATAACAGTTTGGTCGAAGAGTTTGAGTCTCCTGCTATTTTTACGAGCCCACTCTCCAAATTTAAAATTAAAAATAAACCCTACCACCACCGGTAAAAGCACCTGAAGCGACAGCTTAATAATTATATCACCTACATCTATTGCCCCTGCTGCCGTATCGTAAAAAAGTTTCATCCATAAAGGAGTTACAAAAATTCCTATAATGCCCGAAATAGAGGCATTGAATATGGCCGAAGGGATATTACCACCCGCAATAGAGACCATCACCACCGACGAGGAGACTGTAGAGGGTAGTGCCGCCAAAAAGAGCACCCCCAACCACATCATAGAGTCTGTAGAGCCTCCCAATACCAACATTGCACCAATTGCAATAAGAGGAAAGAGCAAGAAGGTGATAAGTTGTACCACAAAATGGAGTTTCCAATTTGAAAGATCTCTCAAAAGGGTACTTCTCTCAATCTTCAATCCATAGAAAAAGAAAATTAGAGATACCCCCCAATTGGCAATCTCTCCCAACGACTCTCCACCCCCTTCAAAACCAAAGGAGGGCCAAAATGCAGCAACTACTATAGAGAGAAGCAGAATTACAACAAAGGTGTCAAATCCCGCCTCTCTTCTAATAGAGTTGAGCCTATATAGCACTTTTAACAATTTTAAAAAACGACAATTGGCGACAAATATAGTTCCATTACCTATAACAAAAAATGCCCCCACCGGGTGGAGGCATTTATCAATTACTATTTGGTTACAATCAATCTACCGTTCCTTCCCACTCAATACAGCGGGCTGCAGCACCGGTACCTCTATTCATTGACCCTGCCACAGTTGTAAAAGGCTCGCCATCTTTTACATATAAGGTTCTTGCCCTTAACGATTCGCCGTATCCGCTTCCGCCTCCAGAAGTTCTGGAGACTGAAGTAATATGGAATGCCTCCCTAATTTCCTGTACCGCACCACTGGATGAGAGAGCAAAACCGTTATATGGGAACCATAAGTCGGGGCCATATAACCTACCTCTCGTATTCTCTGAGGGAAAAGGGATAAAATTTTCCGATGTCAGTTGGCCAAAGGCACTACTTTGGCCTGATACCACTGAGTTATCGGGCAACTTAAAGCCGTCGGGGCAAGGATCGTATATGGTTTTAACATTAGAAGACCAAAGAGAGACATCGCTTTCGAGCATCCAGTGTGTTTTTTGATAATTGGGATTGGTATTGGTTTTTATAAAAGCTGTGGGATGACTCACCGTATATTCGACAGTTCCATTGGGGTTAGCATCTGCCCTTCGCGCAATCCACCCCCCTGGGAGTGTTGTTGGCTGAAGTGAAATTGCACCTACCCCCTCCCAATATGTGTAGCTTCCATAAATAAAGGGATCCTTCCTTCCAAATTGGTAGAGGAGGCCCATAGATGAGGGATGGTTTATAGTATTGCTTCGAGCCCCCAAGTTTCTATCCATAATAAGCTGCGTACGAACGCCTGTAGAGATATCGTAAAGCTTTCCATCATAGTCGCTTATCCAAATATGCCAACTCCAGAGATAACCCTCATGATGCGATGATATTGTAGGCTCAAAACTTTCATCTGCAAGCTTAATTCCAATTAAAGCGTTACCAAAACGCTCATCGGCGTCGTATTGTACCTCAAATTCTATCATATCGTTAGGGCCAATCCCGGTAGATTTTGTTAGTGTAATTAAATCAGTATCTCCACTAATATCTACATCTTTCCATATTATATTGGCTACCCATTTGGTGCCGGCCTCTATAGTTGGCACATTGCCCGCCACACCAAAAGAGGTGGCTGCAAATTGATTTACACGATCAATGGGAATTCTAAATCTATACCTCTTATCGGTAGTTTGAGGAGGATTGACAAGGTGACAATTGGTAAATGGTGTGAGTCTTTCAACCTTATTAACTGCCAAAGGGGCACGGTACCACTCACCATCTTGGGAGTAGATAACCTTCAATTTGTAGTATTTGCCCCACACCATTTCCATTGCAGGAAGGGCCCCCTCTAAGGTTACAGAGTTGTTTATAACAACATC
>Ga0265293_10005536_pt1 | contig 21007 bp, 15 predicted proteins | sample Munlanlewell138R_FD_192505 | JGI IMG/M metagenome (GOLD analysis project Ga0265293, IMG submission 192505) | Leachate microbial communities from a municipal landfill in Southern Ontario, Canada - Leachate well 138R | ecosystem: Engineered > Solid waste > Landfill > Unclassified | place: Canada... | reverse complement strand
GGTCCGGCAGCACGCTGCCACATTCTTCGCGCATACCGAAGCCAGTACCGGATCGACGCTGCCGAGGTTTGTCAAGGACGAGTTCGACGCCTTCCTCGAGTGCGGCATCCTGGGGTATGGCTTCCTGAGGCTGCGCTGCGGGCAGTGTGGCCACGACAGGCTGCTGGCCTTCAGTTGCAAGCGCCGTGGATTCTGCCCGTCGTGCGGTGCGCGGCGCATGGCGCAGACCGCCGCGCACCTGGTCGACCACGTCATCCCGCACGTGCCGGTGCGGCAGTGGGTGCTGTCGCTGCCGATCCCGTTGCGCGTGCTGCTGGCCGCCCGGCCCGAGCTGGTCACGCCGGTGCTGCAGGTGGTGCAGCGCGGGATCACGCGCCACTTGCAGGCCGATGCCGGCCTGCGCGCCAACGAGGGTCAGGGCGGCGCCGTCACGCTGATCCAGCGTTTCGGATCCGCAGCCAACCTCAACATCCACCTGCACTGCCTGGTGCTGGACGGCGTGTACCGCTGCGGTGCCGATGGCGCGCCCAACTTCGTCGAGGCGGGTACGCCGACCGACGACCAGTTGCACGCGCTGCTGCAGACCATCATCGCCCGGCTCATGAAGATGCTCACGCGCCGGGGCGTGCTGGTCGAGGAGATGGGGCAGACCTGGCTGGCCGCGTCTGATGCCGACAGCGAGGAGGCGCGCACCTTGCGGCCGCTGCAGGCGGCGGCGGTCACTTACCGGATCGCTTTCGGACCGCGCACCGGGCAGAGGGTGTTGACCCTACGAGGCGCGATGCCGCGCGAGGCCCCGGCGCACCAGCCGCTGTGCGCCGACATCGACGGGTTCAGCCTGCACGCCGCCGTGCGGGTCGACGCTCATGAGCGCAAGCGACTGGAGCAGTTGTGCCGCTACATCACCCGGCCGGCGCTGTCCGAGGAGCGAATTCAGCTCGACGCCGCCGGGCAGGTGCAACTGAAGCTGAAGACGCCCTGGCGCGACGGCACCACGCACGTGGTGATGAGCCCGCTGGAGTTCATGCAACGTCTGGCCGCGCTGGTGCCTCGGCCGCGGCTGCACCTCATCAGGTTCCATGGCGTGTTGGCCCCGAACGCCCGACTTCGGGCGCTGGTGGTGCCGCAGGGTCCGCTCGAGCAAGATGAGCCGGCCGTGCAAGCGGCTGGGGGCGCCGAGTGCGAGCCCGAGCCCGTCCAGGCGCGCTCGCACCGCATCGGCTGGGCGCGGCTGCTCAAGCGGGTCTTCGACATCGACATGCAGCACTGCCCGAACTGCGGCGCCGGGGAACTGAAGATCATCGCGGCCATCCTGCAGCGGCCGGTGATCGAGAAGATTCTGACGCACCTGGGACTGGACCCGCAGCCCCCGCCCAGGGGCCGGGCGCGCGAGGCGGGGTACGTCTGAAGCGAGCTTGCGTCGGCCATACGTCGGCCATACGCCGGGCACAGCACCGGCTGCGCAGCCCGGCAGCAGCCGCAGGGGATACTGCGCTGCACGTGGGCTCGACGCGGATGACTCGGCATCGACCCGGGGATCAAAGCCTGCCAGGCCCGATCCGAAGCGGCCAGGCGGGTTGAATCGCCCGAATCCGCACAAGGCCACGGCTCAGGCGCCAGCTCCAGGCCGACGTCGGCTGTCAACCCAGGTTCCAATGAGGCTTCCGAGGACCGTTTGAATTTCCTATGCGCGTAGTGCGGTCTTCCATTCGGGCTGGATCCATCGATGCAATGGTTTCAGCTTAAACCATCGCGAGGCCCAGTTCTCGCCAGCGCGTCTCGAGAGCGGCGCCCGATGCGTCCTGAAGCGCCGCCTCGCGAAGCTCTGCAAGTGAATCCGCGGCGCCGGAGCGGCCGAGCAGCATCTGCGCCGCCGTCATCAGTCGATCGAAGCGGTTCGTACCGCGCGCGTGTGTGTCGCTGTAGCCCTTTACCAGCCTTCTACAGCGGACGATCTCGAGTCCGAGCGCGGGATCGCGTCCGATCGCGTTCTCGACGCGTTCGAGCCATTCGTCGAGGTGCGCGCGCTCGACCCGATAGCGCAGCGTGCCCCGGCGCCACCTGCGCAGCCCCGCGACCGCGCGCAACTGCAGATAGCCCGCTACCGTGCCACTGCCAATGCGTCGACCGCGATCGAGGCGGCGCGAAATCCAGTTGCGCACCTTCGGCGTCGACTCGATCCACATCCCGACCCTTGCCGGAAGCGTCGAGCAGAGCTCGTCGAGCCCCGGGTGGAAATACTCCTCGGTCGAGATGCACGCGTCGGTGCCGGCGCCCAGTTCTCCGCGGATGCGAACGAAGCGGTCGGCGCGCGTTTTCAGATCGGCAACGCGGATCACGTCGTCGTACGCCATCGCGACGGCGACCTGGCGGGCCGCCTCTTCCGTGATCGGATACGCGCTTCGCTGGCTTCCGGCTGCCGATTCGCGGGCGAGCACGCGCTCCATCCGGTCGAGATACTCGGCTCCGTACGCGACGTCCTGGAACTCGACCACTCGCGCCAGACCCTCGCCCAGCATCGGCCAGGTCGACTCGGGAAACCCCCGCCGAATTCGATCCACGAGCGGCTGGAGGGCCGGGGCCGCCGCACGCAGCGGCAGCGCGCGCGGCGCGGTATGCATCGACGGCGCCCTCGGCGCGGAGGTTCCCGGCTGACGGGTCAGGTCGGCCGTTGCACGCAACGCACGCAGACTCGCCTCGACGCCGACGCCCGATCGGCGCACGGTCTCTTCGAATGCGTCCTGCGGGAAGGGCAACTCGCCGCTTCCCGCGAGCGCGCCGAAGAGGCTCGCCGAGATCACGCTACCGTTCTCGACGGCGATCGCCTGCAGATCCTGCTCGATCACACGTCGCGCGTGCGCCCGCACCTCGTCGATGACCCTGTCGGCATCGACGATACCGTTTCCCGGCGCAGCCTTCTCTTCGGTGGAGTAGTTGCGATGCGACGAAACGATCACCGTGGTCCGGTCGCGCGTGATGAAGCCCCGCTGCAACGCACGACCAGCCTCGATGCGCTCCGACGCGATCACGATATCGACCTCGCCTGGCACCGCCATCTGGGCCAGGATCGGCTGGCGCCCGTCGCCCGGCAGCATGTCGAGCGGCAACATCTCGATGTAGTAAATCGTCGAGCCGGTTCGCTGCGCGACGCCCGCCACCGAAGTCGACTGCGCAACGAAGCCATTGCTCTCGGCGAGCGAGACGATCCAGTCGACGAGGACGCCGCCTCCCTGTCCGCCGAGTGCCTGGATCGCGATCGCGATCGGCCATTTGCGTTGCCTGGCGATCATGCCTCGACCCGCCCGTAGAGTGAACGGCGCCGAAGCGCGGTACCCTGCCGGCGCAGCAGCCACCCGAGAACCCGAGCGCGCAGCGCGTGCACCATCCGCTCGAGCCGGCGCGGGTTGCGGATCCATTGGGCCCGATAGAAGGACGGGCACAGCACCGCGGCATCCGCAACCTCGCCGCAGTGGCCGCAGGCGACGCAATGCTCGTCGACATGCGCAACCGGATCCGGTTTGAGCGCATCGCCGCTGGACGCGAGCGTGAGGCTCGGGCAGCCCGACAGGCGCATGCAGGAGTGATCGCCGCTACACACCGCAGCGTCGACGCCGAAACGCTCTTTGAGCACCCGCTCACCGCCGGCGACGGCGGCCGCCTTCTTCGGCTTTTCGCGGCGCTGCCGGTTCAGCATGCACTCGCTCTGCGCGATCACGACCTTCGGGCCGCGGTACTCGGTGGTCAGCGCCTCCTCGAGCGCGTTGCGCATCCGGGAGACGTCGTAGGTGCGATCGACGACGCGCACCCACTCGACGCCGACCCCGCGTACCGCGCGCTCGATCGGGTGCATCGTGCTGCGCCTGGCGTTCACCGCCCGCGACGACAGGATGTCCTGCCCTCCGGTCGCCGCCGAATAATGGTTGTCGACGATCACCGTGACGCCGTCGTTGCGATTGAACACCGCATTGCCGATGCCGCTCGACAGTCCGTTGTGCCAGAAGCCGCCGTCGCCGACGAACGAAATGGCCCGCCTGTTGCTGGCGCCGTTGAACGCGGAGGCGCTTGCGACGCCGAGTCCGTAGCCCATCGTCGTCGCGCCGATCTCGAACGGCGGAAGAATCGAGAACAGGTGACAACCGATGTCCACCGAAACATGGTGCGCACCGAGCTTGCGCTCGGCGAGCTTCAGCGACGAGAAGATCGGCCGCTCGGGGCAACCGACGCACAGGCCAGGCAGGCGCGGCGGGAGAACGTCGTCGAGCGATGGCGCTGCTTCCGTGTGCGCGACCGGCGCGAGCACATTGGGCTGCGGCGTCGAGTCCTGCGCGCCGGTCACGGTTTCGGCGGCGAATGCCGGAACGGTGGCGCGATATCGGTCGAGGAACGCCCCCAGCGCCCTGCGCAGGACCGCCACCGAATAGTCGCCGCCCATCGGCAGCAGATCCTTGCCGTGCAGCGCCGTTCCGATGCCGGCACGACGAAGGATGGTGTTGATCGACTGTTCGTGGAAATCGGGCTGGCCTTCCTCGACGATCAGAACTGCCTTCTTGCCCTCGCAGAAACGCGACACTTCGTCATCGACGAGCGGATACGCGACGTTCAGCACGTACAACGGAATGCGCGAGGCACCGAACAGGTCGGCCATGCCGACGAGATGCAGCGCGCGCAGCACATTGTTGTACATGCCGCCGAGCATCACGATGCCCAGCTCATCGAGGTCGCCGTCGAAGAACTCGTTGAGCCTGCGCTCCTTGATGAAGTTCACCGCCGCCGGCCAGCGCTGCTGGACCTTCTCGCGTTCGTGCAGGAACGAGGCCGGCGGCAGCACGATGCGGTTCGTGTCCCGGCACGGAGACTCGAGCGCCTGCTGCAACGAGAACGCCGGCCGGCGGTTCTCGCGGGTCACGAAGCTGCCGTGAAGGTGACACGAGCGGATACGCAGTTGCAGCATTACCGGGGTGTTGCTCGCTTCGGACAGCTCGAAGCCGTCGTGCACAGCCTGCACGATCGACGGCAGGTTCGGCCGGGGATCGAGCATCCACATCTGCGACTTCATCGCGAACGCATGCGTTCGCTCCTGCATGATCGACGAGCCTTCGCCGTAGTCCTCGCCGACAATCACCAGCGCACCGCCGGTCACGCCACCCGACGAAAGATTCGAGAGCGCGTCGGCTGCGACGTTGGTGCCGACGGTGGACTTCCACGTGACGGCACCGCGCACGGGATACATCACCGATGCGGACAACGTTGCCGCCGCGGTTGCCTCGTTGGCTGCCGGCTCGAAGTAGACGCCGAGTTCCTCGAGGATCGGTTGCGCGTCGGCGAGAACGTCCATCAGGTGCGAGATCGGCGATCCCTGGTAACCGCTCACATAGCCGACGCCTGCTTCAAGCAGCGCCTTCGTGACGGCGAGGATTCCCTCCCCGCGAAACACGGTTCCTGCCGGAACCCGAAGGGCCTCGACTTCGCGCGCGAAAGAACGCTCGGCCATCTCGCGCTGCCGTCAAGCGCTCACCAGCGCGAGCACGCGCAACGGGCTTCCGGACCCGGCCTGGATCTTCAACGGCGCCGCGACGATGAGCGCTCCCTTTGGCGGCAACTGCTCGAGGTTGTTCAGACATTGCAGCCCCAACCGGTTGGCCCCGTGCATCAGCGCATGGCAGGGATTCGGTACGGGCCACGAGTGCGCCTGGCCGGCGTCGGTGTTGATCGTCTCGACGCCGAAGCCCTTGACGTCACGCTCCTCGATCAGCCATTGCACCGTCTCCCGCGTGGGTCCCGGCGTGTGCGCACCGTCGTCGCTCAGGTTGGTGAATGAATCCGGATCGCTAAGGCGCTTCGACCAGTCGGTACGGAACAGCAGCCACGCGCCGCGCGGAATCTCGCCATACCGTGTTTCCCAGGCGCGCAGGAAGTCGACCGTGAGCAGCCAGTCGGGGTCGCGCGCGACCTCGGCGCTCGCGTCGACCACCGCTGCCGGGCCGAAGAAGCGTGCCGGGTCGATGGTGTCGACCGTGTTGCGCAGATGGTCCTTGCCGGTGACCCAGTGCGCGGGGGCGTCGAGGTGCGTGCCGGTGTGCTCGCTGCACGAGAAGTTGTTCCAGTACCACTGCGGGCCGGAGTCGTCGTACTGCGAGATCCGCTCGGAGCGGAACGCCCATGCCTGTGCGAACTCCGGCGGCAGTTTCAGCGCCGGGAAATCGGGGGACAGCGTGTGCGTGAGGTCGACGACCCGGATGCTCCCTGAGGCGATGGCATCGGCGAGTCGGGTCAATAGGTCGGCCATCCGTACTCCTCCGGCATGAAGGGAATCCCTGCGACGCGACACCCGTCACTGCAGCGAACGAACCAACCTGGGCCGGTGCCGGGCACGGAGTCGATCGTTGCACCGCACGCGATCGGGCGCTATCCGGTTTGTATTGCCGGATAGCCGATTCCGCCGATCCCTAGTCGAATCGTCAGTGCTTCAGCGTCTGCGACGGCGACTCGCCGAACCATCGCCGATACTCGACTGCGAAGCGTCCCAGGTGACTGAAACCCCAGCGCATCGCGACGTCCGTGACGGTTCCGGTCTGCGGCGAGGCGGCGCGGAGTTCGTCGCGCACGCGCTTCATCCGCACGCCCTTCAGAAACGCGATCGGGCTGGTGTCGCGAAATTCCCGGAAGCCGGCGAACAGCGTGCTCGCGCTGACGCCGGCGCAGGCCGCCAGATCGGCGATCGACAGCGGCTCGTCGGCATGCGCTTCGATGTACTCCTCGACCCGCCGGATATAGGCGGGGGCTACGGACCGCCCGACGTTCATCAGGTCGTCGCGATACGAGTGCGGCTGCGCGAGCAGCAATGTCGAAACGACGAGATGCTCGACGTGCACGCGGGTGAGCGCCGACGTGAAGACGTTCGACTCGCGATCGAGCTCGGACACCAGGTACCGGACGAGGGCGCACCAGCTCGCCGCGTGGCCTTCGGAGACGTCCATGCCGAGCCGGAACTCGATCGGGCGGCGCAGCTCGCGACCGAGGTGCTGCATGCAATGGCGCTCGAGGAACGCCCGCTCGATGCGGATCATGATCTGGTCGCAGTCGTACCGGCTGGTCATCCGCAACGGCAGCGTAGGCGAAACGACCGACGCGACCTTCGGCGTCGAGCGGATCGAATCGTCTCCGCAGCACACCTCCGAGACACCCGACAGAGGCATCATCACCAGCAGGAAATCGTTGGTGCAGCCGGCGTCGATCTGGACAGTCGCACCGTAACGCAGCCGGTTGATCGAAACTGCCCCGATCGGCGCATGGCAAAGCTGCGCATCCAGTCGATCGCTCGAGCGCGACATCCTCAGTTCATGCGGCGACAGCACCCGGGCGACGCCGGCTCGCGCTTCGTCAAGGTCCCTCGTGTGCAGCAGCGAGAAGGCATGCAGGGCGTCCCTGCCCGCGATCGCGTTCTCGGAAAAACCCGTCACGTACTTCTCCATCCGGAAGCCGGCCCCGCTGAGGGGCGGCAATAAATGGTTCAACCTTGAAATATACGGCGCACTCTGGCAAGGAAGCACCCGCATCGGGTTGACGCACATCAAGCGAATTCCCGCTTTCACCGGATCAAGCGCGGACTTATCGGATAGCACCGCACGCGCCTGCGGAATACGGTTCGGGCAAGGCGATGCCCGGCCGCCCGGAAGACGCGACATGGCGAGAACGACCGAAGGCACCGTCAGGAAGGTGCCGACCTACTGCTACCAGTGCACCAACGGTCCCGACCTCCTCGAGGTCGAGGTCGTCGACGGCGTGGCGACGAAGGTCACACCGAACTTCCACGCCTGTGGCGTGCATCCGGCCGACGGCAAGATCTGCGTCAAGCCGTACGGCCTGGTGCAGAAGATCTACAACCCGCACCGGTTGAGCAAGCCGCTCAAGCGCACGAATCCGCGCAAGGGGCGCGACGAGGATCCAGGCTGGGTCGAGATCACCTGGGACGAAGCGCTCGACACCATCGCGCAGAAACTGAACCGCATCCGCGACGAAGGTCTCGTCGACGGCAACGGCGACCCGAAGTTCGCGTTCACCACCGGCGGCGCCGGCACGCCGATGATGTTCATGGGCGCGTTCCCGGCGTTCTTCGCCGCCTGGGGGCCCCTCGACATGAGCCTCGGCGCCGGCGGCACCGTCAAGTGCAAGCACACCGAGCACCTGTACGGCGAGCTGTGGCACCGCGGCTTCACCGTGTGCCCGGACACACCGCTCGTCGAATACGTCGTTTCCTTCGGCCTGAACATCGACACTTCGGGCGGCGTCACCAGCGTGCGCCGTGGCGCCGACGCCCGCGTGCGCGGAATGAAGCGGATCCAGATCGAGCCGCATCTGTCGGTGACCGGCGCGCAGGCGAAGGAGTGGATCCCGCTGCGGCCGAAGACCGACCCGGCCTTCCTGTTCGCGATGATCCACGTGCTCGTACACGAGCACGCGATCGACGAGCTCGATGTCCCGTTCTTGAAGCACCGCACGGCGTCGCCGTACCTGATCGGTCCGCACGGCTTCTACCTGCGCGATCCCGACAGTCGCAAGCCGCTGGTGTGGGATCTGCGCGCCTCGCGCGCCGTGCCCTACGACACGCCCGACATCGACCCCGCGCTCACCGGCTCGTACGCCGTCGAGGCGGTCGAGGTCGGCGCCGACGAGGAGCTGTGGCGGCACGAAGGCGTAGCGGGCGTTCCCGCGCACGCGCACCTGATGGCGCACGTCGCGACGCACACCCCCGAATGGGCGGCCCCAATCTGCGACGTGCCCGCCGAAACGATCCGGCGGATCGCCAACGAGTTCCTCTCGCACGCGCGAGTCGGCGAAACGATCGAGGTTGCGGGTCGCACCCTGCCGTTCCGGCCGGTCGCGGTCACACTCGGCAAGTCGATCAGCAACGGCTGGGGCTCTTACGAGTGCGTCTGGGCCCGGACCGTATTGATGGTGCTGGTCGGCGGCCTCGAGGTGCCCGGCGGGCTGCTCGGCACGACCGTTCTGCTGTCGCAGGGCGGAATGGACCACGACCGGATGGGCACGGTGACCCCCGGGCCGGATGGTTTTCTCGACTACCCGTTCCACCCGACCGACCGCGAGAACTGGGTCGCCAAACCCACGGTTCGGCACGCCTACAGCACGTTGATCCCGGGAACCGGCGACGGCCCCTACGCGCAGGCGGTGGGCTCGTCGTCGCTCACCTGGCTGCGGTTCCAGGGGCGCGCCGCGCCGAGCTGGCCGGTGCCGAATCCGCCCGAGGTCTGGTTCGTCTATCGCTGCAACCCGCTGCTCTCGTTCTCGGAGACGACGCGACTCGGAGAGACGATCGCGCGCTTCCCGTTCATGGTGGCCTTCGCGTACACGCACGACGAGACCAACCACTTCGCCGACATCCTGCTGCCCGACCGCACCGACCTCGAAGGGACACAGCTCGTGCGTCTCGGCGGCACGCGCTACGAGGAGCAGTTCTGGGAGGCGCGCGGCTGGGCGCTTCGACAGCCGGTCGTGGAGCCGCAGGGCGACACGCGCGAATTCACGTGGATTGCCGCCGAGCTCGCACGGCGCACCGGCCTGCAGTCCGAATTCAACGCGATGATCAACGCCGGCGTCTGCGGCCTGCCGCTGAAGACGGAACAGTACGATTTCTCGCTCCCGCTCGATGCGCAGCACAGCGTCGAAGAGATCTGGGACGCGGTGTGCCGGGCGGCGAGCGTCGACGTCACCGACGGCGAAGCGTCCGACGGCCTCGACTGGTTCAAGGAGCACGGTTTCCGGGTCAAGCCGTTCTCCCGGTTGAACTGGTACCTGTATCCCCGCATGGTCGAGCTCGACCGACGCTTCGAGCTGCCGTACCAGGAACGCGTGCTACGGATCGGCCAGCAGCTCGCCAACCGCCTGCACGAGAACGACATCGACTGGTGGGATCTGCAGCTGCACGACTACGAGGCCTTCCCGCAGTGGAAGGACCTGAATGCGCTGTGGAGCGACGTCTACCGGCGCAACTTCGATGTCGACATCGGCGAGTTCCCGTTCTGGCTGCTCACCGCGCGCAGCATGCAATACGCATGGGGCGGCAACGTCGGCCTTCAACTGATCCGCGAGGTCGCGGACAACGTTGCCGGACACAGCGGCATCATGATCAACGCGGGCAAGGCACGCTCGATGGGCATCGACGAGGGCGACACCATCGAAGTGACGTCGCCGGTGGGGCAAACGCGCGGCCGTGCGCTGCTGCGCCAGGGTGTGCGGCCGGACGTGATCGTGATGATCGGTCAGTTCGGCCACTGGAAGACGCCCTTCGCCAAGGACATTCCGATGCCGAGTCTCAACGACCTGGTACCGATGACGACCGACCTGATCGACGGCACCGGCTCTTCGATCGACGCGGTTCGCGTGCGCATCCGCATGGTGGAGCGCGCGAAATGACACGGTACGCAATGGTTGCCGACCTGCGCCGCTGCGTCGGCTGCCAGACCTGCACTGCGGCATGCAAGCTCACCAACTCGACTCCACCGGGCGTGCAGTGGCGCAAGGTGCTCGACGTCGAGATGGGCGAGTATCCGAACGCCGAACGCGTATTCGTTCCGGTGGGTTGCCAGCACTGCTCCGACCCCCCGTGCCTGGACGTGTGCCCAAGCACGGCGACGCGCAAGCGCGACGACGGCATCGTCACGATCGACTACGACATCTGCATCGGATGCGCGTACTGCGCCGTCGCGTGCCCGTACCAGGCGCGCTACAAGGTCGAGAAGCCGGCGTTCGCCTACGGGAAATCGACGCCGCAGGAGGACGCCGGCTTCGACGAAGCGCGCATCGGCGTCGCGCAGAAGTGCAATTTCTGCGTCGATCGCATCGACGACGGAAAGGCGAAGGGCCTCACTCCGGGCGTCGACCCCGACGCATCGCCCGCCTGCGTGAACTCGTGCATCGCCAACGCACTGAGCTTCGGCGACATCGAGGACCCCGACAGCAACGTCTCGCAGCTGCTCGCCGAGAACCAGTGGTTCCAGATGCACGAGGAGCTCGGCACCGATCCCGGCTTCTACTACCTGTGGGACAAGGAAAAGCTGTGATCCGCTTCGCACGAACGCTGCAGCGGCACTGGGACTGGCGCGCAGCCGGCAACTTCGTGTTCGGCGGCACCGGCGGAATGCTGCTCGCGCTCGCGCCGTTCGCCGGCAGCGACACCGCCGCGATGCTCGCGACTCTCGCCGCGCTGGCGCTGGTCGGAACGGGCCTGTTGTGCGTCTGGCTGGAAATCGGACGACCCTGGCGAGCGCTGAACGTCTTTCGCCATCCGCAACGATCGTGGATGACGCGCGAGGCCTTCGTCGCGACAGTAGCGTTCGTGCTCGCACTGTCGGGCCTGGTGCTTCGCTCGCCCGCGCTGTCGTGGATCGCCGCGGCCTTCGGCGTCGCCTTCGTCTATTGCCAGGGCCGCATCCTGATGGCGTCGCGCGGGGTTCCGTCGTGGCGGCCAAAAGAGGTCGTCCCGCTCGTTCTTTCCACCGGGCTGTCCGAGGGCAGCGCGGTCCTGGTGGCAGCGCTCGTCCTGCAGGCCGACGGCGTGCCGACCTGGCTCGCGTGGCTGCTCGCCGCCGCAGTGCTCGCGCGCGCGTTCGCGTGGGCGCGCTACCGCGCGGCCCTGGTGCGCGACGACGCTCCGGCGGCCGCGATCGCGTTGATGCAGCGCATGCACCCATGGCTGCTCGCCGGGGGAACGGCCGTTCCGCTCGTCTCGGTTGTGGGCGCACTCTTCGCACCGGCCGACGTTGCTCCGCCTGCGGCTTTCTTCGGTGCGATCTGCGCACTGCTCGCCGGATGGTGGTTCAAGTTCGTGCTCGTTACGCGTGCCTCGCAGTTGCAGGGGTACGCCTTCGGCAAGTTGCGCAGCGGGCATCCGCTGGCGCGATCCCGCACAGCAAAGCAGGGCCGGCCCGGCGCTGCCGGATTCCCCGAGGTTCTTCCAGGAGACAACCGATGATTCGCCCGAAACTCGCGGCCGCTGCCGCGCTCGCCGCGCTGCTGACCGCTCCCGCACTGGCGTGGGCCGACTGGTTCCCGCTGCGCGTGAACTCGACGAACGCCGACGGCGCCGTCGTCGAGGCCGACTACGTCGCGCTGCCAAAGGCAGCACAGGCATGGGAGCTGTGCGTCTCCTTCCCGCACCTGAAGGACTCCTTCTGGCTGGCCGCCAACTACGGAATCATCGAGGAAGCCAGGCGTCTCGGCGTGCGTGCAGTCGTGCTCGACGCCGGCGGTTTCACGCAACTGAACACGCAGATCTCGCAGATCGAGAACTGCGTCGCCGGCGGCGCCCAGGCCGTGATCGTCGGCGCGATCTCGCAGGATGGCCTCGGCAATCTGCTGGCGGAGCTGCGTCGCAAGAACATTCCGGTGATCGACGCCTTCAACGGCATCAACTCGAAGGACATCGGCGCGCGATCGCTGACGATGCCGCGCGACGAAGGCTTTCGAGCCGGTCGATACCTGGCCGAGAAGCACCCGAAGGGCAGCAAGCCGGTGAAGGTTGCGTGGCTGCCCGGACCGGCCGGCGCGGGCTGGGTCGAGCTGTTCAACAACGGCTTTCGCGATGCGATCAAGGACAGCGCGGTCGAGATCGCCGAAACCAAGTACGGCGACACCGGCAAGGAAGTCCAGGCGCGACTGATCGAGGACGTCCTGCAGGCGCACAAGGACATCGATTACGTGTCCGGCACCGCGGTGACGGCGGAAGCCGCCGTGCCCGTGCTGCGCGCACGCGGCCTGGCCTCGAAGGTCAAGGTCGTCTCGGTTTATCTCACGCCCGGCGTCTACCAGGGCCTGAAGAACAAGTCGATCGAGGCCTCGAACATGGCTCCGGTCGTGCTCGTCGGCCGAATTGCCGTCGACCAGGCCGTGCGGCTGCTCGAAGGCAAGGAGGTGCTCCGCGACGTTGGTCCGATCGGACGCATGTACACGAAGGACGACGTCGACACGCTGAGCACCGATGTCGTTCTCGCGCCCACCGGCTTCAAGCCGGTGTTCCGCGTCGGCAAGTAAAGGCGGGAGAACCAGCGTGACACTCGTCGCGGAGAATCGCGTCGGACCCATGGCGGGCGAGGCGATTCCGGCTGGCGAGTGCGCGCTTCGCGTGCACCAGCTGAGCAAGCGCTATGGATCGAACCTGGCGTTGTCGCCGACGAGCCTCGACTTCCTTCGGGGCCGGGTGCACGTCCTGTTCGGCGAGAACGGCGCGGGAAAGTCGACGCTGATCTCGATGATCGCCGGCGCCAACGAACCGAGCTCCGGAACGATCGAAACCGCTTCGCACCACGGCGTCTTTCGTTCGGTCAGCGAAGCGCGCACGCACGGCGTGCGCGCCGTATTCCAGGAGTTCTCGCTGATTCCGTACCTGACGGTGGCGGCGAACATCGCGCTCGGCGAGGAGCCGACCGGCCCGATCGGGTTGCTGTCGCCCGCCGCCGCTCGCGCCCAGGCGCACCGCGTGATCGACGAGCTCGGATTCGACCTCGATCCGGACACGCCGGTCGAGCGACTCGCACGCGGAAAGCAGCAGATGGTCGAAATCTGCAAGGCAGTGCGACAGGATCCGGACGTGCTCATTCTCGACGAGCCGACGGCCTCGCTCTCCGAGCACGACACCAAGGCGCTGTTCACGCTCGTCGCCCGGCTGCGCGCGCGCGGCACGGCGATCGTCTACATCACGCACCGCATGCACGAGATCCCGCTGATCGGCGACGACGTGACGGTGCTGCGCGACGGCCGGCTCGTCGCCACCGTACCGGCCGACACGCCGGAAGCGAAGCTGGTCGAGCTGATGACCGGTCGGGCTCTGTCCGACATCTATCCGGCGCTCCCCCCGGTCGCGACGCAGGCAGCGGTGCGACTCGCGCTGCGCGGCGTTTCGACAGCGCACGAATCCGTGGTCGATGCGACCCTGGACGTGCGCGCAGGCGAGATCGTCGGCGTGGCCGGCCTGGTCGGTTGCGGAAAGAGCGAGCTCGCGCAGGTCTGCTTCGGCCTGCAGCGGATCACCTCGGGCGAGATGCTGATCGACGGGCAGCGCCGCAGGTTTCACCACCCGGCCGACGCCATCGCGGCCGGCGTCTGGTATTCGCCATCCGATCGCAAACGGGACGGGCTCGCGATGATGCGTCCGGCACGCGAGAACATCTCGCTGTCGTCGCTGTCCTTCGGTCATCTCGCCGGCCGCATGCTGCGCCGGGGGCGCGAGTCCGAACTGGTCGGCCGGCTATCGCGCAAGGTCGACTTTCCGACCGGGCGCGTCGGAGAGTCGGTCGGGAATTTCTCGGGCGGCAACCAGCAAAAGGCGCTGCTCGCGAAAGGACTCGGACAGAACGTCGGCGTCTATCTGTTCGACGAGCCGACGGTCGGCGTCGACATGGGCGCGCGCCGCGCGATCTACGAGTACGTGGCCGAACTGAGCGCCAACGGCGCTGCGATCCTTCTCGTGTCGTCGGACCTCCCGGAGTTGCTCGGCCTGTCCCACCGGCTGCTCGTCATGCGCGGCGGCCGGCTCGAGGCCGAGTTCCGGCGGGACGAATTCGACGAACGTCGCATCCTCGAGCAATTCTTCGATTGAGCACCGACATGGCTGCACCGATGCCATCAGAAGTTCCTGCCCGCTCGCCGGTTCCGGCGCACCTCACGGTCTGGACATGGCTGGCGCGGCATCGCGAGGCCATTGTCCTTCCGGTGCTGTTCGCAGTTGCCGTCTCGATCTTCGCCGTCCAGGCGCCCGGCTTCCTTACCGCCGACAACCTGATCAACGTATCGCGGCAGTCGGTCTACCTGATGATCGTCTCGCTGGCGCAATTGATGGTGCTGATCGGCGGCGGCCTCGACCTGTCGGTCGGAACCATCGTCGCGCTGTCCTCGGTGGTCGGCGCCACCGTCATGGCGGCCGCGCATGCCGCATGGCCCGACTCGCCGGCGCTGGTGATCTTCGCCGGCAGCCTGGCCGGGCTCGCGGCGGGGGTCGCAGTGGGGCTGCTGAACGGCATCGGTACGGCCGTGCTGCGCATCCCGGCATTCATGATGACACTGGGCATGTCGTCCGTGGTCTTCGGCGTGACGCTGTTCGTGAGCGGCGGCGTGCCGGTGTACGGATTGCCGCCGGCATTCGGCGAGGTCTTCGGCTTCGGTCGCATCGCGGGGCTCCCCGTGCCGTCGCTGATCGCCGCGGCGATCGTGCTCATCATCTACGTATTGCTCGAATGGACCCGCTACGGACGCCACCTGTACGCCACCGGCGGCAACCTGCGGGCGGCAGAACTGTCGGGCGTGCGGACCACACGCGTGACCATCGGCGCCTTCGCGATCGCCGGCGCGCTGTCGGCTCTTTCCGGACTGCTGCTGACGGCTCGACTGGACACCGGCGAATCGAACATCGGCGCGAGCCTTCCACTCGAATCGATTGCCGCGTGCGTCATCGCCGGCGTGAGCCTGTCCGGCGGCCTCGGTCGTACGTTCAAGGTCGTGATCGGCACGCTGCTGATCGTGCTCGTCCAGAACGGGATGAACCTGATGCAGATCGGCGCGTACGCGCAGACGATCGCGATCGGCGCGATCCTGATCTTCGCGATGGCGCTGTCGCGGCGCTGAGGCGCCGCGAACCAATCGAGGCGAGCGCTGACCCTCCAGTGACGGGGGAAATGCTTGCCAGGAATTTAGTTCAAGCTTAAACTATTATCGAAGGCTGTGATGGCCGGCAAGCACCGACCCCCAGCGACCCGAATTCTTCTTTCATTGGAACGAACCACGTCATGAGCGCACTGCACGAAGAGGAAGTCCTGAGCGTCCATCACTGGACCGATCGTCTGTTCAGCTTTCGCACGACTCGCGGCTCGACGCTGCGCTTCAGCAACGGCCACTTCACGATGATCGGGCTGGAAGACGGCGGCAAGAAGCTCATGCGCGCCTACAGCATCGTGAGCCCCAACTACGAGGATCACCTCGAGTTCCTCAGCATCAAGGTGCCCGATGGTCCGCTCACCAGCAAGCTGCAGCACATCCAGCCGGGCGACCGGATCATCGTCGGCCGCAAGCCGACCGGCACGCTGCTGATCGACTATCTGCTGCCGGGCAAGCGGCTGTACCTGTTGTCGACGGGAACGGGACTCGCGCCGTTCATGAGCGTGATTCGCGACCCGGACACCTACGAACGGTTCGAGCAGGTCGTTCTCGTGCACTGCGTGCGCGAAGTCGATGAGCTCGCGTACTACGACTACCTCGTCGAGCATCTGCCGTCGCACGAGTTCCTCGGCGATCTGGTGACGAGCAAACTGCGCTACTACCCGACCGTGACGCGCGAGGAGTTCGTGAACACCGGACGGATCACCGAGCTGATCGAAAGCGGCAAGCTCTTCGCCGACCTCGGTGTGTCCGGGCTGGACCCGGAATCCGATCGCGTGATGATCTGCGGCGGCCCGGACATGCTGCGCGACCTCGAGAAGATGCTCGTGGCGCAGGGCTTTCAGGAAGGGAACACCTCGACGCCGGGCGATTTCGTGGTCGAGCGCGCGTTCGCAGGGAAATAGCAGCGACCGGTCGGTTCAGCACAGGAACGATGCTCGATCGCAGGCGATCGAGCATCGACTGCTAACAGGGTTGTTGCGCGCGGATACGCGACGACGTTCGTGTCGCGCACGCCGCGACGCCGCCCCTCAACGCTGCAGATACTGCAGCTTGGCCGGCACGTCCTTCCACTGCTCGGCCTCCCCGAGCGGCGCGAGCGTCTGGGTGATCACGGACCACTCCTTGCTGAGTTCGGCGTTCAGTGCGATGAACGCCTCCTGCCCGGCCGGTACGTCCTCCTCGGCGACGATCGCCTCGACCGGGCATTCGGGAATGCACACCGCGCAGTCGATGCACTCGTCGGGATCGATGACGAGCATGTTCGGGCCCTGCCGGAAACAGTCGACCGGACAGACGTCGACACAATCGGTATAGCGGCAGCGGATGCAGGATTCGAGTACGACGTGCGCCATGGCTCAGGTTCGCGGTAGAGGTCGGCGGTTCAGGCGGCGGGCGGCACCCACGGCATCGGCGTCAGCCGGCGCTTGCCGTCCTTCGTGAGGCGCACGCCGGGCTGGTCGAGGCCGACGCGGTCCCACAGCTGGCAGGTGACCTCCTCGTGCCTCTCGTCGAGCGCCTCGCAGTAGTTCGCGTAGATGCACATGTTCACGGCCTTGCCGTGACCGGTGCGCACCTTCACGAACCAGTCAGGATCGGCGAGGCTCGCGCGCGCGAAGCCGACGACATCGGCACCATCTTCCTCGAGCAGTTCTTCGGCCTGGGGAAATCCGTGCACGCCGCCCGTCACGACGACCGGGGTCTCGAATCCGGCCGCCCGGACCGCGGCGCGAATGCGCGCCGACGGATCGAAATTGCGCCCGAAAGGCCCCTGCTCGTCCGAAACATGCGCCGGCATGCATTCGTAGCCGCTCGGTCCGGTATACGGATACGCCGACCAGCCGATCGCCGGCTGCTTCGCGTCCTCGAACTTTCCTCCGCGCGACAACGACAGGAAGTCCATGCCGGCACGCGCGAAGGCGACGCCGAAATAGGTGGAGTCCTCGACGCTGGAGCCACCGGGGATGCAGTCTTCCGACAGGAACCGGCAACCGACGGCGTAATCCGGTCCGACCTCGGCGCGCACACGCTCGAACACCTCGAGCGGAAGCCGCACACGCTCTTCGAGCGAGCCGCCGTAGCCATCGTCGCGCGTGTTCAGCGCCGACAGGAACGAGGCCATCGTGTAGGCATGCGCGTAATGCAGCTCGACGCCGTCGAAACCGGCCTCACGCGCCCGACGCGCAGCGTCGGCGAACAGACCGGGCAGAACCTGCGGCAACTCGCGCACGTGCGGCAGGTGCATGTCGGTAACCCGCTCGCGCGCGCCCATCCGCAGCGACTCCATCTCGCGCTCATCGAGCACGTCCGCGAGACGCTCGTCGGACAGGCCGAGCAAGGCCTGCCGCACCGCGTCGTCCGTCGCGCCGCTCATCCCCAGCGCAGTGCGATGTCGCTCGACGATCGGCAGATACTGCCCGAGGTACTTCGCCGGTTCGGGACGCCGACGAATCGACAGGAAGTCGATCAGCTGGATGAAAACCTTCGTCTCGCCGTTGCTCGCCTCGCGAACCGCATCGACGATGCGCCGCAGGCCCGGCACGAAGCGATCGTGCCCGATGCGCAGCAGCGGCCCGCTCGGCACGTCCCGAATACCCGTTGCCTCGACCACGATCGCGCCCGGACGCCCCGCGGCGAAACGCGCATACCAGTCGACGTTGTCGTCGGTGACGTAGCCGTCTTCGGTGGCGCGCCACGGAACCATTGCCGGCACCCAGGTACGCGTCGCCAGCCGAAAGGGCCCCGCCTCCAGCGGGCTGAACAACCTGGAGGCACTCGCTTCCTCCCGCGTCGGCCATGCTCCGGGCTTCGGCTTCCATTTGATCTTCTGTGGGGGACGCCACATATCGTGCTCCTTTGTCCTGCGACTGCCTTGTCTAGATTGTTCAAGCTTAAACTATTTACCCCAAAATGATCAAGAGTGCCCGCGCGCTGCGTCAGGCGAGCTCGAACACGCGCAGCTCGACCCGATCCGGCCGGCGCGCGCCGGTGCCGACGAACACGCGCTCCATCATCCACGCGAGCGATGCCGCCGCGGTCTCGAAGCGCGGCACGCAACGGAAGTAGACGAGCGCCGGGTCGACCGGCTCGCCGCGCGCAAGCTTCGCGATCACATCCGGCGAGCCGCTGCGCAGCGCCAGGTTCTCGACGTAGATGCGATCGCCCGCTTCGGTCTCGATCACGTAGCGCGCCTCGAGGCGCGCGGCGCGGTCGCCAACGAGCACCTGGAAGTCGGCACCGCCCGGCAGCACGCGCCCATTCCACGCACCGCTCTCGTGCTCGCAGCGCACGCGACCGCCGGTGATCGGGATGACGCGGCGATGCCCGTAGCCGTAGGACGACGCCGACGGCCCGATCTCGACCGGCGCGCCGACCTCGACGTCGAGGCGAAGACAGGGCCGCAACTGCGGCGCGCGGAGGTCGGCAAAGGGCGGAACAGCTTCGTTCATCGAGAGCTCCTGTTCATGGCGCGATCCATGGGCTGCAGCAGCGCTGCTCCGGCATGAATCGGGAATCGAGTCTGCGTGCCGTCTACTGGAACGCCACCTCTGCAAAGCTGCGCAGCTTGCGACTGTGCAACCGGTCGAACCCCTGCTCGCGCAGCAGCTCGAGGGCGCGCACGCCGATGCGCAGGTGCTGGTCGATGCGCTCGCGATAGAAGCGGTCGGCCATGCCCGGCAATTTGATCTCGCCGTGCAGCGGCTTGTCGCTCACGCACAGCAGCGTTCCGTAGGGCACCCGGAAGCGGAAGCCATTGGCCGCGATCGTCGCCGACTCCATGTCGAGCGCGATCGCGCGGCTCTGGCTGAAACGGCGCTCGGGCGTCGTCGGCACGCCGCGCGACGGCATCAGCTCCCAGTTGCGGTTGGCGGTGCTCGCGACGGTACCGGTGCGCATCACGCGCTTGAGCTCCTGGTCGCGCAGGCCGGTCACGTCGGCAACCGCCGACTCGAGCGCAACCTGCACCTCGGCGAGCGCCGGGATCGGCACCCACAGCGGCAGCTCTTCGTCGAGCACGTGGTCCTCGCGCACGTAGCCGTGCGCGAGCACGTAGTCGCCCAGCTGCTGCGTCGTGCGCAAGCCGGCGCAGTGGCCGAGCATGATCCACGCATGCGGACGAAGCACCGCGATGTGGTCGGTAATCGTGCGTGCGCTCGACGGGCCGACGCCGATGTTGACCATCGTGATGCCGGAACGGTCGGCACGCTTCAGGTGATAGGCCGGCATCTGCGGCAGGCGCGGCGGCGGCGTGCCGGCTTCGGCCTGCGCCTGCGCGTGCGACAGCGAACCCGCACGCCACGTGAGCACGTTGCCCGGCTCGACGAAACATTCGTAGGCTGGATTTCCCGCGGCATCGTTCATCCGCTCGCGACCGAACTTCACGAACTCGTCGAGGTAGAACTGGTAGTTCGTGAACAGGATGAAGTTCTGGAAGTGCTCGGGGCTCGTACCGGTGTAGTGACGCAGCCGGTGCAGCGAATAGTCGATGCGCGGCGCCGTGAACAGCGACAGCGGCTGCGGTGCGCCTTGCCTCGCCTGGTGCGTGCCGTTGGCGATGCCGTCGTCCATCGCGCCCAGGTCGGGCAGGTCGAACACATCGGGCAGCCGGTGCAGGCGTTCGGCATCGAGCTGCCCTTCGACGTGCTCGGCTTCGTGCACCGAGAAGTGCAGCGGAATCGGCTGGCGCCCGGTGCCGATCTCGAGCGGCACCGCGTGGTTGTGCAGCAGCAGCCGGAACTGCTCGAGGTAGTAGTTGCCGTACAGATCGGGGCGCGTGAGCGTCGTCTCGTACTGCCCCGGGCCGGCGACGAAACCGTAGCTCAGCCGCGAGGCCACGCGTGCGAAGGGGCCGGTCTGCACGCGCACATACGGGTAGTGCGCGCGCATCCGCCGACCCGGCTCCTCACCGGCGACGAAGCGCTGCAACGCATCGCGCAGCCACGAGACGTTCGTGTCGTAGATCGTGCGCACGCGCTCCAGCGCGGCATCGGGATCGTCGAACTGCGCAGGAGCGAAGAAGGGAGGCTCGGAGCTCATGTCCGGCGAGGATGCCGCAATCCGTCGCCGCGCGCACGTCGCGCCGTGCGCCGTCCCGCCGTCGCGCGGCCCAGCCGGCAGCCTGCCGCTCCTACGGCACGACCCGAACGTTCACCGTCGGCGGACCGAAGATCAGCGGCGCATGCGTCGGCGGCGGCGGCTCGAAGGTCGCCGGTTTCGGCCGAGGTTTGTCAAGGACGAGTTCGACGCCTTCCTCGAGTGCGGCATCCTGGGGTATGGCTTCCTGAGGCTGCGCTGCGGGCAGTGTGGCCACGACAGGCTGCTGGCCTTCAGTTGCAAGCGCCGT
>Ga0265293_10005535_pt1 | contig 21007 bp, 13 predicted proteins | sample Munlanlewell138R_FD_192505 | JGI IMG/M metagenome (GOLD analysis project Ga0265293, IMG submission 192505) | Leachate microbial communities from a municipal landfill in Southern Ontario, Canada - Leachate well 138R | ecosystem: Engineered > Solid waste > Landfill > Unclassified | place: Canada... | reverse complement strand
TAATAATAGCAGTATTAGCAACAATAAGTTGTTTAAATGCAATAGGACAATCAGGTCAAAGACCTTTATATCTTGATGATTATCTATATCCTCGTTATATGGAAAGTGGTTGCTATGATACAAATGATTTTGATCTCCTTGCTGGATCGAACTGGAATTGTGGCCCTTTTCCTGATAAAACAATTATAGCTCAACCATTTTATATCGATTCTACAATATCCATTAGAGGAATTGCTGCATTCGTATATGATGTCAGACCAGAAAATCCAGTGGATTTGCCGCCTCCATTATATTTACAAATTAGAGACTCTTCCCTAAATAATGTACTTGCTCAAATAAGATACGATACTATGATACCTAAAATATATCATTTCCAACAACAATATTATCCATGGACAGGAAGATATCTTGAAGTTTTGTTTGACAGTATAGTTACTATATCAAGTTCTGTCTTTTATGTTGGAATTACTTTTTTCGAAAAAAACTATGTTGGGCCTCATGAACCTTTTTCATTTCGGGCAATATGTAAATATTCAGAAGATTGTAACGGTAGTGTTAGAGAATTTCCTGTTTTGGTAGGAGATACTGCAGGAAATTGGAAGCCTATTCTTCAGGCTCTAATGGAGAAAGAACATACTATGTATCATGACACAATGAATGTACCTTACGAAATGCATGTTTTTCCAATTCTTAAAAGAGCAACAAGTTCTTTGTCTGATATAGATATTGATAATAGAGTTGAAGTTTATCCTAATCCATGCAGTAAGGATATAAATATAAACTCTCAATATATTATTAACTCAATAGAGATTTTAAATTCACTTGGACAAAGGGTTTATAAAGAAAAGATAAATACTACGAATAAAACTATTGATATTTCCGCCTTAAACAAGGGAATATATATAATTGAATTAAAAACAGAGAAGGGAGTAATTCATAGGAAGTTTATTAAGGAATAAATTATACTATCTCTATTCTGCTGCGACCGTTTCTGTCTTTGATTACTTTTATTTGTGTAGTAATTCTTTCTGTCATTTCTCCTACGTGAGATATTACTCCTATCTTTCTTCCTTGGGAGGTTTGGAGATGTTCTAATGTATCCATTGCTATTCTTAGGGTATCGGCATCTAAGGAGCCAAAGCCTTCGTCGATAAATAAAGATTCAATCCTCATTTGGTTGGAGGAAAGGGATGAAAGCCCAAGAGCCAAAGCCAGAGAGATTAAAAAAGATTCCCCACCTGAGAGAGAATGAACAGAACGAACCTCTTCAAGCATGTCTTTATCAATTACCTCAAGGGCTAAGCTACCCTCTGAAACCCTTTGCAATACATAACGAGAGCTAAGCGAAGAAAGATGGTAATTAGAGTAATCTAAAAGTAAATCCAATGTATATCCTTGGGCAATTACCTTAAATTTATCACCTTGAGCTGAACCAAATAGCTTGTTTAACTTTGCCCAATTAGTGTAAATCCTATCTTTAATATCTTTTTCCTTTAGAATTTTTTCCTGAGTTTTAATATTCTCATCATTTGTTTTAATCTTAAGAGAAATATCGCTTAAAATATTTGCACTATAAGTCTTTTCATTGGTTTTTTCTTCAAATAGAGTAGATAAATCTCTTTCATCCTCATTTTCCATAGGTTTTTTATCAGATTTTCTATGCTCATCAACCAAATTCTTCCTCTCTTTAAGAATCTCAATGCTTGAATTCCTTATATTTCTAATACTATCCAATTTATCTCTTTCAACTTTAATCCAAGCAGGAGAGTTTTCCATAAGTTTTTCTAAATCTGAGAATTTCAGATTATCCTCTCTGCTGCCTAAAAATAAAAGAATATTGGAATTTGTTGACTCAATAATATTATTACTTATCTCAATATTTGAGTTAATCTGATATATATTCCCTTGAATTCTACTTATCTTATTATTTATATCCTCTTTTCCCTTATTTAATCCCTCAAGAGTTTTCTTCTTCTCTTCAATATTCTTTTTAAACTCATTCTCAATTTCATCAGCATCCCTTCCCTCTAAAATTTTCTTTCTTTCCTCTTTAAGTGTATTCAAATAAAGCTTTTTAATCTCTTCATTCCTCTCGATATCCTTTAATGTATTTTGAATTTCAAGCAATCCTTGTTTAGAATTTGAAGCTCTTAGATTTAGCTCTGTAATTTCCTTATTAACACTATCTTTTTCACTTACCTTTTTATCCCATTGGGCTTTGAAAATATTTAGTTTCTCTTCAATATTATCCAATGTCCAATTCTCAATTACAGATAATTGAGTGGAAACTCTTGAATTGTTTTCATTAAAACTATTAGTGTTTTCCTCAATCCTTGTCTTAAGTTCAATTATCTTAGTTTTAATTGCATTAATCTCTTTTTCAATACTATTAATCTCTGATTTAATCCCTTCTTTTTTGGAGATAAGAGTTTTTTCATCAAGACTTTGGGAGGTGATATTATCAAAAGGATGTTCCAAACTACCACAAACAGGGCAGGGCTGAAATGGCAGTAATTTCTTTCTTAATTCTATTACCTCAGTTGGAAGAATATTATTCAACTCTTTCTCTTCCAATTGTTTCTCTTCAAGTTGTCTTGTTTTAATCTCTAATAAATCATTGCTAATCTTTAAAGACTCTGAAAAGGAATCTATATTCTTCTTGCTTTGACTTAGATTTCTAACATTAGAAAGAATAGAATTGAAATTTTCTATTATTGGTTGATAAGTAATGCTTTTTTCAAACCAAGTTTTTATTTTATCTAATTCAATATTCTTTTCCTCAATGCTTTTAGAATCTTTTTCTATACTAAGCAAATACTCTTTTTCTCTATTTTGATTTAGCTTAAGATTTTCTAATATAGACAAATATTCCTTGTTCTCATTTTTAATATTAATATCTGTTTCCCTTGCTTTTTTTATCTCAATAGAAACCTTGATAAACTCTTCTTCCAATTCCCTAAACTCTTGATTTATTGAATCTAATTCCTTGGTTTTTAATTCCAACTCCTCTTTCTTAGAGCTTAATTCCTTATTGAAATTCAATAAACTCTCATTATATTGAGATAAATTCTTTTTATTATTAAGGTTATTATTAAATTCATCCCTAATCTCTTGAACTCCTTCAACTAAATTCAAAAATTCATATCTTGGTCCTGCATCTAAGAAATTCTTTTCAGCAATTTCATTTTCTGCAATTGCTTGCCTCATCCTCTCTTCTCTAATTTGGTTTTCCTCAATCCAAGTTTTCTTCTCTTTAATTATGTTTAGCTCATTCTCAATTACTTTAATCTTATTTTCTAATTCCGATTTACTTATTTTTAAAGCCTCATAATCGTCTTTTTCAAGTATATTAATACTTTTAAGTCTTTCATTAATCAAGTTTATATCATTTTCAGCACACTTGTAGTTCTCATAAATCTTCTTAGATATTATAGAATAGATTTCTGTTCCCGTAAGCTTTTCCAATAATTCAGCTTTCTCGTTGTTTTTCGATTTTAGAAATGTAGAAAAGTCGCCTTGAGCAAGCATAACTGCTCTTTTAAACTGGTCGAAACTAAGCCCAATCAACTCACTTACCTTTGAAATCAATTCTGTATTTCTTCCCTGCTCTTGATACTTAATATCTAAATTAATTAGAGAAAAACTATATTTCTGTAAAGCACTTTTAGCATTATCCCTCCCTCTTCTAACACCCCATCTTGAACGATACCTTTCATTGCTAAGCGAAAGAAAATCAACTTCTGCATATCCAAATCCAGCACCTCTTCTTAGAATATTCCTAATATCTGTTTGATTGATTTTATTATCTCCAACATCCTTGACCATCTCAATTTCCGAGATATTTTGAAAGCGTGGAGTCTTACAAAATAAAGCAAGACATATTGCGTCAAGTATTGTAGATTTCCCAGCTCCTGTACTGCCGGTGATAGCATAAATTCCAGAGGAGTGGAGGGGCTCTTTTTGGAAATCTATCTCAAATTCATCCTCAAGAGATGCTAAGTTCTTACCTCTAATTGCTAATATTTTCATTTCTAAATTTCCTCTTTAGTTTTGATTACTAAATCTCTAAGCATTTTTTCTAAGTCCTCTGGCATTTCATTATCATATAATTTTTTATAATAACTCAAAGCCATCTCCATAGGTTCAATACTCCTTAAGTCTTGACTAAGCGGCTCTTTCCCTTCGCTATTATTATCCCTCTTAGGGTGGATTGACTCAATTCTGCAAAGCTTAATCTTCTTGTTTTTCAAAGCATTCTCAATGCTAATCCTCATTTCTGGATTTACCTCAGTAATCAAAACCTTTATTTCCAAAAAAGAAGTCGTCTCATCTACTTTCCCTTCGGGTAGGGTATTAATTGCTTCCAATACTTCTTCCAATTCTTGGGGCCTATCAGGTATAGAAATCAACTCAATAGGAGAAGGATAGGGGATAAATTCAATCTCTGCCTCCTTATCATAATTAACCAAAACTACTCCATGCTTATAATTCTTTTCGGCAAAGGACATTGGAAGGGGAGAGCCAGAATATCTGAAATTTTCCTTACCACCAACTCTTTGATGACGGTGCAAATGCCCAAGAGCTAAATAATCTATCTCATTATCAAAAACATCTAAGTTTATATTATCTAATCCTCCCATTATTATCCTTTCCGACCTATCGTTTTCGTTGATAGAGGAATTTATTGCATGGAGATGACCGAGCGAAATTATAGGTCTTTCATCCTTATTAACCCTTTGGTATAATTCCTTATACATATTCTCAACTCCAAGTCCATATTCCTTAGAGCTTGGATAATCGCCTTGGCGTAAATATGGAACAGCCAACACATTACCGCCTTTCCTTAGAGGTATAATCAAATTATTAAAATCAATTTCCCCATTTTCGTCCCTATTAATCAAACCCTTTACCGTTATATTCATGGTTTCAAGCAGTGGATTTGGAGCTTCTAATCTTGAGGCTGAATCGTGGTTTCCTGCAATGATAATTATCTGAAGTTCTGGGTTGATATCTGTAATTTTCTTTAAGAAAGAATAGTAAAGACTTTGAGCTTCGGCAGAAGGATTTTGATTATCGAAAACATCACCGCAAATCAACAGAACGTCAGCCTTAATTTCTGCGGTTTTATCTATAAGCCAATCCAAAAAAGCCTTGTGTTCCCATTTCCTATCATAGTTATAAAAGGTCTGACCCAGATGCCAATCAGCAGTATGTAAAATCTTTATCATAGTATTTTGAATTTCCAAATCCTATGCAAAGTAAGCGAAAAATTAATTCATATCAAAACTAAATATTATCAAAGAGCAGACTAATGGAATCAAGTTTTAAACTAATAGAATTTGATTACATTTTAATATAATGCCATTATATCCCCCATTTAATGGCATTATATCACAAGAATAATGGCATTATTTCGTTGATTTAATGGCATTATATTGAGTATTTAATGGCATTATGTGAGATTGAAATTTGATTCTATTTGTTTTATATTGGAATACAGGAGTTTAAAATCAATATTATTGAGTGTTTTTATTGATTTAGGATTGGATAATTTTTGTATCTTTGTCATTGATTTTAATAGGAAATTTGAGTTTATGCTTTTAGGTTTAAGGATTGAAAATTACGCTTTAATAAGAGAACTTGATGTTGAGTTTTCCTCTGGTTTTACTGTGATTACTGGAGAAACTGGTGCTGGAAAATCAATAATGCTTGGAGCCTTAGGGCTTGTTTTGGGTTCAAGAGCTGATGTAAATGTGCTTTGGGACAAGGAAAAAAAATGTATTGTTGAAGCTGAATTTATAATTGATATAAACCTAAAGAAAGAATTTGAAGACAATGGTTTAGACTTTGATACAAACTCAATTTTCAGACGTGAAATTTCTCCTAATGGTAAGTCTCGAGCCTTTATTAACGACACCCCTGTTCAGCTTAATATTATGCGCCAGATAGGAGAGAAGATAATGGATATTCACTCTCAAAACTCTACTCAAAAACTAAAGGAAACCGAATTCCAGTATAAGATTATTGATAGTTTTATTAAGGATAAAGAGATTTTTAAGGAATATAGAAGAATTTATAATAGGTATAATTCTCTGAAATCTCAGATAAAAGAATTGGATGAGAAGATTATAGAGAATAGAAAGGAGAAGGATTACTTGGAATTTTTGTTTCAAGAGTTTGAAAACCTAAATCTAAAGATAGGAGAGAAGCAAGAGTTGGAAATGGAGCTGGAGCTAATCAGCAATTCGGAAGAAATTAAGACCAATTTTTCATCAAGTCTAATTAGTCTTGATAATGAAAACATAGGAATTTTAAATCAATTACTACAAATCAGAAATAATCTTTCAAGAATTAAAAATCACCATAAATCAATAGACGAATTTTCAAATAGAATTGATTCAAGCTATATTGAACTAAAGGATATTTTTAATGAAATGGAGAATTTCAACGATAATATTAATTTCGATTCGCAGCGTTTAGAAGATATAAGCCAAAGACTTGATATAATTTATAGCTTAGAAAAGAAACATGGAGTAGAAGGAGAGGAGGAGCTGATAAAAACTAAGGAAAATATCGAAAATAAGCTACTTGAAGATAATTCTCTGGAAATAAAGGTAGAAGAACTTAAAAAAGAAGAAAAAATTCTTTATGAGAATTTAACACGTATTTGCGAGCAACTGAACAATTACCGGGAGGAAGCCAAGGATTCGCTCTTTAGAAATATCATTCCTTATTTCAAAAATTTGGGACTTGAGAATGCAAGACTCGTTGCTAATATCACAAATTCCAAAGATTTCAATTATTTTGGGAAAAACAATATTGAATTTCTTTTCAATGCAAATAAAGGCGGTGTTGAACAAGAAATATCCAAGGTAATTTCAGGAGGAGAACTTTCAAGACTAATGTTAGCCATCAAAGCACTTGAAGCAGAAAATAAATCGGAGAATGAAAAAAATCTAACCTTGATTTTCGATGAGATTGATACAGGTGTTAGTGGCGATATTGCTTCAAAGGTTGGAGAAATTATGAGAAAGATTAGCGAAAAGTTCCAAATCTTATCCATAACTCATCTTCCACAAATTGCAGCTAAGGGGAATAATCACTTTAAGGTAAAAAAAGACACAGTAAATAATAATACTGTGTCTACAATGGTTTTACTAAATAATGATGAGAGAGTTGAGGAACTTGCAATTATGCTTTCCGGCGATATTATCTCTCAAGCAGCTATTCTAAACGCTCGCGAACTACTTTCTTAGCATCTTCGTCTTTCAAATCATCATAGAAATGGTCCTTGTTTGAATAGGTTATTTCTCTTATTTCTATATACTTTGGTTCCCATCCATCATATGTAGTCTTCTTTGTCCAATTGAAAAACTTATCTTTTTCATACTTATAATAGTATTCCAAAGCCCAAGCTCCCTTATTATCAATTCCTATTTCAGAAGTGATAAATCCGTGTTGGTCATAAGTCATCTTATATTCCAAAGTTAGTTTATTCTTTCCGTTATAAACCTTTTTATTAATAATATTGTAATTCTCATCTCTCTGATAAACTTCTCTTCTTACTTGAGAGTCGTTTCTATACATTACAACTTCACTTACATAGAATGCAAAGTCTCTTTTATAAGTTGTTTTCTCAACGTTTTTATTGTAACCGTACTTTGTAATTGTATAAATTAAACTATCCTGTGGTCCATAGAAATATTCAGTAGTCTTATGTATCGATTGGTCATCTCCATATATAGAATACTCAGCTAATTGTCCGTTTTTATTCCATCTATATGTCTCTTTCTTAACCATTTTATTAGCTCCACCTAAAGAAGCAGGATATTCCACAGTTATAACTTCAGAAAGGCGCCCAAGATATGCATAATTATAAGATACAGTCGAAACAATCTTTCCGTTAGGTTCAAATAATTCTTCCTTATCTATCGATTTATTCACATTATACGAAACAACAGAATATCTATCTTTTTGTCCGTCAATATAATTTACTTTACTAGTTAGTTTTCTATTTTCATTAAATGTAATCTCATAGTCATCAATAAAACTTTTTCTTTTATCAATTTGTCTATATAATGTGTCGGTTTCAAATTTTTGGTATCTGACCTTGCTCGGATAAGCTTTAAGGGAATAATCCTCAGTTGTTATTGGAATTATTTGAGAATATGAAATCATGCTCAAACAAAACAATGATAGAAAAATAAAATTCGTTTTAAACATAGTATAACAAATTAATATTGATTAAAGATATTTAAGCTACAAAGTTACAATAAATAATAGATTATACCAATACAAAATCATATTTAGCTGATAAAAATAAATAAAATCAAAATCGGATAATCTCAATTATGTTAAGTATAAGGTGAAATAAGAAAGGGAAGAATTTATATTTGTATTTATAAATTCTTCCCTAATTAATGCGTTACTATATCTTATTTTTGAATTGTAGTAATTTATTAGTTAGTTGTTCCAGCTTGACTTGCTTTGATAATTGCGTCAATTTTAGCATTTACTTCTTGATATTCTGCTTTCATTTCTAATCTTGAGTAAATTGTTTTCAAAGCATTTAATGTTGGATAGTGATTTGGATTCTTAGCTAATACTTTCTTAAATGAAGGAATTGCTGTTTTGAATTTTTCTTTACTCTCTGCAACTAATGCTTCATACTTTCCACTCCTATCTGTTGGAGGAACATTATTTGCTTCTCCTAATTTATCAATTGCATTATTAAAATATAATACTCCTAAGCTGAAATTAGCTTCTATTTGTGTGTCATCTATTGCTAAAGACTTATTATATAAAGCTATAGCTTCTTCTAAACTTCCACCATCTCTCTTAGCATCTCCAGCAAGTACATAAATTTGACTCTTTTCTGTTGGAACAGTGTCCTTTTCAGCCATTTCTATTAATTCATTTACAAGTTTATCAGATTCAACCTTATTACCTGTTTCTTGATATGCACCACTTAATAATGCAATTATCTTATGGTTATTAGGTAAGTTAACTCTACCACGTTTCAATACATTAATAGCTTTATCTAATTCCTTAGCTTGCTTATTATGTACAAATAAATTAATATAAACTGCTTCTTCCTTAGAATTTGATTTTACTAATTCCCTATAAGTTTCAGCTGCTTTTTCTTTTTGTTTTGTATAATCATAAGCCAATGCAATGCAGAATTTTGCTTTAAGAGAAACTTCATCAGCAGCTTTACCAACAACTAAAGAAGAGTTAACAATATCCTGGAATAAAGGAATAGACTCTTCAAACCTTTTATTATTAAAAACATTAAGAGCAAAATCTAATTGAGAAATTATTACGTTATTTAATGTAATTTGATTAGTTCTTACATATTCATAAGTTTTTGTTTCTTTTTCAAGCTCAATCGATCTGATTAATGCATTTTTAGCTTTTTCTGCTAATTCTTCTGCAGTGTATTTAACCTTTTGTTTCTTGAAGAACTTTTCATTTTCCTTATCCACAGCTGCATCTAAAAGACTTGCATAAATCAAGCCAGCATAGTGCCAAGTCTTTGCATCTTTTTTAGTGTCTTCATGTACTATAGCATCTTCAATATTCTTTACTGCGTATCCTAAACGCTTATTTTTCATGTCTGAATAAGCACTTTGAACCTTCATTGTTTGAGCTGTTGCACCCATGCTTATGGCAATAACTACAACTAATGTTAAAAACTTTTTCATATAAATTTTCTGTTTTATTGTTTTGTAAATTATTATTCTTGTGTAATTTCAATATTCTCTTCTAAATTCTCATCGATTCCTTCTACCATTACTCCATCCTCAATTATTGCTTCTTCATCATTCTCATCAACATCTATCTTACAAACTGCTGCAATCTCATCTCCATCATTAATATTAATCAACCTAACTCCCTGGGTAGCTCTACCCATTACTCTAAGTGATTTTACAGAAAGACGAATTGTAATTCCACTTTTGCAGATAATCATTAAATCGTTATTATCATCAACATCCTTGATAGAGATAAGATTTCCTGTTTTATCAGTAATATTAATTGTCTTAACTCCCTTTCCTCCCCTATTAGTATAACGATATTCATCTAATTGACTTCTTTTTCCATATCCTTTCTCAGAAACAACAAGAACATCCTTTTCATTACCCTCTACACAAATCATGCCAATTACAAAATCATTTGGATTTCCAAGAGTAATACCCTTAACTCCAGATGCATTTCTTCCCATTGGTCTAACAGTGGATTCATTGAAACGAATACATTTACCAGAATAAAGTGCCATAAGGACTTCATTGCTTCCATTTGTTAGTTTTGCTTCTAATAATTCATCATTATCTCTAATAATTACAGCATTTACTCCATTAACCCTTGGTTTTGAATATGCCTCAAGTGAAGTCTTCTTGATAATTCCATTCTTAGTACATAGAATTATATAATTATTCTTTATATACTCCTCATCCTTTAGGTCTTTAGTATTGATATAAGCCTTAATCTTATCATCTGGTGGAATCTGAATAAGGTTTTGTATTGCTCTCCCCTTAGATGTCTTAGTACCCTCTGGGATTTCAAATACCCTCATCCAGAAACATCTTCCCTTTTCGGTAAAGAATAACATATAATTATGCATTGAGGCAATAAATATATGTTCTATAAAGTCTTCATCTCTCGAAACAGCTCCCCTACTACCTTTTCCTCCACGGTTTTGAACCTTATAATCTATTAATGGTGTTCTTTTGATATAACCCAAGTGAGAAATAGTTATTACCACATTTTCATCAGCAATCATATCCTCAATCTTGAAATCCGAAGATGAGTATTCAATAGTTGATAATCTTTCATCACCATATTTTTCACGAATTTCAATAAGCTCATCCTTGATAACCTGCATTAAAACATCATGGTTATTAAGAATATTCTTACATCTTTCAATGAATTTCATCAACTCGTCATATTCTTCCTGGAGTTTTTCTCTTTCCATTGCAGCTAAAGCTCTTAGACGCATATCTACAATAGCTCTTGTTTGCAATTCCGAAAATCCCCATCTCTCTGTCATAGTATCTCTTGCCTCTTGAACAGTTTGAGAGCTTCTAATAATAGAAATAATCTCATCAATAAAATCAAGAGCTTTTAATAAACCCTCTAATATATGGGCTCTCTTTTCTGCCTCAGCAAGTTCAAATCTTGTTCTTCTTTCTACTACATCTATTCTATGGTCAACAAAATGCTTTAGAATATCATATAGATTAAGCATTTTAGGTCTTCCATGCACAAGGGCAATACTATTAATTGAGAAAGAGGTTTGAAGCTCTGAGTATTGGAATAGTTTATTTAATACTACATTACTTATAGCATCTTTCTTTAATCTATAAACTATTCTTATTCCATCCTTATTTGATTCATCTCTAATCTCAGCAATTCCCTCTATTCTCTTCTCATCTGCAAGCACAGCCTGCTTTTTAATCATTTCAGATTTATTTACCTGATAAGGAACTGAGGTTACAATTATCTGATCATGACCATTTGGTGCTGGTTCTATACTTGCATTAGCCCTCATTACAATACTACCTCGACCAGTATGGTAAGCATCCCTTACTCCTTCATATCCATAGATTATTCCTCCAGTTGGGAAGTCAGGAGCCTTGATATACTTCATCAATTCCTCAATTGTAATGTCGTTATTATCAATATAGGCAATAGTTCCATTAATAACCTCTGTAAGATTATGAGGAGCCATATTTGTAGCCATACCTACTGCAATCCCAGAAGTACCATTAATTAATAAGGTAGGAATTCTGGTTGGGAGAACTGTTGGTTCTTTTAAACTATCATCGAAATTGTTTTGAAAATCTACTGTATCCTTATCAATATCAGCAAGTATCTCATCACTTATCTTTGCAAGTTTTGCCTCAGTATAACGCATAGCTGCTGGAGGGTCTTGGTCGATGGAACCAAAATTACCCTGCCCTTCAATTAATTTATATCTAACAGACCAGGATTGAGCTAAACGAACCATAGCCATATATACTGATGAATCTCCATGAGGGTGGTACTTACCTAAAACCTCCCCAACGATTCTTGCACTCTTTTTGGTAGGAGAATTATAAACCATCCCCATTTCGTTCATTGCAAATAAAATACGGCGATGAACAGGCTTCATACCATCTCTCACATCTGGCAAAGCACGAGAAACAATAACGCTCATAGCATAGTCAATATACGCTGACTTCATTTGTTTCTCAATGTTTACCTTAATAATCTTTTCGTTTTCTGAATACATTTTTATTATCTTACTTAAATAAATCCATATTAGTATTAAGTTACAAAGTTACGAAAAAAACTGGAAACGGATTGCATTTATATTAAACGAATATAAAAAAGAATATTTGAGAAGAAAATAAGAAATAAAAATCTCAGATAAGCATTTTAAACTCGCCAAATCAAATAACGAAAAAATGGAATCAAATTAGAATCTCATATAATGGCATTATATGCCCAATATAATGCCATTATATGCTCGGAATAATGCCATTATATCGGACAAATAATGGCATTATATTAGGGAAATAATGGCATTATTCTGAGTTGAAATCAAATTACAATAGTTTAAAGTCTAATTACGATAGTTTTATATCAAGATTTATAAGATGGGAATTAGGTATCATAATCAGGAATAAAACAATATTGGAATTAAGACGTTTATTATTTAACTTATCATGCTGGTTTTATGTTCAAAGACTTTCAAAAAGAAGTACTAACAATTGATTGTTGAAAAAAATATAGAACAAAGGCGGTGATAAATCAATAAAAAATGGTACTTTTGATAAAATATTAATCGATAAATATGGACGCTAAATTTACATTACACGCAAAGAATGTAATTAAGATAAGTAGCAATGAAGCATTGCGTTTGAACAGTGATTTCCTTGGTGCAGAGCATTTGTTTTTAGCAATGGTGAGAGAACAAAATTGTAAAGCAATGCAAATTTTGGGGGATTTTGGGATTGAATCTACGCTAATAAAAAAAGAAATCGAGGAAACTATACATAAGAAAGAGCTATATTCTCCCATAAATGAGGATAAGGATATCCCACTTTTGAAACAAACCGAAAGAATTATTAGACTATCATTCTTGGAAGCATCGCTTGTAAAGGCAGATGCAATAGGTACTGAACATATTTTAGCTTCAATTCTAAAGGAAGGGAATAATATTGTAGCTAATATACTCTATAGCCATGGTTTGACTTATGAAATCATTCATAATTGGATAAATAAGAATAACGGTGGAGATATGAGTTTGAATAATATCTATATTGAGAAAGATGAGCAGGAGGACGAGGATGGATATGAGGAAAAACAAGATGGTAAGGATTTGCAGAAGGAGAATATTTTCAAGAAAATGCTTGAGGAAAAATTAGAGCAAAACGCAACAGGTTTACAATCTTTGAGCGAAGGAATGAAAACAAAACAAACAGCTACACCTTTCTTAGATAATTTCGGAAAAAACCTCTCTCAAATGGTTGAAAAGGGTTTGATAGACCCAATAATTGGGAGGGATAAAGAGATGGAAAGGATTGCACAAATACTCACCAGGAGGAAGAAAAACAATCCTATTCTAATTGGTGAGCCAGGAGTAGGTAAAAGTGCTATTGCCGAAGGTTTAGCAATAAGAATATTACACCAAAAAGTTCCTTATACTCTTTTAAAGAAAACTATTTACACTCTTGATATGGCTTCTGTTGTTGCAGGAACAAAGTATAGAGGTCAATTTGAAGAAAGATTGAAGGGATTGATTGGGGAATTAGAAAAAAACAAGGATATTATCCTCTTTATTGATGAAATCCACACTATTGTTGGAGCAGGAAATGCCTCAGGAGCATTAGATGCCTCCAATATCTTCAAACCAGCCTTGGCAAGAGGAGAAATTCAATGTATAGGTGCAACAACCCTAAACGAATACAGGAAGAATATCGAGACAGATGGAGCCTTGGAAAGAAGATTCCAAAAGGTTATGATAGAACCTACTACCTTCGATGAGACAATAACTATCCTCAATAATATAAAATCAAAATATGAGGAGCATCATAAGGTAATTTACTCCCAAGAGGCAATTATTGCATGTGTTAAATACTCAGAAAGATATATAAATGATAGATTATTGCCCGACAAAGCAATAGACGCTTTGGATGAAGCTGGAGCTAAAGCTCATGTAAGTAATATAAAGATTCCAAAGAATATATTGGACTTAGAAGAAGAGTTAAGAGGGTTAGAATCAAAGAAAAAACTTGCAGTTAAGGAAACTCGTTACGAGGAAGCTGCACTATATAAGAATAATATTGAATTGCTTTCTCAGGAAATTGAGGCTAATTATAAGAATTGGGAAGCAAGTATTGATGTATCTCCAGTTTTAATCACTCAAGAAGATATTGCTGATGTAGTTTCGATGATGAGTGGAGTTAAAATCCAAAAAATAAATCAGGACGAAACACTTAAGCTAATTGAAATGGAGAATGCTTTAAAGGGAAAGGTAATTGGTCAGGACGAAGCAGTAATTAAGGTATCAAAAGCAATAAGACGTTCAAGAGCAGGTATTAAAGACCCTAACCGACCAATAGGAAGTTTTATTTTTGCAGGACCTACTGGAGTTGGAAAAACACTATTAGCAAAGGAACTTGCAAAGTATATGTTCGATTCTGATAGTCATTTTATTAGATTAGATATGAGCGAATATATGGAGAAACATTCTGTATCCAGAATTATTGGTTCTCCTCCAGGATATGTAGGATATGAGGAGGCAGGGCAGCTTACTGAAAAGGTAAGAAACCACCCCTACTCTATTGTATTATTTGACGAAATCGAAAAGGCTCATTCTGATGTGTTTAATATACTTCTTCAAATCCTTGATGAGGGACATTTGACCGATTCCATGGGCAGGAAGATTGACTTTAAGAATACTGTAATCATCATGACTTCCAATGTGGGCAGTAGAAAACTAAAGGATTTTGGTATTGGAGTTGGATTTTCTACTACAGCAATAGAGAATAATTTTTCAGAAATAGAGGAAGGGATTATTAATAATGACCTAAAGAAAACCTTTGCACCTGAATTTCTAAATAGAATAGATGATATTATCTTCTTCCATTCATTGGAGAAATCAGATATAATAAAGATTATAGATATAGAATTGGAAATTCTAAAGAAAAGGCTTAATACTCTTGATTTTGAATTATTAATTGAAAATGATATTAAGGAATTGATTATCGAAAAAGGGATTGACAAACAATATGGAGCAAGACCTTTAAAGAGAACAATTCAAAAATATATAGAAGATGAATTGTCCGATGCAATAATAAGACAAACCGATAAGAGCAAGAGAAAAATAATTATTTCAAAGGATGGTATAAGATTTGAATAATGGGAATTACTTTGTTTTTTAAAGAATTTGGAGAATACCTTCTATTAATGAAAGAGGCATTTAAAAAACCTCAGAATATTAGAGTATTTCGAAGGAAGATGATATTTGAAATGCAGGTATTAGGAGTTGATTCAGTACCTATTGTATTTGTCATATCAATTTTTATTGGAGCAGCTGTAGTTATGCAAATGCTTGTAAACTTAAATAACCCTATTTATCCTTCTTGGGTGTTTGGATATGCTTCTAAGAAATCCATAATATTAGAATTTTCTCCAACAGTTATCTCTCTTATACTTGCAGGGAAATGTGCCTCACGTATTGCAAGCGAAATAGGTACTCAAAGAATTTCTGAACAAATAGATGCTTTGGAAGTAATGGGAGTTAATACCCCTTCTTATCTTATCTTACCTAAAATTATAGCTTGTTTGATATTCTTTCCACTTCTTACAATTATTAGTATTTTCACGGGTTTGTTTGGAGGAGCTTTGGGAGCAATTCTTGAAGGGAGTCTTTCAATATTTCATTATGTAGAGGGGATTAGATTAGAGTTTACAACTATTGATATTGTCTATGCTCTAACTAAATCAGCAGTATTTGCACTTATTGTGTCTTCAATTGCTTGCTATAGAGGTTATACAATTAAGGGAGGTTCAGTAGAGGTAGGTCAACAAAGTACTAAAGCAGTTGTTCAAAGCTGTATGGTAATCATGATATTCAATCTTTTAATTACAAGTTTATTTAATTAGTACAATAAGATGATAGAGATAAAAGATGTTTGTAAATCGTTTGGAGATAACGATGTATTGAAGAGTATTAATACAAGTTTTTCTCCAGGTAAATGCAATTTGATTATTGGTAGAAGTGGTAGCGGGAAAACTGTACTAATGAAAACCTTAGTAGGATTGTTTATACCTGAAAAAGGATTAATTCTTTATGATAATAGACCTTTTAATCAAATGAGTACTAACGAGCAGATTGATGTAAGGAAGGATATGGGTATGATATTCCAAGCTGGAGCCTTATTTGACTCAATGAGTGTAGAAGATAATGTTATGTTTCCTCTTTTAATGTTTCATCGTCAGAACTATAAAACAATGCTTAATAGGGTGAATTTTTGTTTGGATAGAGTTAATCTATCTGGTATTAATAAACTAATGCCAAGCGAATTAAGTGGAGGGATGAAAAAGAGGGTAGCTATTGCAAGAGCTATTGCCACAGAACCAAAATATCTATTTTGTGATGAACCAAACAGTGGCTTAGACCCACAAACCTCAATCCTTATTGATCAGTTAATCTCTGAAATAACACATGAATACAATATTACAACAGTTATTAATACTCATGATATGAATTCTGTATTTGAGATCGGAGAGAATATTATCTATATTCATAAAGGAGAGATTTGGTGGAGAGGGAACAAAGATAATGTTTTACATTCTGATAATAACGAACTTAATGATTTTATATTCTGTTCCTCACTCACAAAGAAAGCAAAGGGTTGCTTAGAATAACTAAAAGATAATGGAAAAGAAAAAGAAATTCAAAAGAAGACTAAGAGGATATATACCAGTTATTGGTAAGAGTTTCCTTATTCTAATTGCAAGTGCTATAATTGTTAGTATATTCCCTAATAAGCCAAACTTTCAATACGAATTTACTAAGGATACTCATTGGAAAAATGCTAATCTCTACTCTCCTTTCGACTTTCTAATTCAAAAATCTAATCAGGAAATTGAAAAAGAGATTGAGAATATAAAGAAGAATCATAAACCATATTTTAATATTATTGGAGATGAATTTGAAAACATTAAAGAATTAGAGAGATTATCTCAAGAAGATGATGTTATTCTGATAAAAGATAATTATGCTATTGAAACCAAGGTAAAGGATATAAAGGAAGGCGTTGAGTATAATAAGGAAAAGACAGAAATATCTCTACAAAACCAATTAAATGATATTATTCACACAAAGGGATTAATCAAAAAAGGAGATTTAATAATTGCTAAGGATGAAAAGATTGATGAAGAGAAATTTCAAATTCTTAATTCCCTTAAAACAGAATACGAAGGAGTTAATAATACTGAAAAAGTAAAATTCACTCTTCTTTTAGGTCAGTTTATCCTTATTGTAATAGCAATTTCTGCTATGTTTCTTTTCTTTAAACATATAAACAAAGAGATATATGAAGAAAACCGAAAGATTATCTTCATCCTTTCTGTTATTATTATGATGGTGGCTCTTACTGCATTAATAATAAAACTTAATCCTAACTATATCTACATTACTCCTCTTTGCCTAACACCAATTATTATTAGAACCTTTTTTAATTCAAGAGCTGCTCTCTATGTTTTTCTTGTAAGTATAATTATTATAGGATTTTCCGTCCCTAATAGTTTTGAATTTGTTTTCTATCAATTAATTGTTGGTATGATGTCTATTATCTCTATGGAAAACCTTGAGAATAGAGCTGGATTCTTTAAATTATCAGTTATAATTTTTATTACCTATTCAATTATTTATATTGCCATCACTCTTATTCATGATAATGATATTAAAAACATAGATTTCTATCGTTTTGCTCATTTTGCTATGAATGCAACCCTAACTCTTTTCGCTTTTCCTCTTATATTCTTAATGGAGAAGTTATTTGGATTTGTTTCAGAAATCACTCTTATGGAATACTCTAACACTAATTCAAAGATTCTTCGAGAACTATCTATCAAAGCTCCTGGTACTTTCCAGCACTGTGTTCAAGTAGCTAATATTAGTGAGGAATTAGTTCATGAGATTGGAGGAAATGCACTCTTAGCAAGGGTTGGAGCTCTTCATCATGATATTGGAAAGATAATGATGCCGAGTTTCTTTATTGAAAATCAAAATACTGGTTTTAATCCTCATACAGAGATTAGTTACGAGGAATCAGCAAAGGTAATAACTGACCATGTATTGGATGGAATTAAATTAGCTCATCGTTCAAAACTACCTGAGCAGATAGTGGATTTTATTAGAACTCACCACGGAACAAGCAAGACAAGGTTTTTCTATAATAAACAAAAACAAGAACATCCCGACCAGCCATTGGATGAAGATTTATTTACTTATCGAGGTCCTAAGCCTTTTACTAAAGAAACAGCAGTTGTTATGATGGTTGATTCTGTTGAGGCAGCTTCAAGGAGTCTTAAGGTATATACGGAGAAAAGTATTGGTGATTTAGTTGATAATATTATAGATATTCAAATAAAAGAAGACCAGTTCTCAAATGCTGAAATTACTTTTAAGGATATCGACACTATCAAGGATTTTCTAAAACATAAACTTCAAAGCATTTACCACACAAGGATAGAATATCCACTAAATAATTAGAAAAACTGTATTTATGGAAGGAATGATTTTCTCAGCTGGATATGGCACAAGACTACAACCCTTAACCAATTCCATACCCAAAGCTTTGGTAGAGGTAAACTCTATAACCCTATTAGAACATAATATCTTAAAGATGATATCTTATGGGATAAAACATATAGTTATCAATGTTCATCACCTATCTGAAATGATAATTCAGCATATTGAAAAAAAGAATTATCCTGCACAAATACTTATCTCTTATGAAGAAGAACTTCTTGATACATCTGGAGGATTATTCAAAGCAAGGGATTTATTCTCTGGCAAACATGATATATTAGTTCATAATGTTGATATACTCTCCTTTATCGATTTCTTAGAACTTGAAAACCATCATAAAGCCAATAAGTCTCTTTCTACTCTTTGTGTTAGCAAAAGAAATACTTCTCGTTATCTTCTTTTCAATTCCTTAGGTCAACTCTCAGGGTGGGAAAACATTAAAACTAATGAAAGAATTATAAGCAACCCATCAGAAGAATATAATCAATTAGCCTTTAGTGGAATTCAAATAATAAAACCAGAATTAATTCAATACTTAAATCCAAAGGGCTCAATAATCCCCTGCCTTTTAGAAATATCAAAAACAAATAAGATAAGCAATTTTATCCACGATAAAGATATCTGGTTAGATGTAGGAACCCCCAAAGCCCTAATCAAAGCCCAAGATTTTTATACTAATAAGCCAAATAAAAAAGCTGACCTCTAAAAATTAATCTTTCCCCTTATCTCTTGTGATTCTTCTTTACTAAGCTTTATCATTGACTTTTCATATTTCTGCAATAATTCTGCGGGAAAGTTGTACCATTCTTCAACATTATCAAATGTTAGATATTCACATTCTAAATTAACACTAAATTGATTGATACAACTATCGGCCTTCATTAAATATAAATCATAACTATAGCCACAAAGCATTCTTCTATCTGTTGTATTTAAAACCCATTCAGATTGCATAGATTCTAATGTAGTTATATCTTTAATTCTAAATTCTCCTACTTTTTCAGTAAATTCTGTTGTTGTGCCCATCGTAATTATCCCATACAATTCATAGTCTCCTGAATTGAAATCATATTTTTTAAAAACTTCAATCTTTCTACTACAACTTACAAATAGAATCAAAATAAATAATAAGAAGAAAATCCTTTTCATAGAAATGATTTATTATCTAATAAAATAAACTTCAAATACTTCTTCTTCTTTTTTATCTATCCAATGCTTGATTTCTAAACTGCTGGCTTTATCTATTAGTGGTGCTGGAATAAAAGGAGAAATAACCTTGTATATTTCTTCTTTCGGAAGATTGGTTAACTCTGTTATAACTTGGTTAACAGGCTGCTCTCCCCTATTTAGCATTTCCCTAATATCAATTGAATGAAGGATCTTACTCTCTTCAAACCATTCTGGTTTAATAGTATTATAGTTTTCATTATCCTCAATACTTATCAAATCCTCTCCAACTGCCTTTCTAAGAGTATTAATCAATTCTTCAATCTTTACATTACCAATTACAGATGCTTGCTGAAGGGTTGCTATCTTAGCAACAGTCTTTCTCAGGACTGGATTTTTCAATTTCTTAAAAGCAGGAACATACTCTATTAATACATCTTCAAGTTCTGGATAAGTTTCTATCAATTGCAAAACCTTAGTCTTTGGACTTATAACTAATTTATTTTCCATAGTATAGCTTATTTAGAGTATGATAATATTCTTTGTTCTCCTTCAAGGTCGCGATATGGTTGAACATTATGCGAAACCTCCAATGTTCCAAGATATTCTCCTCTTTCATTTCTTAAAGCAAAATACTCTATATGAATAAATTTATCTCCCATCTTTATCCAAAATGGAGCTTGAGATTTTCTTCCGCTCTTAAAGTCATCAATAATCTTCTCTACAATATGAGAACTTGCAGGAGGATGACAAAGACGAACATCTCTGTTTAAAATAGAACGATTTCTAATAAATATTCTTTCAGCTCCTTGAGAAAAATACTTAACCTTGTCGTCCTTATCTACAAAGGTCATATCCACAGGCAAATGGTTAAGAATAGCAAGAAGTTCTTCTACAGAGAATGAGCCTGATGGTAATTGAATATTACCTTCTTTCATATTCATTTGAGCTAATTTATCTTCTCCCTTAGCCCAGAGAGGAGTCCATGCAACTTGAGGGTCATACAAACAATAACCAATTTCTAAAGATTGC
>Ga0265293_10005533_pt1 | contig 21011 bp, 11 predicted proteins | sample Munlanlewell138R_FD_192505 | JGI IMG/M metagenome (GOLD analysis project Ga0265293, IMG submission 192505) | Leachate microbial communities from a municipal landfill in Southern Ontario, Canada - Leachate well 138R | ecosystem: Engineered > Solid waste > Landfill > Unclassified | place: Canada... | reverse complement strand
GTTTGTTCAGAGGGGCAGATATTATTGATTTGCTGAATCTAAGTCTCGAAAAGGCAGGGCGGGAGCGAGCCCCTTGCTACGAGCCAAGTCTGTTCTAAATGGTTAATTTTTTATTGGACAGTACTGTGTGCGTCCATAAAATAACTATACCCTGATTTCTTTGAATGTTCAATATTTTCAATAGAGTTAAATGGAATTTTTATAGTATTATGGGGTGTTAATGGGATGTTACGGGGCAGTGTCTGCTTTTTCTGTACATCAAGTGATTTAGCAATCACGACGAATTTGCATGAGGAAAAAACGGGTTTGAAGGATAAACAGATTGAAAGAGTATTTGGAATACCGTGCTGTCTTCACGCCATTGGAAGAGGTTTGTTAAAAAAAGATAGCTTTTTGCGTTCTATATCCTGCAAGTAATAGGTGTGATCTTTTGTGCCAACTTTAGTAGCACAATTCTTTCTTTTTTCTTCACTGTCAACAGAGTTGTTCAAAAAGTTCCTGTACAGTATTGTAAAAAAGCTCTTCCCACTCAGGTGATAGTAAACATTCAGTTACTTCGTAACCCCCTCTGGGATAGTAAGAAGCAGGTGCGGCATAATGTAAATATCCGTTGGCCAACGAGATTACAAAAGTATGCGGAAAGGGAGACATTTTTTTTACATGTAATCCAACCTCTGTAAGTATTTCCATAGGTGCGGTAATAAGAAGACAATCGCCAATTCTAATACCTGTAATTTCTGCATTGATCGTAGAGCTTCCAATCTCTTCAATAATTTCTTGATGTTTTTTTAGCATGGAGATTTTTAATTCGTTTCTGGTCATTTCTTCCATGGTCTGAATCCGCTCAAGATACTTCTTGATTTGTAAAAGATTTTTTCGGTCTTTCTCATCCAAAGAGGTATCTCCAATTTCTGCGGCTTTGAGGTAATGGTATGAAGGATGAGAAGGATGCTTTGGATTCAGGGTGTAACGTAGGTAAAGTGGCAAAAATTCTTTAAAGGAAAGTAGGTAAGCATATTGAGTATTCAGCGAGGACCTCAACATTTCCTGCTTTTGGGATAATTGTACTAATCGGTCGGGAATATCGTTGCGCAAGGGAAAGGCTATCTGTCGTGTAGCGAGTGCGATCGTTGCCGGACTAACGGTAATACCAGTATACCCATCTAATACGCTTTGTCCCAATCGGGTCCCGAACTCAATGGTACGATTACGATTATTATAGTCGTAGCAAGTGAGTTCATTAACATCGCCGAGCGATCCCTGTAAAAAGAAAGCTGTTGCTCCTGCACCAATGGCAGATTCCAGATAGTGGCGGGTAACTCCCACATGATCAGCGGTGATATGGCCTGAATTGCCTTTGGGTGAACCTAATAGCAAATGGGAAGCAAAATTGTAGACCACTGCAAGAGGAGTTCCATCAAGCCGATCAACTCTGAGAATGCCAATCTCAGAATCTATCGGGCGTAATCGGTCAATATCATCTTCTAAGGGATATGGAGGAAGGGTGTAATCTGTTCCATTTTTAAGCATAATGGTTCGGTTAAAAGTAAGAGTATTTTCACGACTGGTTCCAATACCAATCTCAACAGGTGTCAGGTTGCGCAAAGCTTCACCTACAGCTGATGCAACACGTTCTAATTGTTCTGAATCATCACACAAAATCCGTGGTGTTTGATGAGTATGTGAGGCATATACACCTATGTTGTGGGGAAGGAGAGCGAAATCAGCATTTAGGCGGGCACGCAGTTTGGGCATAAAATCGTCCGCGCTATCACTGAGAATATTCTGGCTAATACTCCGAGCACCAATAGCTGTAACATCCATGGTGATTAGAACTATTCGGGTTTTGCCATCATCTAATGCGAGGACTCGTGCTGATACTGGATCGTCAACCTCTAATCTGATACCCAAAAATTCACGAGGTATATGTTTTTTGGCTTTTTCTGGAAGTAACGCATCATAGGTTTCACCCGGTACGCAGGTAATATCTACCACGGCGACGCCAGCTCGCAAGCAAGATGAATTCATAGATAGAACCCTCCTTTCTCTGATTCTAAAAATCTATACCGTGGATTGCCTTGATACTTATAGGAAGTAGCCGTAAAATCTTCTTTTGTAATTATAGCATAAGAAAAAGAGTTCTGAGGAGAAGAGGAAAGAGTAAAAAAAAGCCTGAAACTGAACCTGCTTTTGAATAGAAAGATGAGTGAGCCAACGGGTATTTTTAATAGATGAAAAAGGAGTTTTATGGCATTATAAAGTTCTTGTGTACTGTTACGGAAGAGATTGTATCATTGAAAAAAAAACGAACCATAGGAGGAAAATATGCCAACGATCTTTTTTTATGGTCCTGAATTAGAACGGGAAAAAAAGAAAGAGCTTATTAAGTCCTTTACTGAAAAGGCAAGCGAACTTACAGGGATAGATCAATCTGCCTTCGTGGTATATCTGAGAAAAAGCACCCATGAAGATGTGGGAGTAGGCGGAGAGTTGCTTGCGGATAAACCCAAAAACCCTTAAGAAAAGCACTACAAAGAATAATGGCTCTCCTGCTACGGTCCCACAATCCGACTATGGAGAGACAGAAACATACTCTGTAGTGAGGGGAAGCCCGTTACATACCCAAGTGCACGGTTCTTTCGGATGAAGTTCATGCACAAAGCAGGAGAGTGTTTTCCAAGGGAAGGTATCAGTGCCGTTACAGAGTGCAAAGGGAAGGTTTTTGGTATCGCGGGAGATGTGAAAGAGATCATCGGAAGAGATTCTTTTTTTTCCGCGGATAACTTCTTTAGCGCGGTTATATCTAATCTTACTGCTTTTAGAAGAAACAGGGTTGGGGTTTTCTCCCACCACACGTTGCATTGTGGGAAGAAGGAAATGGTTTGTACGGAGAATAACGCCTGACTTGATAAACCGATAGGAGTAGTGTTCTGCGGAATTTTCTATAATAAGCCCCTTGCCCTGTATATCGGCAAAGAGAAAAATCATTCCTCTGCGAAACCCTGTATTACCGCAGTATCCTTCTTTTATAAGGGTTTTGATAATCTCAAGAGCCTCTCGGCAGGTGCTCGCTCTTTCAGCGACGAATCGCAAAACATGGCAATCGTTAAGTCCAAGACCGCGGATTCCGGAAGATAAAAAAGAGCCGGTGTTGTTTGCTCCAGCAAGCCCTGATTCATTAAGAAAATGTGCAATGCCAAGGTTGCCTGCATTGGTGCCAAAAACATAGCGATATGTTCCAGGAATCTCTTTGGTCCCCGCAATTTGGTATAAAGGACGTTCATCGCGAATTTTCATTAAGAGAGGAATGTTCTGACTACTTCGGGAAGAACTTATAATAAAAGAGGTACAGCCGCCGCCAGATATCTGAGCCGGAGCAAGACCATCTTTGCAGTTTGCCATAAGAAGGGTTTCAAGGGAGATTTCCGCGCTACGGGAATAGGCAACAGCCTCTTCTAACCATGCGGGCGCCACTGAACGAAGAATCTCGGTAAAGGCTTGTACCCGCGATCTATCAACCTTTATGTTCCGAATTTGTTCAAGGTAATCTTTTACTAAAAATCCTGTATATTCTCCTGCTGATTCAGAAGATCCCTGTACCTTCACAAGATGCATATTGTTACCTCCCCATAAAAGCGCCAAAGCCGTTCAACGCCATATTAACACCGATACTTGCCACTAAAAGCCCGGTAATGCGGACAAACGGACCCATAAGCCCGTATCTTCTAAGAAGAGAACCTACATGAACAGAACAGAGCATTATGATAAGGTTTATACCGAGCGCCGCAATGATTGCTATACTGGTAAGAGATACTCCTATCATAGAGGTTCGGGTGATACATGCCGTAATAGAGGCAGGACCAGCAATCATGGGATAACCGATAGGAACAATGGCAATATCGTGAAGATCTACGTTGGAACAGGGATCTGTTTCAAAAAACTCGCCTTTCTGCAATGCATGCATTCCTATAAGAAAAAGAACAAGGCCTCCCACAATTTCAAGAGAATAGAGTTTTATCTGAAAGACATTTTGCAGAAGAAAGGTACCTGCAACCGCGAAGGTTAGCAGGATAATCCCCGCGGTAGCGGTTGCGCCAAGGGAAACGTTGCGAAGCTGAAGGCGGCCTCTTGACTCACCAAGCGCAGAGAGAATCACTATCTTACTAACAGGGTTGAAAATAACGAGAAACAAGAGTATTTCTTTAATTAATTTTTCGCTCATTGACACCTCGGTTCAGTAAGAATTCTTTCTTTGAATTCAGAAAAAACAAAGCACTCTATAGGTAGCGGGTTCTGTCTTAAGAAAAGAGGTTGAATAGAAATATGTTTCTATTGCTTCCCGCATCAACACAGTTAAAAAAATATTGACTGGCTTCATCCATGCAGAAAGAGAAAAATTCTTCTTTTATTCTCTTCTCTTTCGCGAAGGAAGAGGATAAAGTTTATTCTATATAGTGTAGAGCTTTTATGAAACCTGTACAAGAAGGGTTTCTTTTACATCTTCGCCTGTCATCTTTTTCCATATTTCCGCATACCGGCCTATCTGCTGAAGATAGTGGGATTTTCTCGGAGGATCGTTTTCAAAATCATCGCTTTTATAATCAACAATGACCCAGCCATCTTTTTCTTTGAAAATAAGGTCTATTACTCCAAAAATTATCTTTTGTGGAGATTCATAAAAGGCAAAAGGAAGTTCAAAGTGTTTCTCTTCCGCGGCACGCATTCTTTTCCAAAGATCGCTGGAAAGAACTCTATCCACCGCATGAAGAAGGGCAATTGATTTCTCGGAAGGAAGTGTCTCCTCTTGAAGCCACTGTTTTACGAGGGAATCAAGTATAGAGCGATTGCCTTTTCCGCATGCTTCAAGGGATTTATGCACAACCCTTCCCCAGGCATCTCCCTTTTCAGAGGTGAGAGTAAAGGGTTTTTGCAGATCAAGCTCTCCAGTAACAGAAGTAATATCATAGGATTTTTTCCTTGCCTGCACTATACGCGCCTCTATCTCTTCCTTCTTTGTTTGTAAATTATCAGGAGAAAAAGAAACAGATTCTTTTTGAAGGGAAGGAGTACTCGTAAGTAAAGGAAGTTCGTTCTTTAGAACGTCAGGGGACATAAAAGTCGCCCAAGAGTTCTCCTTGCTACTTTCGTGATAAGTACTGATTATCACGCAATTTCTTGCTCGGGTAAAGGCAACATAGTTAAGCCGTTGTGATTCTGCGAATTCATATTCTTCTGCCTCTTGACTAATTTCTTCCCAGCAAGGAGGTTGTGCGATAATCTCTGTTCTTTTTGTCGGAAATACTTTTTGGATAAGAAAATAGCCCTTTGCTTCTTCCGCCTTTCGCACCACATGAAGAGAGGGCTTTATTGATACAGATCCCAAGGGGTCTGCAAGAATCACAATATTTGCCTCTAGCCCTTTTGCCTTATGAAGATTCATAATACGGACTGTTTTTTCAGAGGGAGGGAAGACGCTCATCTCTTCGCTGTCAGAGGAAAGAAGTTTCTGTAAATAATCAATCAACTCAATAAATCCCGCACTGGTTCGGATTCTATAGTTCCGAAGAAGGTCCAATGCTTTGAAGATGTTTCCGCATCTTGTGGCGGCCATCTCTTGTGAAAGAGCCAGTGGGATCGCGCCAATATCTTCAAGGATCGTCTGGATAGCGGCGAGAGGTTCTTTCGTGCGCGAAATGTTCCGATAGAAGGCGAGTTTTTCAAGAGCATCCAAAACAGGTACAGGTGCGTTCTCTATCTCTTTCGGATAAAGAAAAGTTCCTCCTAATTGAACAAATTGGTAAAGATGGTCGTCTCTGATTCCAAAAAAACTTCCGCGAAGCGCTGCCACAATCGCCGCTGCATTCTGCGGATCCGCAACTGCCCGTAAAAGAATAAAGATCTGGCGGAGTTCTTGAGAATCCTTCATTCCTCCGCCTCCAGTAATTTCATACGGAATATTGAGCTGTTCCAACTGCTGTGCATAGAGAGAAAGATGCGCCTTCTTTTTAGTGATAATAAGAAAATCTCCTGCCTGCGCTTTCTTCTCTTGAATACTCTTTGCAATCAAAGATGCTATCTGTCTTGCATCTGTGGCAGCTATCTGGCTTGCATTATTTCTATATACTTTGGGTATGATATTCTCAAAAAGACCGCTAAGTTGAGTATTACTCTCTTTTCGTATTGCTTCTAAAGGAAGATAGGATGGCTGATAAGAAGAGTCGGAGAGGAAAATATTCTCAAAAAGGGAGTTTACAAGATTGTTAAGAGAAGGAATTGAACGAAAATTGGAAGTAAGTGTAACAAGCGCGCCGCCCCCTGAGAGTATCTGTGATTTTGTAAGGGTGTATACATCTATATCTGCCCTTCGGAAACGGTAAATACTCTGTTTGGGGTCTCCTACCATAAAAAGCGAGCCTGGCCTTGGAGAGAGTTCCCACCATCTGTTTTCGCGGATATTCGGACTGGTTAAGAGAAAAAGAATCTCTGCTTGTATGGGGTCTGTATCCTGAAATTCATCCACAAGAATATGGGTGATTTTTTTCTGAAACCATTCCCGTACAACAGGCTTATCCTTAAGCATTTTCGCTGTCTTCAAAAGAAGATCTTGAAAATTAAGCAGAGATCTATCCTTTCTCCATTGGGAGTAAAAAGCAACGCCTTCTAATGCAAATGTTGCTAAAGGAGCGTAGAGATATTCTCTCCAAGCAATCAATGCAGGAGTGATATGGTGAGATTGAAAGGATATTGCCTTCTCTTTCCATATTTTTGCTTCTTCTTTATTCTTCCAATGGGTAGAAGATATTTCCACTTTTGTACTAAGCCGCTTTAAGATCTCAACAAAGAAGGTATCGTCATTGAATAATTCATGAGAAGATAACTCTATTCCAGGGCGCGCCCATTTATATAGTTTCTCTTTGTGATAGTCTTCCTTGAGAAGAGGGAGTGCCTTTTTTTCAAACTCCTGTAAAAATGTGGTTATCTCCTCTCTGGTTTGCGTAAAGTCTGGTTTTGAAAGTTTTTGCCGAACAATCTCTATATCTGGGTAATTGTTCAAGACTCTATAAAAATCGGACAGGTCTGAAGGATTTACGCCATTATTCTGCAAAAATTCAAGAGAAGCAGAATCGGAAAACGCTCTCTCTTCAAGAAAAAGAGGCCACACTTCTTGTGCGGAGAGAAGGTCTTCCTCTTCTTCTAATTCTTCAAATCCTGGGTCTACTTCTGCTTCTACAGGCCGTTCTCTCAACATCTTGGCACAAAAGGAATGAATTGTACCGACAAAAATATGTTCTATTTGAGATAATGCAGACTTTACCCGTTCTCGCCTCTGCTCTTCTATTGTTTCGTCGCGTACAATGTCTTCAAGGCCAAGTTGGAAGCGTTCCCGAAGTTCTGCCGCAGCCTTTCGAGTAAAGGTAACCGCAACAATTTTTGCAGGCTCTGCATATCCGTATTGAATTAAACCGAGCATCCTGTTTACAAGGCTATGGGTCTTGCCAGAACCAGCGCCCGCTTCTACAAAAAGGTTCTTCTGAAAATCTGTAAGGATCCGGGTTCTGTCGTTCTGATCAGGAAGAGGGCTTGCTGTCATGCAATCTCCTGGAGTGTTTTCCATGGTTCTAATATTTCCCTGTTTTCATTGTTTTTCTGTTTCTCCTTCATCCAATATAATAGATCGTTTCCATCGCAGAACTCTGCGTATTGGCAAATGGCACAGAAAGCTTTCTCGGGAGCGGGAAAAAATATTCCGCGGGAGACAATAGCAAGAATAGATTCTATTGCCTTCCGCCATATCCGAACAGTTTCTTCTGTTACTTCTCTGGCAAAGATTGTTCCCTCTCCTTTTCGCATTCCTTTCTCTGTAGGAAAAAGGTATCCTGTCCGCACAACAGCCGCATCTCTCTCTTTATCTTCTTCTCTCAACAAAAGTTCTGCAACCGCTCCATAGACCGCATGCTGAAGTTGAGTTCCCTGCTGGAGAAAAACCTTCTCTTGAAAACCATAGGTGCTTCCGGTCTTATAATCCCAAACCGCATAACGAGAGGACCCGCATTTGTCAATACGGTCTATTCTGCCGCGTAGAAAAATCTTTTCAGACCCTCCTAATGAAAGAGAAAAGGGAGTCGTATTCTCGCCAAAGGAACGTTCAACAGAAACAGGTTCACCCGTAAGTTTCTCGGCTATATGTAAAAAAACCTTCATATCCTGTTGCAACTGACGGTATTCATTGGAAAAAACTCTCTCGCTGGGAAAAGGAATTGTTTCCTTATAGCGATCAACAATGGTAGCAAGAATATCCATTGCCTGTTTTAATCGCTCTTCTTGTGAGCCGCTATTGGCAGAAGGAGTATTGTAATAATCGCGAAAGACCTCGTGAAGAAGGGAGCCTCTGTGAAGAGGTGTAAGCCAGATAAGGGGATCTTTTCTTCTTTCTTCCGGAGGACGAACACGCAGAAGGTATTCAAGAAAATAATTAAAAGGGCATTTTGCGATGGATTCAAGTTTTGAACAGGAAAAGAGAGTATTAGGATCAAGGAAAGAAGGAGAACCCTCTTGCGCAGATAAGGAAATTCGTCCATCGTAACAGGTTAATGCCGGGCTGTTCCTTGCTTCTTGCGCCTTTATTCCCGCCGCAAGGTTGGGATAACAGGCAATGATATTCTCTTTTCCTTCTTTTATCCGCCTCTCTGCTGATAATAGAGTAAGCCATATATCGTCCTTATCAAGGGGAATGGAGCTTGTTTTAGAGAGAGGTTCATCTGCGAAAAAGTTTTTTAAATCTTCATAACTGCCTGTGTAGTCGCCTGTTGCAAGACGATAAACCTGTAGCAAAATGGAAGAAGGAAATGTTGTACGCTCTTGAATAGTATCATAGGTGGAACAGGAGAAAGTTGCCTTCCCCCGCAGTCCCGCTATCATAGAGGCCATCTGGTACAGTCCTTCCGAAGCGCGCATAGAAGAGAGGGAAAGAGAAGGAGAAAGAGCGATTCGTTCTTCATCAAGAAGGATTGGGTCCTGCGAAATGCGCGGAGGGAATTTACTGTCATCTAAACCTATGACAAAGGTCCTCTTTCGCCCAGAGATTCCACCGGAAAGGTAATGGGAACAATAAAGGTGTCCTGGTTTGGGAGAAGAGGCAGAAACCATTGTCTCTGAAAGAATGCTTTTTATCTTTTCTAATGCCTCTTCTTTTTTTATAGGGCGAGTAAAGAGTTTTGAAAAAGTCTCTAAGCGGTTGTTGATTTCTTCTGTGGCCGCACTATCATCGGACGAGAAGCTTGCTACATATTTCTCTAGAAAGGTTTGTATGCTTCCGCAAAGGTCAGATAGAGAAATTTCTTCTCCTGAAATATCTGGCACTATATCAAGCAAGTCCCTGCAGATATGTAACAACGTAGCGTAATTTTCTGCATATTTTTCCTTTTGCTTCCAGCGGAGGTTTCCCTCTTTCTGTAGTTGGACCGCGGCGAGAGAAGCAGATTCTTTATGATTGCCAAGAATCGTGCAGTAACGATCCCTGCCCCACCCTATATCGGAAGTTCGCAACAGAAACGCAAGCGTAAAAGAAAATTTCGGAGAATCGGTTCTGTTCCATACAGAAGATGCAATTAAACCATATTCAAAAAGACGTCTAAGATAGATCTCTTCAAAATCACTCTCAAGCCACTGAAGAAAGTAAAGCACAGCCCTTCCCACATTGGTAAAACAGAGAGGTATTCCAAAAGCGAATGTCATAGGAATAGATCTTTTATTACTTAAAGAGTAAAGAATATCTCCATAGGTTTTTATATCTGTACAAACTATTTCTACCTCGTCCAGCGCAAGAGTTTCTGAAAAAATTCTCCTGAATACTTCCCGCACCTCGTTTTCACAGCCATAGGAAGAAAAGAGAGAAAGAGAGCCGTCATGGAAAGGAGCGATCGTCTCTTCTGGTTGAAAAATCCATTGAAGCCGTTCAATATCTGATTCAGGAGGCAGGTTCTGAGAAGTGTTGGCAGAAGAGGACACAAACGCTGTTTTGGGATTGGGAAGACCAAAGACAGGATCTTCTTCAATAAAGATGAGCCGATCACCCGCAAAGCTTGTAATAAAAGATTTTTCTATCTCGCGAAGTATCTCGCCGCCAGTGATAAGATAGAAGTTTCGCGGGTTATCTTTGCGAAATTCTTCAAAGATAGCGCGGCCGCGCATAATCAATCCAGGCGCATCCAGCAGGGATTCTTCTTCTAAAACTTCTTCATATTTAGATAATAGTATGGCGATATCTTCTGCTTTTTCAGGAGTTGCAAAAGATTCCCTGCACAGTGAAGAAGAAAAGATATTACTATAGCGGAGATCAAGAATTGAACGGGTAAGGGATTCTACCATTCCTTTATTAATTGGATTCCGTTGAAAATAGGAAAGAGCGTTTCCTGCCGATGTTTCGGAAAAAATCTTATCTATAATTGCCAAAGTTTCAGAGAATGAAAGTAAGAGAAGGTTATTGGCAACAAGGTACTCTTCCGCAACCTCAAAGGCAAGAGATTCAATGGTTATAGGACGAAGGTTTATCCAGTTTCCCCGGACTTTCACAAGATGTTCAAGAATCTCTCTTCCAATATGAAATCCAGAGACCAGAAGAAGCTTTTCTTCACGGGGATACATTTCAAGGATTTTAGTAAGTTCTGTGATATATTTATTCTGTCTCATAATCTTTATGATACTGTTTCCTAAGGTATTTTACGAAATTCTGTATGGTAATAGAAAAATCATCGCTTGCTTTTAGAAGCTATAAAGCATGAGAATCCTTGTTGTTATGGTCTTCATCATCCAGAGGAAAGGTAATATTATCGCTGAATACTTGTCCCGCCTTATCCAGCGCTTCATTACAAATACCTCTTCCGCAATCTACAAAGGTATTATGATGAACCTGCCAGTTAGAAGAGGGAGGACTTATCGCAAAACGATCTCCCACCGCCACATCTATATCTTCTGTTAAGGTAAGAATTTCTGTTGCGGCATCGTACGAGGCAACCTTTATGCTCCTGCCTGTGAAAGAACCTTCAAGACCATAGAGTTTCCAGCCTGCATAGGCTGTAAAATCATCGCAACGTTTAGGAAGCCCCTGTACCCGTACACTCCTTAAACCAAGGAATTCTTTGATCACCAATTCCGTATGCTGAAACTCAAACCTTCCTTGTTCGCGGTCTCCGATATATGATTCTCTTCCTGTCCGCAATCCAATGCCACAATATTCAACCAGATTGTCATGGCAATGAATATTGGTCGCATCTTCTGCAATATAAATACCGGTTATATGTTCATACGATCCGCCACGACAATAGATATGGTTGTTAGAAATCAATGCGTTGGATGCCTCTATAGCAATACCGGTCCGACGGTTGTCAGGGTTGTCGTCAATCCGGGTAAGGTCAATATGGTTGCCTGTGATAATAAATCTTCGGCCTCCTAACAGAACAATGGCAGAGCCCGCGCTATATCCGATAAACTGGTTGTTGGTAATAATAACCTGCGTGGCATGGTTATTAAGTTGAAGACGTTCGGAAAAGGCTCCTCCTTCAAAAACATTGTCTGCCACAAGAACTTGTGTGGGACAGACCTTGTTTGGTTCTGTGGGTTTGTTTCCATGAGAACTGGTGGCATTTGCGGCCTTTACATAATTGCCAATGATACGCGTAAACTTGCTGGCATTTTCGCAAAAGTTGGTTACACGTTCCACGTGACAATGTAAGATACTGGTATTCTCTGCGTAATCATTGTTGTTAAAGGCATTAAATCCGCAATCGCTTACTCTACAGCGATGATAAACACAACTCTTTGTGTATTGTTCCCGAATTCCAGAACAACCTTCATGGGGGGCTTGTATATAGGGAGGAGAACCATATCGATCGGCGCCATGGGAATAAAAGACTTCTGATGCCATACGCGTTACCTTAAGATCTTCAAAAACAATATATTCCGGACTTACAAAATTGACCGCGGAACAGCCCTTTACTTCCATCTGTTGATTTGCTGTTGGCCAAAAAGGAAAACCTGTCGCTGTGCGAAAATAGGTGTTGGAAGGCATTTCGCGAAAACCGGTATGTCCCTGCATCCCAAGGTTCCGAATTACTATATCAGTACCTCCGGAAATCCAGAATACCGCGGTATTATCTTCGCTTATATCAAGAAGGGTCTGTTCTCGGTGAATTCCTTCCACCCGTACAGAGGCATTACGAATCCAAAGACCAGAATGCAACCTGTACCTGCCCGCGGGAATAAATAATCCTTTTTTTTCTGCAATGGCATAATCCAACGCCTGTTGCAGACCTTCTTGGGCATGGTGTCGCACCACGACATTGGAGGCGCTGTTGGTTGCAGGAGTATCTAAAATAAAGGTATTACCGCGGATAGCAATAATCTTTGCAAGCAATCTGTTCCTTGCATGGAATGCAATGGTCTGCCCTGGAATCCACTTTTTTTTTCTAAACCGTATTTCAACACCATTGGTTAAAGAAAACCATGCATCGCCTATGGGAATATCTTCTCCCTGCCAGGACCATACTTGATGAGGAATAGGAAGGGGATAGCGGACTTTATGATAGGAAGGGCTTACTGTCATCCAATGAAACGCGTCTGGTTTATAGAAATGGATAATAAAGGTCTGCCAGAATGTGTCGGGATCTAATCCGCGGAACTCCAGCTCATCGCAAAGCGGACTCTGATTCTTTGCGTGAGCAGGAGACTGTTCGTTGTAAACAGTTCCGTAGTAATGGATATGGCACCCGAGAACCGTTACCTCGCCACCCGGAAGAAAATCTCCTTTATTATCAACTATGATCTCCTTAGAACCTTCCTTTGCGCTTCCTGTTACCTGAATATCTGATCCTGAAAGACCAAACAGGGCGGCATTCACCCATCCATGAGAAGAATCACATGCAGAAACCGACAACTTCTCTTCTTGAAACTCCATCTTTTCCTCCTGTTGGGACTCTATAGATGTTTCGTTCAAGATTGCGTTTCTACCTCTTTTTCTACTTTCTTAAGAGAAAAAAAACCTCCTATTGGTAAGGGTCGTCCACCTTGATTGTATGGGCGTTTGCATATAAATAATCAGAAGCGTTCTTTACATTTACCGGGATGCGCGCAATAAGTTCTTCTACCTCTTTTCGGACCTTCGCATACTTTCCTTCCCTTATTTCACGCTCCAACCGCCAGTAAGTAGAGATGTCTTGCGCAACTGCATCAACCAGTTTTTGTATTGTCGGATCCTTGCTATTCTTATATACCCGAAAACGAGGAGCTTCCTTTTCAAGTTCTGGAGACATAAGGAGATCAAAATGGCTTGAAAAGAGGAAGGAGATCGTATCAAAAAGTTTTCTTGAAGACTCCATTGCAGTAAGAGTTTTTCCAAGCGCACTTTGAGAGAGAGTTTCTCGCAATGTTTTTTGTGCCCGCAATAGAGTTTGGTATGCGGATTCATTCTTGCCAGATGCATAGAAATCAGATGCTTGTTGAAAAAGAATCTCAGCAGGTTGAACAATTTCTCCGTTGGCTGAGGGATACTCTTTTTCTATTATATATCTTGCTTGTTCTCTAATATATCTGTTTCCATAAATAGCAGATGCCACTGCCTCTACCTCTTCTTGAGTTCCAAGGAAATAGATCCGCGCATCGCCCGGAGAGAGAGAAAGAGAAAGGGAACGACTTGCATCTATCTCTTTCATCTCTGTTATATCGTACAATACCGACTTTTTCAGTTCTTGTCCTAATGAGATGGTTCCTGTCTGTTTGGTTCCAGTATCTTGATTGATAACTATGAAAAAGCGACCCGAACCACTTTTTCTTGCAAGCGAGTGAATTGTAATTGCTGGTCCATTATAAAAACCTTTGCTATCCTTAAATTGAGCGCACGTTACCTCTGCGCCAAAAAAATCCCATTCAGGGTTCGTGTCGCAAAAAAGCGGGCCTGTCGCCGTAAGTTCTCTTGCACAATCGCCAATAGCAGACCATGCTTCTGTACGTTCTCCGGCATTGCCATAGATAGAGTAGTGGTAGCCATATTTAACACGCCATGAAAGCCCTGGGTTATTGATGCCGTGAAAAACAATTCCTTTTGCACCGTTTGCCACCGCAAGATAAAGCATTAAGCGCATTTCCGCACTGGTCGGCAATGCATAGCCTGTATGGCGATACCCAAAACCTTGCGGCATAAACCATACCGGAGGAGAATCTCCCGCCTGTTTTACCGCTGTTGCCACAACACGCGCCGTACTCCATGGATCTCGTTCTCCCCAACCAGAGCGTTTTATTGGATACCAATCTCCTAAAAATACCGGAACATAGGGAATATACGATAAGGTAGGCATATTTAGGTAGGGAAAATAGGCACGGTCGGGAACAATTTTGTTTAATGTATCGTGCGCCTCAAGCATACAAGGAATGTTGTGGGTTTGAATTTCGTCCGCGGTAAAAAAGGCAAGGATTCTGTCCTGATAGTCGGTGATAAATTTTCTAGTGATGGCATTATAATAGTAGTCAATTTTTTTTGCCAGCGCAGGCCGAAATTTTTCTATGTCAATATCGTTCTTTCCGATGACCAAATGGCTTGGGGCAAGCATCATACTATATTTTCGCGCTAATTCACCAAGTTCAAAGGTATTGTCATTATTAACAAACTCTTCCTGGTATCCTATTTGAATCATACGGAAGGAAAACAAAAAGTTGCAGTAATTGTGTGCCATTTCACGCAATTGGCGGCTGTAAGAATAGCGAAACATATTCTTTGAACCTCCGGCAGAGACTGAATCTACCAAGGCAGAAGCTGAAGCGCCAAAAGGAAAATATCCCCGCATAATCTCCGGAAGTTTACGGCCCTTCTCTGGCTCTGGAAGCCGAACTCCCCGCACATACTCTACCCGATTGTCAAGACCATCTGAATAGAGCTCTTGTTGAGAAGGAAGCGCGGCAATGGTATATTCGGTTTTCCAAGTTTCTCCGGGAGAAAGTTTTATATCGCGATAGTACCATTCCACAGTATCAAATGGTTCGCTAATCCAATTATAACTGCGGTAGACCTGTGAGTTGGAGAAGGTAAAAAGAATAGCCTGTTCCAATGCGTCGTATCTCTTTGCGCACCAGCCAGCACGAAGGTTATCAGTAACGATTGAGTTAATTTCTCTTACAGATTCTGAAGTTTTACGGAATGCCTGCAACCAATCAGCAGTAGGCCAGGTAAAGATGCCGTCATCAGGTTTAAGACAGTTCTGTATTCGGTAAGAACATTCTATCGGTTTATCTCCTGGGTTGGAAAGTTCTACCGCAATAGATACAAAAGAAGCGCCTTCATCAAGACGGAAAGTTTTTTGTATTCGTAACCCTTTATATTCTTCAGTATCAAAAGTTCTAAAAACACGAATTTCCCGATAGGGTGTTACAACCTCTATATCGTATTTTTCCAGCTTTACAAGGCCGGGATAACGATTTCCCGGGATGATATCAAGCGCCATTCCTCCGGTTGCATTGGGAAGATGAGGAAGCGTGTACTCAAAGCTTTTTTTTTTTACTATCATACTATCTATACATCCGCCTACTAAAGGATTAATCTGTATTCTAAGAAGCGAATTTTCCAAGGTAGATCCACTGGTAACAGTTGCCTCAAACTTGTCAAAATAAATTTCTATTGGCTCTTTATTAAGTGCTGTCTGTACCGTGGCAGTGATGCGAGTAACACCTTCCGGCACTGTAAATCGCAATTTCAAGGGACGCCATGTTTCATTCGCATTGATACGCGTTGAAAAATATTGCTTCATCTGTTTCCCTTCCGCGTCAAGGATATGAAACCGTAAAAAACCCATCGCGCCCTTGGTTCCCTTTGCATATACACTGGCAGAAACTTCCTGACCAGGAGAAGCATCTATTGTCTGAAGCGCGGCAACGCCAGCCATGGGAGCTTTTGTAATAAACTTCATTGCATACTTTCCTTCATACGCATCTTCGGAAAGTTCTGCATCGCATCGCGCCGCTCCGCCATTCAGAACAACTGTCCAGTCTTTACAAAAAAACCTGCTTACTCCCTTTGGAGGAGCGTTGGAGGTTTCTTCAAACCCTCCATTTTTAAAGACACCCGGCTGAATTGTGGTTTCTTCTCCCTTTAAAGAAGGAGCACATACCATTACGGCAAAAAAACAAAAAACACACCAGAAATTTCTTCTTTTACTTCGCATCTTTTCTCCCTTCTTGCTTTTTTTGTAATGATCTATAAAAAAAGGGTTACTGCAATTCTTTTTTTCTCTTGCAGAATAATCTTCTAAAAGCAGGAGAAAATTTTTCTCATAGAATCTCTTCTTTGCAAGAGCGCAAATAAAACCTTACAAATTTCTCTCAGCACACTCTAAAAAATCCTTCGCTTTTCTCTATCAAGTATCAGGAATCAATCGCCATAAGGATTATCTATTGTAATCTTATGGGCATTGGCATTCAGGTAATCGGTTGCCTCCTTTACATGAACAGGAATTTTGGCAAGAAGTTCGTCAATCTGGGTACGAACCTTCTCAAACCCGCCCTCACGGATTTGCTGGTCCAATCGCCAAAAATCTGTAAAATCCTGTACAATATTATCTACATAGCCCTGCATCTTTACATCATTAGTATTCTTATAATCGCGGTGTCGGGGGGTCTTTGCAACAATCTCCGGAGGAACCACTAAATCAAAATGGGTTGTAAAAAGAAATGTTATCTCATCAAGAAGTTTACGCGCATGTTCCATACCTTCCATACTTTTTCCAAGCGCAGTATTTCTTTGAATTTCCTGTAACATACTTTCTGCCTGTAAAATAGTACGATATGCCTGGTCATTCTTTCCTGCTTTATGGTGTGCCTCGGCTTTTTGGAAAAGCGATGATGCCTTTGTAATAGGAATGCTGTTTTTCTCTGCGCATACCGCATCAATATAATACCGTACCTTTTCCCGAAGATAACGGTTTTCAAAGACGTTCTGTGCCACCTGCGCTGATTCTGCGGCAGTTCCCAAAAAATAGATGGCGCCATCTCCAGGACCAAGAGTAAGTGTGAGGGGTTTACTAACGTCTTCCTGTTTCATCTTTGTCAGGTTATACAATATCTGTTTTTCCAGACCTTCAGAAAATGAGATGGTCCCAGCCTGTTCAGAAAAAATATCCTGATTGATCACCATAAGAAACCGTCCGTTTCCATCCTTCTTTTTCAAGGAATGCGCTGTCATCGCAGGACCCTTGTAAAAACCTTTCTTATCCTGAAATACCGCGGAATTTACCATCATGCCCGCAAGAGAATCTTCAGGATGTGTATAATAGAGAAGAGGACCAATTGAAGTTAACTCTCTCGCACATTCACTAATAGCATGCCAAGCTCCCGCACGTTCTCCGGCATTTCCATAGGGAGTATAGACATACCCATAGTTCATCCGCCAAGAAAGCCCTCTATTATGATAGCCATGAAAGATAATTCCTTTAGCACCATTCCCTACTGCTGTATAGAGCATTAATCGCATCTCTGCAGAGGTAGGCAATGCATATCCAGTCCCGCGATACCCAAACCCTTGAGGCATTACCCATACAGGTACTGCTTCTCCTGCCTCTTTAACTGCCGTGGAAACCATGCGTGCCATACTCCAAGGATCCCGGCCACCCCACCCTGTCCGTTTTATCGGGTACCAATCACCCAAAAATACCGGAACATAGGGAATATAGGAGGTAGTGGAGATGTTTTGATAGGGGAAATATGCCTGATCAGGAGCGATTTTGCTTAATTCATAATGGGCTTCCAACATACAGGGAATATTGTGGGTTTGAATTTCATCTGCAGTAAAATAGCAAAGAATCCTATCCTTATAATCTTTGATAAATTTCAATGAAGTCGGATTGTAATAATGCGCCATCCGTTTTGCCAATGCTGGCCGAAACTGTTCCACATCAACCTCATCTTTATCAATCAAGATATGACTTGGCGCCAGCATCATATCATAGTCACGGGCAAGTTCTCCCACCACTGAGGTTCCATCTTCATAAAAAAGTTGCGATTGAAATGCTTCCTGCATGGTTCGCAAAGTATAAAAAAAGTTGAAATATCCATAGGCCATTTCCCGCATTATCCTCTGGTACGCCTCTCTAAAAGGTGTTTTGGATCCACCGGCAGAGGCAGAATGAACCAATGCGGGTCCACTAGCGCCAAAAGGAAAATATCCCTGCATAACTTTTGGCAATGGTTTTCTTTGTTCTGGTTCCGGAAGTTTTACTCCTTCCACATATACCACCCTTTCTTGCATACCGCCGGTATAGAGATCTCCTGAAGCTGGAAGAACTGTGATAGAGTAAGTACTTTTCCAGACCTCTCCGGGCGCCATTGTTTTGGGTCGGTAATACCATTCTGCGGTATCTATATTTTTACTCACCCAACTATAACTCTGTAATGATTGTTCTCCGGCAAACTGAAAGAGCAAAACGCGTTGCGCGGCAGTAAATGTTTTTGCACACCACCCAGATCTAAGGTTCTCGGTAATAATGGCATTAATGGTCTGTACTGATTCCGGAGTTTTTCTAAATGCCTGCAACCAATCTGCAGAGGGCCAGGAAAAAATGCCGTCAGCAGGATTAAGACAGTTCTGAACACGGTAATTAACCTCCATGGAAGAGGTACTTGTATTAATTAATTCTATGCCAACCTTCACCTCTGAAGAATCTTCTTCCAACTGAAATGTCTTTATCACCTTGAGCCCCTGAAATGGACCTGAGGGTATTACTCTTGATAACCGTATTTCTTGGTAGGGACGCACCACCTCAAGATCATATTTTTCAAGGCGCAGAAAGCCAGGGGTTCGGGTTCCAGGAATAATCTCAAGCGCCATTCCTCCTGTTGAGGTAGGAAGGTTAGGCAGGGTAAAATCAATATTCCCTTTTTTCTCTACAAAACTATTAATACACCCACCTACCAATGGATTGATCTGAATGTTCAATAGAGAATTTTCTAACATAGCGCCACTGCTTACAGAAACTTCAAACTTATCAAAATAGACCTCTATCAGTTTTTTATTTGCTAATGTTTGCACACTTGCGATAATAGATGTAACACCTTCTGGAACAGTAAATTTTGTCTTTAAGGGCCTCCAGGTCTCTGTTGCATTCAATCCCGGCATAAAATATTTCTTCATTCTATTGCCTTCTGTATCATAGAGATAAAAACGCATATATGCCTTGGCGCCAGGGGTTCCTTTCACATACACGCTTGCGGTAACTTCCTGACCGGATTTTGCCTCAATCTTCTGTTGAGCAGAGATAAATGCATCTATCTTTTTGGTAATAAATTTCAAAGAATGCTTTCCATCATAGGCATCTTCTGAAAGTTCCGCACCACATGCAGCTACACCAGAATTTAAGAGAACATCCCAATCCTTAAGAAAATAGAGTCTAAACCCCTTTGAAGGAAGATCAGTGCTTTCTTCAAAACTTCCATTTTTCAAAACATTTGTCAAGGAAGGAGTTTGGGACGCGCCTCCTTCTACTGCCTCTAATGAAGAAAAGATTATTATTCCCGCAAAAAAGCATCCTGATAGTATTCGTATTATCTTTTTGTGGCTTACCATCTTTTCCTCCGTTACGTAACAAAAAAAGCTCTTTCTCCTACAGAGCTTATTACTCTTCCGCAATCTTTTCCTTTTGCGTATTATCATCGTCCGCATTACTATCGGATTTCTTCTTCCACAGAATACTTACCAGCAATGAGATTACTCCCAAGGATAGATGTTTTTCGCGGTAAGCCGCTTATTGGTCCATTCTACATGGCCATCTACAAAGAGAACATTCATTCCATCCCGATGCACGCCATTAGCTCCGATAGATTGCTGAGAAGCATGGTCCACATCAATACGTAGCATTCCTTTTTGATCCGCGGCAGAGGTAGTCCATTTCCTTCCGTAATTATCCGCAAAAAGCGCGGTAACAGAAGAAAACCTCTCTACCTTTGCAACATTAAGAGTACATCGTTCTACATTAGCGCGAGCAGAAGCAGTGGCTGTGCCGAATTCTGCAAGTGCATTCGCTCTTGGGCGCATAAAATTGTTATATCCATAACTAAAATAAAGAGGGGTTCGGGAATACATATAATAGGCTCCTCCCGGACACCGCACCATTTGTTGCGAAGTTTTAGCATTTACTTTTCCCATACTGTACAACGAAATATGATCTGTCCACCAAATTTGGGTAGCGCCGCTTTGTATAATAAAGGGGAAACAGGAATCATAATCCAGTGTATACATCTGCAGAACAATATGAAGTTGTTTTAGATTATTCATACAGACCGCCTGGCGGGCTCTTTCTCGGGCTTTGGAAAGTGCTGGAAGAACCATTGCCGCTAATATTGCAATAATAGCAATCACTACCAAGAGTTCAATAAGAGTGAAACCATGTGATTTGCGAGAAATCACTTTTCCATTAACCATTTTGCCCCTCCACAAGTAACAATAAATTCCTTCCATATATTGAGTTATACGATTCTTTTGGGATACCTCCTTTCCATACAAAAAATGTCAACAGATATTTTTTCATCTTTATTTCCGCATATCAGGAATATAGCTCTTTTCTCACTAACTCTTTTCACCTTTATGGTCATTAAACCACTATGAAGAACTGCTGTATCAAGGGAAAAAATTCCTTCCGAAGATAATATCCCTCATGCTACATGATCTTTCAAAAGAGTAGTGTCTATGAAAAGAGATGGAAGATTTAGCAGGCGATATGTTAGATAGCGGAAAAAATGTTAATAAAAGGAGTGCTCTGTCTATCTGTCTCTGCATTTGTCTCCTCTGTTTACCTTTATCAGAGGCTTTCTTACAATTATTTCACTCTATTAAAATACTGTACCATGTCAAAGAATCGCATTGCGTCATAATAAATCTATACGAAAAGGAATCGTTGCGTCAAATAGGAATCTATACGAAACTACCTTCCTAATAATTACGGGAGGTAGGCAATGGAGGCAGAGAGATTAACAATGAGAGA
>Ga0265293_10005532_pt1 | contig 21013 bp, 14 predicted proteins | sample Munlanlewell138R_FD_192505 | JGI IMG/M metagenome (GOLD analysis project Ga0265293, IMG submission 192505) | Leachate microbial communities from a municipal landfill in Southern Ontario, Canada - Leachate well 138R | ecosystem: Engineered > Solid waste > Landfill > Unclassified | place: Canada... | reverse complement strand
TCCTAAGCCTCGCTGTAACTAGCTGTATTAGAGATGATTCTTCAATTAATATGTTTGAGCTACCTCTGAATAGACACGATTGAGCATAAGTTATGAAAAATTATTAATAAAATAATTGATAATATTAACAAAATGATTTATAATATTAATTATGATATGGCACTACATAAATATATTAAAGAGGTGATTTTTTTGGCAGTAGAGGTTTTAGGCAAGTGCCCAGTTTGCGGAGGAAAAATCGAAGTGACCAAAATAAAATGTGTTGAATGTGAAACCAGTATAGAAGGACATTTTAAACTATGTAAGTTTTGTGCACTAACTAATGAGCAAAAATCTTTTATAGATGTTTTTATTAAATGTAGAGGGAACATCAAAGAAGTTGAAAGAGAGCTTGGAGTTTCATACCCGACTGTAAAAAACAGACTTGAAGATGCAGCGATGGCACTAGGTTACAAAGAAAATACAAGCTTAGATAAAGACTCTGAGAAGAGAAAAGATGTGCTTGAAAGGCTTAATAGAGGTGAAATAAGCGCAGATGAAGCTCTGGATTTATTAAATGATTAGTTTTGGCATAGCTTCGTGATAAGTCAAGGAGTAGTCTTAAAGAGCTTGAAATCATGCGAAGAAAAGTCACTTCGCGACTTACTGAGGAACAATAATTTGGGTTATTATCAGAAATAGAATCATTATTTTTTGGAAAGGAGTAATGGATATGTCTTCAAGTGAGGAAAGAATACTTATTCTGAAGATGCTTCAGGAGAGTAAAATAACTGCTGAAGAAGCAGAGAAGCTGATTGACGCCATAGAAAAAAAATCTGAAAAATCTTCGGATATTTCATCAAAAAAGCAAAAACAACCTAACTTTCAAGATGAAATTAATAAAATGCGTCAGAGAATAAATGATTGGGGAAGGGAATTCAAAAGTAGTGGCACTCAAAAGGATTTCGAACACATAATAGAGGAATTTGTAACAAAGGCGGAAAAGGTTGGGAAGAGCGTTGCTTCAACTACTTTTGGTATTGTAGATAAAGTTATTGACTATGTTGGGAGCTTAATAGATACTAATGCTTTCAATATTTTTGGAAGTTACAAGGTTGTTGAAAAAGAATACAAAGCAGATGCAGTAGAAGGAATGAGTTTATCAATCGAAGGTGTAAACGGAAATGTTACTTTTAAAAAGCATGATCTAGTGGATATTATTATAAAATCAAAAATACGTAGTCCACAAGAGGATGTTTCTTCAATACTTGTCTATGAAAAACAGGATGACCATGTTTCTCTAAAATTAAACAAACAGGGAAATTTAAGCGTATCACATGAAATATACCTGCCATCATTAAAGTTTGATGAAATAAAAATTGAAACTTCAAATGGAAAAATATTGGTGGAGGATGCTAAGTGTAACAGCCTAGAAGGTATAACGAAGAACGGACATGTTGAGCTTATGGGCGTAAACAGTGAAAAGGTAAGCATCAACACAAAGAATGCAAGAATTAACATTAGTTACATGGTTGGTCGCAATGTTGATATTAACACTAAGAATTCGATAATTAATATTAAGCATATAAAAGCAGCATCTATAAAAGCTGTAACCAGAAATGGAAGAATTGTTATAGAGAATGTTCAAAATTATGAAAATGAAACAGATATGAATCTTGTTTTGGCAACCACAAACGGTGGAATAAAAGTTAATATGAACGATGCGCAAAACAGAGGGTACAAAGTAAATGCAAAAACCACAAACGGCGGAATTAATATACTTATTCCAGAAATGATATATAATAACTTGAACAAGAATGAAACAGGTGCAAGTAGCGTGGAAGCAATAAGCAGCCTTTACGAGAATTACAAAGATAAAACAACTATAGAAGCCGAAACTACTAATGGATATATAGAAATTGTAAAGTGAAATAGCTCTCTTTACTACACAAAATCAATGAAAAGGCGGATTGATGGAAAATGACATATGCATTGATTTAATTGTAATGATTACTACCAATACACCCAAATATCTGCGGATAGGTGGGTTAACATAGTGCCGGAATAGTAGACTGGATATTATTCATATAATTACCAGAATATTATTCCGGTAGTTTATTTGGAACAAATTGGAACGATTTCAAAACTCGTCAGCTTGTGGATTAATTCCACTGTGTGTGTTATAATATTACAGAATATTTTTTAGAGGTGTTTTATGCTAGACAAATTAAGAGCTGCTGATGACAGATATGAGGAAATAAATAATAAATTGAGTAATCCTGATGTAATATCGGACCAGAATGAATATAGAAAGCTGATGAAGGAACATTCTGAGTTGGAAGTGATTGTGTTTAAATATAGAGAATATTTAAAGATAAATGGGGACTTAAAAGGGGCTAGGGAAGTATTTGAAAGTGAAACGGATGCAGATATGAGAGAACTTGCAGAGACTGAAATCAATGAGGCAGAAGAGAAGATCTCGATTATCGAAGACGAACTAAAAATACTTCTGTTGCCGAAGGATCCCAATGATGACCGGAGTGTCATTATTGAAATACGAGGTGGTGCAGGTGGTGATGAGGCGGCACTATTTGCAGGTGTACTTTTTAGAATGTATACAAGATATACAGAAAGAAAGAAGTGGAAAGTAGAACTTTTAGACTCCAATCCTACTGAACTTGGTGGGTTTAAAGAAGTTGTCTTTGCAGTTGATGCTCATGGTGCATTCAGCAAGCTCAAGTATGAGAGTGGAGTACACAGGGTGCAGAGGGTTCCTACAACTGAAGCTGGTGGTAGGATTCATACATCAACGGTAACCGTAGCGGTTTTGCCCGAGGTAGATGACGTAGATGTGGAAATAAATACTGATGATCTTCAAATCGATACATACAGATCAGGTGGTGCAGGCGGTCAGCATGTGAACAAAACTGAATCTGCCATAAGAATAACTCATATACCTACCGGGATAGTGGTTACATGTCAGGATGAAAGATCCCAGCACAAAAACAAAGACAAGGCAATGAAAATCTTAAGATCTAGAATCTATGAAATGGAACTACAGAAGCAGGAATCAAAGCTTGCGCAAGAAAGAAGAAGTCAGGTGGGTACTGGTGACAGAAGTGAGAGGATACGTACTTATAACTATCCACAGGGAAGGGTCACCGACCACAGGATAAACTTAAGCCTTTACAAGCTTGAGCAGTTTCTAGATGGAGATATAGATGAATTACTTGATGCTCTTATTATGACAGAGCAGACAAGAAAGCTTGCAGAATTCTAAAGCTTGTTTTAAAATTATATTTCATAATCCGCACCAAAGGAGCTATTAATGTATTGAAAACCGAAATTTTACAAATAGATAGAAATAATGTTGATATTGATAAGATTAAGTACGCCGCTTATGTGTTAAAATCAGGCGGAATTGTTGTTTTCCCTACCGAGACAGTTTATGGGCTTGGTGCTAATGGTCTTTTAGAAGATGCAGTAAATAAAGTTTTTGTTGCTAAAGGTCGACCTGCAGATAATCCATTAATACTGCATGTTGCAAGTGAGCTCGAAATCCGGGATTTGGTATCTTACATCCCGGATTTTTCTAAAAAGCTGATTGCAGAGTTTTGGCCAGGTCCACTTACCTTGATATTTAAAAAATCTACCATTGTTCCTAATATAATAACTGCTGGTCTTGACACCGTGGCGATAAGGATGCCTAGTGACACAATAGCAAACTTACTTATAAAGGAGGCCGGAGTTCCAATAGCAGCTCCAAGTGCTAATATTTCGGGAAGACCAAGTGGCACCGATGCAAAGCACGTCATAGAAGATTTAAGTGGCAAGGTAGACCTTATCCTAGATGCAGGAGACAGTAAAGTTGGATTAGAATCAACTGTACTTGATGTAACTGTGAATCCTCCGATTCTGCTCCGACCAGGTGCGGTGACACCTGAACAAATAACAGAAGTTACAGGTGATATAATAATTGATCGCGTAGAGAGTATAGGATTAAATAAAGGTGTACCTCGTTCTCCGGGTATGAAGTACAAGCATTATTCGCCTAAAGCTGATGTTCATGTAATAAACGGCGAACTATCAGCTGTTAAGGAAAAGATATGCAAAATGCATTTGTATTTTCAAGATCAGGGACTAAAGGTTGGCGTACTAGCAACCAAACAGACGATAAAAAGTTATCAATTAACTAATACAATTTCTATGGGTGACAGAAACAATCCGGCTACAATTGCAAATAGTCTTTTTAGATGTTTAAGAGACTTAGATGAGAAACAGGTAGATATAATTTTAGTTGAGGCAGTTGATGACTGTGGCATTGGGTTTGCAATCATGAACAGATTAATTAAGGCTTCAGGAAACAAGATTATCAACGTTTGAGTAGTTAAATATTTCATCAGCTATTGCCTAATCAAATATGAAAGTATAAAATATGTATAGTTATGTATTTTATTGAGCAGAAAGTATTTATCAAATAGTGGTGTCGAAAAATGTCGGTTTCAAAGGAGGTGGCAGGAGTGAAGCAAATTTTATTTGTATGTACCGGAAATACTTGTAGAAGTTGTATGGCAGAAGGATTATTCAACACGCTAATCCAAAAACATCCAACACTAAAGGAAGAGTTTTATGCAATATCTGCTGGCATTTCTGCCACAAATGGTGAGACTGCAAGTTACCATGCTAGAAAAGTATTAAAGGATGAGTGGTGCATTGACATAAGCCACCATTGTGCAAAGACTTTTGATTTAAGCGCTGCAGCAGATGTCTTTTTGGTACTGACAATGACTATGACTCATAAGAAAAATCTTGTCACACGGTTTCCAAATTTGTCAGCAAAGATATTTACATTAAAGGAATATGTGATGGATAGCGTAAACAACCGTTATGATGATTTAGAAGAATGTAGCCTTGATATTCAGGACCCTTATGGAGGCTCATATGATATATACAAGGAGTGTGCCATAATGCTAAAAGACGCTATTGATAAGCTTATTTTGAAGCTTGATGGGAAGTGTTAAATATAAGATTCAAGCAAAAATGGATATAAAAAATGTATATTGTATTAGTTAAAGGTAGAACAAGAAATATTGAACGTAAATTATGGAGGATAACAAATGATAGCAGTAGGCAGTGACCATGCAGGTTTTACTCTTAAAGAAGAAGTAATTAAGCACTTGAAATCCAAGGGCTTGGATATTAAGGACTATGGTACAACAACCATTGATTCAGTAGATTACCCTGATTATGGGCTAGTGGTAGCAGAAGCGGTAGTATCAGGCGAATGCGAAAAAGGCATAGTAATTTGCGGCACGGGAATAGGCATTTCCATATCTGCCAACAAAGTCCCAGGTACAAGGGCTGCTTTGTGCACAAATACCACTATGGCAAAACTGAGTAGAGAACATAATGATGCAAATGTACTCGCTCTTGGAGAACGGATTATTGGCGTTAGTGTCGCATTGGATATTGTAGATACTTGGCTAGAAACCGATTTTCTTGGAGACAGACATAATAAGCGTGTTTGCAAAATTGCAGGTATAGATAGTAAATATAAAAAATAATTGGTAATTGTATGTGTAGTTACCAAGGCTATAAACAAATTAGTGGTACAAGGTTTCACGACCTTGACCGGGAAATTCCAAAGGAGGTTTATTTTATGAAAAATGTACATGTTCTTGATCATCCGTTAATTCAGCACAAAATTTCTCTTATGCGGGACAAGAACACAATTACAAAGGAGTTCAGGGAATTAGTAGAAGAAGTTTCCATGCTAATGGGATATGAAGTAACACGTAATATGCCATTAAAAGAAGTTGAAATAGAAACACCTGTAGCAATGGCTAGGACTAATGTAATATCTGGAAAAAAGCTAGGGCTTGTGCCAATTTTAAGAGCGGGACTCGGAATGGTTGATGGTATGTTAAAGCTTTTACCAATGGCCAAAGTGGGACATATAGGCCTCTATCGCGATCCTGAAACACTAAACCCAGTAGAGTACTATTGCAAACTTCCTGATGATGTTACCGAGAGGGAAATCGTTGTTCTGGATCCTATGCTTGCAACAGGCGGTTCAGCATCAGCAGCAATTGGTTTTCTAAAGGAAAAGGGTGTTGAAAATATCAAACTTATGTGCCTTATAGCAGCAAAATATGGTATAGAAGTAATAAATAAAGAACATCCCGATGTAGAAATATACTGTGCCGCTGTGGATGATGTTCTAAATGAGCATGCATATATAGTTCCGGGTCTTGGTGATGCAGGAGATAGACTTTTTGGAACTAAATAATAAGTTTTTCGTCACTATTAATGTGTTGGGGGTGAAATAATATGAGACTTTCATGGGATGAATATTTCATGGAAATTGTAGAATTAGTCAAAAAAAGATCTACATGTCTAAGGCGCCAAGTGGGGGCATTGATAATTAAAGACAAAAGAATACTGACAACAGGCTATAACGGAGCTCCGACAGGGTGCGGTCATTGTGAAGAGCTTGGATGCTTAAGACAGCAGCTGGGCATTCCCTCGGGACAAAGACATGAACTTTGTCGTGCAATACATGCTGAGCAAAATGCGATTATTCAAGCTGCTTATACAGGGACAAGCATAAAGGGCGGCACAATGTATGTAACATGCCAGCCATGTGTATTGTGTGCTAAAATGATAGTGAACGCAGGAATAGAAAAAATCGTGTTTAGAGGAGATTATCCAGACGAACTTGCTATGGAAATATTGGAAGAGGCAAGAATAAGAGTTATAAGACTAGACTAGAATTAGTACATAACAATTTGCTGGACGATAATATGATTATAAACCAGAAAGCCGTTTTGCGACTTGCTGGGAAGCAATTTTGATAATGAAAAAAAATAATAACGAATATTGGCAAAACAGGCAAAAAACACAGCTTGGTTTTTCAGATATCTTTGGAATACTAATATATATGGTTTTATTGCAAGAGCATATTCAATTGCTCCACTTGCCATAAAACATTGAGACAAATAAGTGGGAAATAAGCACTAAGCATTAAGAATAATGCAATTATACTATATATGGAGCGTAATAAGTCTATCCAATATGACTTTTAAAGATCCACTAGAGGCTTTGTGTATTTTTAAGTTAATATTACCAGAATTAAAGATGTTCCATATAGATAAAAATCAACCATAAACATGGTAAAGAAGGTGTATTTTCTTGAATACGTTTGAATATTTAACAGCTTTTGCTCTTTCTTTTATTGTTTCTTTTTCTGCAACGCCAATTGCACGAAAGGTAGCTTTTAAGTTAAGCGCAATTGATGTGCCAGGAGAAAGAAAAATGCATACCAAGCCTATAGCATTAATGGGCGGGCTTGCTATTGTGGTAGGTTTTCTCTCAGCAATTATTTTTGATTTAGCAGGAAGTTTATTCGGCTCCCCCGGTCTTGTAGTTTGGGACAAAACATTCATTGGTGCACTTTTAGGATTACTGATAATATTAATAATGGGAATGCTGGATGATATATATACACTAAAACCACAAATTAAGATGATTTTTCAGACTGCTGCAGCAATTGTTGTTGTTCTAACTGGAACACAGATAGAAAGCATAACAAATCCTTTTGGCGGAGGTACTATCCAGCTTGCGGATTTTCGCATAATTTCATATCCTATTACTATTCTTTGGATAGTTGGAATAACAAACGCAATTAACCTCATTGATGGATTGGACGGTTTGGCTGCCGGTGTATCAAGCATATCTGCCTTATCATTATTTGTTGTATCCATTATTGTAGGAGAACCGATAGTTGCAGTCTCTATATCCTTTATGACTGCGGCACTTGCAGGTGCAATATTAGGATTTCTCCCATATAATATTAACCCTGCAAAGATCTTTATGGGAGAGACAGGGTCTGCATCACTGGGCTTCATATTAGGTGTTTTATCAATTCAGGGTTTTTTAAAGGCATATACAGCAATTGCTGTCGCAGTGCCATTACTGGTATTGGGACTACCATTGTTTGACACACTTTTTGCCATAGTACGCAGATTATCTAATAAAAAGCCTATATCAAAAGGTGATACGGGACACTTGCATCACAGGTTAATTCAAATGGGGCTTAGTCAGAAACAGTCAGTATTTGTTCTGTATACTGTGAGTGCCATTCTTGGATTAAGTGCAATAGTTTTGGTTGACAAAGGAGCCATTAAAGCGATATTCCTTATTGCTATAGTAGCAGGGTTTATATTTACAGGAATTAAATACATGAGTGCGATTGAAAGCGAAGAGGATATTCCCGAAAACAAGAGACAGAAAATAGATAAAGTAATTAAAACAGAAGTAAAGGAAGTAAAGGAATAATTTTCGCTGCATTTTGGTATTACAGCACACAATTATTAAAAGAATTATTCATATAGGAGTGTAATTATGAAGAAATTAAGGGTAATGACTGTCTTTGGTACCAGACCTGAAGCAATAAAAATGGCTCCTTTGGTAAAGGAGCTTGCAAAGAGCGAATTAATTGATTCGAAGGTTTGTGTTACTGCTCAGCACAGGGAAATGCTGGATCAGGTGCTTGAAAAATTTAATATTCAACCTGATTATGATCTTGATATAATGCAGCAGAGTCAGACTCTGGAACAAATTACAACCAGAGCACTTATCGGTCTTGGAGAAGTTTATGAAAAAGTAAAGCCTGATATAGTTTTGGTTCATGGCGATACGACAACAACCTTTGCTGGAAGCCTTGCTGCATTTTATAAAAAGATAAGCGCAGGGCATGTTGAAGCTGGTCTTAGAACTTATGACAAGTATTATCCCTATCCAGAGGAGATTAACCGGAGACTTACCGGAGTACTGTGCGATTACCATTTTGCTGCTACATACTCCAACAAGCAAAATCTTCTCAATGAAGGCTATCCAGAAGAAAAAATATATGTAACAGGAAATACGGTTATTGATACATTTAAATATACAATTTGCGACGACTTCCGTTTTAAAGATAAAACGCTACAAAGCCTAGATTTTGATAAGAAGCGAGTAATCACGGTTACAGCGCATAGAAGAGAAAATATTGGGAAGCCACTCGAAGATATATGCAGTGCATTAAAAACTATAGCGGACAGATACGAAAATGTACATATTGTGTATCTTGTACATCTTAATCCAGCGGTGAGGGAGACAGCCAACCGTATACTATACAATCATAAAAGGGTAAGCCTTATTGATCCTGTTGATGTACAGCAAACTCATAATCTAATGAAAAGGTCTTATATGGTTATAACTGATTCAGGTGGATTACAGGAGGAAGCGCCCTCTCTTGGAACGCCGGTTATTGTAGCAAGGAATGAAACAGAGCGCCAGGAGGCAGTTGAAGCCGGGACAGTCAAGCTGGCAGGTACAAATAAAAACAGAATTATCGAACTTGCCCAGGAGCTCCTAGAAGATTCCGGAGAATACAATAAAATGGCTAAGGCTGTTAATCCCTATGGAGACGGTAAAGCGTCAGAAAGAATTGTCCAAGCTATCTTATATGAATTTGGTCTTAAGTATGAAAAGCCAGTTAACTTTTGAATAAAGACAGTAAACTAAAACCGCTCAAATTCCGATATATATAACAAGGTTAAAAGGTATTCCTTGCCTTAAAGTAATGTGCACGTTAAGAGCCTTTTGAAAATGCTTGCAAGTTATAACGAGGAATAAATATATCCCCCTCTTTTTTAAGTGGCGGATACGAGAGAATAATCTTAACTTAGGAGCGGTAAGTTTATGTGTTTTAGAAAAATAGTTACCTTTTTTATTATTATTTCATTATTGTTTGTTAATGTCCCGGGTTTATTAACACCTGTAAATGCCGCGGATAATACCGTTAATCTTTACATATCTGATTACCGTGCAGGCACCTTGACCTTCGGGTGGGATCCCGTTTTATATGCAAAATCAGTGCAGGTAACATGGCACGATCCGCAGGTGGGTTTACAAGACCCCGTTATTGTCAATCAGACAGAAAATACATATCAGATCACAGACCTTCAAAATGATTATATATATGACATAAAAGTTGAAATATTCGATGGTGAAAATGCAACAGGAAAAAAACTATCTGAAGGGTTTATCTATTTTTGCCCTGCAATTTCCTTTTACTCAACACCTGGAAAACAGGATTATGTTGAGCTTGCAGGAGGAGGAAGAGAGTCAGGGAGCAGCCCACGCCTTAACTTAAAGTGGGCAAAACCAAAGGTATGGAACGGAACTAATTTTGCATATATTGATGAATCCTTGGAGTACATGGAGAGTCAGATTAACAGTGTGTACAATGATAATCGTGAGCTTTCATCCTTCGGGTTTAGAATTAACATCTCAAGTGATATTCGCACATTAAATAGCGGATCATTACAGCAGTCCATTCTTGTTGAGCCGCAAGATTCAGATTATTTTGCCTGTGTTTCAGGAACTCCTGATATCACAAGTAAGGTTCGCGAATCGGATGCTGATGGATATATGAGTCTGGAGCTTATTGGAAGGGCTGATGAAAACTCTTCTTTGCCCCAAGCATTAGAATATGAACTTCCTGATCCGGATATATTTCCGGGTACCGTGTATTATATGAATATAAAGCCAATCTTTAAAAATTCGGTAGGAGACAATGTAAATGCATTTACTCTTGGAGTACCATCACAAATGAATGGCAGCCCGCTTGCAGGAGCACTGCCATATACGTACTCGCAGATCAGGTTCCAACTTTCGAAGGATGCTTCTGGCAATATTTATGTAAAAATATTTAAACTCAATCAAGGTAGTCTTGATCTGCCTAGGTTATATTATGAAATTCAGGCAAGTGACGACCCTTCCATAATCGGTGACTGGGATGTAAAGGATACAATGGATGACAGTTACTTTGCTTATGGCTCGCCCTATGCAGTAACAATTATACCTGGCATTAATGTAAGTAACACTATTTACTACAAAATAGTCGTTAAATCGGACAGTCACACAGACAGGATTACTTCACAGCCAATGCCCTATAGAATTGATGAAGATACAAGTAGACCGCCTGCTCTTACACTTGTCAAGGCTGAAGATGCAACTCTTAACGTGCGCGAAACAGTTGATCCTGATACCGGGGAAGCAAGTCTTGAAAAAACAACAAATATAGTAGTATCATGGCAAAAACCTGCTGACTGGCAGTCCATTATAAGTAATAACGATCCTCATGAGGATATCTACGTACATATACTTTTAAGCACAAGTCAGACCGATCAAGAAATTGAACCTATACCCTATCTTGTTGCAGAAGGAAAAGTCTATGGGCAGTTTCAACCTCGATTTCGGCTTGTGAAATATTTTAACTTGAGATCTCCAAATATTAAAGTTAACGGTGAACGTTTGGAATATGTGCTTGATGGATTTGACCTTTTCAAAGGGGAAGACGCAGACGGGGTCAGTGATGAGAAGATTGGCAATGGTGAGAGTTACCCTGACTTTCTACTGACGAACACGGTTTACTATATTCAGATGTACACTACCAAAAGTGAGGCTCATAAAGGTTCAACAAATGAAGAACATATGTCGGATAAATCAATTACAACAAGTTTTACTACCCTTTCAACAAAAGAAAGAGATGTGCCTCTTCCTATGAACGTCAGGGTTTCCAAAAATGAAATAGATCTTATGGATGAGAAAAACATTATTGAACTTTCTCTAAGTAAGATAAATATTGACTGGAGGTATTATACAGATAGTAGTGCTGAAAAGAATATATATTATGATTTTTTTATGAGCACTGATATTAACCCACAGTCATTTATATTGATAGGATCGACTGAAGATACAGATGGTGATATATCCTTTCTTGGACTAGAATCAAGTAGTACAGTAGTTAATGCTGTGATTAAGAATTTTTCTTCACAACAGCTTATTAACAGATTTGGCTATAACACTCGTTCAAACAGTACCTACTATTTTATGATAAGGACACGGCTCAAAGTTGCTGGACAAGAAGACAGAGTATCCGACCTTACATCCATACTACCTGTTACCACTATTCGCAAAGTGGAAGGAATTCCGGACGAAGGCTCAAAGCGTCCGGCAGCACCCATAGACTTTATGGTTTTAGATGACAACAGTGGAGAGCCTGGTGTCACGGGGGCTATTGTTACGTTTGAGTGGACAAGACAGGAAATCAATGAGAGTTATCAGCTAATCTGTACTTCAAATTATTTAAGACCGGATGCAGCTTTAGAGGACTACCGGGATGATGCTGTATATATGAGCTTTATCAGTGCTTTTGGTGGTCCTATAAATCTTAATCCTGATAGGGACCCACCTGAAAATAATCTTGTATATGACGAAGAATCAAAAACATTTCGGTTTGTAATTGACAGATGGATTTATCCAAACAGGCTGTATTACTTTAGTCTCCGAACCATAGACAAGTCAAGCGGTACACACAGTGCGTGGATTTCCATACCGGTTACCACTGCTTTAATTGATGCACCTACCAATATAGAGGCAGTCACTGGGTTTGAGTTAAAATTTTCATGGAAGGATGTATCAATGCCTGATAGCGGAAGCTACAGGGTGTATATAAAACAAAATGGCAGCAAGGACTACCAGCTTCTCAGCCTGTCCTATTATCAGATAGTGAGGGACAATAGTGATTATTATGCTACTGTGCATAATCTAAAGGGAGAAACGACATATGATATTCGTGTAGTGCGCGGTTTATCAGGTATTTCTGTATTTGAAAAATACAATCTAAACACAAGGGATGGTTATCACCAGATCGAAGTCAAATGGAAAGGCTTTGAAGGGTACAAGTATGAGCTTGCCATAAAGGCTGAAAATGATGAGGACTATACCATATTGACTGATGTAGACTTTGAGATTATAAGAGACAATTACGGACAGCTTAATCCTTGGTATGTTGAGAAAAGTCTTGATACGTCCGGAACTAGCTATGGCAATTATTTTGCAAGGATCAAAACTATTCCGGTGTATGAAAATGGCAGGATAACTGATCATAAGGAGCTTCTATCCAATACTAGGTATTATGTTAAAGTCCGATCGGTAAAGGTGGATAGTCTCAATACACATATTGTTTCATACTCTAAATACAATGGTCCGTGTAATACCAGAACAGAGTTTAGCAGTGAGGACTATGAAGAAAATGAAAAGATAATATTGATTAAGCAAATGTTTACAGACAGGCTGGAAGACTTTAAAAGTCTGCCCTTTTGGAGAGTAGATATGAGTGGGGCAGATGTCAGCAAAATTTTTTTAAAGAGTGACAGAATAACTGGTCAAATTTTTTATGGCACCGGCAGCACCACTAAGATAGACTTAACGAAAATTCCGATGCATTCAGAATATGCGACAAATTTTTTTGCACAGGACAATTATGTGGTTTATATTCCTTCAAATGTAGTACAGGCGTTAAAGAGTACCGGTAGTTCTCTTTCTTTTATACTGGCGAATTCTGAAATAACAATGCGTCCTGGTTCCTTTGAAGCTAATACTAAAGAACCATCAGACGCACTTGAGCATTTGGACATAAGTGATAAGATGGTAGCACTTTCTGCTAATAAGGCATCTGTTAACACAAGATCTATATCTTCCGGACTTGAACCTGTATCTGATACTCTGGATTTTACAGCAGATGAGCTTGGAATCTCAAAAACTGGAACCCAGATAGAAGAATATATTGATGAATGTCTTTTTGGTACTGAGTCGGGGTTGGTCAAAACAAAGCTGGATATTTTGACAGATCCTTATAACGGAAATGTAAATGGTACCAATGAAGAGATTGCACAATATATTGACCGTTTAATATTGGAAATAGAAGAAGAGCTTTCGATATACATCTATAATTTGTTTGGAGAAGTTACCCAAACTATCGATCCCATAGAGACTTTTAATGAACCTGCGACAATAAATATGACTGTTTGGGATGCTAATAATCGCATAAGTCCATACGTTATGATGGAGGGGAGAAGTGACCTTACAGAAATAGAAAAACATGTTTCGCGTTTTGGAAATAGAGTATCGTTTAATACAGTGAATACTGGCACCTTTATTATGTTAAAAAGCGTTCCAAAAGGTGAGGATACACTTTTATCAATAGGAATCCCAAATAATACGGTTGAGTTTCTTGTGAATTCCGGACTTATTGATTTATTGAAGGATGTAAGTCCAATGTATTATTACAGCAAAGCTTCAGTTGGCAGTGCAATAAGCATATTTGAAAAGCTGAGTGGCAGCCAGATAATGAACAACCGAACTGATACTAAAACTAAAAGCCGACTATTTGGGCTTGATGGGTTTTTACAGGCCGCAAATGAAAAACAGAATATAACAAGGCAGGAAGCCGCTGTTCTTGTTTCTGAACTATACTCTTTAAGGAGTGCAATCAGCATACAAAAATATAGCCCTGCAAAGGTTATATACTTTTTGGACGAAAAGGACATAGATAAAAAGCTGTACAGACATGTCAGCATGGCAGTTGACCTTGATTTTATTCAAATAGATAATAAAGGGAACTTTTTACCGGATAAAGGCATCAATTTAATAGATTTAATTTCTGCATTTGAAAGGGTATTTGAAATTACGGGTGATTGATATGAGGCATATGAAAAAGATATTGATAATTTTGCTTTCGGTTATGATTATAATAGAAGTTCTTCCGGTAAGTGTTTTTGCTTTTACCGACACGTGCTCGCAGAGTCCGCCACAGAGGGTAAGGGTTGAAGCGGGCAGCGGTCAGATGGAACCACCGATCGGGTATAACGATTTTGATGGGTATTATGTGGATATCAAATTTGATGTAGAATTTCCAAGTAATCCTGAGCAACCGGTTGTTGGCGGGTTCTTAAATTTTTATTCTCAGCCTGTGAACAAGCCATACAACTTTAATCAAGGCACTACTGCAGTTGAAAAGGATGTACCTGTTCCTGCAGGGGGGATGACACAAAGAAGAATGAAAGGTTTTTCTTCAGGTACAATATATTACATAGATGTTTCTGCCTACCATACCCACAGGAATGAAAATGGGGAAATAGTTAAAAGCATTGAATCAGTTCGTCAGCCAATTAAATTAAAAGTGCTTACCGATATTGAGATTGAGGCGCACACTCAAGGTTCAAATGAAATAAAAATAGTGTGGGATGATGTGTGGGACGTTAACCGCCGTATAAGTTATCGAATTTACATCTCAGAAACGGATAACTTTGCAAACACTCCTCCAGTGTACATAAGCCAGAATGAAATTGGTCCTAGCAAGCCTGTTGTTGTAAATGAGGCAACTGGAAAGCTCGAATATATACATAAGGTAAGAGATCCTGGAAGGGTGTACTATGTTAAGATAGTACCAGATATTGCGGATGGCGAAATCAAAAAGTCACCTGAAACTGCAGTCGTTAAAGCAAGCAGTTATATACTTGTAAAGACTACAAAGATGTCTTCTACTTCTGACGGCACAATGTGGAGGCTTGATTGGAGTCCCGTAGTTACCGGTCTTGGGGACAGAAATATTAAAGTAAACTATCAAATTTACAGAGGTCTGCAAAACACCACAGATACACCTCAGTATTTGGCATCTGTCAGTGGAACTACCTTTTTTGTAAATCAACCCATTGGCAGTGAAGATTACTACTACATTATCAGAGCGTTTGTTACAAAAGATGGCGCAGAAGTTTACCCTGATGTTAGAATAATTTCCGACAGAATCATTGTAAGAGAGGATGATATTGCAGCAAAGCCTCCGGTGCCTGAGATTGTAGACGGGTTTGAGAGAGCCCCAGGCGACTATATAATAAAATACAGTGATAATCTAACCCCAACAAGTGCAGTGATTTTATGGAGGGCACCGCTGACAAGCAATGGAACACCAGACAGCAAAGTAACTTATGACATATGGATGGTTTCAAACCCTTCAATAATTGACAACCCGCCACAAGGTGCCAAAATAGCATCAAATATTTCAATGACTCAATATAACCAAGTAACAAGCGAAGCAAAAGTTGTAGGATATAAATATGGACTATTAAACTTAAGTCCCAATACTGCTTATTATGTAAAGATTGTTGCCAAAAAGGTATTTCTGGACTATGTAGATGGGAAACTTGAAGAGGTAACCTATGAGTCTGATCCTTCAATAAAAATTGTAATAACACCAGCAGAAGGAGACATAAGTACACCTCTTATACCTGCAAGGCCGCCCTTTAAGGTTAAGCAGGACAGGAATGGGATGTATATGATTGATTCGGATTCTGCAGTGGTACAGGTTAAAAACCGCTGGTATGAGAAATTTGATGCAAGCCTTGATATGTGGGAATTTGTAGAAACTACCAAGGAAAGTGAAAACGATGTGCCACTTTATGATCCCATAGCACAGCCGCCGGATAATATACAATACAGGGCTGTGGAGTACGATGAAGGTGTTAAGCTAGATGTAGGGTGTGTTAAGTATGTAGCAGGAATGACTCAGGATGATATCAGGACAATTATTGCAACTTTTGAACCTCAAAAGCTTATTGGGGTGCCGCTTGTTACAAACGATCCGTGGGAGGATTCAAGGCTTAACGCTCCGATTCAGACAAATCCTAACGTTTATAAAAAGCATAATGTTGATATTAAAATTGACAATCTTGAACCAAATACATCCTATATTGTTTGGGTAAGAGCTGTTAAAAGAAGGTCTGATATTGTATCAGGACCGTCTGAGCCTGTAATTATAACCACCGACCCCCAAATTACAGTACCTGGTGAAAAACCTGTTATTCCAGTTTTTTCGTATGGGTATGCGGGTGATACATATATAGATATTTCATGGAACTATCGTCCGGGGTATGTTTATAATATCAAGTACACAACTGTTGATGATATAAATGCAGCTGGAGAGTCCATTACACTAAGCTATGAGGAAATTAGGTATAAAGGCTACTACCGATTAGAAGGGCTTTTGCCTGAGACTATTTACTACTTTTTTATTCAGGCAGAATCTAAAAATATCTCTGGTGAAAATATGTTATCTGATTGGAGCGATTCGCTGGTTGTTAAGACTCTTGAATATCTACCTCCTTTGGTACCTTTAGGTTTTGGTTTAAAAAACACCGATGATGCATTAACCCAAAATACTATTACTTTTGAATGGCTAAAGCTGGACAAGATGGGATACCTACTCGAAATTGCTGATAATCCTGACTACTTTAACCCAATTAGAGTATCTATGCTTGATGTTTCTGAGTACACTGTGGTAGACCTTACATCTAACACAAGGTATTATGCAAGATTATGTGCCTATGATACGGTAAGAGATCTTTATTCGGAGCCTACTCAAAGCATAATTTTAAGAACAAAGAGAAGTTATGATGATTATGATTCGGATAAAGACACTGATGAGGTATTTAAAGGTGATTTTATAGTCAAGGGTGAATACCCGATTGATGGAGTTTGGACAGTGGAAATAATAGGTGTTAATGCAGACCGGTTTATTGAAAATATCAGGATGGATGGTAAGTTGGATTATCTTTTGGAGCTTTCAAATATGCCTGAAGGAACAAAAGAAATTTCTCTTGCTTTATCGCATAGAATTTTAAAAGCCCTGCCTGCGCTTAAAGAAAATATAATTATAAGAACTGCATTCGGTGACTTAATACTAAAAGAAGGTGTGTTTGATACTTCCTTCGATAAGTATGTTTCTAGTCGATATGCTGAGTATGATTATGTATTGTCTTTAGGTAGTGGTGGGTATGGAAGTGGAAGTGGTAGTAGCAGTATCAGTAGAAGCAGCACGGTCCATGAAAATATTGAATTTCTTGGTGATATGATCAATTTAGATTTTTGTGTGAAGCTGGAAGGGGCAATCATACCTGTTGATTACATTGGGCTTCCAATGGAGTTTCGTATGCACTTTGGCAATTATCATGATAAGAGTCCAGCAGAATTCCTATTTATTAAAAAAGGATCCGATGATTGGCAAGGGATACCACATGTTGAGGGTTTTGATTCTTATGGGAACATATATCGAGAGGTTAAAATTTTTGAACCGGGTAAAGTAGTACTCGCAAAAAGAAGTCAAAAACCAGCACATGTTGATATTTTGGGGCATCCTTATGAATCCTCGATCAAAAATATTACATCCCAATTTACCCTTTTTGGCGCATCATCCAAGTACTTCCGCCCTAATGACAATATAAGTGCCGAGGAAGCCATCAAGTTTTCAATGGACATACTGGATTATAATTATAGTCATGACTATATGAATACAGCAGTAAGAGCAGGTCTTATTGATAACCCGCTTGTGGCTGAGGGTAATCTTTCAAGACAGCAGGCTATTTTTATGACGGTAAGAATTTACGAGCTAATTAAGGGAATAAAAATAACAAATTACCAAAGTGATGATATTTTTACTGATATGGAAAAGGTATCTCCAGTATTTTTGGATAAAGTAAGATATGCAATCGATAATGGAGTTCTTTTTAGTGTCACAGGAGATGAGCTAAAACCGCATGAAAACGTTACCAGAGCTGAGTTTGTTGCATTATTAGAGAAGATTCTTGCTCTTAGTGGCAAGATTTAGGCAAGCCTCACTAAACCACATTTTTTCAGGTATAACCACCTTTCAATCCGGCAATAATTAGGTTGTAACGTCTATAGTTAATTATTCCGGAATGAAAGGGGGAGTATTTATCAAGCTTTTAAAAACTAAAATCACACAATTATTTGGTGTATTAAACAAAGTTTACAAAAGAAAGCTGGTAAGAATATACATCCCCATACTTTTATTGCTGTTTATTATTATGTTTCTATTATTTTCAAGTAATTATACACCCAAAACAGAAATATTTTCAAAGTCGGTTAATACCTTGCTTGATGCTTTTACGGATTCAGGAGCACAACCGGTTAGCAGTGAAGCATATTTCTGGTCAAAAGCACATGTAAACTCATACGATAGTTTAAAAAAGATAGCTTCTGAAATTGCGGACAGACTGAAGCTTTTGCGCGATGAATCATATTTTGAAAATGAATGTGACAATGACAATGCAAAAAAATATGAAATAGATGGTTTTTCTGAAAGTGGAGCCAGAGTATTGATTGGAGCTTTTCATTCGTATGAAGTCGCAGATGATAATTATATATCTTTGAGTGTAATGAAATATGATTCGTTAATCGGTTTTAAAAACGCAGCAGAGCTATTGTACAGCTTGTTTAAAGAGTTTGGATTAGAGCCTGAATTTAATTTTTGCATTGTAGGTAATTTTGACGGACAGCTTGATTATATATCGCTAAACGGAATTTGCACAGATATTTTGGAAAAAGCAAATGCGCATAGTGTAGAAGGTATCAGGGAAGGGAATATGATAAGCGTTTCGGCTTATTCGCCAATAATTAAAGAAAGTATTAGCACAAATGGAAGGAAGGTTAATATAAATCTTGCGATAAGATACAATTCATACGAAGATAAAACTTACATATGGCTTGCAACACCTGTAATTACAAGGGCGTACTGAGTTGGACGTTTTCTTGTTGTGCAATATGTAAAAAGAACAAACAAAAGAGAGGATCGATTAAAGTTGCCGACATTCAGAATAAAGGGGCCTACATTTTTAAATGGGAAAGTCAGAATAAGTGGTGCCAAAAACTCAATTCTTCCAATAATTGCAGCATCTTTGCTTGCTGAAAGCAGTAGTACTTTTGATGAGGTTCCGTTTTTGATGGATGTGAAGATTATGTGTGAATTGATTGAATCGTTAGGAGCAAAGGTTTACTATCAGGAGGATAAATCAAGATTAACCATTGATCCTTCCGGTGTTGATAAAGTCACTGCGCCATATGATTTAGTCAATAAAATGAGAGCATCTTTTCTTGTGGCAGGACCGCTGCTTGCTAAAAAGCAAAAGGCAAAAATTTCGCTGCCAGGTGGGTGTGCTATTGGTCCAAGGCCTGTTGATCTGCACCTCAAAGGCTTTATGGCAATGGGAGCAGTTATAATTTATAATCATGGTTATATTGAGGCTAAAACCAGACATAGATTAAAAGGTGCAAAAATATATCTTGACTTTCCCAGTGTCGGAGCAACCGAAAATATCATGATGGCAGCCAGCCTTGCCGATGGTCAGACAATCATTGAAAATGCAGCAATCGAGCCTGAAATTGTGGATCTTTCTACTTATCTTGTATCTATGGGAGCTGATATAAGAGGCGCGGGTACAGACACTATAAAAATAAATGGTGTCAAAAGTCTTGAGGGGAGCAATCATACAATCATACCTGACAGGATTGAAGCGGGAACTTTGATGGTTGCGACTGCAATGACAGGGGGAGATGTAATAATTGAAAATGTAGTACCTAGTCATCTAAAGCCAATAAGTGCAAAACTACGTGAAGCTAATATTGAAATCGCTGATGAACTCACAAGCATACATATTAAGGCTGACCGGAGATTAAAACCGCTTGACATTAAAACTCATCCTTACCCTGGATTTCCTACCGATATGCAGGCACAGATGACATCGTTAATGACAAGAGCGACAGGCACCAGCATGATAGTGGAAACGATTTTCGAAAACAGATTCATGCATATAAATGAACTGAAGAGAATGGGGGCAAAAATTAAAATTGACGGCAGAAGTGCAATTGTAGAAGGAACCACTAAATTAACCGGCGCACAGGTTAAAACTACTGACCTTAGGGCAGGTGCGGCTTTGATAATAGCAGCTCTATCTGCAGAGGGCTTGAGTGAGATTACTGATGCTTATCATATTGATCGTGGTTATGTGAATATTGATCAAAAACTCAGACAGCTTGGGGCAGACATACAAAGGCAGTGACTACTCTTGGATAATGATATGTGCGTAGCAAAATAAAGCCAATTGTTCTTTTTGCTACACACATATCATTATTCACGTAGGGTTACTGTTTACTCGGGGGTATTATATCCTATGAACAATCATCTCTAACACTTCTATACAGCTTCAGCAAGGAAAACACAGTTTAAAATGCCTTTTCGTTAAGTAATTCCGTGAACTCACTTGCGTTCAAACAGCACGGACATTACTAA
>Ga0265293_10005531_pt1 | contig 21014 bp, 20 predicted proteins | sample Munlanlewell138R_FD_192505 | JGI IMG/M metagenome (GOLD analysis project Ga0265293, IMG submission 192505) | Leachate microbial communities from a municipal landfill in Southern Ontario, Canada - Leachate well 138R | ecosystem: Engineered > Solid waste > Landfill > Unclassified | place: Canada... | reverse complement strand
CTACGCGACCATGATGGCGCTGTTCCACCGGGAGCGCACCGGGGAGGGCCAAGAGGTCGAGGTCAGCATGTTCGAGACGATGGCGTCGTTCATGCTCGTCGAACACGCTAACGGCGCGATGTTCGATCCGCCGCTCGGACCGGCCGTCTACCCGCGCACCGTCGCCCCCAACCGTCGCCCGTACGAGACCAAGGACGGTCACATCGCGGCCCTGATCTACAACGACAAGCATTGGAACGCCTTCGTCGGCGCCGTCCGGCCCTGCTGGGCCGAGCAGGACCCGACGCTGTACGCGACGCTGGAGCTTCGGGCCAAGCAGATCGACACCGTGTACGGGCTGGTGGCCGAGACGTTGAAGGAGCGCACCACCGAGGAGTGGTTGACGCTGTTCGAGGAACTCGAGATCCCGGCCGCGCCGATCCACACCCCGGACGCCCTGTTCGACAACCCGCACCTGAACGCCGTCGGGTTGTTCGAGACGGTGCAGACGCCGCACGGTCCGGTCCGGTTTCCCGGTGTGCCGACCTGGTTTTCGCGGACCCCGGGGCATGTCCGGGGCCCGGCGCCGGAACTGGGCGCCGACACCGCCGCGGTACTCGACGAGTTGGGCGCGCGCAGCACCGCGCCCCGGACAGCCGACAGTGACGCCGAACCCGCGCTGGGTTCGGGATAGGGGACGAAGTGGACTTCGAAATGGGTGAGCAGGCCACGGCGCTGCGCGGTCAGCTGCGCAGCCTGGTGGCCGAGCAGCTGCCCGCGGACTTCATGGGGGCGTTCACCGACGACCCCGCGGATCTGGCTGCCGCGCAGCAGTTCTGCCGGACGCTGGCCGAACAGGGCCTGCTGTGCATGTCGTGGCCGGCGGAGTTCGGCGGCCGGGACGCCTCGGTGTGGGAACAGACCGTGGTGCGCGAGGAGATGTGGGCGCACCACGAACCGCGCGGTGCGCAGTACATGGGCGTCAACTGGGTGGGGCCCATCATCATGCGGCACGGCACACCCGAGCAGCAGCAGCGGCACCTGCCGCCGATCGCCAACGGCGAAGTCATCTGGTGTCAGGGCTTTTCGGAGCCGGAGGCCGGCTCCGACCTGGCCTCGCTGCGCACCACCGCCCGTCGCGACGGCGACGGTTGGCTGGTCAGCGGGCAGAAGATCTGGACCTCGTACGCCACCATGGCGCAGTGGTGCTTCCTGCTGGCGCGGACGTCCAAGGAGGACAAGAAGCAGCAGGGCCTGACCATCTTCCTGGTGCCGATGTCCGACCCGGCCATCCAGGTGCGGCCGATCCGCTGCATCATGGGCCCGCACCACCTCAACGAGGTGTTCTTCGACGATCTGCGGGTCACCGAGGCCGACGTGCTAGGCGAGATCGGCGCGGGCTGGTCGATCGTGCAGGACGTGCTGTCCTTCGAGCGCGTGGGCATCGCGCGGTACGCCCGCTGCGAGAAGCTGCTGAACGACGCGCCGCGCGCCCTGGGCGCGGCCTGGGGCGAGCTGCCGGATGAGTTGCGCGCCAGGTGGACCCGGATGCTGGTGCACTGTCGGCGCGCCCGGCTGCTGGCATACCGGCTGGTCGAGTTGCAGAGCAAGGGGCAGGTGCGGCCCGGGGACGCCTCCGGGTACCGCATCGCGGTCACGAAGCTGGATCAGGACAGCGCGGAGGTGCTGATGGAGATCATCGCGGCCGCGGACGTCGACGACCCGGGGGTGCGTCGGTTCCGCGACGAGGTCGAGGACCACTGGCGCTACTCGCAGGCGTCCACGGTGTCCTCCGGCAGCATCGAGATGCAACGCATCCTGCTGTCCCGAGCGCTGCTGGCGGCGTCATGATCCTGGACCTGAGCCCCGAGGCCGACGAGTTCGGCCGGCAGGCGCTGCGGGCCTTCGAGTCCGCCGGCGGCGACGAATTGCTGCAGCAGGCCGAGGCGAAGCCGTTCGACCGCGAGGCGCTGGTGGGCGGGGTGCTGGGCGATCTCGGCGCCTGGGACCTGGAGCCCCGGGCGGACTCCGACAGCCTGGAGGCCGCCGCGGCGCTGTGCCGCAGCGCCGGATACTGGGCGCTGCCGTATCCGGTCGCCGAGCGGCTGTCGCGGCCGACCACCGGTGACACCGCCGGACTGCTGGTGGTCGCCGAAACCAACCCGTCGGCCCCCGTCGTGGGGGTGCGGCTGCCGTGGACGGCGGTCACGCTGGCGGGACAGAGCCGCACCGTGGTCGGCACCTCGGCGGCCCGACCCGGGTTCGTCGCCGAACTGGAGCTGTCCTCGACCACTGCGGAGGCGCCCGACGACGTGGCGCTCGGGCTGGTGCTGCCGTGCTGGACGCTGCTCGGAATGCTCGACCGCGCACTGGCATTGACCATCGAGCACGTCCGGCTGCGCCAGCAGTTCGGTCAGCCGCTCTCGAAGTTCCAGAGCGTGCAGTTCCAGCTCACCGACGCCGAGGTGGAACGCAGTGGGCTCGAGATCCTGGCCAAGCACGCGCTGTGGAGCGCCGGACCGTCGTCGGGGACGTCGGCCGCCGAGGCGCTCGACGACGCGCTCGCGCTGCGAATGGCCGCGATCGAGGCAGCCGAGGTGGTGTTCCGGGTCTGCCATCAGCTCCACGGCGCGGTCGGGTTCTGCGACGAGACCACGCTGTCGTGGCTGTCCCGTTACAGCCAGCCGTTGCGGCGCCTGCCCTTCGGGCTGTCGGCGACCCGCGATCTGCTCACCGCCCGCATCGACGGGCGGGGCCTGACCGGGCTGTACGCCGGATGAGCGACCTGGGCGAGTTCCGGGAGCGGGTGCGGGACTGGTGCGCAGCCAACGTCCCGACCGACTGGCGCCGGGAGCAGGCCACGGTGACCGAGTCGGAATTCGTTGCGTTCCAGAAGGTCTGGTTCGCCACCCTGCACCAGGCGGGCTACGCGGTGCCGCACTGGCCCGCCGAGTGGGGCGGCGGCATGTCCGTCGCCGAACAGGTGGTCCTGTACCAGGAACTGGCGGCCCACGACGCGCCGCGGCTGGTGCTGGCCTTCGTCGGTATCCACCACGCGGCGTCGACGCTGCTGGTCGCCGGCACCGAGGAGCAGCGGCAGCGCCACCTGCCGGCGATCTTGGACGGGCAGATCTGGGTGCAGGGGTTCTCCGAACCCGAGGCCGGCTCCGATCTGGCCGCGCTGCGCACCACCGCGCGCCGGGCGGGCGAGAACTTCGTGGTCAACGGGCAGAAGGTGTGGGCCAGCGGCGGTGCGCACGCGGACTGGTGCCTGCTGCTGGCGCGGACCGATCCGGAAGCGCCCAAGCGAAAGGGCATTTCGTACTTCCTGATGGACATGACGAGCCCGGGCATCGAGGTGCGGCCCATCCGCAACGCCATCGGCGAGTCGCACTTCTGCGAGATCTTCCTCAACGATGTGGAAATCCCCGCGGCCAACCTGGTGGGCGCGGAGAACGCCGGCTGGCAGGTGGCGCAGGCGACCCTGGGCGCCGAGCGTGGGATGACCATGCTCGAACTCGCCGAACGGCTGGGTAACGCCGGCTTCCGCTGGCTGGTCGAGGCGTGCCACGACAACCCGGATTCCCGGGTGCAGGATCAGGTCAGCGCGTTCGAGATCGAGATCGCCGGATTGCGCGGAATGTGCCGGGAGTTGGTGGAGCGCAGCGAGGCCGGGACCGCCGGTGCCGCCGACGCCTCCATCGTGAAGCTGTTCTACAGCGAGCTGCTGCAGCGGATGACCGACTTCGGGGTGCAGATCGGCGGGGTCCGGGCGCACACCGTGCTGACCAAACCGACGTCCAGCGGCTGGGAATCCGGCGCCTGGGTGCTGGATTTCATCGGCTCGTGGGAGTGGACCATCCCCGGTGGCGCCAGCGAGATCCAGCGCAACATCATCGCGGAGCGCGGCCTGGGGATGCCGCGGGAACCGAGTGTGCAGTGACCGAATTGGACTTCAGCGAGCTGCACGACGAGCTGCGCGCCGTGGCCGCCGATCTGCTGGGCAAGGAGGCCGACCGCGAGGTCGGCGCGCCGTTGCTGGCCCAGGCCGGCTGGACGGGTCTGGAGATCGGCGAGGAGTTCGGCGGCGCCGGGGCCACCGTCCGGGAGACCGCGGTGATCTGCCAGGAACTGGGCCGGGCGGCCGCCAACAGCGGCTACCTGGGCGGCACCGTCATCGGGGTCGGGCTGCTGAACCTGCTGCAGCCCAGCGCCCTTCGGGATCGGTTGCTGGCCGAGGTCGCCGAGGGGTCGGCCACGGTGGCGGTCGGGGTCTCGGCCGAGGACCGCGCCGTCGACCCGGCCTGGACCCTGGACGCCGAAGGCCGGTTGAACGGCTCGGTGCCCTACGTCGTCGACGGTGCCGCCACCTGGCTGCTGGCGCCGGTCACCGGGCCCGACGGCGCCCTCGTCGTCGCCGCCGTGACGACCGACGCGGCGGGGGTGACCGTGGAAAATCAGCCTGTCGTGGACGAGACCCGTTCGCTGGCAACGGTATCGGCCGATCGCGCCGTCGTCGAGATCCTGAGCTTCGCGGGGGATCCCGGGGTGGGGCTGGCGACCGTACGGGACCGCGCCTACCTCGGATTGGCCTGCGACAGCCTCGGATTGGCCGAGGCGATGCTCGATGCCACGGTGTCCTACCTGGGCGTGCGGCAGCAGTTCGACCGGCCCATCGGGTCCTTCCAAGCGGTCAAGCACGCCTGCGCCGACATGCTGGTGCAGATCTCGGTGACACGCCAATTGGTCGGTGCCGCGGTGGCGGCCATCGCCGACGGGGATCCGGGCGCCGGACGGGCGGCCGCCATGGCCAAGGCCTACGCCGGCGAAATGGCGGTGCAGGTCGCCGGCAAGGCCATGCAGCTGCACGGCGGCATCGGCTACACCTGGGAGGCCGGCGTGCACGCCTACCTGAAGCGGGCCACCTTGAACCGGGCGCTGTTCGGATCGCCTGCCGCGCATCGGCTTCGGCTCACCGAGGACCGTCGCTGAGACCTGCCCCGGGGTGGCGCGAGCGTGCGCAAAACACGCAGATTCTTCGGCGTGTTGTCCGCGGACGCGCCCGCTCGCGCTGAAAAGAGGGGCTGCTAGAAGACGTTGTCCTTGTGGTTGACGTCGGTCACCAGGCCGCCGTCGACGACGAACTCGGCGCCGGTGGCGAACGACGACTCGTCGCTGACGAGGAACACCACGAAGGTCGACACCTCCTCGGAACGGCCGGCCCGGCCGAGCGGTGCGGTCACCATGTCCTCGGGAAAGTGCTCGGTCATGGGGGTGCGGATGAAGCCCGGATGCACCGAGTTCACCCGAATGTTGTGTCGGCCCAACTCGAGTGCCGCGGACTTGGCCAGTCCGCGCACGGCCCACTTGGACGCGACGTACGGGTGCACCATGGGGGCGCCGCGCAGACCCTCGATGGAGGAGATGTTGATGATCGACCCGCTACCGGCGGCCTTCATCTGCCCGACGACGGCCTGCATACCCAGGAAGGTCCCGGTGAGGTTGACGTCGATGACCTTCTGCCACTCGGTCATGTCGAATTTGCCGATCTTGCCCAGCGCGACAATGCCGGCGTTGTTCACCAGCGCCGTCAGACCGCCGAACGCGTCGACGGCCGTCGCCACCGCGGCGTCCCACTGCTCGGCCTGGGTGACGTCGAGGTGCACGTAGCGCGCGGCGTCCCCGAGTTCGGTGGCCAGCGCTGAACCGGGTTCGTCCAAGATGTCGCCGATGACCACCTTGGCGCCCTCGGCGACGAGCATCCGCGCGTGCGCCGCGCCCATGCCCTGCGCTCCGCCGCTGATCAGTACGACTTTTCCGGTCACGCGTCCCATGGGGCGTCAGGTTACCGCACGCCGCGACCAAAATTAGAACCTGTTCCAATTTTCCTCGAGATCGCGCATACTTCCCCGGAGACCGTCACCCGTGAGGAGATCGAATGACCATCCGCGTCGCGCTGTTCGGCACCGGAAACTGCGGCCGGCTGGCGCTGATCCAACTGATCGAGGATCCGCGCTTCGAGCTCACCGCCGTCGGGGTCTCCAGCGAGGACAAGGTGGGCAAGGACGCCGGCGAACTCGCGGGCCTGGACGTGCGCACCGGGGTGGCGGCGACTCTGGGCCTCGACGCCGCGTTGGCCACCAAGCCGGACTGCCTGGTGTACTGCGCGATGGGCGACACCCGGCCCGTCGAGGCGACCGCCGACGTGATGGCGGCGCTGGCCGCCGGGATCGACGTCGTGGGCTCGGCTCCCGTCACGTGGCAGTACCCGTGGGGTTTCGTGCCGGACAAGGCCATTGGCCGGCTGGAAGAGGCTGCGCGTCAGGGCAACTCCAGCATCTTCATCACCGGTGTCGACCCGGGGTTCGTCACCGACCTGATCCCGTTCGCGTTCGCGAGCACCTGCCAGCGCATCGAGCAGATCCGCACCATGGAGATCGCCGACTACGCCTCCTACGACGGCAAGGAGGTGATGTTCGACGTCATGGGGTTCGGCAACGAGATCGGTGAACTGCCAATACTGTTCCAGCCCGGCGTGCTGTCGCTGGCCTGGGGCACCGCGATCCGTCAGCTCGCGGCAGGCCTCGGCATCGAGGTGGACGAGATCACCGATGCCGTCGAACAGGAACCCGCCCCCGAGGACCTCGACGTGGCCGTGGGCCGCATCAAGAAAGGCACCGTGGCCGCGCTGCGCTTCGAGATCCGCGGCCTGGTCGGCGGCCACCCCGCGATCGTCGTCGAGCACATCACCCGGCTGCGGGAAGACCTGCGGCCCGATTGGGCGCAACCCGCCCAGCCGGGCGGCTCCTACCGGGTGGAGATCACCGGTGAGCCGTCGTATGCCGTCGACATCTGCCCGAGCAGCAGCCGCGGCGACCACAACTACGCCGCAATCCTGGCCGCCGCCGGCCGGATCGTCAACGCCATCCCCGACGTCATCGCTGCGGTACCGGGCCTGCACACCACGCTGGACCTGCCGCTGGGCACCGGCAAGGGGGTCTACCGGGCGCCCGCCTGAGCCGCGCAGCCGCAGCTCTCGCCCGGCGCCAGCCGCACCGGGACCCGCGCCGGGGTCGCACCGGACGCCGGCCTCTCGTGCCCCAAAGCGATTGAGCAACGCGCGATCTCACTGACATCCTGCTGCACCGCGGTCAGCGTGATCAGTCCGTACTTGTTGCGGGCGTCGGCGTCGAACCCGACCACCTGTACATCGTCGGGCACCCGCAGACCGGCGTCGGCCAGCGCCCGCAGCACCGGCGCAGTCTGGAAGAAGGTGCCGACGACGAGTCCGGCCGGTGCTCCGCGGTCGCGGAGTTCGGCGCGCACGGCGCGATAGGCGGAGTCCAGGGTCAGGTCGGTGGTGAGGTGCCGGACCTCGGAGCCCACCACGGCGCGGTATCCCTCGAAGCGTTCGCGCACCGTGTCGCGATCCCCGTGCTGCACGTGCTCGTCGGAGAAGCCGCCGACGAAGGCGATCGACGCGCAACCGTGGGTCTCGGCCAGATGCCGGGTGGCCAACTCCCCGGCGTGGACATGATCCGAACAGATGACCAGCGGCCCGGAAGTGTTGCGGTTGTGGTGAACCCAGATCGGCGGCGTGCGCGCGTCCCGGCAGATCTGCGCGACGGCGTGCCCGTCGGACACCCCGGCCACCAGCAGGCCGTCGACCCCGGCGTCGACAAAGGAGCGGGCCAGTTCGTGTTCGACCGCGACGTCGAAACCGGTGTTGCCGGTCAGCACGAGTTGGCGGCGGCCGCGGGCCTCGGACTCGATCGAGGCCGCCAGGGTTCCGTAGAACGGCAGCGTGAGGTCCGGGATCAACAACCCGACCTGTGCCCATTCGGCTCGGCGGCGCAGCGCGCGGGCGTGCCGGTGTGGCCGGTAGTCGAGTTCGGCGATCGCCTGTAGGACCCGCCCGCGCAGCGCGTCTGAGACCGGTTTGGAGCCCGGGTTCAGCACGTAGCTGACCACCGCCGTCGACGTGCCGGCCTGCCGCGCCACGTCCACGATCGTCGTCCGCTTCACCACCGCCCCCTAGCTGTCCATCGGTTGAAACGCGAGCGTATGGGCGCGCCGCGACCTTGCTAATCGTTTAGATCAGCCCGATCGCAACGGTGTTCCGGGCGCCGCGGCTGCGGGAGATTGTTCGGCATGGCTTTGGTACAACTCAACGGCGTCACCTATCACGACCCCGATCGCACGGCGGACGGCTTCGTCCTGTTCACCGGTGCCGACGGCGTCACCCGGCTGATCGACCTGACCGGCGCGGTCCACAACGAGTGGCCGCACGCCGGCGTCCCGGCCCGCCTGCTCGATCCGACCCTCAACGACGGGCGGATCGGCGACCTCGGCGTGCAGTTGTCGCTGCTGCCGGAGTCGCCGGGCGGCATCTACGCCAACCGCAGCGTGGGCCGGCTGTCCTGGACCGGCGAGACATTGTGGGAGTGGGGCGCCGAGGCCCCGGGCGCCGCGGCGCGGCAGAACCACGACTGGGAGCTGCTGCCCAACGGCAATCATCTTCTGCTGGTGACCATTCCGCGACAGGTGCCCGACCTCGGCGACGCGGTCATCGGCGATCAGGGCCTCTACGAGGTCACCCCGGCCGGGGAGATCGTCTGGGAATGGCGCGCCGGCGACCATCTGGCGGAGTTCGGCTTCTCCGCAGAGGGCTTCGAACTGCTGCGCCAGGCCTCCCAGCGGGATCCCGAAAACCCCTGGGGATACCTGGAACTCAACAGCGCCAAGACCATCGGACCGAATCGCTGGCATCGGGCGGACCCCGATACGGTGTTCCAGCCCGACAACATCGTGATCAGCGCCCGCAAGGCGAACATCATCGCCGTAATCGACCGGCGCACCGGAGCCATCGTGTGGCGGCTGGGACCCGACCTGCCCGCCACGCCCGGCGCCGAGCACCAGCGCATCAACACCCACACGCTGCCGCGCCCGCTGGACCAGTTCTCCGGGCAGCACAACCCACACTTCATCGCCGACGGCCTGCCCGGGGCGGGCAACCTGCTGGTCTTCGACAACCAGGGCGGCGCCGGCTATCCACCGGCCCCGCTGGGCATCTACGCCGGGTCCAGGATCCTAGAGATCGACCCGGCCACCGAGAACATCGTGTGGCAGTACACCGCGGAGGATTCCGGCCTGCCGTCGTGGAGCTTCTTCAGCTCGTTCGTCAGCAATGCGCAGCGCCTGCCCAACGGCAACACCCTGATCACCGAGGGCATGCAGGGCCGGCTGTTCCAGGTGACCCCGGCCGGGCAGATCGTCTGGGAGTACTTCAGCCCGTACGAGGGCAAGGGCGTGGCCGGCGAACCCGAGGTGAAGACGTTGCGCGTGCCCGGCGTCGACCGGCTCAGCCGCACCCGGTTGGTGTACCGCTCGCAGTCGGTGCCCACCGACTGGGTGCCCGCCGGCGTCGTCCCCGCGCGCGACGCGATCGACCGGCGGCGAAATTGAGCGTCCTGACCAAGCCGGTGACCGCGGCCGGCCCCAGGGTGGGACGCGGTGCCGGCCTGGCCGTCGGCGTCCTGATCGTCGCGCTGGTCTGGTCGGCGGTCGCGGCCCACCGGAATCTTCCCGCGCGCACTGTTTCCCACCGTCGCCGACATCGGCTCGGCCGGGTGGCAGCTGCTCGTGGGCGGCGACCTGATCCCGGATGTCTCCGCCAGCATGTCGCGCGCGGTGGCGGGTTTCGCCATCGGCGCGGACGCCGGATTCCTGATCGCCGTGCTGACCGCGACCACCGCGGCCGGGCGCGCGATCCTGCAACCGGTCCTGCGGCTGTTCGCTCCGATCCCCACGATCGGCCTGGTGCCGCTGGCCATCCTGTGGTTCGGACTCGGCGAGGAGAGCAAGGTCAGCGTCATCGCGCTGGGCGTGTTCGTGCCGGTGTGGATCAACAGCCACGCCGGGCTGTCGACCACCCCCGCCGACTTCCTGCAGGCCGCCCGCTGCCTCGGCGCGTCGCGCTGGCACACGCTGACCCGGATCGTGATCCCGGAGGCCGCACCGGATGTCGTCGCCGGACTTCGGGTCGGCGCCGCGATGGCGTTCGTGCTCATCGTGGTCGCCGAGATGACCGGCACCACCCACGGCCTCGGCTACCGCATCTACCAATCGCAGCTGTTCTCCCAGGCCGACCGGCTGATCTTCTGCCTCGTCGTGCTGGGCTTGCTGGGAGCCGTGGTCGACCAACTACTTGCCCGCCTCACCGCGCCGGTGACCCGGTGGGCGGCTCAGGAGCGATGAGATGACCCTGCGCACAGACGGTTTGGTGGTCCGCCATCCCGGGGCGGCCGCCCCGTCGCTGAAGGGGATCGACCTGGAGTTCCCGGACGGCTCCTTCACCGTGCTGGTGGGGCCGTCGGGCTGCGGCAAGACCACGCTGCTGTACTGCCTGGCCGGGCTGCTGTCGGCCAGCGAGGGCCGGGTCACCGACGACGGATCGGTGGTCGACCGACCGGATCCGCGGCGCGGCATGGCCTTTCAGCGCGACATCCTCTTCCCGTGGATGAGCGTGGAGGCGAACCTGCTGTTCGCGCTGCGCGCCCGCTCGGTGCCCGCGCGCGAGCGCCGCGGCCGGGTGCGTGAGCTGCTGGCCGCCGTCGGGCTGTCCGAGAAGGTCGCCGGCCAGCAGCCCAACCAGCTGTCCGGCGGCATGCGCCAGCGCATCGGCCTGGCCCGGCTCCTCGCCGGCGAACCCGAGGTGATGCTGATGGACGAACCGTTCGCCGCGCTGGACGCCCAGACCCGGCTGCGGATGCAGGATCTGGTGGTCGACTTGTGGTCGAACCTGCGACGCACCGTCGTGTTCGTGACCCACGACGTCGACGAGGCGATCCGGCTCTCCGATCGCATCGTGGTGCTCGGCGACGGCGAAGTCCGCAGCGCCCTGGACAATCCGCTGCCGCGCCCGCGACCCGCGGACCGGCTGGCCGACCTGGACGGCTACAGCGACCTGCGGCGCCGGCTGCACAACGAACTCGGCTCTGAGGCCGAACCCAACGTCCACCCGATACCAATCAGCTAGGAGCACAACCGATGTCAGTTTTCACCCGCAAATCCGTCGTCGCGCTCGCGATCACCGCGGCGGCCGCCCTGGCCGGTACCACCGCGTGCACCGCGCAATCCGACGAGGCGGACGGCAAACTCGTCGTCGGCTTCGTGGTGGACCCGTCGTGGTCGCACATCCCCGTCGCCGAGCAGGCCGGCTACTTCGCCGACCGCGGGCTGGACGTCGAGGTGATCAACTTCTCCACGGGAGTCGAAGCCCTGCAGGCACTTACCGCCCGCCAGGTGGACGTGACGACGGCGGCAGCGGTGCCCACCTCCGCGGCGGTGCTCAAGTCCCCCGAACTGCGGGTCATCGCCGACGGGGCCCGCTGGAGCGGCGGGCGCATCGTCGCGCGCAAGGACGCGGGCGTCAGCAGCGTGGCCGACCTGGCGGGCAAGCGGGTCGGCGCGCCGCAGGGCACCAGCGGGGCCTTCTTCGCCGACAGCGTCCTGGCACAGGCCGGGGTGCGCGCCGAGCAGGTCCAGGTGGCGCCGTCGGCCATCGTCACGGCCGCCACCCAGGGCAATGTCGACGCGGTGTCCATCTTCCAGCCGTACCAGGCGCAGGTCATCGCCGCGCTCGGGGACAACGCGGCCGTGCTCGAGGACAGCGGCGGCAGCTTCGTGGACCACTGCCTGTACCTGACCACCGAGGCCACGGCGACGGCCAAGGCCGAGGACCTTTCCGCGTTCTTCGCCGCCCTCGACGCCGCCGGCGAGGACCTGACCGATGGGACCGAGGGCAGCGTCGCCGCCGTCGCCGAGGCCACCCAGCTGGATCCGGCGCTGGTCAGCGGCGTCCTGGCGGAGTACGACTTCAGTCTGGAACTCGAACCGTCGCTGGCCGAGGAACTCGAGACCAAGGGCACCTGGGCCAAGCAGGTCGGCAACATCGACGCCGGCGCGGCCCTGCCGGACTACAGCCAGTTCCTCGACGGGCAGTTCCTGGGTCAGCCGGCGCCCGCCTGACTTTGTAAACTGCCTTCTCGGACAGCGAGAGGGTGGTTTTCATGACGCAGGTCGGCGATGCGGACACGGTGACGCTGCGCAAGGTGATCACCGGGGCGTCGATCGGGAACGCCGTCGAATGGTTCGACTTCGCCATCTACGGCTTCCTGGCGACGTTCATCGCGGCGAACTTCTTCCCGGAGGGCAACGACACCGCGGCGCTGCTGAACACCTTCGCGATCTTCGCCGCGGCGTTCCTGCTGCGGCCGCTGGGCGGCTTCGTCTTCGGCCCACTCGGCGACCGGATCGGCCGGCATCGGGTGCTGGCGCTGGTGATCCTGCTGATGTCGGCGGCCACCCTGGCCATCGGCCTGCTGCCGACCTACGAGGCGATCGGCATCGCCGCGCCGCTGCTGTTGCTGCTGATGCGGTGTCTGCAGGGCTTCTCGGCCGGCGGCGAATACGGCGGCGGCGCGGTGTATCTGGCCGAGTTCGCCGAGGACCGCACCCGCGGCCGCACCATCACGTTCATGGTGTGGTCGGGGGTGCTGGGCTTTCTGCTCGGCTCCATCACCGTCACGCTGCTGGAGGCGGGGCTGTCCGCGGAGGCCATGAACACCTACGGCTGGCGGATCCCGTTCCTGATCGCGGGCCCGCTCGGGCTGGTGGGCCTCTACATCCGGCTGAAGCTGGACGACACTCCGGAGTTCAAGGAGCTCAGCGCGAAGGACGAGATCGCCAGTTCGCCGCTGCGGGAATCCATTCGGACGTCGTGGCGGCAGATCCTGCAGGTCATCGGGATGTTCGTCATCTTCAATGTCGGCTACTACGTGGTGTTCGCTTACCTGCCCACCTACTTCATCCGGACCCTGGAGTTCTCCGAGACCGGCGCCTTCGTCTCGATCACCGCGGCCTGCCTGGTGGCCATCGTGCTGATCCTGCCGCTGGCGGCGCTGTCGGACCGGATCGGCCGGCGGCCCATGCTGATCGCGGGGTCGGTGGGCTTCGCGGTGTTCGCCTATCCGCTGTTCCTGCTGCTGAATTCGGGATCGCTGGCCGCGGCCATCGCCGCGCACATCGGGTTGGCCGTCATCGAGTGCGTCTACATCTCGGTGGCGGTGTCGGCGGGGGTGGAGATGTTCGCGACCCGGGTCCGCTACAGCGGCTTCGGGGTGGGCTACAACCTGTGCGTCGCGGTGTTCGGCGGCACCACGCCCTACATCGTCACCTGGTTGACGGCGTCCACCGAGAATGCGATCGCCCCGGCGTACTACATCGTGGTGGCCGCGGTGATCTCGTTGGTGACGGTGCTGACCGTGCGGGAGACTGCGGGCCGGCCGCTGGTGACCGCCTGAGCCCAGCAGCTGATCCGCACCGAGAAGTAGCGCGATGCCGCCGGCTCTCGGAGGACGCGTACGGCAGCTACTTCTCGGCGGAGGTGGCGGCGGTGGCGACCGACTTGGCCCAGCGGTAGTCGGCCTTGCCCGCGGGTGAGCGCACCACCTTGTCGGTGCGGATGAAGCTCTTGGGCACCTTGTAGCGGGCGATGCTGCGGCTGCAGGTCTCCACAAGTTCCTCGTCGGTGACCGACTTGCCCACGGCGAGTTGCACCACGGCCACCACCTCGCTGCCCCAGCGCTCCGACGGACGGCCGACCACCACGACGTCGTAGATGTGCGGATGCGCCGCAACGGCCCGCTCGACTTCCTCGGCGAAGATCTTCTCGCCGCCGGAGTTGATGGTCACCGAATCCCGGCCGAGCAACTCGATGCGGCCGTCGTCGAGGTAGCGGGCCTTGTCGCCGGGCACCGACCACCGCACACCGTCGATGGTGGGGAAGGTGCGCGCGGTCTTGGCCTCGTCGCCGAGGTAGCCCAGGGGGATGATGTCGCGGCGGGCCAGCCAGCCCTCCTCGCCGCCGCCGGGCGTCAGGACCCGGTCGTAGTCGACCGAGACCACCGCGGTGTCGGCCTGCGGGTTGAACACCGCCGACGGCACCTCGTCGCTGGCCACGGTGTTCATCTGTTGCCCGGCCTCCGAGGAGCCGACCGCGTCGAGCAGCAGCACATGCGGCAGCGCCGCGCGGATGCGGTCGCGCACCCCCGGCGACATCGGCGCGCCGCCATTGGTCACCGAGATCAGAAACGACAGGTCGTAGTCGCCGGTCTCGATCTCGTCGATCAGCGGCCGGGCCATCGCGTCGCCGACGACGGGGATGCTCAGCACCTTCTCGCGTTCCACCAGCCGCAGGACGTCGGCCACGCGCAATCGCTCGACGTCGTCGGGGATCACGATCCGGCCGCCCATGGTGATGATGTTGTAGGCCGCCCACTGCGCGGCGCCGTGCATGAACGGCGGCAGCATCAGGAGCGACATCGCGCCGCCGGTGGACCTGGCGCGCTCGGCCAGCTCCGCGTAGGACCCCAGCGGCGTGTCACTGCCGAAGGGCCGGCCGCCCATCGCCGAGATGAAGATGTCGTGCTGACGCCACAGCACACCCTTGGGCATGCCGGTGGTGCCGCCGGTGTAGAGGATGTAGAGGTCGTCGGCGGTCGGGTCGGGCATCCCGGCCTCGGGAGCCGGTGTGGCGGTGATGGATTCGTAGTCGACGGCACCGGGCAACAGGTCGTTCCCGGACTCGTCGGCCACCTGGATCAGCACCCGCAGATCCGGCAGCCGATCGCGGATGGCGGCCACCCGCGGCGCGAACTCGGCGTTGTACACCAGCGCGGTGGCCTTGCTGTCGTTGAGGAGATACACCAGCTCCTCGTCGACGTAGCGGTAGCTGACGTTGAACGGCGCCACCCGCGCGCGGTACCCGGCGATCATGGCCTCGAGGTACTCGTTGCCGTTGCGCAGGTACAGCCCCAGGTGGTCCTGGCCGCTCTCGTGGCCGGGCAGCTGGTCGCGCTCGGCGCGACAGCCCAGACCCTGCGCGGCCAGGTGGTGCGCCACACTGTCGATGCGCGCCTTGCTCTCGCCGTAGGTGAACCGCTTGTCGCGCCAGACCAGGAACTCCTGCTCCGGTAGTTCGTCGGCGACGGTGGCGAACACCGTCGAGAGATCGAAGTCCACCCGGTCGCTCATGCGTCCAATCTAGAACACGTTCTAGTGCGGGTGTGAGCCAGGTCTCCCCGGGGTCATTGACGGGCATCGCCAAGTCTGGAAATCTCATGCCCCGATTCGGAGAGCGGCGTTCTCGGGTGCCGCCACTAGCAAGGGAGTGTCAGTTGGCCGCCAAGGGTTACATCATCATCACCGAGGACATCAAGGACCCGGAGGGAATGAAGGAGTACGCCAAGCTGGCGGGGGCTGCGATGGGCAGCGCCAAGATCGTCGCCGTCGACACCAAGCCCGAGGTGCTCGAGGGCAGCTGGCACGGTTCGCAGACCGTGGTGCTGGAGTTCGAGTCCGTCGAGGCCGCGCGCGAGTGGTACAACTCCGATCAGTACCAGGCGGCCGTCAAGCTGCGCCAGGCCGCGGCCGACTGCAACGGGGTCATCCTCAGCGGTTTCCCGTCCTGAGTCGCTGAGAGCAGTGCCGGCGTCGAGCGTGAAAGTCCCACGCTCGACGCCGGTTTCGTCTTACGTGTTGCGCCCGCCGTTGACGCCCAGGATCTGCCCGGTGATGTAGCTGGCTTCCTCGGAGGCCAGGAACGCCACCGCGGCCGCGATGTCCTCGGGCCGGCCCATCCGGCGCACCGGGGTGGCCTCGATGGTCTTGTCGATGTCGCCGAGGTAGCCCTTGTCGGCGGCCTTGCGCAGCATCGGGGTGTCGATGAAGCCGGGCGGCACGGCGTTGACCGTGACGCCGGCCGGACCGTATTCCAGCGCAAGGCTTTTCGTCAGCCCGTTGACGCCGGACTTCGCCGAGACGTAGTGCGACATGTAGGGCGTGCCGGAGTGCGTGCTGGACGAGGAGATGTTGACGATGCGGCCCCAACCGGCCTCGATCATTTCCGGCAGCACCGCCTGGATCATGTGGAACACGCCGTGCAGGTTGACGTTGACCACGCGCTGCCAGTCCTCGAACGAGATCTTGAGGAACGGCTTGAAGCCGTCCAGGCCGGCCGCGTTGACCAGGATGCCCACCGTGCCGAGCTCGTCGTGGATGCGCGTGAGCGCGGCGTCGATGGCGGCGCGGTCGGTGACGTCGGCGACGTAGGAGTGCGGGGCATCCGAGGGCTGCAGGTCGAGGGTGGCCACCTGGTGGCCATCGGCGCTGAGGCGTTCGACGATCGCCTTGCCGATGCCCGATCCGCCGCCGGTCACCAGCGCGACCCTGGGGGTGTTCGTCGTGGACATGAGTGTTCCTTCCGATGTGGGCTTTCGAGTGGTGCTTGGACTGGGGGAGAGGTCAGTGCTTGGCGCGGGATATGCGCAGGCCGAGGGCGCGGCGGCCGGTGTCGATGAGGTAACCGAGCAGTTCGTCGCGGTCCAGGGCGGCCGCCATGGGGCCGGAGGCGCCGGCCACTCCGGCGAGCACCACGGTGGCCTTGACCATGCCGGCCGGGCCCGGGTCCACGTCGGCGAGCAGCGCCATCTGCCGTTCGATGAGTGCATCCCACTTGCGACTGGCGCGCAGCATCTTGGCGACGGCGGGGTCGGCGGCCAGGACCGCGACCACCCGGTTCTGCACGGCCAACTCGGCGAAGCCGGTGAGCAGGTAGTCGGCGCGAGCATGCGCGCCGCGAAGCTGTTCGGCCTCCACGATGACGGTCTCGAGCCGCTCGAGGATGGGGCCGACGACCGCGTCGAGCAGCTGCTCGCGGGTCCGGAAGTGGTGGTAGATGGCGGCTTTGGTGAAGCCGAGCTCGTCGGCGATCATCTGCAGCGAGGTGCCCGCGAAGCTGTGCCGGATGAACAGTTCGACCGCGACGTCGATCAGGCGCTGGCGGGTGTCCGGGCGCGCCGGGTCGGCCGGCGCCTCGGCATCGGCTGCGGGTGACCCCATGTACCGCCCTCCTGCGCCAAACGATGATTGCCTAAACCAACTTTACGATCGTATAGTAACTTACTAGTCGATCGTAAAGCTCGATGCAGCCCGAATGACCTGAAAGCGAACACGATGACCGAACTGGAACAGTTGGATTTCTTCAAAGACCCGAGCTTGGTCGCGGATCCGTACCCGTACATGGAGGCCATGCGCAACGGCTGCCCGGTCCGCCGGGAGCCGCACCAGAACGTCCTGGTGGTAACCGGATACGACGAGGCCGTGGCGGTCTTCTCCGACGCCGACACGTTCTCCTCCTGCACCGCGGTGACCGGCCCCTTCCCGGGCTTCCCGGTCCCCATCGAGGGGGTGGCCGAGGACGTCAGCGACCTCATCGAGGAGTACCGCGAGCAGCTGCCGTTCAGTGACCAGGTCACGGTGATGGACCCGCCCAAGCACACCGAGCACCGCGCGCTGCTCATGGGCCTCATCACGCCGAAGCGGCTCAAGTCCAACGAGGACTTCATGTGGCGGCACGCCGACGCCTATCTGGAGCCCTACCTGGCCGCCGGCGGCGGCGACGCCATCCAGGGCTTCGCGGTGCCGTTCACGCTCGGGATCATCGCCGACCTGCTCGGCGTCCCGGAGGAGGACCGCCCCGAGTTCTCCCGCCACATGAATCACAGCGCCGGCGGCGTCGGTGGCACCGACAACAAGTCGATGTCGCACAGCCCGCTCGAGTACCTCTACGAGAAGTTCTCGGCCTATATCGCCGATCGCCGCGCCAACCCGCGCGACGACGCGCTGACCGAGATGGCCGCCGCGAAGTTCCCCGACGGCTCCACCCCTGAGGTGATGGACGTCGTGCGGATCGCGGCCAACCTTTACACCGCCGGTCAGGAAACCACCGTGCGGCTGATCTCGACCGCGCTGAAGCTGATTGCCGAGGACGCCGAGCTGCAGCGGGAACTGCGCAAGGACCGCAGCAAGATCTCCAACTTCATCGAGGAGTGCCTGCGCTTCGAGAGCCCGGTCAAGGGTGACTTCCGGCTGGCCAAGCGCAAGACCAGCGTCGGCGGCGTCGACGTGCCGGCCGGCGCCACCGTGATGGTGATGAACGGCGCGGCCAACCGCGACCCCGCGCAGTTCGAGGATCCGAACACCCTCGACATCGGTCGCAGCAACGCCCGTCGCCACCTGGCCTTCGGGCGCGGCCCGCACAGCTGCCCGGGGGCCCCGCTGGCCCGCGCCGAGGCGCGCGTCAGCCTGGAGCGAATCCTGGACCGCACCAGCGACATTCGGCTCTCCGAGGAGCATCACGGACCCGAGGGTGCCCGGCGGTTCAACTACGTGCCGACGTTCATCCTGCGCGGCCTGATCGACCTGCACCTCGAGGTCACGCCCGCCGAACCGGAGGCGGCCGGCGGATGAGCGCGGTGCAGCGATGAAGGTGTCGGTCAACGACGGGCTGTGCCGCGGGCACGGCGTGTGCGTCGCGGTGTGCCCGGAGGTGTTCACCCTTACCGACTGGGGCTACGCCGAGGCGATCGAGGACGATGTCCCACCCGAGCATTACGATGCGGTGCGGGAGGCCATTGGCGCGTGCCCGGAGCACGCCATCACCGAGAGCTGAGGTTTACCGGCGTCCGGCGGCATATCCGACGCCCGCGCGGCCGAACGAAGGTTGACCCGCTGCCGAAACGGGTAGATCGACAGCTGTGCCGTCACTATGGAACGCGGGTCGCACCGAGCGCCCCGCCGACGAATCAAAGGTCCACGCCGCCGAATCCGTCGATGTCGCGGTGGTGGGTGCCGGGCTGACCGGACTGGTCACCGCCGTGCTGTTGGCCCGGGCGGGCAAGAACGTCGTCGTCCTGGAGGCCCGGCGCATCGGCGACGGCACGACCGGCAACACCACCGGGAAGGTCAGCCTGCTCCAAGGCACCAAGCTGTCCCGGATCCGGTCCAAGCACAGCGCGCAGACCGTGCGCGACTACGTCACCGGCAACCGCGAGGGGCTCGGCTGGCTGCTGCGCTACTGCGAGAGCCACGGCTTGTCGACTCAGACCGAGGACGCCTACACCTACGCGCAATCTGCCTCCGGTCTCGACGACGCCCGCTCCGAGTTGCGTGCCGCCCGCGAGGCCGGACTGCCGGTCAGCTGGGCCGACGAGGCCGACGTGCCGTTCCCGTTCCACGGCGGGGTCCGGCTGCCGGAACAGGCCCAGCTGGATCCGCTGCCGGTGCTCGACAGCCTCATCACCGAACTCGAGACGCACGGCGGGCGGTGCCTGCAGGGCGTCCGCGCGGAGTCGGTGTCGGGCACCGGCCCGGTGCGCATCAAGGTCAACGTCCGCGGTGCCGAGCCCGCCCGGAACGTCACCATCAGTGCGAAACACTGCGTGCTGGCCACCGGCATCCCCATCCTCGACCGGGGCGGGTTCTTCGCCCGGGTGGTCCCCGAGCGGTCCTACTGCCTGGCCTTCGAGGTGCCCGGCGCGATCACCCGGCCGATGTTCCTGTCCACCGATTCGCCCACCCGCTCGATCCGCTACGCGCGCTCGGCCGACGGGAACGAACACCTGATCGTCGGCGGGGCCGGGCACACCGTCGGGCGCGGCGGCGACGAGCGGCCGGGCCTCGACGAACTCGACGGATGGACCAAGACCTTCTTCCCGGGCGCGGTGCAGACCCATCTGTGGTCGGCGCAGGATTACTCCCCGGCCGACGAGTTGCCCTATGTGGGACCGATTTTGCCCGGCGTCGACGGCATCCTGGTGGCCACCGGCTTCGACAAGTGGGGGATGGCGAACGCGGTGGCCGCCGGGCTCGCGCTGTCCGGGCGGGTGCTGGGCGGGCACCTGCCCTGGGCCAGCGCGTTCGCCAGCTGGAGTCCGCACGAACTGGCCGGCCTCGGCGCCGCAGCCAAGGCCAACCTGGAGGTCGGCTTCCACCTGGCCCGCGGATGGGCCACCCCCCACCTGGGTGGCGACGGCGTCGCGGAGGGCCAGGGCGTGGTGACCGGGCCGCCGTGGCGGTTGACCGCCCACAGTTGCGTCGACGGGGCACAGCATGCGGTGTCGGCGGTGTGTCCGCACCTGGGCGGGGTGCTCAACTGGAACGAGGTGGACCTGGCGTGGGAATGCCCGCTGCACGGGTCGCGGTTCGGTCCGGACGGTCGGCTGCTCGAGGGGCCGGCCACCGCCGATCTCGCCTTGCGCTGACCGGCCCACCGATTACCGCCTCGGGACACCGGGTACGCCCAACGGCATGGATCAATCGCAAACCCCGCTGCTCGATGCGCTGGCGAAGTATCACCGCGAGGACCGCTACGGGTTCACCCCGCCGGGCCATCGGCAGGGCCGCGGGATCGACCCGCGCGTCCTGGACGTCATGGGGCCGCAGCCGTTCCGCAACGACGTGCTGGCCTCCGGCGGGCTGGACGACTGGCACTCCAGCAACGGATATCTTTCGCGCGCCGAACAATTGATGGCCGACGCCGTCGGCGCCGAGTACGCGTTCTTCTCCACCTGCGGTAGCTCGCTGTCGGTCAAGGCCGCCATGCTGGCCGTCGCCGGCGGGGTCGACGGCGGTCTGCTGGTGGCCCGCGACAGCCACAAGTCGATCGTGGCGGGGCTGGTCTTCTCCGGCGTCGAGCCGGCGTGGATCACGCCGCGCTGGGACGCCGAGCATCACATGTCGCATCCTCCGTCGCCGCAACAGGTCAGGGACGCGTTCGAGCGGAATCCGGACGCGGCCGGCGCGCTGATCGTGAGCCCCAGCCCATACGGGACCTGCGCCGACATCGCCGGGATCGCCGAGGTCACGAGCGCGGCAAGCCGCTGATCCTCGACGAGGCCTGGGGTGCGCACCTGCCGTTCCACGACGAGCTGCCGACCTGGGCCATGGACGCGGGGGCCGACGTGTGCGTGGTGAGTGTGCACAAGATGGGCGCCGGGTTCGAGCAGTTATCTGGGGTCGGATTCTGATGTTTACTGTTGTTCCCGCTGAGGCGAGCTGGCCTGGCTTGCCCTGATCGGTAACAGGTTGAGCCGACGGTGTTTCCGGTGAGTGGCTGATGGGCGGGTGTGCTG
>Ga0265293_10005530_pt1 | contig 21014 bp, 13 predicted proteins | sample Munlanlewell138R_FD_192505 | JGI IMG/M metagenome (GOLD analysis project Ga0265293, IMG submission 192505) | Leachate microbial communities from a municipal landfill in Southern Ontario, Canada - Leachate well 138R | ecosystem: Engineered > Solid waste > Landfill > Unclassified | place: Canada... | reverse complement strand
CCGTTTCACCGCCTAAAGCCACAGCACGCGTCGGGTCGCACTCCTGCGTTGCCCTGCTTGCACTGCGATAAAAGTATTAACAAATTCTTGGATAATTATTCCGTTTACACTAAAGCGTGTTCAGAACAACAACATTTAACGATACACAATTTTCACTGTCGATGATAAGTTCATTTTCGCTGCCATCCGTTTTCATTCTGTAAATTCGCCCGTCATGCATTCGTTTTGAGTAATAAATATAGCCATTATGCAGGTTTTCCAATCCAAATGCTTCGGGTGAAACCAAAGTTTTGTCTGTACCGTCGGTTTTAATTTTATACAGACTATTATCGCCGTTAAAGTCTGTATAATACACATAATCCAATTCTACATTAATATTGGAGGAATATTCATTATTAAGCTTGGTAATGTTTTCTCCGGTTAAATCCATTTTGTACAGGCTATCATTGTCCTCTGCATTTGAATAATAAATCCATCCGTTATCGATGGCAAATCTAATTATGCTATTGGCAAGCAAAACCCTACCTTTCCCATCTATGTCGGTCCTAAAAAACTTTCCCCAATCGTTGTCATAGGCAAGTATATAAAATATATTTTGCTCAGTAACGATTAGGTTATCGACATTCTTATTGATAATTCTCCCATTTTTAGTTCCATCTTCTCGTATTCTCCAAACCTCTCCGGGAATTCCGGCTGTATAATATATCCAACCATCCATATAGTTTAGATGATAGCTGTAATGCCCTCTGACCAGTTGTTCATTTTCACTGCCATCCGGCCTTTTCTTATAAAGATGGTCGTTATCATCCCGATTTGTATAATAAATCCATCCATTATTAATTAGTACAAGACCACCCCTTTGGATGTTGCCATTTGTATTTCCTATCAGATGATTTTGTAAGTTGATATTTTCTTTTGAAGATGAACAGTTTGCCAGCAAAAACAAGCATAGCGCTATGTGTTTAGTGCGATTATTTATTTGGGCTTATTATATTTCTATATGCGCCCGGGGTCACCCCCAGCAACCTTTTGAACGATCTTATAAACACATTAGCATTGGTATACCCTACAATTTTCGCAATTTTATTTACATTATACGGACTGTTGGCAAGCAAATCCTTTGATTTGTCAATTCTAAATTGATTAATATATTCGACAAGCACTTGACCTGTTTGCTCTTTAAAAGTTTTCCCGATATAGGAAGGAGAAAGATTTAATATTTCTGCAATCATTGAAATGCTTAAGTTCACATCATGATAGTTTTCGCCTAAAATATCAATTATCTTTTCCGACAATGTTTTTTCGCTGTTGAGTTTAGATTTTAATACATTATCGCAAATTCCCCTAAATATCTCCACAATTTGATTTTGTAAGTCCAGTGCCGTTTCACAAGCGGTAAGCCGTTCAGTTACAACCGCAACAGAATGGCAGTCAATACGGTTGCTGACCGCATCAACTATTTTTATTACCGTGCTGCTGATATCGGACATTAAGAGTTTTGCAACCTGCGGAGCCGGTCGATTCTCAACAAAATTGTGATTAAAAATTTCCTTTATTAAATCTGCTGCTTTATCAAAATCCCCTACTTTAACAAGATTAATTATTTTATACTCTGATTCAATGGGATATCCATAACTATCACTTGCTTTAATATCTTGGGCAATATTTTTATAAAAAATAATTTTTTCATTTGGGCTTGCCGAGGTTGCTTTATAAGCCATTGCTTCCAAAGCCTCCTCGTATGCATCCGAAATCGAAACAAGGGTTTTATGAATGTTGCTTACGGAAATAGCAAAGTCAATGAAGAAGTTCTCGGTTATAATGTTATAAATGCTTTCCCCTAATTTTACTAAATAACCATCCTGGCTCGAAATGTCTTCACTTTTAAGGTTGACAATGCAGGCAAGTAAATGCGGCCCCATTTCAACAACAACCCCGTAACTATTTTTGCTTACGAGCTCTTCAACAATGTTAGTGAAAACAAAGTGAACGGTTTTTATTTTTTTATAATTGCTAAATTTTTGCGATCCCGCAAACAGCGCATCATAATTTTCAATGCTGAAAAGCATTACAAAGAAATAATCTGCGGTAAAATTTATATTCATCTGCGGAAGCATTGATTCAATCGAAGAAAAGTTTTCAATTTGCCCGTTTAGTAGTTTCCTTGCAAAATGAAACCTTAATTCATTGCTTTGTGTATGAACGAGTTTTTGCAGGTTTAAGTTTGCATCAAAGACATTTGAAATGGTCTCCTGTAAATAAACAAATTCATTGTTTGACTGGGCTGAATCTATTCCTGTTTTTTTAGCAATCAGTTTAATAAGATTTGAAATTGGATTATAATTCTTTTTTAAAAAAATAGCGGAAAAAACACTGCCTACAAAAAAAGAAAATAAAATACCGGTGACTACTAATATGTAAGGAAGACGGATTTTGTCATAAAACACATTATAAGGTGACAGCGCAATATATTTCCACCCTGAAATAGAAGAAACGGAGTAAGTCATAATAAAATGCTTTTTTTTCAAAGAAAAATCTACATATCCGCAATTATCTTTAAATAGGTCATCATCAAGGGGTAAAATATCGTTAACATCAAGCGAGGATGAAATTAGCTTATTATTTTCCCCAAAAATAGCTACCATATTGTTATTCATTTGCATAATTCTGCCAACGGAGGCTTTCAACTGTTCTTCATCAACGAGAATAATGAGCGTAGCAGGTGATCTGCTTTCACCCGCAAAAAACATGGGATACAAAAAAGCAGTTTTATTTTTGCTTTCATTTAAAGTATTTGTTTGTGTTATTTTTAAATATGAAACTGTTTGGGGTTCTTTAAGAATATCAATCCATTCATTATATGAAAAACCCGAAAACTTATTTTCAAAGTTAAAAGCAAGTTCTGAATCTATATAACATGTTGAAGATAAAATCATATTTGTTTCCTTAATATAAATGTATAAATCAGAAAAGAAATGATTTGCAATTAAATATGCTCTTAAGTTTTTATTCAAATTATAAACATTAAAATAAAAATCCGAATTTTGGTGATCCTTAGGCGTGTTTACCACAGTACATAATATCGGATTCAACACAAGCTGGTTTAATAGCTTGTTCATATCAGTAAAATAATTGTCTATGGATATTTGAAGTTGATTGAGTGTTGACTGGTTGGTGTTTATAATTTCATTTTTATAGTAAACTAATATTCTGCTAAAAATGACAGCACTAATAATGGTGATAATAGCTACTAAAATCATATATGAGTAAAAAAATTGCAAGAAAACCTTTGATCTCCTGATGCGACTAAAATGTACTTTCAATATTAACACCGCCTAATAATAATGTTACCATAAACCATTCTTTGTGTAAAGCAAATAGCTAATAAAGATTATTGATTTTTAAAAAGGAATATAATTTAAAACCAATATTTTTAATTCCTTTGAATTTCAGCCGATTGGAATAGGAATATTCAATGCTTTGATTTGGGTAAAAGGGCTTTCCAATCCAAACTTGCAATGTTTATCCAATAATGTCTATTAATATTCAAAAGTGAATATTTACTTTTAAAATATAGTTTTATATAATCGAAATAAATAAAGACACAGCCCTAATATCGAAAGGAGTGGCAATATGAAAGGTAAAATAAGAAGGCGCATAATAACAATTGTATGCATAACTTTAATAAGCGCCCTTTTTGTCTCTTGTAACAATGAAAGAAATGGTAGTAATGGCGATCCGAATAAAGAACTAAGCGTATGGTGTACATTATATGCCGATATAGCTTTAATGTATTTTAATTATGCTGAAATGCCGCTATATAAGGAATTAGAAAAAAAGACGGGCATAAAGATTAAATTTCAACATCCCGCAGCCGGTCAGCAAAGCGAACAGTTTAACTTGCTTGTAGCGTCCGGTGATTTACCCGATATCATCGCAAATGACTGGTTGGGATACCCCGGAGGTCCTGAAAGAGCCATGACCGATAAAGTTATAATTCCCCTTAATGATTTGATTGAAAACCATGCCCCAAATCTAAAAAAATTCATTTCGGAGAATAAGGAATATGATAAGATGATAAAAACCGATTCGGGAAATTATTATGTTTTTCCTTTTATAAGGGGGGATGAGTTTTTATATACTTACCGCGGTATTATAATAAGGAAAGACTGGCTTGATGAGGAAGGGTTAGATATACCGTCTACAATCAGCGAGTGGCATAATGCCCTAACTGCTTTTAAAAAAGCCCGGCCGGACATATCCCCGCTAACCTTTAGCAGTTTTGCAGGGGCTGTTGCGGCAACCTCAGCTTTTCTTGGCGCTTTTGGAACGGGAGACGGATTTTACATTCAAGACGGCAAGGTGGTTTATGGCGCTCTTGAACCGGGATATGAAAAGTTTGTTAGGCTAATGAGAACATGGTATGAAGAAGGGCTTATTGATAAGGATTTTGCAACCAATGATTCCAACGCATTAAACAGTAAGATGTTGTCGAGCCGTGCGGGCAGCACCATTGCCCAGGCCGGCAGCGGCCTTGGACGATATCTTGACTATGCAAAACAGGAAAACATTTCGCTTGACTTTGTGGGGTGTCCCTATCCCGTGCTAACAAAAGGTCAAAAACCTGAGTTTGGGCATAGGATGTCATCATATGAGGGAATCGGCTCTTATGCAATCACCGTAAAGTGTGCTGATAAAGAGTTGGCGGCTAAGTGGTGTGATTATGGTTACGGTGCAGAGGGGCATATGCTTTATAATTTTGGAATTGAAGGCGTAAGTTATAACCTTGAGGATGGATATCCAAGGTATACCGACTTGATTTTAAAAAATCCTGAAGGTTTAAGTGTTTCTCAAGCCTTAAACGGATATGCACGGAGCTTGTCAAACGGCCCTTTTGTACAGGATAAACGATATTTCGAGCAATATATGGCGCACGAGCAACAAAAAGAAGCAATTAACAGGTGGTCAAATACTAACGCAGCGGCACATGCATTGCCGCCTGTCACTTACACGGAAGAAGAAAGTCTGAAATTTTCCAAAATAATGAATGATATAAACACATTTAAAGATGAAATGCTTATAAAGTTTGTGATCGGTATGGAGCCTATTTCAAATTACTCAAACTTTGTAAAACAGTTACATATATTTAATATTGAAGAAGCCATAAGTGTGGTGCAAGGTGCTGTTGATCGATATGATAAAAGATAAAAGAAGCCAAAATAGATCTAAAGTTAATCAAAATAGTGACACTTACGAAAAGGCATTTGAAGCAGCAATCAAATTTAGTCGTGTTGTGCAAAATATTAAAGCAGATTTTAAAAAAAACAAGTTGATATATTCAATGGCGCTACCTGTTTTGTGTTACTATATTATCTTTCATTACGCGCCTTTATACGGAGCGATTATTGCTTTTAAAGAATATACGCCCGGGCGGGGCATATGGGACAGTCCGTGGGTAGGTTTTAGGCAGTTTACTGCGTTTTTTAATAGTTATTATTTTGCCAGGGTAATGAAAAACACATTTCTTATAAGCGTATACGAGCTTTGTTTCGGCTTTCCCGCCCCTATTATTTTTGCGCTTATGCTGAATGAAGTTAAAAACAAATATTTTAAAGGCACAGTCCAGACAATTGTTTATTTACCGCATTTTATATCCTTGGTTGTGGTGTGTGGGTTGATAAAAGCATTTACGGATAGCAACGGCATAATAAATGATATTATTGTGTTGTTCGGCGGAACGGAAAGCTCGCTTTTACTGAACCCCGCGCTGTTTAAGCCCATTTATGTGCTATCCGGTGTTTGGCAGGAGATAGGTTGGGGCGCAATTATTTATTTGGCGGCATTATCGGCAATAGACCCTCAGCTTTACGAAGCGGCAAAACTAGACGGTGCAGGCAGGTTTAAACAGGTTGTACATGTTACTATTCCCGGAATAGCCCCGACGGTTGTAATACTTCTTATTATGAGAATGGGGCGGATGTTAAATGTCGGATTTGAAAAGATAATTTTATTATATAATCCTGCAATTTATGAGACATCCGAAGTAATTTCTTCTTATGTATATAAAGTTGGATTGCAACAGTTCAACTGGAGTTTTAGCACGGCTGTAGGTCTTTTTAATTCAGTGATAAATTTCATGTTATTGATTTTGTCTAATAAAATCAGCCGGCTGTTAAATGATGTTAGCCTATGGTAGGAGGAAAAATATGAACAAGAAAAGACCAAGTGAAATTTTATTTGATGGTTTTAATGTTTGTTTTCTTGTGTTGTTTTCTGTAATTTGTTTTTATCCGATGTATTATGTTGCCGTTGCGTCCTTGAGCAACAGCAGTATGTTTTTGGCTCATCGGGGACTGTTATTGAAGCCGCTGGGTTTTAGTACAAACGCATATTCCATGGTTTTTAGAAACCCTATGATTGTGCAGGGATATTTAAATACTGGTTTTATTATCATTGTAGGAGTAACTTTAAACTTGCTAATGACGGCTTTAGGCGCTTATGTTTTGTCAAGAAACGGGGTTTTGTTGAAAAACTTAATCATGAAAATTATTATTTTCACAATGTTTTTTAGCGGAGGTCTAATACCTACATATCTTTTAGTAAGAGGAATAGGGCTTTATAATAAAATATGGGCGCTTATTTTGCCGAATGCAATCTCAACATTTAATCTAATTATTATGAGAACGGGCTTTATGGCAATTCCGATTAGTTTAGATGAATCCGCCCGTATTGATGGCGCAAATGATTATAGAATACTGTTTAGAATTATATTACCCCTTTCTATGCCGGTAATTGCTGTTTTGCTGTTATATTATTCTGTTGCGCATTGGAATTCATGGTTTTCCGCCATGATTTATCTACGTGAAAGGAGTCTTTATCCGATTCAACTGATTCTTAGAGAAATATTGATAGCAAATTCGACCGAAGCAATGCTGGGTGATTCTTCGGATGTGGCTCAAATCGGAGAAACTGTTAAATATGCGACTATCATTGTAACGACGCTGCCAATCTTATTTGTATATCCGTTTCTGCAAAGGCATTTTATCAAAGGTATTATGATTGGGGCGCTTAAAGGTTGATTTTTCAATTTTAACAAATGGTCATTTTCTTTGTTTGCGGGATTATAAGCTAAAGACATTATATTTGGTAAAAGGCGTTAGGAGGAAAACGGTAAAATGAAAATATTAAAAGTTGTTTTGACTGCGGCAGTAATGCTGACTACGGTAATAATACAATATCATCCGGTCTATGCAGCCGAGCCAACCGAGGCCATAAGGATACTGCATAACTTAAACATTCTTCCGGATGAATCATTTGATTCGGAAGAAGAAATTAACCAAACGGAATTTTCCGATATAATAGAAAACAAATTGGGGCTCGGACAAGTAGGCGCTGAGGCAGTGTATCAGGCTTTCCCCAAAAAACAATCAATGCAAATATCCGCATACCCAACCAATGCAACAATCCAACAAGATCCGAATGAATTTGTTGCGAAGGAAATTACGGACATTCATGAAAAAGTTACATATGAGCAAGCATTTAAAGTTATTTTGACTGTTTTGGGTTATAACCACCAGGCTGAATATAGCGGGGGTTATCCTTTCGGGTATATGTCCGTCGCAAGAGAAAAAAGGCTTGATGCCGGAATTCAAGCAAAGATTGGGACAAACATTAAAAAGCGTGAGGCTGCCCAACTTATTTATAATGCCGTTAAAACAGATATTGCAACGATGACTTCATTAAATAAGGAAACCTTTTCGCTTTCAACAACGCGGGGTGTTAATATACTTAGTGTTTATTTAGGTATAGAAGCAGGTTCGGGTCAGGTAACAGCAGTTTCAAAGGCTGGTTTGGTCGCAGAAGGTAACTTAAGGGAAAACGAGGTCAAAATCGATGGCGATGTTTATCAAACTGACAAAATGCACATGGAAAAGTATTTAGGATATTATGTTGAGTATTTTATTCGGGAAGAAAGCAACCTTCTCCTTTACGCTATTCCCCAAAAAGGGAAAAATAATGTCTTGACAATAGATTCCAATGATATTATTAATGCAGATATTAAAACAATTGAATACAACGAGGGGGGCAGGCGGTTAAGCATTGACTTCAGCCCGACCGTTAAGGTTCTTTATAATGGAAAAGCGCTTGCTTTTTTTGGTGATAAAACCCTTCAAAGTACCCATGGCCGTATAATTGCCTTGGATAACAATAATGATTATGTATACGATGTTATCTTTATAGAAGAATACGAAACATTTAAAATTTCAAGTATTTCAGAAAAAGTTGAAAGGATTAACTTGGTAAAGCATAATGAAAGCTATAAAAAATATTTTAATAAAGATTATATTCAGCTTGGAGATACAGGCACCTGTTATCGAATTTATAAAAACAATAAAGAAACAGAGCTCAACATGCTTAAAGCCAACGATATTATAATGGTTATGACCAGTGAGGACAGAAGCCTGATTTATATTTATGCCACTGATAAGGTAATAGAAGGTGCGGTAAATGAGATTGACAACTTAAATGGTAACATTATAGTCAATGAAAACTTATATAAAATAGGTAAGGACCGAAACGGGAAGGTTTTGATAAAGGCCAGGGTCGGTGAAGCTGGAAAGTTTTATTTTAACGCCGACGATTTGATTGTATCATACAGTTGTGAAGAACCCGACTATGCTTACGGCTTTTTGTTCAGCGTAGATAAAGCAAATATTATAGGGCAAAAATTGCAATTTAATATTTTAAGTTCCGATGGTATTATTACCAAATATTATTCTGCTGAAAAAATGCTTTTGAACTTTTTTAGGATGTCTTCTAGCGAAGCGCTTAATTTACTAAAGAATAATACCAACCAACTTATAATGTTCAGCCGGAATACCAAAAATGAAATAACAGGTATTCAACTCGCGGAGCAAGGATATACGCCAAACATTTTTTCTCTGGTTAAAGAAGGAAACTTGCAGTTTATTTCATCCGGCGGAAGGCAAACCATACATTCAAGCTATTTAATAGATAACAACACATTAGTTTTTTCAATTTACAGCGGACAGCTTAAAGAAAAATCAAATGTTATCCCCGGGCTTGCCAATTCCTTTAGGAATGGTTCGGATTATTATTTTAAGCTGTATGATGTGACCGAGTCAGGAAGAATCAAGGTAGTTGTTGTATATTTCGGTGAGGTTGATCAAGTTCTGACAAGCGATGACCCCATATTAATTTTTGATAAAATAACCTGCGGGTTGAATGATTCCGAAGAGGCGGTATATTATCTCAAGGGATATTATGACAGCAGGTATGTCAGTTATGAATTGCTTCCCAATTTAAATTTTACAAATCTGTTCTGGGGCGATCTTCTTCATTTGAAATTGGACAGTTTTGGCAGAATAGGTTATTTCTCCAAATTGTTTGAGATGGGGCAGCCGGAGCCTAAAATCGTTTTGGAAAGCGGCGGCATAAAGGGAGACAGGAAAACCTTAATCGCGCATGGTTATATCGAAAGGGTTGAGCCCGGCATGATCTGGGTAAGAATAAACGAGGAGGATGTTGTACCTTATATAATAGGAGGACAGATGTATTGGATGGGCACGGGCAGACAAGTTTTTGACGGAACCGATGCAACCGACTTAATGGTCGGAGATGAAGTTTATATAAAAACAAAAAATAATTCGTTAAGGGAAGTATGGATTATCAGATAAGGAGGGTAATATCTTGTATAAAACAAAAGGCCATAAAAAACTTAAAAAAGTTTTTGTCAATTTCTTTATTATTTGTTACATTGTCGGGCTGTTGGGAACAAATTCAAAGGGTTTTTACGCAAAAGCCGAAAAAGAAAACCCACAGCAATATACCCCAATAAATTATGCTTACGGTAAAACTGCGGTCGATGAAAAAAACAGACCGAGTGTTCCCAACATTAATGACGGCAATTATGAAACTTACTTCGAGGCATTAAAAGCCGATGTTAACAGCTGGATTTACATTGACTTGGGTGAAGTGAAAGCTGTTGACAATGTTAAAATATATACCCGCCAAGGGGCACAAAAGTATTACATTCAATATGCGGGCGGTTTATCAGCGCCGGACGCCGATTCCGCAGATTGGATAACGATAGTGAATAATGAGGATTGTAAAAGCAGCAGTATGCATTCACATACTTTTAATGCTGTGCCGGCCAGGTATATCAGGTATTATTGTTATGAAAAAACTGTGAATAAATCAGTCAGCATATTTGAAATAGAGGTTTACTTGGAAAAACAGGAAAATAAAAATGGGATAGTGTCATCAAAATATGACATTGATTATGACGCTGACTTAATCAGCAACATACCAAAAAACGATGCTACTGTGGCTTCCTTTAAAAGCAATATCGTGCCTTTGCCCGGTTCGGTCTTTGAAATATATTCAAGCGATGGTCAACCGTTAACGAGCGAAAACATATACACAGGTTGCAGGGTTATCGTAACCTCCGAAGGTCTTCCTTCCAAAGAGTACACCTTGAAGGTTGGGCTTCCTCCTACTGTGCTTTCATTACAATTAACGGGCAATCCGGTTATCGGCTCGGATATCATATGCGATTATGAGTTTTTTGACGGCGATGGCGATGCGGAGGCGGCAACCATTGTAATGTGGTATAGCTCAGTTTCGCCTAATGCTTTATGGCCGTTAAACTGGGAACTTATAAGCGAGGGGAGTGATAAAAAGTACACGGTTACCGATTCGGATGACGGCAAGTATATTAAATGTGTGGTTATTCCTGTTTCCGATGGAGAAAATGAGCCAATCGGCGATAAGGTAATAAGCGATGTTTTGATGTCCATCGGAAACCTTGCCTGGGGCAAACCCACAGCAACCGAAGGCGGCACAACCGCCGGGGCGTTGGTAGACGGTAATTACAATTCGGTTTGGTTAAATGATTTAAGCAACAATGATACCTGGATTTCTTTGGATTTATTAAAAAAGATGCATTTTGACACAATTGTATTAAGACCTGCCAACATTAACGATAGCGCGTCATACGCCTTTTCTTATGTTGCCAATAAGGGCGGTAATTGGGTGCCTATTGCTGCCGATGAAAGTACTGTTTATCAGCATGGTTCAAGTTTTTTGATGTATAGCTTTGACCCCGTTTTTGGCAGTGGTGTCAGGCTTGATATTACGGGTACCGGCAGCCAGAGCGGAATTGTGCAGCTTGAGATATATCTGAAAAACAAAGAGCTTGAAGAAATTGTTAACCTTGCGTCAGATGCAAGCGTAATGGTAAGTTCGGGCGAAAATACCGCAAACTATGCTATTGATGGAGACCTGCTTACGGAATGGACGCCTGAACCCTCCGATAACAAACCTTGGTTGAAACTTGATTTGGGTAAGGCGATGCATATTAATAAGGTTGTCATTATTCCGACAAACAATCTGCTAAAAGGCTATCAAATAGCGGGTTCTAATAATGAGGAAAGTTGGATTACGCTTTTTGAATCGGAGGGCATCCTTACAAGCGAAAACGGGTCAACCGCTTTTGCCGAGGCGAATATCCGTTATCTTAGATTCACGGCAACAGACAGCGCGGGTGGGGAAATAGGAATTAAGGAAATGGAAGTTTATTATGATAAAACACAAAAAGCCGCCGATTATCTTGAAATAGAAAAAGATGCCCGACTAATAAGTTTTAAATACTATATTACTGCCGACTTTATTTTACCTACGGTGGGTGAAAGCGGCTCGGCAATAAAATGGTCGTCCGGCAATGAGGAAAACATAAAAGTTTTAGACGGCGTTGCCAAGGTCAGCCGTCCCGATAGGAAGGACGCATATGTAACCTTGACGGCTACTTTTACAAAAAGAGACGCCGTAGTGACATACAAATATAATGTTATTGTGCCTATGATAGAAAATGCAGGCAACAGTGGCGGGACAACAAAAAACATAACATCTGCTGTTAAATATCCTTTGGATACCGGCGCGGTTGATATACAGAAAGGAGAGGATGAACCCACGAATAATGAGGGTCAGAAAACAGAAAGTTTTATTGATCTTGACTCTGCGGGATGGGCCCGAGAGTATATAGAAGGATTGGTTAAAGAAAATATTTTAGCAGGTGTGGGAAACGGGAGGTTCGAACCAAACAGATTTATTAACAGAGAAGAATTTGTAAAAATTTTGGTTTTAAGTTTTGGTTCTTTAAAAAGGGATATTCCGATCGAGTTTAAAGATGTACAAAAAGGGGAGTGGTATTATGATTATGTTTCAACGGCATATAGTATGGGAATTGTGAAAGGCAACGAGAACAACCTTTTCGGCGTAGGGAAGCATATTACACGTCAGGATATGGCTACCATGGCATATAGGGCATTTAAAGGCGCCGGCAATCTCTTTGAAGGCGCGGAACAACCGATGACATTTGATGACATGGATGATATTTCGGATTATGCAAAGGAGGCCATTATTAATCTGCAGCAATCCGGAATAATAATCGGCGGGGAAAATCATCTTTTCTTACCTCATGATTTTTCGACAAGGGCGCAGGCGGCTAAAATTGTATATTTGCTAAAACATAGGGATTAAAAAATTATAATATTTAAGGGAGAGGTAATTTTTATGAAAAAAATAATTAAAAAGGCATTTATCTTAACATTGGCACTGCTGATAATTTCTGGCGGTGTTAGCATTACGGCTGACACTTCACATGATAATAATTTAGCATTAAACAAGCCTGCCGTCGATGAAAAAAACAGGCCGAGTGTTCCCAACATAAATGACGGTAGCTATGAAACATACTTTGAGGCGTTAAAAGCTGATGTAACCAGTTGGATTTACATAGATTTAACGGAAAACACCGCAATTGATACAGTTATAGTTCACAACAGGCAAGGGGGAACAAAATACTATGTTCAGTATAGCTTAGGCTCTACCGCACCACCTGCAAATTCAGCCGACTGGATTACAGTCGCGACAAATGAAAACTGTTCAAAAGACAAATCGTTTACTCATACTTTTCCGGCTGTAGTTGCAAGGTATATCAGGGTCTACTATTATGAGAAAACCAGCAATAAATCAGTTAGTATATATGAAATTGAAATTTTCGGCCCGAATATGGAAAAAGGAATAACCTCTGAAAAATATTTTATAGACGATTTAGAAAATACCATAAGCAATATTCCGCTTGCCGATGTTTTTTTAAGCACATTCTTAAGCAACTTATCCTTTTCCGATGGGGCTGATATCCATGTGGAAACATCCGAGGGGCTACCTTTTACGGAAGGAAATATTGAAGACGGTTATAAGGTTGTCTTAACCCAAGGAAGTGATGTTGTAAAATCTTATACTGTTGTTTTGGGCATACCTCCAACAATAAGTAATGTAGTCATTAAAGGAACAGCGCTTCCCGGGTTTCCTTTAAGAGTCGAATATGATTTCCTCGACACCGATGGATATGAGGAAGGAAACTCTGTAATTTGCTGGTACCGGGCCGTTGAGCCCGAGGTTTCGGGGGCGCCTTTAAATTGGGAGGAAATTGATTGCGTTTTAGATAAAACATATGTTGTGGAGGATACGGATAAATATATAAAATGTGAGGTAACCCCTATATCCGCTGGCGTATATCAGACAATAGGAACGCCGACAACGAGTTCTACTGTCGTGTCTATTGGAAATTTAGCATGGAATAAGCCTGCGACAGATGAAAAAGGCAGACCGAGCGTGCCTTTTGTAAACGATGGCAATCAAACCACATACTTCCAATCCCTTTCTACTTTACCGGCACCTGCATGGATATACATTGATTTGGAAGACTTGATCCTTATTGACAAGGTAGTAGTTAATCATTTTTCGGGTGCAACTAAATACCATGTGCAATATGCGGCTAATTCCAAGGCACCGGCTGCCGATTCCGCGGATTGGGTAACCGTTGCTACTAATGAAAATTGCAGCAAAAACAAGGTATATGAACATGATTTCGAAGCTGTTTACGCTAAATATGTTAGGTTTTATTGTTATGAGAAGGAGGAAGGGAAATTAGTCGGTGTTTCCGAAATTGAGGTTTATGGGCAGTTGTCGGAATTAACGGTTGAAACACCGCGCATTTCTATTGGCGATGCGATTAATATAAGAACAAACATTAAATTTAATGAAGAAGACGAAAGTGCATCCGCAAAAAGTGTGACTGTAATAGCGGCGTTATACGGAGAAGATGGAACATTAAATGGGGTTGACTTTACAACAAAAGAAATTCCGCCAAATGCCGTGATCCCCTTTCCGGTTTCCATGGGCAGGGTTGAAATGTTAGAGGATTGTAAGGTTAAAATCTTTATTTGGGATGACCTGGCAAATATTGCTCCGGTTATTAAACATTCGTTTGAGTACTTTTTTTAATTGTTAGGTTTTAAAACACCGGTAAGCAAAAGGCTTTATTGACGCATGAACATCCTTGTGTGTTTACATTACAAACGCAAATGCACAAGGATGTTGCAAGCCTTGCGGCAGCACATGTAGTAACCCATACGGATGGTTTTCGGATTATCTTGGACGCGCAGATATTTCTACAACCGAGGTTTACGCAAGGGCTGACAACGAAACGAAGCGTATGGTCTTAGAATGTGCCGCCGAACGGTTACAACTCCCGCAGGCAACGGATCGGGAGCGCGACGCCGGGTTAGTTGAGCGGCTATCATCGATCGGGTAGTACAAAATTTAAAAATATTATGCACAGCGAGACAGTCTAAATGCAGCTTGTTTCGCTATTTTTATGAATAGAAAGCGCTTAATGGATTTGTGTTCATATTGCTCCCGGAAGGCGAGTGGCACATAAGATGTAATTTAGGGGCTGAATGTTTATTATTTTAATGAATCAATTTTATGCAGGACTTGCTTCCTATAAGGAAAAACATACAAGAATTCTTGTTGCAATGGTATAAAATTAAACTTTATTCAAAAACAAGGGGAATTAATCGTTTTTAGCCTTATAAAAACCTTTGAAAATATGAGAAAATAGGGATACAGTATGCCGAATTTAAATGAATTGTGATATGGTCGCAGCAGACCGATATTTTATCCGCTGAGTCTTTAAAGGATTATAATGTTGAGAGGAACAACTTTTTAATCTGTAAGGTGCTGGAATGGTCATCAGAAGTAAATAAATTAATATTAGCGTACACCGACAAAATAAGGTCGTTTTCTAATGCAAAATATGTGAAACCGAATGCACAATAATGCGAGTGTGCGAAGCCCTTGGCGGTTAGGCTTCGCACAATTATTGCGTTGTCTTATGTTGCACCTTTCAGTCTTTGTCACCAAACAGGGTTGTTGTTTGTATCGTAGATTTTTATTTCACTGAAACTGTTCCACTCATTTGAGCTGTTTCCATAACCGTATAGCCTTACATACCTTGCAAGCACCGGCTCAAATGCATACCTTTCAAAGCCCGCTGCGGTGCCGCTTGATTGCCCGCTGAAGACCGTATCCCAATTGATGCCGTCATCTGAAACCTGTATATCAAATATTGCTTTGCGTTTGTCTCCTGAATATGTCGCTATATCCATTGCCGAAACTAAAGTAGGCTCATATAAATCAAACCTTGCCCAACAACCTTCCCCGGCAGCGGACCATCGAGTCCCCAGATCATTATCAACTAAATTTGTTGCCACATTGCCATCGTCACTGTCAGAAATAACACGCATAAAATTCGCGGTTGCTTTCATTAAAGCAGAATCGTCAAACCTGTCTATAACTTCCTGACTGTTAGAAATAAGAATGATTCCTCTTTTGTCCCATTTTACTTTTTTCCCCAATACATTTTCTACAATTGCCCTTAAGGGGAGATAAGTCCTTTCCTCAATCAACTGTGCCGCAACATCCATTGCAATTTTTGTGCCGTTTATATCAATTTCTTTGCTTCCGATTACTATTTTTGCCGCTCTCCCTTCGGAGGTTTCGATTTTCACTGCGTTGCTTGCATTGTCCCAGTTAACTTTGGAATCATACAGTTCGCTTATAAACCTAACGGGCATAAATGTTTTTCCATCAACGATAATCGGCACGGCATTTTCAGAAACCGGGTCAATTTTTATTTTTATATTCTTGTTATATGCGTCTGGGTTGCCTACTGCGAGAACCGTAACATCATCTGACCCCCAAGGCGTTGAAACACTTTCCGCCATCGGTAACGCAGCAAGGGGAATATCCGTGAACTTCGGATCATTTAACTGTATCCTATTAATTACCCACTGCGGAGCAACATCCAAAATAGTGCGCTTTTTAATGTTTACATCATCAGTTATGCCTGCTACTATCATATCATCATCAGGCATATACAAACCGTTTGAAGCCAGAATCATATTAATATTGTCTTTAACTGCAATTCCTGTCGGTAAGGGTTCAAGTCCCACTTCCTTCCCGCCTAAAACATTATGGCAAAGTTTTATTTCGGCTTCGGGGTTTTCTATACTGAACAAAGCACCTGTACCCTTGTTGCTTACCATAAGATTATTGCTGACCGATCCTTTTGGCGGCATAATTCTCGGCGGATCACTGTTTATGTTTTTACCTGTTCCTATACTAAGATTTTTATCACATTGAAAAAAAGTATTATTGTCGACGATAACTCTTTCGACTTGATCATATCCTGTAAGTACATGGGGAACGATATGTCCATGCTCAAGCTGTATTGCAGGGGATCCGTTGGGAAGGTCATAAAAATAATTGTTTTTAACTACATGATCCCGCCCGATTACACGAACGCCCGTACATCTGTTCGTCTTACTTCCGCCGATAAAAACATTACCTTCAACTACACAACCGAAACCATGGCGCAATGTCAGCGCGCCCTTACAATCAATGAATGTATTATACCTATAGATATTGTGGCAGCTTTTGTTAGAAACAACCTCAGCCTCACCATTGCAGCTTTCGAAAACATTGTACTCAAGAACGGTGTAAGACCCCGAAAGTGACTCCCCGCTTGTTCCAATCCTTATGGTTTCTGCACCGTTGGAAGCTATGCCGTCTGCATAAAATCCAAAATAGTTATTGTCAATCAAATGATATTGCGCGCTTGCATCCCTAATGACTTCAAGCATCATGCCATGGTTGCGTTTATCGCGTAAAATACAGTGATCAACTCTGTTGTTATGTCCCTTTATGGTTATCCATCTTGTATCCGTTTGCGGAACGCTGTGATTCCAATCAATTATTGCAGTGTTTGTCAAACGACAATTACTTGAGTTTTTTTCAAATGTAATTGCTCTTGCGCTCCAGCCTTCCGTAAACCAAAATCCATCAGTCACCACATACGAACCGTTAATGCTTATTGTGGAATTGCCGGTCAATATTACGCCGCCCGGGGATTCGGCCTTTAATGTAATCGGAGCTTTTTCAGTTCCGTATGCCTCGGCATTAATCATTACATTTGAATATATTCCGTTCTCTATTGTTATAACATCCCCAGGTTTGGCAGAAGACATTTTTGCATTTATTATCGAAATATTAGAGGGACCCAAAGGAATGTTTAAATCCGCCGCAAATACAATCAAGTCGCTTTTCACCAAAACATCTGCGGCAGTAAGCGGAAACTTTACTTTATCACCTGCCATAACATGCAAACCTGGTTTAAGTCGCGGATTTGACTGCATGATATTAAATAAATTCAAAGATAATATCGTTATAACCAGCACCGTTGCACAAATTATCTTCTTAAACACATTAAAACCCTTCAAAAGATCATCTCCTATACTTTGACTGTAATTTTTCTTTTTCCCCTGCTGTAATTCTTTTTAATACACCGGAATTGTTGTTTTTATTCTGTATTGAATATCTTAATTATAAAATTGTTTTACTTCAAAGTAAATACTCACTTTTTGATATTAGTATCCATTATTAAGCTTTATACAAATAAACCATACATCCTGCCTCCGTAGCTGTTTTTAAAAATTTAAGATATCGCATTAGGCAACGCAGCTGACGGGTGCCCGCCCTTCTGCCCCAATGCGCTGTTGCTTGTTTTTGTTACATTCATAAGCAAGTCAAGCTTTTCGTAAAATTGCATAATCATCCTCTCCAATCTCCTTAAAATCAGTGTATCCATTTAATTGTTTTTTGCCAAGACTTTTTGACACATTTCTTGTCATGAAATTTGACAATGTCAAATTCTTTTTACTGTTTCTTGGCCTTGTTTAATGAAGTATAATGCAGTTAAATAATACAATAAAATAAGGAAAGGTGAAGAAAACGAAAAGACTACTAATAACTACTTTAATTTTTTCATCTTGTGTTCTCTTATTTCAACGCTCAGCTTGACGGCTTTGACGGACGACCCTCCCACGGAAGGGCAATGCGGCAATACAATGTGGTGGCATATTGACAGGGAGGAACTGCATATTTGTGGGTTCGGGTATATTAAAAGACACTATAAAGAATATTTATCTCCACAACCCCCTAAGGGAAGAAAATCCCCATGCTATCTCAATTGAGGCTCTTGTATTTAAAAATTTTTTTGAATTGGTGTATGTTTACATGCCTACTGTTGAAATTGTCGGCAGAGGAGCGTTTAATTCCTGTCATAAGTTAGTAGAAGTATTCCCGTGTTTAAAGAGGATAAGCTTATGTCGATTAAAGTTATTTCTCTAAAAGAGGACGGGTATGACGGCAAAATCTTTACTGTAACTGACAATGATTTGAGTTTCCCCATTTTTTCAAGCCCAACCAAATCCAAAGTCCGTATGGAATTTAACGAGCGAACACTAAACCCTCCAAAGTCAAGTTGCTGTTTTTTGAAACGATAAAATTCTTCTATCCTCCACCGCATAAGATAAACCTTCGTAACTGCAACGGCAAGCCGCCTATCCTCACTTTTTAAATCCGTAATAAGCATAAGAGGGGTTTTGCCAAAACCGTAGCATACTACTAAATTCATATCATCATTCGGTCTGCATGGTAATTTAATTGGTATAATTGAAATTTTACAATCAGCTTCAAAACCTAATTTGTTTTTAAATTTCAAAGAATATCTGCCCTTAAACCATTTCGCTAATGCTAATATATTTATGCGTTTATCCTTGCAAATCACATCTCGGTTTTTCTTTGCCCGAATGATAAACTTTTCCTTGTTCCCTATTAAATCTTCATAATAGACTTTTGCGTCATATCCCCTATCAAATGCCCGTATATTGCTCCTTTTGAAGTTTTTTCTTAGAAAGCTAAGCGCCTTAAAACCTCATTATCCTCGCTTACAAAACCATTTTCAGAAGATGAATACACCCTTGTATAAATGCCTATTGGCATCTTTCTTTCGGGAGTTAATGCTACCACGCCAAGAGTATGATAGCCATTACCGTATTCGCCCGTACTGCCATCACGAACCCTTGATATACACTCCATTTTTGGGCTGCAAGGTTTTGTAATATCGCTCCCATCAATGAGCAGGATTGTCCTATATCATCTGTGAAATAAATTTAAAGGCTGGACGGGGTAGTCCGTTTGAAACCTTTTCACAAAAGTACATTATTTTATTTTTAAATGTCCACATTTCTAAGCAGCTATGGGCTTTATAGGGATTTTCAATCTTAAAAATGGGAAACTCAAATTTTTAGAACTATTGCTTTATAAGCATGCACTATGATATAATATCTGCGCATGCAGATATTATATTTGCTCCGCAGGAATTTATGGTATAATAAATGCGATGAACCATAAGTTTTATGCAAATAAAATAAGAGGTGTAAAAATATGAAAGCAAAATACAATTTGACTTTAGAGCAAAATATCTTTGTTGCCAAAAGAAATATCATCGATTACATCTGGAAAAGCGCTCAGTTAGAAGGATTGGCAGTTACCTATCCCGACACAGAAGCCATATACAACGGCATGAGTGTATCAAATGTTAAGGTTTCGGAAATAGTGGCTGTTAACAATTTGAAGTATGCATGGCAATTTGTTCTTGATCATGCGGAATATGATATTGATTTTCAATATATATGCCGTATAAATAAGCTTGTAGGCGGCGATAATCTGATTGTCAATGCCGGTTATTTAAGAAAAGTTGATGTGTCAATCGGAGGGACTTCGTGGCGACCCAAAATCCCGGATGAAGAAACAGTCAAGTCAAAACTTACCCAAATATTTCACAAAAATAGCCCTACGGAAAGGGCAATTGATCTGATGTTATATTTGATGAGAAGTCAACTTTTTTTGGACGGAAACAAGCGCACGGCAATGTTGGCTGCAAACCAGATAATGATTGCAAACGGATGCGGCATTATATCTATTCCGGTAGAGAAGCAAAAAACCTTTACAGAAATGCTTGTTACTTTTTATGAAACCAACGATTCCTCATTAATAAAAACACTTATATATGATATCGGCATTGACGGAATAGATTTTAAAATCCAAAATTCATATGTACAAGAACAGATTGAAAATGGGATTATATTTGAATAAAAATTTGCATGGAGAAGGGCAATTAGCTATAATGGCTGATTGCTCTTTTTAACAGCAATTATTTTATTGTTATGTATAACTTGTTTATCAAACCTAACACATCGTGAAAACAAAGGGCTGTAACGGCGAATTTGCCCTTGTATGCCGATTTGGCAGCGGACAGGGGTAGTTTTAGCCATAGCGAGGAATAAGGCGAAATTTCGCAAAAGTTGGGCTTTAATCGCAGATGCACAGTACAGTGACAAAGTAGTGACTTTGGGAAGTGTGAAAATCAAGCAGGTTAAAATGCAGGTGCGTTTACGCACCTGCAGCCACACTTCGGGCGGGCAGTGCCCGCCGTTGAGGGGTTCATAATCAATAGAAATTAGTGCTGTAAAAATGATTTGGTGCTGTTTATGGTGATGTATTGGCGATAAACCGCATATTATGGCAGTTTTAGTGGTGAAATAACAGGTGCGCATAGGTTCTGAACACGCTTTAGTGTAAACGGAATAATTATCCAAGAATTTGTTAATACTTTTATCGCAGTGCAAGCAGGGCAACGCAGGAGTGCGACCCGACGCGTGCTGTGGCTTTAGGCGGTGAAACGG
>Ga0265293_10005529_pt1 | contig 21015 bp, 20 predicted proteins | sample Munlanlewell138R_FD_192505 | JGI IMG/M metagenome (GOLD analysis project Ga0265293, IMG submission 192505) | Leachate microbial communities from a municipal landfill in Southern Ontario, Canada - Leachate well 138R | ecosystem: Engineered > Solid waste > Landfill > Unclassified | place: Canada... | reverse complement strand
TGACGCGCTCGAAAAAGGCACGGGCGAGGTCTTCGTTGAACAAGCGTTCGCGGTTGGCGCTGAAGGTGGAGTGGTCCCAGACCTTGTCTTCGATGTTCAGGCCCACGAACCAGCGGTACAGCAGGTTGTAGTTGACCGCTTCGACCAGTTGGCGCTCACTGCGGATGGAGAACAGGATCTGCAGCAGCAGGGCCTTGAGCAGCATCTCCGGCGGCACCGAGGGGCGGCCACGGCGAGCATACACCGCTTCGAACTCGCTGTGCATCGTCGCCAGCAGCGCATCGACCACGGCGCGCAACTTGCGCAGCGGGTGTGCCGCTGGCACGCGCTCTTCAAGGCTGATGTAGCTGAACATCGCCCCCTGGAAGTCCTGCTTGCCTCTCATCTTCCTCGTCTGGGTCATTCTTGGGTGGCTTCAGATCGTAGCAGCCCACATGGGCAGCGGCGGAGAATTTTTCAACGGCCTGCTAGGGGTGATGGATCGCACCGCTGTATTACCATTGCCCTAGAAAGAGGTTCATCCAATGTCAAAAAGAAGCCCTGGGGCCCAGGCCATGGTTACCCCTCCAACTGGAAGTCCATCGTTCAAGCCCGTGCGAACGCGCCGGATGTTTGAAGTGATATGCGATCAGATCCGGGAGCGCATCAGTCAGGGGAAACTTCAGCCTGGCGATCGTTTGCCCAGCGAAAAGGAGCTCGCTGAGCAGTTCGACATCAGTCGCACCGTCGTACACGAGGCCATAAGAAGCCTCGAAATCGCCGGACTGGTCGAGGTTCGAACCGGAATCAACGGTGGTGTCTTCATCCACAGTGGAAGCACTTCCGGTATCAAGCAGGTCGTGCAGGACATGGTCGCGCTAGGACAGATCTCCATTGCCAGTGTGACTGAGGCTCGGATTGAGTTGATGGCCACTGCGATCCGGCTGGCCTGCGAGCGTGCAACGGAAGATGATTGGGATGCCATCGAGGCCGACATCGCCTATCATTCTCAGCTCTTCGAGCAGGGCCGTGGCTCAAGAAACACACAGTCGGTCATCCGCTTCTACGAGCTCATCGCTCGCGCCACACACAACGACGTCATAGTGATGATGGTTGAAGCTCTGTCAGAAGTCATCCAGACATTGCTGATTCGGGTCAGCCCCACCCCACGCAAAGACATCATGGATGTCCGCCGTCAGGTACTGCTCTTGATGCGCAAACGAAAAGCGAAGGCGGCCACAGAGGCCATGACCAAGCATCTCCTCCTGGTGAGTGACTACTTGGAAAGTGAAAGCCTACGTAGCAAAGGCAAGCATTAGGCCACCCTTTGCACCAGTGATATCGCCATTCCTCATACCAACACAGAGACAAGATGCCAGCCTCATCTCACCCCAAGACGACCGAGGTTGTCGAGCCACCCGCACTTCAGTTCCAGACCGTAAGAGCCGCTCGCGCTTTCGAAGAAATCGCCACTCAAATCCGTGCCGAGCTGGCCAGCGGTCGCCTGAAAGTCGGCAGCCGCTTACCCGCCGAGCGTACGCTTGCCCAGCAGTTTGGCGTTTCTCGCAACACATTGCGGGAAGCCCTGCGCTCGCTGGAGCATGCTGGGCTGATTCGCCTGCAAAAAGGCGCCAGTGGCGGAGCATTCATCTGTGAAGGCTCGGGCACCGCCATCACCACCAGCCTGATGGACCTCTATCACATCGGCACGATCACGCCAGATCAGTTGACCGAGGCGAGAATTTGGCTCGAATCCGTGATAGTGCGAGAGGCGTGTCGACGTGCCACCCCGGACGACATCAAGGAGCTGCAGCAGAATGTCAAGGAGGTGGAAGAGGCCGTCAAGCGGGGGGATTTTCAGCGCCGAGCACAGCTCAATCTGGACTTCCACCGGAAACTCGCCGCAATGACGGCGAACCCCATCGTAGTCATCGTCATGGACGGCCTGCTTAATGTGCTGAGCACTTTCCTGCAGACCCTCGGCGAATACGAGAACACCTTTGTTCTGCCGTCCCGCAAGCGCTTCCTGAAACACATGGCCGCTGGAGATGCCGAAGCGGCCATGACGGAAATGGAATCGATGCTCAAGCGACTCCAGCGCAACTACCTGTCGAGGGTACCGACCACCGATCATGCCGTCGAGCACAAGGGCGCATGACACAGGAAATACTATCCTCGCGCCTGCGCGGACACCTCCGCATACGCGTGCTTGGCGATGCGCCACCCCTCCACCATGGCAGGCCCGAGCGTGGAGCCTGGGCCAGGATAGCGACCTTGCATCACAGAGGCAGCATCGTTGCCGCAAGCGTACAGCCCGGCAATCGGTAGACTCGCCTCCGTGTGCACACGTCCATGAACATCGGTCACCAGGCCGGCACTGGACGCGGCATCGCCCGGCCAAACCGCGAGTGCGCAGAAGGGCCCAGACTCGATGGGGGCCAGGCATGGGTTGGGCGTGTGTGCCGGGTCGCCGTTGAAGCGATCAAACACCGAGGCACCTTTGCCGAAGTCGGGATCTACGCCGCGCCTCGCATTCTCGTTGTAACGTTCCACGGTTTTGGGCAAGGCCCCTGCAGGCAATCCCAGCACCTCAGCAAGCGCATCCAGCGTGGGCGCTTGCACAAGATACCTCCGGGCGAGCCACTTCCGCAGGTCAGAAGTACCGGGCGGAATGGCGCCCAGCCCGTAACGCTTCACAAATGCAGCCTCGCACACCAGGTAGGCCGGCACGGCGCCCGTCCTCAGCATGCCCTCCACGAAGTGATGGTACGAGGAGGCTTCGTCCACAAAGCGCTGGCCTTGCGCGTTCACGGCGATCAAGCCAGGCTTGGCCCGGTCGAGGAACAGATGAGGAAACAGGCCGGTGCTGCCATCGGCACGGGGCACGTGCGAGACCGGCTGCCAGAAAAAATTGCCTGGATGCTGCTCGATTGCCGCACCGAGCTCTCGCGCGCTGCACACGCCCTCGCCTCGGACGCTGGGCGGTGCCAGTGGGTGCACCTGGGTGCCTGACGGATCAAGTTCGCGGCGCAGGTGGGGACTGTGGCCCACTCCCCCCGTGGCCAGTATCACACCCACGCGGGAGCGCAAAGTGCACTCTTGGCCGTCACTCATGAATCGTGCACCCACGACCCTGCCCTTTGCCTGCTCCAGCGAGGTCAGGCGCCAGCCAAAGCGAACATCCACCCCTGCTTGCCGCACGCTGTGGAAAAGCCTCGCCACCAGAGCATTGCCCATCACCAGCCGGGTACCACGTGGATAGCGCAGACGGTCGATGACGTAACGCAGAACCAACCGGGCCGTATGTGAGAGGTGCCGCCGGGAGCGGTATCGATTGAGCAGCGCCGTGATGTCAGCCTTGCCCACCATCATGCCACCCAGCACCATAAACTCCGGAAACGGAGGCCGTACGCGAGAAAAATCGCGCCCCAGCAGACGGCCATCAAACGGAAGCGGCGACACGGCACGCCCGCTCACAGCCGCACCGGGTAAATCCGGCAGGTAATCAGGATGCATACCGGAGCTGACGAAGGCGACGGAGCTCCGAGCCTGAATGTCATTCAACGCCTGCGCGGCGGTAGCGAGATAAGCCTCGCGACGGTCTCTGGCATCCAACGGGCCGATAAGCGCATCAAGATAACGCCGAGCGGCATCGACCGCATCACCATGCCCCGAGGCCTGACCTTCGTGGTTGCCCGGAACCCACAACGTCCCAGCAGAAGTGGCCGTGGTGCCTCCCACTTGATTGCTGGCTTCGCACAGCACCACACGCAAGCCATCCAGCGCCGCCACCAGAGCCGCGGTCATGCCGCCGGCTCCGGCACCCACCACGATCAGGTCAGGCATACCCCCTGTGCAGTCACTCACGCCAGAGTCCAATGCAGCAGACTGTAGGCCGGATCCGCCTGATGGTGATGCTCGTACACGCCTCGCACCTCGGCACCGATGGCTACGGTCTGCATCGGGTCTCCCAGCAGATTGCCCACCATGCGCACCAGGCCCGCATATGGCAACTCCACCAGCACGGCAAGGTAGGGACCATGGTTCTTGAGGCTGGCATGAGCAGGGTGCCAGACGCGCTCCCAGCTGTAGATGCGCCCCCTGGGTTCAATCTCCACCCATTCGGGGTCGAAGGCATGACAATGGTGGCAGATCCACTCAGGGCCGAACTGCCAGGTTCCGCAGTGCGCGCAGCGCTGCACCAGCAGGCGCTCTTCGCGCAGCCCGGCCCAGTACGGAGCCGAAAGGCCATCGGGCTCGGGCACAGGAATGGGCAGCCCTTCGGGCAGATAGGAGGCGGTCATTTGGGTAGTCACAGCACATCCTCCGATCCGAACATCAGGTTGCTGGCCGGAGCCACCATGGGCCCACCCACCACCAGCGCCACGTCATGCCGCGGGGCTTGGCTGGTGGAAGTGCCGCGTACCTGGCGGACCGCCTCCAGGACCAGCTCGAAACCGTGCATGTAGCATTCAGCCAAGTTGCCTCCACTGGTGTTCAGTGGCAGGCGTCCGTTGGGCGCCGTGAGGTTTTCCAACGTAAGAAAATCATTCGCTTCTTGCGGCTTGAAAAACCCGTGCTCGGCCAAAGCCATCACCACACCACCTGTGAAGTTCTCATAGCTTTGCACCACACCCACATCAGCCGGCGTGACTCGAGCCATGTCGTACAGGTCACGAGCCACCGTACCGAAGTTCGCCGATGCATAGTCGGCCGAGTTATGCGGGTGAGCCGCAAAGCGATAGCCAGACCCCGATGCCGCACCAAGCAGGTACACCGGCTTGTTGGAAAAATCGCGGGCCCGTTCGGCATCCACCAGCACCAAAGCCGCGGCACCGTCGTTTTCCATGCAGCAATCAAACAGGTGAAAAGGCTCGGCAATCCAGCGCGACTCGTCGTAGCGAGCCTCGTCCAGCGGGCGACCATGCATCACGGCTCTCGGATTCGCCTGCGCATGGTGGTAAGACGCCAGCGCAATGGCCCGCAGCGCCTCCTGCCTGACACCATGCTCGTGCATATAGCGCTGCACCCGCATGGCAAAGCGCTGCGGCGGTGAGAGCACGCCATACGGCATCAGGTAAGCCTTCTCACCCGATGCCGTATTCACTCCGCTTGTCTGACCGAAGCGCCCGTACTGGCCCTGGGCCAGCGACCGGAATACCACCACGCAATCGGCCTGTCCTGTGGCGATGGCCGAGGCGCCATTGGCCACTGCCGCGCAGCAACCGCCGCCCCCTCCGCCCCACTGCATGGTGGCGGTTCGCAGGCGTGGCAGACCAAGCGCTGCAGCCAGGCGAGTCGCCTCGCTACGGTCATCGCTGTACGAAGCGAAGCCGTCTATCTGACGCGGGTCCAGGCCGGCGTCTGCACAAGCGGCAAGGATGGCCTTTAACGCGAGCTTGAACTCGGCGTCGGGCGATTGTCCGTGCTTGTAGTACTGGGTCTCGCCGATGCCGACAACGGCCACGCGGCCTCGTAGGGTACGCTCACGACTCATACGGTGATACCGGCTCTACGGATCACTTCACCCCAGTGCTTCATCTCATCGTCGATGCGCTGAGCCATTTCTTTCGGGGTGCTGCTCTTCGCCTCAATGCGTCGCTCGGTGAAGAGCTTCTGCACTTCGGGTCGTGCCACTGCAGAAACCACTGCACGATGCACCTTGTCCAGGATGTCTGCCGGCAGGTTCTTGGGACCGAGCATGCCGAACCAAGCGGTGCTGGCAAAGCCGGGCACTTCATCAGCAATGGCGGGCAGGCCAGGTACGACCGGTGTTGGCTCGGGTGTAGCCACGGCCAAGTAGCGCACCTTGCCCGAAGCGAGCATGGATGCACCGTCTAGCCCGGTGACGAAGGCCGCATGCAACTGCCCGCTCGCAAAAGCAGTAAGCATAGGTGCGCCGCCGTTATAGGGAATATGCAGCAGTTTCAGGCCAGCTTTGTCATTGAAGTGCTCACCCGTGAGGTGCGAAAGGGATCCATTGCCCACCGAGCCGTAGTTGAGCTTGTCGCCCTCGCGTCGTGCGTACTCGAGGAACTCCTTGAGCGTCCTTGCAGGACTGTCCACCGGCACCGCCAGGATCATGGGTGTGAACGCCACCGTGGAGATGGGTGTCAAGTCGGCCACCGGGTCATACGGCACCTTGCGCAGCAACGACACCACGGCGTTTGGGCCGGTGTTACCGAAGACCAGGGTGTAGCCGTCGGGCGCGGCCTTGGCCACGATGTCGGTGCCAATGGTGCCGCCCGCGCCAGCGCGGTTGTCGATCACCACCGGCTGGCCCAGCAACTCAGACAGGGGTTGCTGGATGGCGCGCGCAAGCTGGTCGGTGGAACCACCGGCCGGGTACGGCACCACCACGCGAATGGGGCGCGAGGGGTAGGCCTGGGCACGCGCCGTGAGAGCCGGCGCGGCCAGCAGGGCCGCGGTGGCGCCCGCGAACTGGCGGCGGTTGAGAGGTGATCGGCTCATGGTGTCTCCTTCTTGGTGTGGCGATGTGGATGGAAGTTTTTTTTCTGGTAAGGAATCGGGCCGGGGCTCAGGGCACGTAGCCAAAGCCCTGGCCGAGCTTGGCCTTCATGACCTCGGCGCCCGCTTCCTTCCAGTCGCCACCGGCGGGGATGGTGATGGAGATGGCGCGCCAGAGGAACTGGTCTGGGTCGGTGGCCGAGACGGGGCGCTGGCCGTCAGCCGAGAGGCGCTTGAGCGAGTCCAGCAGCAGGCGGCGAGTGCGCACGATGCCGGTATCGCTGGTTCCCAAGTGTTCCTGGCTGCGGTCGTAGATGGCCGCCACCCCCGACTGGCAGGCCGCATCCTGCACCCAAAGACCAGGCAGGCCTGCGTTGTACTTCTTGGCCAGCTCGGCGCTGAACTGATAGGCATTGCCGCGGTTGTAGACACTCCAGTAATTGTGGTACGGGTCGGAGCAGGAGCGCCTCTCGAACGAGTCCTCGGACGAATGACCAGTCTGGCGACCTGCATGGCCTTCCTTGAACACCTTGCGTGTCTTTTCATAGAAGGGCTGATTAGGGTGATACGAAAACATGAGGCACAGGGTGTGCTCGTCATCGATAGGCACCCAGGCATGCCCGCTGAGCTCAGGGTACTGGCTTTGTGGTGGCACCAGCGTCCAAAATGGCATCAGATACTGGTTGACACGGATGTAGTTCTTGTCATCACCCGCGTTACGGCGAGAGGCAATGCTCACGCCAGCATCGTGCACCGAGCACTCAAAGGTTGGTGCCAAGTCTTGCCCCTGCTTCCACTGGTTGATGATCCCGCTGTTGTCAGCTCGGCCATGAAGGATGGCGGCGTGTGCCGAGTCGATCTCGCCTTCGAGTGCCTGCAACCAGTTGCACTCTTGCACGCGCACCGACAGGGCCACCTGCTCCTCGGGCACCATATTCCATTCCATTGATGGCAGCGGGGGAGCCTGATCGGGATCTGGCCCCATGTAGGTCCAGAGTACTCCGTTGCGCTCACGTACCGGGTACGCCTTGATGCGCATGGCCGCCGGCATGCGTGAGTTGGCAGGCTCGGCCGGCATCTCAAGGCAGCGGCCTTCCACCGAGAACTTCCAGCCGTGGTACACACAGCGCAGCCCGCCTTCCTCATTGCGACCGAACACCATCGGCGCGCCACGATGCGGACAGGCGTGGTCCACCAGCCCTACTCGGCCTTCGCTGTCACGAAAGGCCACCAGGTCTTCCCCGAGCAGGCGAACGCGGTACGGCTGACCGTCGACAGGCACGTCCTTGGCCAGCAAAAAAGGAATCCAGTACAGGCGCATGAGCTTGCCCATCTCAGTGCCGGGCCCCACGCGCACCAGGCGCTCATTGTCTTCGCGAGTCAGCATTTATTTATCTCCATATTGGTAGTACCATTGATAAATGGTATCACCTGATGGCACGTTCATCAATCCCCCCTCGCCCCTGCTCGCCACACCAACCTGCGACCTTTGTACCTTTCCCCATGTCACCTCGTACTCTGATCCTTCGCCAGATTCGCCTGGAAGCCGACGGCATAGCTTCGTTTGACCTGCACTCGCATGACGGCAGTGAGCTTCCTGCCTTCTCCGCCGGCGCCCACATCGACGTGCAGGTGCCCAACGGACCGAGGCGCAGCTATTCGCTCGTAGGATCGCCTACGCTGCGTGACCGCTACCGCATCGCCATCAAACGCACCACCGACAGCCGTGGCGGCTCACGCTGGTTCCATGAATCGGCGCACGTGGGCATGGCGCTTGAAGTGCACGCCCCCAACAACCTGTTCGAACTCGTGGAGAACGCGGCCTACACCGTCTTGATTGCCGGCGGCATAGGCATTACCCCGTTGCTGCCCATGGCCGAGCGCCTGAGCGCTCTGGGCCGACCCTGGGAGTTGCATTACACCGCCCGCCTGGGACGTGAAATGGCCTTTCTACCTGCACTGCAGGCTCTGCAAGTCGCCGGCCATGGCCATGTATACCTCTACCGCACTGGCGAAGGAGACGCCCGCCCCGACGCCTCCTCCATCGTCAGCAAAGCTCCCACGGACAGTCACTTCTACGTGTGTGGCCCCAATGAACTGATTGACGCAGTCATCGATGCCACGGCCACCCTGCCGCCTGGACATGTGCATCACGAGCGCTTCTCTGCCACGCAGCCCGCGGCCATTGGTGGCGGCTACGAAGTGGAGCTCGCGCGCAGCGGACGGCGACTTTCAGTGTCGGAGGGTCAGTCCCTGCTGGACACCCTGCTGGACGCCGGATTGGATGTACCGTTTTCCTGCACCCAGGGCATTTGCGGGAGCTGCCGCATCACGGTACTGGATGGATTGCCCGACCACCACGACGAATGTCTGAGCGACGACGAACGTCAGAGCAACCAATGCGTGATCGCCTGCTGCTCGGGCTCACGCAGTGCCGTGCTGACACTGGACCTCTGACGTCGAGGCTCTCGCCTGGCGTCGGCCAGGCATGAGCCTCACCGTTACTGGCGCCAGCGATCCAACAGTTGCGTTGCCGACACAGCGGCTTTGGGTGCGGGCCCCTGGATACGTGCCGGCGTGCGCGACAAACGTGGCGCGGGAGCCGTGTGCATCACACCTTCCACCTGCACAAACGCACCGCGCGCCTGCAGGTGCGGGTGCTGCGCTGCTTCGCTGAGCGACAACACGGGCGCGAAACATGCATCGGTGCCCTCCAGCAGTTCACACCACTGCGCCCGGGTGCGCCCCCGGAAGATGCTTGCAAATGCTTCTGTCATTTCAGGCCACCGGCTGCGGTCGTTCTGCGCCAGACGAAGCTCTTCGGGCATACCCACCTTCTCGCACAAGAGCTCGAAGAACTTCGGCTCGATAGGTCCCAGCGACACAAACTCTCCATCGGCGGTTTCGTACGCACGGTAATACGGCGCACCACCGTCGAGCAGGTTGCTGCCACGCCGCTCGCTGTGCGTGCCGCGCAAGGCCTGCACCTGGAACAGGCTCATGAGCGAGACAACTCCATCGCAAATGGCTGCATCCACGACCTGGCCTTTGCCGCTTCGCTTGGCCTCTATCAACGCGGAGAGAATGCCTACCACCAGGTAGAGGCTCCCACCACCGTAGTCGCCCACCAGATTCAGGGGCGGGACAGGCGCGCGATCCGGTTCACCGATCGCAGCCAGGGCACCGGCTATTGAGATGTAGTTGATGTCATGGCCCGCAGCCTGAGCCAGCGGTCCATCCTGCCCCCACCCCGTCATGCGACCATACACCAAGCGCGGGTTGTGCTCGGCAACGGCATCGGGGCCCAGGCCCAGACGCTCCATGACACCCGGGCGGAATCCCTCCACCAGCACATCAGCCTCTGCAAGCAGCTCCATCACCTTCGCCACATCGTCCGGCTTTTTCAAGTCAAGCAAAACCGTCTGACGGCCACGACCAATAATGTCATTAGGGTCGCCCAAACGCGCGCCGGGGCGGTCCACGCGGACCACTTCGGCACCGAGGTCAGACAGCAGCATGCATGCGAAAGGCCCTGGGCCAATGCCAGCGAACTCGATAACGCGGATTCCAGCCAGCGGGCCGGTGGTGGAGGGGGTGACGCTCATGGGAATGACTTTCCTCAGATAGAGAGTTAGTGGATGAGTCGGCTGGCCGAGCAGCCTATAAAGGTACACACAAGCAAGAGACTGATTGCCGCAAAGCTGAAATTGGCCTTCATGCTCACGGTGAGCAATGGCAGACCCGAGAAGCGGCTGGCGGTAAGGCTTACCACCGAGAATGGCGTGGTCACCACCGCCAGACCCAGGCCGGCAAGCACCGAGAGGACGTGGAACATGGGCTCCAATCCGACGACAACGGCCGGAAAAGTACTGGCAACGACGATGGCAGAAAGAATCGGGTGTACCGACGTACACGAGATCAGTACCACAGCGGCCGCCAGAAAGAAGCTGGCCAATATGGGATGAACGCCCACAGCCTGAGCAATGGGCAATGTCCAAGAGGCCGGGATTGCTGCAGCCACCACGGTTCCCGCGCACCCAGACACCATCAGCAAGCGCACCTCACCTGCCAATGATTCAAAGCCACGAAAATCACTGGACAACTGCCGCCAAGCTTCGTGGAAACTCCGCCGCTTCGGTTCGAGGTACATCGTCAGGACCAATGCAGCCAGTGGAGACATCCCGATGATGAAGGCGGCGATCGGCACATGCAGAAGCAAGCTGAAGCTCACCGCCAGCAGCAAAAACAGCATCATTCCCAGCACTACCGGCCATGCCATGGCCGCCACGGCTCGCCAATCCAGCATCCCCTTCTCACTGGCTCCCGCGCCGCTTCGCAACAGGCCACTCATCGCCCAGCTCAACACGAGGCTCGCTGCTGCAAGCATGAGCGCGTACGGAAAAATTTTGGCCCATGTCAACCCCGGGCTCAGGGCCAGCAAAATGCTGATATTGCTGTACATAGGGCTCCACAGATTTGCAGCCGCATAGCCTCGCGAGATCCCCTGAAAACACAGCTGACGCTCCTTCTTCGTCTGATGCTTCATCTCGGCTGCTGCTTCCATCAGCATCGCGATACCTGCAAAGCCAAGAAAGCCGCCGAACAGCTGACTGGCAATCGGAATGGATATGGCACGCTGACGCGCAGGCACGTCCAGCAGTCGCCGGACCACTTCACGCAACACGGCCACCCGCTGGGCTGCACGCGATAGCAGGGATACCGACAACAAGATGGAGGAGATCAAACCGCCTATCCGGATCCCCTTTTCCAGCACCGCCCACGGGGCTTCGATGCCAGGCAGCAGAGCCAGGGTCGCCAACGTCAGCAACCAGACCGTACGCCTCAGTGCGACAGCCCCGGTTTCCTTGGCAAGCGCAGCGTACAGAACACCTGACAGAGCAATCAGGCTGACGCCCACATGTGAGGGCCAGAACAGGTCCATGACCGTCGACAGCACCACGGCCATCTGGCTGAGAACAACCAGGTTTCTGGAGGCGGTCGCAATCATCAAAGGACCAAAAATTTGTCATCGCGCATATTGCAACTATACAATCTTTGGATCAACCATTGATGCAAATACCAGACCACCTCACTTTGCCCTCTGACTCAAGCCACAACCATGCGAGAACGCCTGCATACAAGATCAGTAGAGTTCAACGGGTACCGCCGTCAAGACGGCTTATGGGACATTGAGGCCGAGATGCGCGACTATCGCCACTACGACACCCAGGTACCTGGCGGACTTTTGCCAGCAGGGTCATCTGTGCACCACATGATGGTCACCCTGACCTTGAACGATGAGCTGGTGGTTCAGGATGTCAGCACCCGCATGGCGGCTACCCCTTTCAGCGCATGCCTGGAAATCGAATCAAGCCTCAAGGCCATGATTGGCGCGCGCATCGGCAATGGCTGGCGGCGAGCGATCTCCGATCGCATCGGCGGCACAAATAGCTGCACACATCTTCGAGAGCTGCTCATCAACATGGCAACCGCTGCTCTGCAAACCATCCCGACCTGGAAAGCACAACAGCTCAAGGCTCAGGGTCAAAGTGCGATCGATCGCCCCCACTACTTGGGCCATTGCCACGCGTGGCGCCTCGATGGCCCTGTCGTCAAGCGGTTATTTCCGCAATTTCATCAACCAACTCTTCAGGAGTCCCATGAGCCAGATTGAAGAACAGCGCCAACCTCGAGGCATGTATTTCGAGGATTTCGAAATCGGAAAAAGCATCGTGACGTCTCGACGCACGGTGACGCTTACCGACATCGTGAATTTCGCCTGTCTCTCGGGCGATCACAATGCTCCGCACATCGACCACGAGTTTTGCAAGACACAGCCCTATGGAGAGCCCATTGCTCACGGCCCACTCGTATTGGCCATCGTCGGGGGGCTGCAGTGCCTCAGCGGCATCAACGACGGCACCATCATCGCGATGACAGGCCTGGACAACTGGAGAATGCACTTGCCGGTCAAGGCAGGAGACACCATTCACGCCGTCATCACACCGGTGGAAAAGAAACTCACGAGCAGCGGCACCAAAGGCATCGTCACCTGCGAGCGCATCGTCAAGAACCAGCGAGGAGAAATGGTGCACTCAATGCTGATCTCCAACATGTACAAATGCAGGGCGGCGCAGACATGAGCGACTGCCAGCAAGCATTTGGCACCGTTCTTCTCGAGCGCCGCGACGTCGTTTCCATCGTCACGCTCAACCGCCCCGAACGCCGGAATGCACTGGGCGGAGGTCTGCGCGAGGATCTCGTATCCGCCATGGCGGCGGCGGACGCCGACAAGTCCACACGCGCCATCGTCCTGACCGGAGCTGGCAGCTGCTTTTGTGCCGGAGGTGATCTCAAACAGATCCTGTCCGGCCTCGAATCCGATGAAGGCCGGCCCTTGCAGGACAAAACGGACCCGCCGAGAGATGCCGCACTTCTGTCCGTTTACTGCGCCCAAAAGCCGGTCATTGCTGCCGTCAATGGCCCCGCCTTCGGCGCCGGCATGAACCTCGCGCTCGCCGCAGACATACGCATCGCCTCCACCACGGCCCGATTCTGTCAGTCACATGTGCTGCGCGGTCTGATGCCGGATTACGCCGGCACCTATCTGCTCCCCCAGCTGGTTGGTCACGCCAAGGCCTGTGAACTGACTTATACGGGCGCCATCGTTGACGCGCAAGAAGCACTGCAGATGCGAATGGTCAACGCCGTCGTCGAGCCTGAGCGGGTGCTGACGGAAGCCCTGGCCATGGCGGCGACCATCGCTCGCAACGCACCTCTCCCCATCCGCCTGGCCAAGCGGGCCCTGCAACGCAGCCAACAAGGAACCATCCAGGAAGCGCTGGACCGCGAGACTGCCGCCCAGAACATCTGCTACGACACCCACGATGGCCGTGAAGGTCTTCGCGCTTTCGTCGAGAAACGCGACCCGGTATTCCTCGGTTACTGATTCCGCCAGCTGAAAAAAACGAGGGGGAGGCGATCGCCTCCCCCTCGTTTTTACTTGCCCATAGCGGGTTACACCAGATCCATCTGCTTGGCCAGGATGTTGCGCTGGATCTCGTTGGTGCCACCACCGATCGGACCCACGCGTGAATCCCGGAAGAACATCTGCATGTCGTACTCGTTGGAGTACCCTGCCCCTCCCATGATCTGCATGCCGATGTCGGCACACTTGAAGTTGTTCTCTGACGCGACGACCTTCGCAATGGATGCCTCCGTCACGGCCGGCATTCCCGCATCAAGCACATCAGCCAGGCGATAAACCATCTGGCGTGCTGTTTCCGAGAGAATCAGCATGTCCGCCAGCTTGTGCTGAATGACCTGGAAATTCGAGATGGGCTGCCCGAACTGGATACGCTCCTGGGCATAGTTGCGCGCGTATTCCGTGATCTTGAAGCAGTGACCTGCGGAAATGGCAGACAAGCCCAGGCGCTCAAGGCCCAGGCAGCTCATGATATTTTTCCAGGCACGGCCCTCACCGCCGAACAGGTTGGATGCAGGTACGCGCACATTCTCGAAAAAGACTTCGTTCGCATGAGTGGTACGCCGCCCCAGCATCGACAGGGGACGGACCGTCACGCCTGGCGACTTCGCATCCACCAGCAGCGTGCTGATGCCCTGATGGCGGTTGCTGCTATCCCGATCGGTTCTGGTAATCACCACGAAATAATCTGCCACGTGGCCACAAGTGATCCAGACCTTGTTGCCGTTGAGCACATATTCGTCACCCTGGCGTTCCGCAAAAGTCTTGACACCGGCAACGTCGGAGCCAGTGCCAGGCTCCGACATGCACAGAGCCATTTTGGCCTTGCCTGCAATGATCCTGGGGAGCAGCTCTTTCTTCAGCTCCGGCGTGCCGAACTTGGCAATGTGCATGCCTGCGTAAATGCCGGACGTCGTGATGGCCTGTGCGATACCGGTGTAGTAGTAGCCCAAGGTTTCCAGGAACACCGCGATGTCACGGTAGGACCCGCCCATCCCACCGAGCTCTTCTGGATAGAACAGTCCGATATACCCCGCATCCGCAAGCGCCTCATACGCCTCATGGGGGAATTCACGGGCTTCATCCATCTTTCGGATCTTTTCCCACGGGAGGTGCTTGGCCAGCAAATCCAATACACCCTCACGCATCATGAGCTGTTCTTCGGTCAAGCCGACGGTATTGATGAGAGACATCCGTAAATCTCCTAGTTTGAAATCGATGGTTTTGAAAAAACGATTGCTTGTGCAGCAACCGGGTGTGTCAGGTTTTTGATCCGTCAACGGGCCGGGCGGCAAACAGCGGACCGTCCCGGTACTGCAAGACCAGCATCTCGACCGGCATACCGACCTTCAGCGGCAGATCATCCCGCTCGACCAGCCGACATGCCAGTCGAATGCCGCTATCCAGATCCACAATGCCGCACGCATAAGGTGCTTCAGGCGCAAACACGGCGGGTGCCGCATGAATGCGGGTCCATGAGTACAGAATTCCGCCCGTCCCCATGTCGGCCCATCCCATGTCAGTTGACCAGCAGTGCGGACACACAGGCTTGGGAGGAAAGGTCTGTTTGCCGCATGATTTGCAGCATGAGGTCTGCCAGCGCCCCTGTCCCAGCGCCGTCCAAAATTCCTGCGTGAATCCCGAAATGCGCGGTGGATAAGCGCGCTCCGCGTCAATTGCCAGCATCTCGAGGGTCATGCTTTTGCCTCCAGCACATGGATAAGCGCCGCGTTGTAGTTGCCCAGCTCTCCGGTGGCCAGCCCAAAACGCGCGTTGCTCACCTGACGTTCACCGGCCCTTCCCCGCAACTGATCCGCCAGCTCGACGTAGTTGTAAAGTGATGTGACATACGCAGGATGCCCTCTTGACGTCAAGCCTCCCGAAGTGGAGATCGGGATTCGGCCACCCAGACGGGTTTCGCCATCCAGTGCGGCCTGAGCGCCGCGCCCCCTTTGCACCAAGCCGACGGCTTCGCTCACCAACACCTCCACAATCGTGCAAGGTGCATACAGTTCGGCAACGTCAATGTCGTTCGGGCCGATACCCGCCTGCTCATATGCTGTGGCCGATGCCTGCTGGGCAGAGGTGAAGGCGATCATGTCGTTGGGCATGTCGCTGATCTGATGGGTACCGTCATGGCAGAAACCCCGCCCGCGAACCAGCACGTAGGGGCGACCCAGTTCGCGCGCCACGTCCTCACTGGCCAATACAAGGCAAGCAGCCCCGTCGCCCCTGGGAGGCACGTCATACAAGCCTAGCGGCTCAACGATTGGTCGCTGACCAAGCACATCCTGCATCGTGATCGGCTTGCGGAACTGCGCGAGAGGATTCAGGCTGGCATGATGACGATTCTTGACTGCCACAGCGGCCAGATGCTCCCGCGTGGCACCGTACTCATGCATGTACCGCATCGCATCCATTGCATACCAGGCGATGGGTGTAAAGCCGGCAGATGTATGGAAGTCAACGTCACCTGTGGTGCGCATGCTGCTCATCATGTGCTCGGCCGCCGAGACCGCGCTTTCCATGTTGATGCCAAGCGCCAGCGACACCTCCGAGCGCCCCAACATGATGTCGTTGCAAGCTTGGTCGAAGGCCAGTGCAGCCGTCATCCCATTGCCCATCACTTCCATGACGTTGCCACGGCATGACAGCCTGAGCTGCCCCATCAGGAAGGTATGAAAGTACTTCTGTCTCGTATAGGGACGTGGCAGTGTGAACACCAGGCTTTGTATGTCCTGCTTGTCCACACCGGCATCGCGCACCGCCTCGACGACGAGGCGCGTCATGATTTCGTGCTCGAGTTGCTGGATGGCCTCCTCGTCTGCCGTCTGATGACGGCCTACAGGAATGGCACTCGCTCCTATGATGGCAACGGCTTTGGTCACAGGCATTCTCTTTCAGGATTGAGTGCCGAATGCACCAGCCTCTCGGGCAGCGCCGACTTTCTGTTCATCCCACCCCAGGATCTCCCTGAGCACCGTCTCGGTATCGGCGCCCACTGCCGGCGCGGCCCTGGCCGGCAGTGCAGGTGTACGGTCCAATCTCAAGGGCGTGGCGATATTCGGTATCCAGCCCTTGACCGGGTGCGGGATGCGCTCGACCAAGCCTCGTTCGCGGGCTTCGTCCGAAGCCAAGGCTTCGGCCAATGTTCGCACACGTCCACAAGGCACACCTGCTGTCCGCAACCGGGGTTGCCAATAGCTCCACGGCCGCTTGGCGAATGCCTCCTCCATCAACTGAAAGAGAAAATCGCGCTGTTTGAGTCGGTTGTCCCTTTTCGAGAGCACCGGGTCATGTGCGATGTCTGGACGCTCCAGCACTTGCTCGAACAAGCGCACAAAAATGGCGTCATTGCCGCAGTTGATATAGAACGGAGCATCCTGGCATTGGAAGACACCGGAAGGACAGGTGTCGGGACTGGTGTTGCCATTGCGTTTCGGTTCGTACCCAGTCGTCAGATGCTGCATGGCAGCAAATCCGGTCATTAGTACCGCCGTATCAAACAGGGCAACCTCCAGTTTCTGCCCCAGGCCATCCTTTTGGCGCGCGATCAACGCCAGCAAAATGGCGTTGGTTGCCATCATGGCGGTGCTGATGTCCATGATGGCGGAGCCCGTTCGCACACCCTGCCGGTCGTCGTAGCCATTCATGGAGATGAAGCCACTCTCGGCCTGCGCAATCGGATCGAAACCAAGTCGATCAGCAAACGGCCCTGTTCTCCCGTACGCCGAAATCGAGCAATAGATCAGGCGGGGATTGATCTCTCGACATGCTTCATAGTCCAACCCAAAGCGCTCCATCACACCGGTTGAGAAGTTCTCGACCAGTACATCAGCCTGCTCAATAAGTTGTTTGGCAATCGCCAGGCCATGCGGCGACTTCATGTCCAGACCAATGCTTCGTTTGTTGCGGTTGGTCCAAAGGTAAGGGGCTCCTTGCGCCGGCAATTCCGGGTCAACCGGCGGGTAATAACGGAAATCGTCTCCCTTGCCAGGGGCCTCCACCTTGATGACGTCAGCGCCAAAATCGGCCAGCGTCATTGTTGCCAGCGGGCCCGCCACAAAGTGAGTGAAATCAACAACGCGCACACCGGAAAGCACTCCAGGCTGACTTCCCGACGAGGTTTTCTGCTGGGGCAGCGCATCAATTCTGATCTGATCAAACACGGTATTTTGAACCTCGTGTATTGGACATACAAACGGACGAACCCGCCTCAGAGCGCCGCAGCCAACGCTGGCACGGCCTGGAACAGGTCGGCCTCCAAGCCGTAGTCGGCCACCTGGAAGATCGGGGCTTCCGGGTCCTTGTTGATCGCCACGATCACCTTGGAGTCCTTCATCCCCGCCAGGTGCTGGATCGCCCCGGAGATGCCCGCCGCGATGTACAGCTGTGGCGCCACGATCTTGCCCGTCTGCCCCACCTGCAGGTCATTGGGCGCGTAGCCCGCATCCACCGCCGCGCGGCTGGCCCCAATGGCCGCCCCCAGCTTGTCCGCCAGCGGCGTCATCACCTCCTCGAACTTCTCGGCACTGCCCAGCGCCCGGCCACCAGAGACAATGATCTTGGCCGCCGTCAGCTCCGGCCGGTCGCTCTTGGCAATCTCGCTGCCCACGTAGCTGCTCTGGCCACTGGCTTCGATGGCTGCTGCAGCTTCCACCGCCGCGCTGCCGCCCTGGCCCGCCGCGTCAAAGCCCGTGGTGCGCACCGTGATCACCTTCTTCGCATCCGCGCTTTGCACCGTGGCGATGGCGTTGCCCGCGTAGATCGGCCGCTCGAACGTGTCGGCGCTCACCACCTTGGTGATGTCGCTGATCTGCGCCACGTCCAGCCTGGCCGCCACGCGCGGGGCCACGTTCTTGCCCCCGGCCGTGGCCGGAAACAGAATGTGGCTGTAGCCCTCGGCCAGCGCCAGCACCTGCGCGGCCACGTTCTCGGCCAGCCCGTGGGCAAAACCCTCGCCCTCGGCGTGGATCACCTTGGCCACCCCGGCAATCTTCGATGCGGCTTCGGCCGCCGCACCCGCGTTGTGCCCGGCCACCAGCACGTGCACATCAGCGCCCAGCTGCGCCGCCGCGGTCACCGTGTTGAGCGTGGCGCCCTTGAGGCTTTGGTTGTCGTGTTCTGCAATGACAAGTGCAGTCATGTTCATTTCTCCTCAGATCACCTTGGCTTCGTTCTTGAGCTTGTCCACCAGCGTGGCCACGTCCGCCACCTTCACCCCGGCCTTGCGACCAGCCGGCTCACTCACCTTCAGCGTCTTCAGCCGCGGGCTCACATCCACCCCCAGCTCCTCGGGCTTGAGCGTCTCCAGGGGCTTTTTCTTGGCCTTCATGATGTTGGGCAGCGTCACGTAGCGCGGCTCGTTCAGCCGCAGGTCGGTCGTGACCACCGCCGGCAGGCTCAGCTGCACCGTCTCCAGCCCACCGTCCACCTCGCGCGTGACCTTGACCTTGTCACCCTCGACTTCCACCTTGGAGGCAAAGGTGCCCTGCGGCAGCTCGGCCAGCGCCGCCAGCATCTGCCCGGTCTGGTTGGCGTCGTCATCGATCGCCTGCTTGCCCAGGATCACCAGGCCCGGCTGCTCCTTGTCCACCAGCGCCTTGAGCAGCTTGGCCACCGCCAGCGGCTGCAGCTCGACGTCGGTTTCGACCAGAATCGAGCGATCAGCACCGATGGCCATGGCCGTACGCAGCGTCTCCTGACACTGCGTCACGCCGCACGAGACCGCGATCACCTCGGTGGCCACACCCTTTTCCTTCAGACGAACCGCCTCTTCCATCGCAATCTCGTCGAACGGGTTCATGCTCATCTTCACGTTCGCAATGTCAACGCCACTGCCGTCGCTCTTGACACGAACCTTCACGTTGTAGTCCACCACGCGCTTGACGGGGACGAGGATTTTCATACAGTACAACCCTTATATATTTCAATGGTTCTACCAAATTATATGGGCAATCACCCACCCGTCAAGTTCACGAGCCAGAAAGCCGCCCTCATGATCAGAAAAACGGCTCACCAGGCCGCTCGAGCAACCCTCTCAGGAGAGCGCGTTACTCAGTTCAGGTCGAAGCATTCCCGTCCTCACACCAGTGAGGACGCACAACACCATCCCCAAATGCCGCGTCGCGCTTTCGGTATGCCGCTTTGAACCCCTGCTGGCGGACCTCTTCGTCAAAAGCCTTTTTTCCCTTGCTCAGGTGCGCCCGCGCATCCATTTCTGCCGCCAGCCGGTTGACCGTTCGCGCCCCGGCCACTTCCAGTGCCAGGTTCACAATGCGCTTGTTCGTCGCCAGAAGCTCGGGGTCGATCTGGGCCATACGCTGTGCCAGATCCTCTACCGTCTGGTCCAGCCTGGATGCAGGCACCGCATCCATGACGAGACCCAGCCTGGCAGCGTCGCGCCCCAGGACCACATCCCCAGTCAATAGCAGACGCTTGGCCCATTGCGGCCCCACGTGATAAATCCACATGTGATTTGGTGGAGAACCCATTGCCCGTGTAGCAGGGTAGCCAATGCGCGCATCGTTGGCCGCCAAAATCAAATCACAGTAAAGCGCCAGGTCAGTCCCTCCGGCGACACAGTGCCCGTGCACCTTGGCGATGACCGGTTTGTGGATATTCAAAGGGGTCTGCAGCAGCTCCTGAAATCGCTCCAGCTTCCACAAGTCATCATCGAACGTCCCGCTCCCCGTCCTGTAAGCCATCTTATTGTCAGAAGACTCCTGCTCATAGCGCTGATATGCGGCATTCATGTCATAGCCTGCACAGAAACTGCTGCCCGCTCCTGCGACCACCACAACCCCAACATCAGTCAGGTCATCCGCCTCCAGCAGAGCTCCACGGTATTCGTTCAAGAGCTCCCATGAAAGGGCGTTGCGCACTTCGGGACGGTTGAGCGTGATGTAGGCCACCGCACCGTCGACCCGGAACGTGATGTGTTTGCTGCTCTGAAGCCACTTGCTCATATTCATTTTTCCTTTTGGATGAACCATTAAGATATCCATAATACCTTCTTGTATAGGCCAATCTTTCTTGGTCACTTGCCGATCTGCCTGTAGCAGCCGCACGGCAGCAGAAAAATGAGCGGGCGCCTCATTGGACTGTCATGAACGAGGGGGTGCCCCGAAAAGCTCCCGCCGAAGAAGCGGCGTCATACTCACCCTATGTGCAAGAATCTTCGCCTGTCTAGCGTCGAACGCCCTTTTTCCTGATGCCGCCTTGGCTGGTGCCCATACAAAGCCAGCACCTCACCCAGCGGAAGCCTGCGTAATTTTTCAGCAGCGCGATGAAAAATTGCGCCCAAGGGGAAGCGAGGCGTGCACAAGGACGTTGGTGAAAAAGGGCGTATCCAAAAACACCATCACCCCAGAAGGCACCATATAAGTCAACGAGTTATGGACAATCCAAAAGAAGACCAGGGATCAGCCATTTCTCGGCACACGCCCATGATGCAGCAGTATCTGGCCCTGAAGGCGGGCCATCCGAACACGCTGCTGTTCTACCGCATGGGCGATTTCTACGAGCTGTTCTACGGCGACGCCGAGAAGGCGGCCCGGCTGCTGGACATCACCCTGACCCAG
>Ga0265293_10005528_pt1 | contig 21020 bp, 18 predicted proteins | sample Munlanlewell138R_FD_192505 | JGI IMG/M metagenome (GOLD analysis project Ga0265293, IMG submission 192505) | Leachate microbial communities from a municipal landfill in Southern Ontario, Canada - Leachate well 138R | ecosystem: Engineered > Solid waste > Landfill > Unclassified | place: Canada... | reverse complement strand
GATATGCTCTGGACATTGGTGGTGAATAATAATATGGATTATAATAATAAGACCCATAATATGGTTCCGGACTCATATAACGAGTTACGTCAACTATACAAACAAAATGAGAAATTGACCCTACAAAAGGAATTAAATTTGCTTTGTTAGACCAATAAATATATGGTTTTCCATTTTTAGAAAATCCCCAAACTTCAGATATTTGTTTTTTGATAAGCAAACCGTGTTTATCGTTAAAGATTATGGTTTTTGCAGTATCTAAATTATAATAAAAATCTTTATGAGAATAATCTGGGTAAATAACTGATTCAAAAGGAATTGGCGAATTGCTTCTAAAATCTGAAAACTGCAAATACAAACCAGGTTTAAATTCAAAACTAAAATCGCACTTAACCAAACTGTCTGATTGCGAAAGACTTAGTTTAGTTACACATAAAAGCAATATAAAGAAGTAAGTTTTTTTCATATTTTAGTCAAAGATAATGTAGTTTTCTAATTTTTTATAGAATTTTGTGAAGTAATTTTTAATATTTTAGAAAATCAAATATTATAAAATTTATGTTTATGTGCTTAAATGTTTTAAAAACAAATCAACAAACACTCTTTTTATTTGTGCATTTAAAAGCGTATTTTGAAATTTTTATGTAGCAAAATCCTGTTTTTCGCATTATTTGCAATACAATAAATTCAGTTGAAAGTTTATAAAGTAAAAAGTTCATAAAGAAAAGCCAAACCCGCAGACCACTTTTAACTTTACCTTCGGTGAGTTCGCAAGCTCGGTTCGACTTTTACCATTTCCCTTTTAACAGTATAAATAGTTATTTTTCTATTTTTTTAAGTGTTACAACAATGTCGTTTTCACTTTTTAAATCAACTAAGTTGTCTTGCTCATTTTTACAAATAATCTCCATAACATCAACTTTTCCATCTTTTCCTTGAATACTCAATTTATTTTTATCTATAGAATATTTTTGAGTTTCAATTATTTGATTTTCTTTGTCAAACACATGATATTCATTGTCTTTTGTAAATTCTACATAACTAACTCCTGTAGTTTGCATACCAAAAATAACTGTGGGAATAGTTAAGTCAGTTAAACTGTCTTGTGCTTCTTGATGAATATCAACAATATTCCATTTACCAACAAGTGTTTGTGATGAGTCTTTACAAGAAAAAAGCATTGTTGCAATTACAAATAATGCAAGATAAAATAATCGTTTCATAATTAAATGGTTTTAGTTAAAAATTATTTAATTTAGTGTAAAGATACAAAATTTATTTTTAATAAAGATAAAAAGTTAGTTTTTTATAGAATTTTGTGAAGTAATTTTTAATAATTTAGTAATTTTGAAAAACCATTATAAACTTATGTTTTTATGTTTAGATTTTTTGCGATAATTTTTTTTCTTAATATTTCTTATGTGAGTTTTTCGCAAGAAGTAATAGATTTTCCACATTGGCTTGCAGGAACTTGGGAAATTGAATCTCCTACAGGTGTTTCGTATGAAGAATGGAAATTGTCTGACAATTCAGAATTAATAGGAAGAACATATAGAATATTTGCTAATGACACTATTATTTTTGATAATATGAGAATTTACAACTTGGATACTATACCCGTTTTTGAAATGTTTGCAAATAATCAAAATACAAGAGAACTTACAAAATTCTATCTTCAAATAATAGATGAAGATTTATGGAAGTTTGAGAATATTAATTCCTATAATCCAAGAAGTATAAATTATCATAAAATTGAAGAAAATCTTGTTTATGTTTGGACAGAACACAGCAATACTGAAACTGCTTGTATGGATTTTTTAATGAAGAAAAAATAAATATGAAAACAAAATTTCCAATATTGTCTTATAAAACTTATGATTTTCGCTTAAAAGAAGAAAATGGGAAACTTAATATTTTTGATGAGTTTAGAAAAAAATGGCTAGTTTGTACGCCAGAGGAATGGGTAAGACAAAATTTAATTCGTTTTTTAATTGAGGAGTTCGGATTTCCTGTGAATTTAGTTGCAATAGAAAAGTCATTGTCTTTGGCAGGGCGTAATTACAGATTTGATGCTTTAGTTTATGATAGGCAGTTTTCTCCTTTAATGATTATTGAATGTAAAGCACCTCAAGTAAAATTAGAACAAAAAGTTTTTGACCAAATATGGACATATAATTATGAAATTAATGCTCCGTATTATTTACTTACAAATGGTATTGCTTTTATTATGGGCGAATGTCGTTCAGGAAAAAGCCCAAACTTTTTTAAACAAGTAAAATCTTTTGATGAATTAGTTGCTGACTTATAGGCAAGCTTGACTTATCTATTAAATAATTGGTAAAAGAACACGTCTTCAAAATTATTTCCACAATTTTTCCACTCTTTAAGTTCACCATTTTTTACAAAGCCAAACTTTTCAAAAAGTTTAATACTTATTTGATTTTTTGAATCAATATAGCACCAAATTTGGTTAAGATTAATTAAGTTAAAACAATAATCTATAATAATTAAAAGGCTTTGTTCTGCTATTTTTTGGTTTCGATATTCAGGCAAAACAACAATTCCTATTCCAGCTCTTTTATGCCCGGGATCAAATTCAAATAAATCAACAACTCCAAGGGCTTTTCCAGTTTTTTTATCAGTAATAATTAATCTTAATTCTTTATTTGTATAAATATCATAAACTGAATTTTCTATATGTTGTTTTATTTGCCAACGCGAAAAAGGCGAGCGAGTATCACTAACCCACCATATGTTTGTGTCATTTTCTAAAAAATAAAGAAAATCTAAATCTTCGGGCTCGGGTTTACGAAGTGAAATATTTTTATTGCTAAGTTGTGAATCTATTTTTGCCATGATTTTATAATAATATTTATATCTTGAATTAACTTATAGTCTTTAGCATACATTAAATTTATTCTTTGTGCTAATTCCGGATTGATATTGGATTTTTTTATATTTTCCAAAGGAGAGTATATGCCATTTTTTATTTTTGGAAGCATACTTGTATCAATTTCTTGGTCTTCGTAATATGAAACAAAAGATTTACTGCCTATCAATATTGAAAAAAGGTTTTTTAATTTTTGTTTAGGCTTTTTTATAAATAAAAATAAAATAGGATAAAATAATATCATTACAAATGATATGTTAAAATCTAATAATCTTTTATTCCTTAAATTTTCGGGTTTAACTATGCTGTTTATATCAATATTATAAAGTTCGCCTGTTGTGTTAATTGAATTACTGCCAATTACAGAAAAACCATCAGGACTTGCAATCTTATAATCTAATCTGGGATTATCAAGTTTTAGCATAGTTCTTATAATTTGTTGGGCTTGCAAGTTTTTAGCACAAAATATTATTTCATCAATTTTATTAATTTTTACAATTTCGTCAAGTTGCTCCAAATTACCTGCAAATATTTCGTTATTTTCATCACTGTCAGGGCTTACAAATGCAGAAATAGTAATTTTAGGATTTGTATTATTAATTAATTTTACTAAATCTGTGGCTTCGTTTTCGTTGCCAACAATAGCAATTTTCTTTTTCCCAGGTAAATTTATTTTAAAACTATTCCTACCTGTATAATGAAGTAAAAACCTAACAAAAGGAATAATTATAATTGCCCAACTTGCACTTAATAAAATTATGGCTCTTGAAAAACGCAACTCAGCTGGCAAAAGAGAATAAAAGACTAAAATAAAAACGCTTCCAACAATTATGCCTTTATAAATATTTTTTAATTTCACAGGTTTATCATAAGCACCTAAAAATATCAAAGAAAGCAACCAAATAATCAAATAAGAAAACAGTCCCCAAATAAAAATATTATGAGGATAAGCGTCTTTTATTCCAAATTGATGTTCTGACCAGATAGGTGTGATTATTAAAAAACCGATTAAAATTATTAATAAATCTATTATGGGCGTAATAATAGTTCTTAAAAATCTATAAGCAATGGCAAGAGCTGCCCTAAAATAAATTGCCATTTTAATTAAAGCAACAAAATAGCCTGCATTTTTTTTAGAAAAATGTTTTTTTGCAAAAATTATCATCGCATTATAAAACACTAAAACATAGTTTACGCTGGCTTTTTTTGTGCTTTCTCCTTTATAATGTATGATTGTGGTTTCAGGTAAATAATAATTTTTATAGCCTGCAAGTGTTATCCTGTAAGAAAGGTCAATGTCTTCGCCATACATAAAAAATGTTTCGTCTAAAAGTCCGATTTTATCTAAAGTTTCTTTTCTAAGCAGCATAAAAGCCCCTGACAATACATCTACTTCATGAGTTTTATTTTTATCTAAATATGAAAGATGATATTGACCAAATTTTTTAGAATTTTTAAATAGTTTTGATAGTCCGAAAATTTTATAAAAAGCAACTTTTGGGGTTGGCAAACCTCTTTTAGATTCTGGTAAAAAACGAGCTTTACCATCAATCATTTTTACGCCCAATCCACCTGCATCTTTGTGTAAATCCATAAAATCGCAAACTGTTTTTAAAGTTTTTTCTTCAATTACAGTATCAGGATTTAATAATAAAACATATTCTCCTTTAGATTTTTTTATAGCTTGATTATTTGCATATGAAAATCCATAATTTGTTTTATTTTCTATTAATTTCACTTGTGGAAATTTAGTTTTTACCATAGAACAAGAACCGTCAACAGAGTTATTGTCCACAACAAAGACTTCGGTTTCGCAATGTTTAGCAGATTCAAATACAGAATTTAAACACTGCTCCAAAAAGTGTTTCACATTATAATTTACTATTACAACCGAAAGTTTCATAATAAAAATAAACGGCAAAGTTATGAAAAAAGTGTATGATTGCAATTTAATATTTGAACTAAAGAAAGAAATTCATATTAAAAATTATTTTTATTTTTGTAGAAATTAAAATTTTGGTTTTGAAAAAAAATATTTTCTTTATTTTCTTTATTTTCTTTATCTTATTTGGGTTTTATAGTTTTTCGCAAACTTTAATAAAACCTCAACATTCAGAAATTTTTGCCTATTCTGGTGATAATCAAACCCAAACTTTAGGCAAACTTACAGATAATCCTATACGGGTTTTAGTTTTAGACGAAAATAAAAAACCTATTCAAAATTATGAACTTAATTTTTCAATAATTTCATATCCAAAATCATCAAAAGGCTATTTTTTAACAGAAACAAAAGTTAAAACCGACAAAAACGGAATTGCTAACACCTATTTACAACTTGGAGATAAAGAAGGAGAATACAGTATTTTGGTTAGAGGAGCTAATGATATAAATGATGATTTTCTTGTTTATACTGTTAATGCAAGAAATAAATCATGGATATTTTTTCTTGTAATTGGTATGCTCGGTGGAATTTCTATTTTTCTATTCGGGATGAATATACTTGGAAAAGGTATGGTTTCTGTTGCAGGTAATAAAATGCGAGATTTGATTAATAAGTTTACAAAAAATCGTTTTTCAGGTTTAATAGCCGGCTTTGTCTTAACTTTATTAGTTCAAAGTAGTACAGCAGCTAGTGTACTTATTATAGGATTTGTTGAAGGTGGTTTAATGAGTTTTACTCAAAGCCTTTCTATGATTTTAGGTTCTGCCGTAGGAACTACTATTACTGCCCAGCTTATTGCTTTAAATATTACAGATTATGCTCTACTGATAATTGCCATAGGTTTTGGATTTTTTATGTTTTCGCGTAGTAGTAAATTCAAGTATCTTGGACGTGCTATTTTAGGTTTGGGTTTTTTATTTTTTGGTATGTTTGTTATTTCACAAACTATGGCTCCTTTACGAAATTATACCGAGTTTGTGGAAATTTTGATAGGGCTTGAAAATCCTTTTGTTGGAATTGCTGTTGGCTTTGTTTTTACTGTAATTTTAAACTCAACTATTGCATTTATTGGTATTATTATAACTATTTCTACACAAGGTTTTTTAAGTATAGATGCAGCAATTCCATTGATTTTAGGAACAAATATGGGAAATACTCTTATTGCCGTAATCGCAAGTCTAAAAGCAGGACGAGAAGCTCAACGCGTTGCTCTTGCTAATATTTTATTTAAGTTTTCAGCGGTTTTTATTTTTGTTTGGTGGATACCGGAATTGTCGGCTTTAGTAAAATCTTTTTCGCCCAAAAAACTTGCTTCTATGAGCGATTATGAATATTTTGCCGAAACTGTACCCCATCAAATTGCAAATGTTCATACAATTTTTAATATTGCTATGGCCATTGTTATGTTGCCTTTGATAAATTTTTATGCATATATAATTAAAAAAATATTACCCGATAAAGAGAAAATGCCATTTAAACTTAAATATATAAATATGGCTGTCAATGTTTCTCCGGCACTTACTTTAAGTTTAGCAAAAAAGGAAACTTTAAGAATGGGAAATAAAATTAAAGAACTTGTTGCTGCAGGCCTAATTCCTTTTTTTGATAGAAATGAAAATATTTTAGAAAAATGGCAAGCTTTAGAAAATGAGGCTGATTTTTTACAGAAAAACATTAATAAATATTTACTAAGTGTAAGTAATCAAAGTGTTGATGAACAACAACTTAATGATGCTTTTCAAATTATGTATGTTGTAAAAGAATTAGAAATGATAGGAGATATTATAAATACAAATTTACGACATCAGGCAACAAAATGGTTGGTTTCCAATGCGGATTTTTCAGATGATGGTAAAATTGAACTTGAAGAAATACATTTAAAAGCTTTGAAACAAATAAGCAGGTCTATGGAAGTTTTTGACGAGTTTAATCAAGAAAAAGCAGCACATGTAAGAAGCAAATATCAAAAATACGCCGATTTAGCCGAAAGTCTTGAGAAAAGCCATTACGAAAGATTATTTACCCAAAACCAACAAACTTTAAGCAGCTCCGAAATCCACTTAGAATTATTAGGCTTATTAAACTCTGTAAATAGGCACGCAACAAATATCGCAAGAATATTAATGAATTGGCAAAAAGAAGAAGATAGGTAAATGGTGAGTGGAAGGGCTGGGCGAAGGGCGAATTTTTAGTGTAACTTTTGATACGAAGCACTTCGCCCTATATTGCACAAAATCGGTGTTGGCGGTAGTTGTGATTTTTATTTCGTTTCGTTTGGTTTTTTAATTTAAATTTATTACTTTTGTACTTTAAATGAAATAAAACATTTCGTATTATGGAAATAGTTAGGGTCAAATTTGGAGGTTTTTCTAATGTTGAAAGTGTAGAGCTGGATTTTAATAAAATTAATACACTCGTTGCTTTAAATAATTATGGAAAATCAAATGTTATTAAAGGTATTCAGTTTGGTATAGATTTTATAAAAAACCAATCGAAAACCAAAGCTAAAATGATGGCTTTTAAACCTTTTATTCCTTATAATGAGAATATTGATAATAAGCCTTTTAGATTTGAAATTGAAATTAATGCCATAAACGAATCATCAAATTATTCTATAATTTATTCATATTCTTTTGATTGGATAAAAAATGATAAAGAAAGAGGTAAAAGAATATTAGAAGAATCGTTAAAAGTTAAAAATTTGGTGGAAGATTTGAAATATTCTACTTTTTTAAAAAGAGGTTTAAATAAAGCCGCTTATTTGCCTTCAAAGACAGGAAGGTGCGATCGAGAAATAAAAATAGAAAAGGATGAATTGGTTATTAATAAACTAGAGAGTTTCGATGAGTTATTTTATTACTCGATTATTAAGACTATCAATGATTTAAATGTAGCATCAGTAGATACTTTACAAAATCCAGATGATTTATATAAAAAAAATAGAATTCATAATAATGAAAATCTAATTGTAAAAAATGACTATTCTTTGTCAATGAATGAAGCTGCCAATTCTGCATATTTTATTTATGGACTTTCGAAGAAGAAACCTCAATATTTTGAACTTTTTAAAGATGCGGTAATGACATTACTTCCTTCTTTAGAAGATTTCGAGCCTGTTGAAATAGATTTAAAAGAAACTATCTCTTTTAAGAATGAAGAGGCTAAAATTAAGTTGCCGTTAGATTTTCCAGAGAAGATTTATGATATAAGGGTAAAAGAAAGAAACAATAATCAACAGACAAGTATAACAAGCTTATCTTCAGGTTCTCAAAAAATATTTTATGTTGTTTCTGTAGCAATCGCTGCCGAAATTAACAAGATGCCTTTAATCACTTATGAAGAATTAGAAAATTCTATTCATCCAGGTTTATTACAAAAACTATTAATTATTTTAGATAATTTATTAGAAAACTCAAAAATTCTTTTAAGTAGCCATTCTCCTTATTTAATTCAATATTTAGATTTTTCTAATATTAAAATAGGCACTCCAAATGAAAAAGGTTTAGCAATATTTAAACAATTGAGAAAGTCTAAGTTTAAAAAGTTACTTTTATTAGCCGAAGATGAAAATATTTCTGTAGGAGATTTGATTTTTGAGAAGATGATTGAATGCCAATCATCGGATGACGATTTTTTTAACGAAATGTGTAACTAATGAAAGACCTATCTAAACTACTTGTTTTGTTTGTTGAAGGTGATACAGAAGCTGAATTTTATCGATTACTCATTAACTATTATAAAGAAAAGTCAAGTAAACCTTTTCCAGAAGTTAAGAGAATAAATCTTAAAGGTATTGGCAGGTTTGAAGCTAAAGTTGTTTCTAAGTTAAAAAATGACATTCTAAAAGATAAGAAATACAAAGATTTAGAAATAATTGTCTTTTGTTGTTATGATACAGATGTTTTTGAGTTAGCTAAAAAACCACCAACAAATTGGAGTAAAGTTAGAAAGGGGGTTGCTGAGTTAGGAATAAAATCTTTTTATGAAATAAAATCTCAAAAAATGATTGAGGATTGGTTTATAAAAGATTTAGATGGAATTTGTGATTTTTTGAAAATTAAGAAACCTAAAAAAGTTTCACAAGAAGGATTGAAAGTTTTAAAGGGTTTGTTTAAAACAAGTAATAAAATTTACCAAAAAGGATATTATACACATAAATTTCTTGAAAAATTAGACTTGTCAAAAATTATTAAAGCATTAAAAGGTGTCTTTGATGATTTAGAAAGATACTTAAATGTAAAGTAATGTTTTAAGCTATTACCACTAAGGTCAGTTTGCCTAAACCACGAAGTAGTAGCGAAGCTAAACCTATAATATTATAATAATGTCCTGTAAAACTATTAATATATTTTGAATTTAAGTCTTTATAAAATTAGTTTTAAATTAATATTCATTAAAAACTGTACTACTTTTATTCCTCAAAACTACACCAATAAAACCGAAAAACTCCGACTTTTAAAACTCGAACCGATTTGAGAGTGAAAAATGAAACTTTATTTAGGAATTTACGTATAATTTAGATAGGGGTGTTGGTTTTGTGGGGGTTTTGGCGGGATTTTTGCTATTTATTGCAAAAATCATGACAAAACAGACGGAAAATTCAACCCCAGCTCACAACCGATATTTATTGGTCATTTCGAGTGAAGCTCCGCTTCACGAGAAATCTCCCTTGCAGACAGCACCGCCAACAAAAACCTTTTCCTTCGAGCATTGAGCAAAGCGAAATGCTCGAAGCCAAAATTCGTGTAAATTCGTGTAATTAGTGGTTGCCTATCTTCGAGTTTTGAGCTTAGCGAAAAACGAAGAAGCCCTTTCGACTTTACAGACTTTCGACTTTTAACTTATTTTAGGTGGACAGTTTTGGATTATTATATACACCATTCTATTGATATTCTTTCTTTATCTATCATTTACTATATTTTGGCAATAATCCTGTTTATTGCCGATAATTAAATTGATATATTCTTGGATTTCTTCTTTCTTTCCACGCCTTGAAGCATATCTCAATAATTTATTGTTGTTAATCGTATATTTCTCAAATGCTTCGGTATAAATAATACTTCTTTCATTTCCTTGAAACAGATCAAAAATAACTGTATCGCTAAATAAATCAACCAACATTTTTTCAATAGTTATCGTTTGTACCTTGTTAACCATTTGAAGAGGAGATTCAGATATTAAAGTCTTGATAATTATGGGATTTATTATATCATAAATGTATTGCAATAAAATATCCTTGTCAGGATTAATAAATACATTATTATTGCTCTCTTTTAAAAAATGAAAAATAGATTCAGCACTATCTTTTTCTACCTCAATTATGGTGAAATTTTTATTCGTTTGATGGCTTGAAAATTCATTGAATACTGATGTGTTCCAGAGACAAAATTCAACAAAAGGATATTCTGCTTTAATTTTATCATATTTATTTTTAAGGCTTTTACTTATTTCTGGTTTAAAATTCGAGGTTTCACCTAAAATAAATATGCCTCTTCCAATTCGCTGAATAACACCTAACTGAACCAATTTGTATATTCGCCAATTTAAGCTTGTTTTTTTTAGATTTAAATTTGGCGAGATTGATTGATAAAAATCATTCAGGTCTTTGCTTCTAAATTCATGCCCTTTTTTAAAGTGCTGTTTTAACTCTCTTGTATGTAAAGTATCTGTTTCTATATCATCAATATTTTGATACAAAGATAGCTATATTTTGGCAATAAAAATTATTTTTACCGATAATTTCATTAGATTGCTGTATGCTTGCCCATAACGGCGCGGCGGCTTGGCGCAGTGGCGGGCTCACTGCCGTTCGTGCGGGCGCGAAACTTCCAAATTCGCACTGCCGCTTGTGCGGTGCTACACCCGCCATTGCGCCAAACCGCTCGTTAGGTGCAGTGCATTTTTCCCCATTTTTACTCTTCGTTTTCAAACCTTATTTTCAGTTTCCGATAATAGTTTTTCACGCTTTTGTCGCCCTCGTTGTCGAGGAACAGACAAAACGGCAAACTATCTGTGTTTTTGTGTTTGATTACGCAAGCACAACATTTTCCGTGATTGGGGCAAGTCGTTTTCGGACAAGCACACTCTTTTACATTTTTGCAATTCATTTGTTTTTGTTTTTAACAGCGACCTCCGCAATCGCAACCTCGTTTTCCTGTTACTGTTATCGAATAAATTCCCACATTTCCTGCTTTGTATTTTCGGATTGTTTCCTCGTCCAAATTTTCCTGCAACACTTCATCGGGAATAATGACCGTTTTTGTCCGCTCAACTTTGATTTCGGTAAAATTCGCTTTTTCAATTTCGCTCAAATAATCTTCTCGCTGAATGGCACTTGCGATACAACCTGCGTACATTGAGGCGTTGTCGGTAAATTCTTTTGGAAAATGTCCGTTAAGCACCACATCGGAAATACAAAAATGTCCGCCAACTTTCAAAACTCGATAAATTTCTTTGAAAATTTTGTCTTTGCGTGGTAACAAATTCAACACGCAATTACTCACAATCACATCGGCGGTTTTGTCGGGCAAAGGCATATTTTCAATGTCGCCCTCTAAAAATTCTACATTTGTATAGCCTCTTTTTGTTGCGTTTTTTCTTGCTTTTTCGAGCATTTGAGGGGCAAAGTCAATCCCGATAACCCGCCCTGTTTCGCCTGTTTCGGCACGAGCGATAAAACAGTCGTTTCCTGCGCCACTGCCCAAATCTACAACAATATCGCCCTCTTTTATTCCTGCGTATTCGGTCGGAAGTCCGCAACCCACGCCCAAATCTGCGTCAGGCTCGTAACCTTTCAGTTTTGTGTAATCCTCGCTCATTATCGTATAAACTTTTTTCGAGGGATTTGCAGGTGCAAGCGGATTACAACAACATTTTTGTTGGTCGTTTGAAGCCAACGCCAAAGCGTTATATTGCTGTTTTACCAACTCTTTCAAGTCGATTTTTCCGTTTTGAGAAAGCCAATTTTTAATTTTGCTCTCTTTGGGAATACTGCCCTGCGAAATTATTTTTCCGTCAATGACAACGGCTGGCGTTGTCATTACGCCAAAATTCATAATTTCCATTATGTCCTCCACTTTTGTAATTGTGGCGGTGGATTGGGTTTCTTCAACCACTTTTTTAACTACTTCGTACAAATCGTTGCACCTTTTGCAACCTGTACCTAAAATTTCGATTTTCATATACTTATGATTATATTGTAAACTCCAACTAAAATAAAAATAACTGCCACAATCCGTTTAAACCACTTTTCAAATGATTTCATTTTATTGTAAAAATTTCCAATGTTGGAAACGCTAAACGCCAACAACCACGCAATTACGATTACAGGCAAACCTGTCGCAAAAGCGAAAACAGGCGGTAACAAAAGACCTGTGGAACTCGCAAGTGTGAGCGGAATAAGTCCGCCAAAATACAGCACCGCACCATACGGACAAAAAGCCAACGCAAACAAAACGCCCAATAAAAAAGCGTTCAAATAATTGCGTTTCAGATTTTTTTGACTGACTTTTGTTGTGAGTTTGCTCAAAAATGGAATGTTGAATTTGATAAAATCGAGCATTAAAATTCCGATAACGACAAGAAAAATGCCAATCCAAATGCCGTCAAATTGCTGAAACAAACGAGCAATTTGAAATTTGCTTGCACCGAAATAAATAATGCTTGCAACGGCTGTATAACTAAAAATCCGCCCAAGTGTATAAAAAATTCCGTTGAAAAAAACTCGCTTTTTATCGGTAATTTCTTTGCTCAAATAAGCCGTTGCGGTAATATTCATTGCCAAAGGGCAAGGACTTATCGCTGTCATAATTCCCAAAATGAACGCTGTGAGCAAGGGAATGTTTGAACTGTCGGCTAATTGTTGTAAAAATTCCATTTTATTGTAGGCGTTTATTAACTTCCTCTTTTATAAGATTTTCCAACGACTGCGGATTATTTACGGCAGTCGCAAAGGCTTGGTCGGTAATATCCACATTATTATCGCCTTCGGCGATAATAAGTGCGTTCCAAGTTATTTCGTATTTTTCAATCAGCGTTTCGTTGCCTTTTTCGCCCGTGTTGATTTCTATAAAACTAACTTTGTCGTTGTCGGCAAAGTTTTTTTCTATGGTTTCTCTCGCCACATCTTGAACGGCTACGCAGGTTTTACAGCGTTGTTTGCCGTGAAAGTAAAACACATTTACGATTTCGGGATTGATTTCGATTGTTTCCGCTTTTTTGTTGCTTTGTCCGCAACTCGCAAAGATTGCGGTTAGGATTAGAAATAATGTTACTCTTTTCATTTTTACTTTCATTTTTACTTTTGTTTGCTACTGTTCGCCTTTCGCAAAACAACGAACAGCAAGATTAAAAAATTTTGATTACTTACTCGGTTTTTGATAATTCAATAAATATTTTGTTAAACATTTCTTTTGCTAATTTCCAATTTTTTGGGTTGATACAATAATAAACCGTTGGCGGTGTGAATGTTCCTTGAATTAGTCCTGCCTCTTTCAACTCGCTCAAATGTTGCGATAAAGTGCTTTTTGCTACAGGCAAAATTTCGGACATATCTCCGTGATAGCAACAAGTTTGCTTTGCCAACATTTGCAAAATTGCCACACGAATTGGGTGTCCTAACGCTTTGGCAAATCTCGCTAACTGTTCTTGTTCTGTTGTCAATTTTTCTTTTGTCATTGTCTTTGAAAACTTTTGCAAAGATACAACTTTTTTCTTTCTGTTCGCAAAATTACGAATGATATTTTTTTACAAAGTTGTCGGAACTCGCCACCCGAAGGGTGGTGGGTGGGCAGAGCCGAAAAATGGCGAAGCCTATTTTTGGGCGAGGAGTTGGCGTGCGGTGTGAGTGTGCGAACACGGCAAAAGCCAACTTTTTTATAAACAAATTGTCCGATTACTCCGAATTGTCAAATTTCGCAAAACTTTCAATCTTATTTTCTTCAAAGTCGCACTACTGCTCGTGTTGCGCGCGCATTGCACCTAACGGTTGGTGTATGGTGCGTTGCCGTCCTGCAAGGCGGCTATGCACTATACACATTGTTAGCCACCGTATTTAGTTCACAATCAATCGAATAGAGTTTTTTGTTTTTGGATTGACCTGTCTTTATGTGCGAACCTTAGGGGTTTCCCTTTTACTGTCAAAATATCCTTTCTATTTTTTAAGAAATCTGATACTTTTCTTGAACTCCAATCAATTTTCAAGGTGTCAACAATCTTTTTAGCAGGAAAAACACCTGTTTTTAAAAATTCAATTATTTTTTCTTCAGTATTGTTTAAGTCTGGTTCAGAAACTATTGATTTAATTTCGTCTTGAATTTCATAAGTTGTCAGATTACCCGCAATATCAACAGCTTTTCCACCTTTTGAAATAAGAATATTATTGGCATTTTTCTCTCGTGGATTTGGTTTTCTAACATAAATCATTCTACCTTTTCTTAAGCCGTCCATTACGCCTGACCAAGTTCCACCTTTTTCACTTGATTCTGCAACATATATCTCAGATGCAAGACCATAGATAATCGGATTACGTGCCATCGCAAGTTGAACACTCCAAGGAGCTTTAGGATAAAAAGTACTTAATACTAAAACATCTCCATCAATTATTTGCTTGTAATATTTTTTAAAGCCTGATTGAAAAGTTGCAATTCCTTGAGGTAGAACAATAATACTTTGACCTTTATATTTTAATGCGGAATCAAGTGCTTGTTTATCGACTCCTTTAGCAAAACCACTTACAACAACTTTATAATCTTTAGATGCATTCTTAGCAACATTATCTGTAAACTCTAATGAATTATCATTTGCCTTTCGAGAACCTACAATTGCAACTGATTTCTCTTTCATTATTTGGAGATTGCCTTTTGTATAAATTACGGGTGGTGCGTATGTTCTCCCCAGATTCTTTTTTAACGTTGGAGAATAATCCTGTGAGGTAATTGGAAGAATATTGTAGCCCTGTTCCAAAAGGTCTTCAACCATAAATGCATAATTTGATAACTCTTTCTTTGCATCTATGAATAGTTCTACTTCTGATTTATTTAACTGATATCTATCTTCCCAAACTGAATACTCAGATTCAAAGAAGTTAATAACAGATTTACCCTGTTCAAAAAGTTGAACAATTATTTCGTTTTTCTTTTTTGTTTTAACCTTTGGAACGTGAGCCAAAGCCAACCAATATGTTAATTCCTTACTCATAATCAATCTTTTAAATGTCTCCACCTACAGTTCTTGCAATTACCAAAGGTGCAATTTTTGTAACCCCAAATTTAGTTAAAACATTTCCGATTTCCTTAATTGTTGCACCACTATCAAATATGTCATCAAATAGAATAACTGATTTCCCCACTAATTCGTTTGGCTCAGAATAACTGAATTTTTGAGCAACATTTTCTTTTTTTAGATAGCCATTTTTGAAAACTTTTTGAGGTTGAGTTTCACCAGTTTTAATTAATTTGTGTGAAATAGGAATTTTCAGAACTTGTGATAATTTTTCTGCAAAGTTTTTCACTAAATCACCGGATTCAGTTGGAGGTACATAAAAAATGAAGTCAAATTTTTCTTGACCATATTTTTTTCGAAATGCTTTCAAAGTAAGTTTTAATAAAAAGTCAGGAAAATCTCCCCCATTTTCATATTTACTCCGATGTAAAGCTGCTCCAACACTTGAAACACCATAATAGCTTGAAGCAACTCCATTAACAATGTTTGAATATTTGCTTTCAACAATTAGTTCAGGAAAGTAAGATTCTCGAAAATCCTGTAATTTTTGTATTGTTGTTTGCTGTGAATTTAGTGTAAATGGTTCAAGAGTTGTATTATCACAGTTCTGGTAGTGATTATGTGATTTATCGCCCAAATAATCACACAAAAACTTCATTCTTGAATTTCCGGTATTAACATATTCAATCATTGAACTTAGTTCCGTTAATTTTTGCTCCCGAAGTTCATCAAAAGCTTTTGTATTAAGTTCCGGCGCATTGAATTGATATTCATATTTTTTGGAGCGACCGTAAATAACTTCTTTTACTATTCCTTGTTCAATTAAATCTGCCTTTATAACCCTGACTTGCGTTTGTTTCAAATTAGTGGCTTTCATTATTTGTCGTTCGCCTAATTGTTCTTGTTTGAGAACATTGATTACTTTGTTGTAATTTTTAATACTTGGGCGACCACCGTCAATAAAAGCTTTTGGTAATTTGAAATCTTCTTCAATTCCGTTTTCGTCTTTTGTTGAATTGTAGAACAGAATTAGTTTAGTTGGTTTGCCATCTCTTCCTGCTCTCCCGATTTCTTGATAATAGTGTATTGGTGAAGCTGGAATCTGAGTATGTATAATAAATCGAATGTCGGATTTGTCAATTCCCATTCCGAGCGCATTGGTTGAAACAACTGCTTTCCATTCATTATTCATTAATCCATTTTCAATTTCTTTTCTTGAGTCAGAATCAAGACCTGCATTGTATTCAGTTGTACCAATACCTAAATATTCAAACCATCTTGAATAAATCTCTGTGTTAACTCTTGTTCCTGTGTATATTAAACCGTTTCCTTCCAATTCTGGCAGGTTTTCAGCTAACCATAATAATTTTTCATCTTCAGATTGTACTTTAATTACATATAATTGAAAATTCTCACGAATAAGTTCACCCCTAATAGTTTGAATATTTCCTGAAATTTGTCTCTCAATATCTTCCTGTACTCTTTTTGTTGCTGTTGCCGTAGTTGCCAATACAGGTAGATTTTCTGGTAATAATTTAACAAGGTTTATAATTCTTCTAAATGCAGGTCTGAAATCGTGTCCCCAAACTGATATTGTATGGGCTTCATCAATTACAATCATAGACAGATTCATTCTTCTTGTAGCTTCAATCCATTCTTGGTTTTCTTGTCTTTCAGGAGCTATATATAAGATTTTCAGTTTACCATTTAAAGCATCTTGAATTGTTTGAGAATTTTCTTCTGATGTCTGTTCGGAATTTATGCATTTTGCTTTAATTCCTTTTTCATTAAGCCCTTTTACTTGGTCTCGCATTAATGCAATTAGAGGAGAAAAAATGACAGTCAACCCTTGAAATTGTGTTGCAGGAAATTGAAAGCAAAGAGATTTTCCAAATCCAGTTTTTTCAATTAATAAAACTCTCTTTCCTTGAAATAACAAATCAATAGTTTCCCATTGTTCGTCATAAAAATGGTCAAATCCAAAAGTGTTTTTTAATCTTATTTCAGCTTCTTGTCTATTCACGGTTTCTGTTCTTTAATATGGTGGCTAACGGGTCGGGGCTTTGCGAGGGAGCGGATTTTATGCACTATCTTTGATACGAAGCCGAATGTTCAAATTTACGAAAAAGTTTCATACGAAGCACTTAACCCGCTCTCTTGCAAAACCCTTGTTATGCACAGTGCCTTTTTATGTCGGCTTATGCAAACAATTCCATTTGTCCACTTTCAATTGGTTTCATTTCGTTTATGAAGTCGCACCACAAGTCCAAAGTCAAATTAAAATTGTATGTTTCGTTTATGTAATTCAGTTCGTTTTGTAATTCAGATTTGTCAATAGTTTGAGCCAACTCTAAAAGGTCAATACGCATTAAAACGTCTTTTGTGAAAGTCCGTTTTGCATCTGCAAAAGTTATAGATTTCAGAAATTGCATTGTCGTTTCAGAGTTTAAAAGTATCAACGAATAAACGGCAAACTCCAATTTGTCAAATCCCAACATATAGCAAGTGTCGTCAAGCATTACAGGTTTTTCGTTTTGTGGCAAAACAAGTGTAAAATGAAAGGTTTTGTAAAGTCCCGAAATAGCAACTTTATACGGTTTGAACGAATAATCGCCTACACCAAAAATTGAGAAAGGCGGTTTGTTGTTGTAAATACTCGATTTTCTCGCATTAAAAACGTCTTGATGTTCGCTTAAATATTGATAGGTTTTCGGGTAATCGTATTTGATGTAATTGGTTTCCTGTCCAACTTTTTTTTGCGTTACAATCGTGTGTTTTCTCGTTTCTTTTATGACTGTATTTTTCAAGTCGGAACTTTTTAAAATACCATAAACCAAATCGCTTTCCAATTTGATTTCTTCTTTCAGTCCGTTTACAAAATGTCCGTTCACTTTATCCAATTCCATAATGGACGAACAATCGTGTTTTATACCTTGTCGCCACTCAAACGGACATTTTCCGTCAATTTGTTCGGCATTGGAATAGTTGTCAATGTTTGAAACAAACTTGTCCGATAACCAACCAAAACGATTGCTTTTTCTTTCTTCATTTCTTCTGTTTGTTCTTCGGATAGTTCTTAATTCGTTTGTAGTGTAAATTGAAAATTCAGCACACTCAAATTCGGGTTCAGTATTTAGTTTGCAATAAAACAAAGATGCTTCCACAGAAACATTAAACTCTTTTTTACTGTCAATTGAATACTTTTCTATATCAGCAATGTGATGTTTGTTATTATTTTGGTCAAACACAATATTTTTAATAACCGAATTTTTAACTAATAAAGCAATATTACCTTTTTGATGTTGAAAGACTTCAATCATCATCAAAGTAATGTATTCGGCAATGTCAAAATTGCTTTTTCCTGTCATTGCATCTAATCCATTGTGATTTTTGAAGTTTGCTTTTTTCGGAAGATTAGATGAGTTTAAACTGCCTAATTTTGAATTTGTTACCCAAGGTGGATTGCCTATAATTAAAATTCCTTTTGTGCTGTTTTCTTTGGAAATAGTTTTAAAATCAAAGTCAAAAACGCTACTATGAATGATTGAAATTTCGGGCTTATTTTCAGTTGGATTATTCAGATAAAAATCAATGATATTGAATTTACTTTCCCAAACATAAGGCTTGTAAATCTCAATTCCGAAAACTTTTTTAACGTTATCGAAATGCTTCAATGAAGCAATAATAAAATTTCCTTTTCCGCAAGTTGGTTCAATAACAATTTTAGGCGAAATGTTTTTTGTAGTAAGATGAAACGCAACTTTGTTTGCTAATTCTGTATTGGTTTGAAAATCGCCATATTCGGCTCTGTCAGGTTCTGAAACAATATTTTGAGAAATAGAAATAGTTTCTTTGAGTATTTGCAAATCTTCATCATTATCAAAAAAATGTATGAAGCCGAAGGCTTCATACATTTTTTGATTAGCCTTTTCAATAGACACAACATTTTTCAGATTATCGTTTAGATAATCCGAAACCTGATGAGTGATATTTGCTTCAAATACTCTCATCATTGTGGTTTGTTATAACTTACAATTTTTTCAATTCCTTGAATATCGTCCGTCAAGGCAACAATTCTTTGATATTGTAGTCGCCATTGTAAAGCATTGGAAATTGTCAAGTAGCCTTGTTCGGGTGGTGTTTGTAAAATCTGTTCAGCAACTTTTGCTAACGTGATTTCGTCCGCAGGAATATTCTTATCTTGTAAATAAGCGACAATGTCTGCTTCGTTTGCACCGTCTTTTACCATTTCTCGCAAACGGAAAGTTGTTGTATAATCTGCCGTCCGTTCCTTATGAACAAATGAACAACTTACAAAGTTTAAGATTGCTGTTTGTGTTGTCGGGTCGTCTGTTTTATCATAAACAAAAACAAGAAGATTGTAGCCAAGTCCGAAAATCTTTTGTTTAGCGTCTTTGAAAGGACAAGATGATTGAGGTTGTTTTATGGAAGTTACTTTGATGTCTGTCTGAATGTCGTCCGAAGGCAAGTCTATTCCTCTTGCAGAAGAACCTACTAAAACTTCATATTTTTCGTTTAAGTGTGATTGGAATTTATGTTCAATAAGTGTTCCTACTGCTTTACCGTCTGTTACTCCATAAAGTTCTTTGTGTTGGAATTTAGATTGTTCCATACAAAATAATTGAGCTTCCTCTATCAGTTTTTCTATCGTTAATTTCTCCTTTTGTTCCATTCTGTAAAGTTACAATTTTTATTTTTGAGTAGGTTTGTTTGCTGTCGATTTTTGTTCATTCGTTGATGTTAGCACGGTCGCTGGTGGCATTGTGCATAACTCCCTTATACACGCACCTTTGTTTCGCTTATCTCACCAAATTTGGGTGGATAGGCGAACCTTTAGGTGCGTTTTATTTTTTATATCTAAACAAATATAAACATATTTATCTGTAGAAGAAACAAAATGTTAATTTATAAATCGTCAAATGGACTTTTTATGTTTTGAATGCTTTTTGTTGAAACGTGTGTGTAACAGTTTAAAATTAATACTTTTTTTTATACTTTTAAACTGTCCAGTTTTTGGGGGAGCTTACATACTTAATTGATACAAGAAAATTTTTACATGAGGAATATATAATATAAAAATTATTATTCCAACCCGTTGTGCATTTAAAACAAATTTACCTTTAATTTATTAATAGGTCTATTAAAAACGAATTTATTTAGGTATTGTATTAGTGTTAATGCTGTTATCTTAGATAGTATTCTTGTTTTAAATCCAATAAATGACTTTGCAAAATTCTGTCTTATTCTAAATTGATCGCAAAGTTGAGAAAATAACGTTTCAATTCGCTTTCTACTTTTTCTAAAAACATGCGGTTGTTTTTTATAATCTAATTGATTTTTTCTCATTGGTGTTTCAAGTTTTATGTTCACAGTTTCAAATAAATTTAATTGGTAATCTGCTGATACATAGCCTCTATCACCTAAGACAGTACATTCTTTATATTTCCATTTTATATCTTTAAGCATGTGTATATCATGAACAGATGCAGGAGTTATTTCAACACTTTGAAAAACACCATTTAAAGAGCAAATTCCGTGTAGTTTATATCCATAATAATACATTTGTTGTGATGCACAAAATCCTTTGTCAGGTAATGCATAATCAAGATCTTTACAAATACTACTGTGAGAGGCCCTTGCATTTTTACAAATTTCTAAAGGCATAGAATCTATAATAAAAATATCTTCATCTTCATTAAATTTATTGGCAATTTATTTTCGCAATTTTTCTATGTATGGAAAAAGCATTCGCTTTCTTTTATTATACACACTTCTTTCAATTTTGGATGATAGATACGTTGAACTAATATCCCTAAACAGCTGACATTCAGAATTTATGCCCATATACTCTGCTGTTAAATTCATTGCTATAAGTTCTAAGTTATTTAACTTTGGCTTTCTAATTTGTTTAAAATCAAAAGAAATTTCAAATTTTGAAAGATTTTC
>Ga0265293_10005527_pt1 | contig 21021 bp, 24 predicted proteins | sample Munlanlewell138R_FD_192505 | JGI IMG/M metagenome (GOLD analysis project Ga0265293, IMG submission 192505) | Leachate microbial communities from a municipal landfill in Southern Ontario, Canada - Leachate well 138R | ecosystem: Engineered > Solid waste > Landfill > Unclassified | place: Canada... | reverse complement strand
CTACTAAAACCATCCCCATCGCCCATAGAAAGTTGATATTTTTCGGAATCCAATACTCCGACATCATCACCTTTTCTACCGTCTCAATTGCTAATCTTTGGTTTAACCAATCTTTAACACTTGTCGCTTTCGTAAAATGTGCCATTTATTTCCCCCCTAATTTATAGCGTAACGCCATTATCTTTCATCGATTGCCACTCAGGACCTACTTCACCTAAAATCAGATTTGTACCATCAATTTTAAACGGAGGAATATCAAAACCTCGTGGAGGTGGTACTTTTGTAACTAACCCTGATGCATCAAACATACCACCGTGACAAGCACATAAAAAGTCATTTTCAGCTGGTCTAAACGCTGGAATACAGCCTAAGTGAGTACAAAGTCCAATGGCAACCATAAAGTTATCATCGCCGATTTTGATATTTCTAGCTTCTGCTGCTGGATTTCCTTTTTCGTTCTCCATTACTTCTGCTGACTTCTTTAAAACGAAGATAGGCTTGCCTCTCCATTTTTCAGTTACCATAACACCCTCTTGATATATTGTCATATCTAGAGTTGTAAATCCTGCTGCTTTTACACTTGGGAGCGGATCCCAAGTTTTTTTCATCGCAACTAGTGAGCCAACAGCACCTACTGCCGCAACAGCACCAAACGCTTTACCCATAAAACCTCTACGGCTATTATTTTCCATATTTGCTACTTTTGTTTGAATTTTATAAGTTTGATTATACACTAAATTAGTTTTAATTATTTATAAATTTAAGCTAACTTTCAGAAAATCAATCAATTTTATATTGTTTTGTTCCACTTTGTAATACTCGCGTATTTTGTGGGCTTCCAATATTGTCAGCAACTGACTATTTTGGTAGTTTTCGACTACAGGAATGTTTAGTTTCTTAAAGATTTCTAAATAATCTTCTGGATAATCTCTTCTTTGGATAAAGATTGGTTTTCCTCCAGATGCAAGATTTTCTAAAGCTGCTTGATGTGATGAAGTGATGAGAATTTTTGACTTTTGGATGACAAAATCATAATCTTCAAGCTCATAATGTCTCTTAAATCTCTCTTTTAACATATCTTCATAATCAAAAAAGTAGTAAAAACCTAAAAGTAAATCAGCATCTACACCATCAAGTAAGGAGAGGTTTTTTTCAAGTTGTTTATCATAATCATCATCTCCAAAGAAAAAAGATATATCTATAGTTTTTTCTTCTTCAACAAAGTATTTGTCATCTATGACTAAACTTTTTAATATGCCATCACCTTCCAAATAAGGAGATATCAAAAACTCCCCATCCTCTTTTTTGTCACTTGGGCTATCACCAATGCGAACAAACTTTGAAAAGTAATTTCGCATATCTTCTAGCATGATGGGATTGGCCTCTGCTGAGTCAAATATAAGCCTGTCACCATGGTTTGCAATCTGAGGTATATTTCTAACAACATCAACTCCCACAGCCTTTTCTACGCCAAACTCATGAGCAATCTGTGCGATGCGGTAGTCAGAACAAAGAAGTGTGATATCAACGTCCTTTAAAAGCCGTATAATCGTACAAGCTCTTCTAAATCTGTCTAAGCCTATACGATGACCAGTATGAACATAGTAGTAAGTTTTAGGGTTTAACATTTTTTTCCTTTTTTACTGCTATTCTTATATAGATATGGAGTATCTCTATAGCGGCTGGTGTTATTCCGCTTATATTCATCGCAGCTTGAAGTGTTGGCGGATTGAAAGTTTCTAGTTTTTCTATTATCTCGCTTGAGAGTCCACTAACTATTTTAAAGTCAAAACTCTCTGGGATAGCGACTTTTAGGTACTTTTTCATTCGCTGTATCTCTAAAGTTTGTTTCTCTACATATCTTGCGTATTTTGCTTCTACAAAAATCTCTTCTTTAATATAGTCATCATACACCTCAAGTTCTGGAGCTATCTTTAGCATTTTTGGGATGCTAAAACTCTTTCTTGCTACAAGCTGGGCAGCGCTTGAGATGTCTTTTATGGGAGCTTCATCCATTGATTCTAAAAAGGCAATAAACTCTTTGTTTGGAGTAAATTTTTTATCTTCTAAAAGTCTTGCTCCCTCTTTTATCTGCTTATCTTTGAGTTTTACACTCTCATAAAACTCATCACTTAAAAGACCTAAAGCGTGCCCATAGTGACTAAGTCTTGTATCTGCTGACTCCTCGCGCAGTAGAAGTCTATACTCAGCGCGAGATGTAAACATTCGGTAAGGCTCATTTGTTCCTTTTGTAACTAAGTCATCGATCAAAACGCCAATATAGGCCTCATCTCGTCTTAAAATTAGTGGCTCTTTATCTTCTAGTGAAAGAGACGCATTGATACCAGCCATAATGCCCTGCGCTGCTGCTTCTTCATAACCTGTAGTTCCGTTAATCTGACCAGCTAGATAGAGACCTGATATTTTTTTAGTCTCAAGCGAGTGTTTTAGTTCGCGTGGATCTACAAAGTCATACTCTATAGCGTATCCATAACGGACTATTTTCGCATTTTCAAGTCCTTTTACTGACTTTACCATCTCTCGCTGAACTTCTGGTGGAAGAGAGGTAGAGAGACCGTTTATATAGCACTCTGTGTTGTCTATAGTTTGTGGTTCTATAAAGATATGATGTCTATCTTTATCTGTAAATTTGCTTACCTTATCTTCTATACTTGGACAATATCTCGGACTTTTCCCTGCAATTTGGCCAGTAAAGAGTGGTGCTCTATAGAAATTTGAAGAGATTATTTCATGAGTTTTCTCATTTGTATAGGCTATGAAACAAGGAAGTTGTTTTTTTGTAGCCCTAAAGTGTTCTCTGTTTGTACGAAAACTAAAAGGATTTGGAAGTACGTCCCCACCCTGCTCTTCCATGTTAGAAAAATCTATAGTTGAGCTATCTATTCTCGCACAAGTTCCTGTTTTTAGGCGTGCAATACTTAAACCACAATCATCCCTAAGAGAAGCACTTAAACTCTCACTTCTCTCTTCTCCATAACGCCCACCTTTTTTTTGAACCTCGCCTACGTGAATAATTCCATTTAAAAATGTTCCTGAAGTTACGATCACCTTTTGAGCTTTGTACTCATTTAGTAGATCCGTTCTTACTCCCTTAACTGTTGCATCTTCAACGATTAGAGAGTTTGCTGTTTCTTGTGCTAAGTGTAAGTTTGGAGTGTTAAGCACTACATTTCTAGCAATAATTTTATACCTATCCATATCTATCTGTGCCCTAGTTCCACGAACGGCTGGACCTTTTGTATGGTTAAGGATGCGAAACTGTATCCCTGCTTCATCTGTGATGAGCCCCATCTCGCCGCCTAATGCGTCGATCTCACGAACTAAGTGACCTTTTGCAAGTCCACCAATAGCAGGATTACAGCTTGTTGCTCCTACATTCTCTGCTAACATCGATATCATAAGAGTTTTATGGCCCATTCTAGCACTTACAAGTGCGGCTTCTATGCCAGCGTGTCCGCCGCCGATAACTATTACATCATAATTCATCAAAATTTTTCCTATCACTTTTGCATCGTAAGCGCAATTTTAGCATTTTTGAGTATTATTTGTATACTAAAATAGACAATTGGTTAGGGTATTTTAAAATGAGTAAAAATACAAAAGAGATGTTTAAAGATTATGTTCCTGAGATTTTAGAGTTTGATGAAGAGATTGATGGAGGCGATGAGCATAAGATTAGAGATGAGCATCTAGATGCTAAAGAGAAGATTTTAAAAGAATTTCAAGAAAAATTAGCAAACAAAAGAGTCTATAGACATCCTATAAGAACTGAAAATGAGAAAACATGATACAAAAAGCACATAAAGCTTACAACGAAGAAAATTATTTGGGTGCATTTGAGCTTTACAAAGAGCTAGTCAAACAAAACAATGCTGAGGCTATGACATCTTTAGGCTTTATGTACCAAAATGCAAAAGGGTGCAATCAAAACGACGCAAAAGCATTAGAACTTTATGAGAGAGCAAGCCTACTTGAGCATCCATTGGCTTTTTTTAATCTTGCTATTTTATATATGAATGGCTTAGGCGGTGTTGAGCATGACCAATTTAAGGCACATGATTTATACATGAAAGCTGCCATAAGAGAAGTAGTGCCTGCTATGTATGAGGTGGCTTTGATGTTAGAGCGTGGGCTTGGCTGTCTGCAAAACTTCTCTGAGGCTGCTTTTTGGTATGAAGAAGGAGCAAAAAGAGGACATTTGGAATCTTTTAACAATCTTGGTGTTTTATATAAAGATGGTCATGGAGTTGTACAAGATGAGGCGAGATGCTTTATCTGCTTTTCTCGTGCCGCTGATGGTGGTTTGGCTGAAGGACTTTACAACTTAGGACAACTTTATGACCAAGGTATAGGGTGTGAAATCGACCATGACAAGGCACTAGAGCTTTGCAGACAAGCGGCTTACAAGGGCCACGAAAAAGCAAAAGAGATTATTAAAAATCTACAAGAAGACGGACAAATAGTCTTTTAGGGAAAAAGGAAGTTAAATGTTTACAGGGCTCATAAGAGAGATAGCTAGAGTTAAAAGTTTTACAGGGGAGAAGCTCTGCATTGCTTCAAAATATAAAGCAAAACTAGGTGACTCTATAGCTATTAACGGCGCTTGTTTAAGTGTTGTGGAGCTTTTAACTGATGGTTTTTGTGTTGAGCTCTCACGAGAGTCACAAAAGGTTTTAGCTACACAAAACTACAAGGATGAAGTCCATATAGAGCCAGCTATGATGATGGGCGATAGGTTTGAGGGTCATGTGGTTCAAGGCCATATAGATGCCATAGGAACTATAAAAGAGATAAAACAAAATGGAAACTCTTATGATGTTTTTATAGAAATAGGCAAGAAGTTTATCCCATTTATCGTTCCAAAAGGTTCCATCACTATAGATGGAGTAAGTTTAACTGTAAATGATGTAAGTGAAGATAGTTTTAGACTCACAATCATCCCAATAACCATGAGAGAGACTCTTTTTAAGAACTACAAAAAAGGCACAAAAGTAAATGTCGAGACCGATATGTTTGCAAGATATATCTCGCACATCATCTCACACCAAACAAAAGCCAAATCCTCTGTTTCTTGGAACGATATAGACTCAATCTCTGCTAGGTACTAATCTCTCAAGGACTTTGCATCAGGATTGCACTTAATTTTGTGCTCCATTTCTACTAGTTCAAACTCTTTGAGTAGCTTTTTTGAAGCTATTGTTGCGTCTCTTATCCCTTCTTGTTTGTTAAGAAAAATATTAAAGCCGTTCTCATAAAGTGCTAATCTTGTAGCTAAAGCTATGGAATATGTACTAAGAACTCCATCACTCTTCATAGAAGACCCAATATCTTTAAAATACTCCCTAGTCCAAAGTGCATAGTTTGCTTTTGGCGAGAAAGCATCTTGATAAACTATGTCAAACTTATCTCTAAATCTTTTAATATACTCTCTTGCATCTCCTACAAATATCTCTATATGAAAGTTCTTATCGCTGTATGTTTTGTTTGTTGATAGCTCTTCTATAATGTGTCTAAATTCATCAAAAATTTCTGGATAACTGAACTCTTTTAGTGACTCTATAAGCTTTTCATCTAGCTCTGGGGAGTAGATATTCAATCGCTGATTTGAAGAATTTTTTTTATGGTAGTAAAGCGAGGCAAGAGTATTAAAACCAAGCCCAAAACAGATATCTAAGATATTTATCTCATCTTTGCTTCGCATCTCATTCATAGTTGGGATAACATGTTTTAAAAGAGACTCTTTCAAAGCTCCATCTTTGGTGGAGTGATAGTGTTCATCGTACTCTTTCGAGTAAGCTGTAAATGAGCCATCATCACTTAAAGTGATTTCGTGGAGGGAGTTGTTAAATCTGTGCATTGGTTTGTTTAACTTTATAACCCATTACCCCACATGTGCATTTTTTTTGCCATGATTAGGTCGTAGTCTTTTAGTAGATCTATCTCGTTAGCAGAGCGAAACTCTAACTCTTCTAGTAAGATTTTTGTGCTGAGTATATCTGTTGTGTTTTTCTTCTCTAGAATGATTATATTTGCACTGTTAGCTAGTGTTTGGTAAGCTAGTTTTAAAATCATTTTAGGGTTCTCATGTTTACTAAGGACATCTTGAATGATGACTATGTCATGATCTCTTGGGCTAGCTCTAAAGGCTTGTGAGAAGTTTAGGTTTTGTTCATTGTAAAGGACTAAGTTTAGCTTCCCATCAACTACATCTAAGAGTCTCTTTAGCTCTTTTGTTATCTTGTCTTCTTGTGAACTTACTTGCAGATAACGGCTTGCTGGATATGGCTTAAAGAGTTGTAAAAACTTATCTAAATCCATCTTTAGTAAGCTAACTCATGGAGTTCTTTAAAAAGATAAGCTTCTACTATATCTTCTATGTTTCTTTGAGTGTGCGCCACTAGGACCATCATGTTTTTTTCCATAAATGGCCAAACATATTCGTTATCATCTACAACAACCACACACTCACTAAGGTTTGTAAAGCCATCTTTATCGCTAGAATGGTTTGTCTCTAATAGTTGTCCACTTTCAACAAGCAGTTGAGTCCAAACTTTAGCATCATCAATCTTACTTAGTGATGATGAGCTTACATCATCACTACTCATCGGTAAGAGGATATACATCCTACTCTTCTACCTTTGATAGATCAAGCGCTAGAGCGTCATTGTCCATGATGTCTATATCTTTACGTAAAACCGCTTTTGCTATCTCTTTTGCATCGCTAAGTGAGTGCATTTTGTAAGTTCCACACTGATAAATATTTAACTCTGGGATATCTTTTTGCTCTTTAACTTCTAAGATATCTTTCATGGAGTTTTCCCATGCCTTTGCAACTATCTCTTCATCTGGCTGACCTATAACGCTCATATAAAAACCTGTTCTACATCCCATAGGTGAAATGTCTATAATTTCTGTTTTTTCTGAGTTTAAATGATCTCTCATAAAACCTGCAAAAAGATGTTCTAGTGTGTGAATACCTTCTGATGAAAGAGTCTCCTCATTTGGCTTTACAAAACGTAAATCAAAAACTGTGATATCGTCACCTTTTGGAGTTTTCATCCCCTTAGCTCTGCGAACTGCAGGAGCTGGCATAATAGTGTGATCTACTGTAAATGAGTCTAGTAATGGCATCTTGTTATTTCCTTAATTTTATTTCATAAAATGAAGGAGACCTTCATCTATTTTGTCACGCTAAATGAACAAGTCCCTTTAGCTACGCTAACGCTTAGTTTCCCTCGGCGGGAAGCCCTCGGCACTTGTGCCTCTTCTATTTTGTCACGCTAAATGAACAAGTCCCTTTAGCTACGCTAACGCTTAGTTTCCCTCGGCGGGAAGCCCTCGGCACTTGTGCCTCTTCTATTTTGTTACGCCAGTAGTATTTTATCGTTTTTAGATTTATTTATATTGAAGTTGGTAGATTAGATTTGTAGTTCTAACTTTGAAGCCTAAAGCCCCGAACAAGTTCGCGGTTCCAAAAGAATTGAAGTTGGTAAAAAGTTTTAGATTTACTGTAGATTGTGCCTAACTCAGACCGATTGCGTACTTTAGTACGCCGAGTGTCTGAGTTGGGTGCAAGATGCTGTGAAGCTAGAATCTTTTTTAGACTCTTGCTTCTTCTCGGCGTTGTAAATACGCCCAGTTACTGTCGATACGCTCTTGCCACTCTTTAATCAAGTACTTATACTGATCTTTAAATAGGTGTTTAAAACGACCTTGTGCAGCTAGATAATCTTCTACTGGAACTATATTTTTAGGACGGTAAGTGATATTTAACTCTCTACCATCTATGATTTCATATAGTGGGAAAACTAATGAATCTGTTGCTAAGTCAGCTATAGTCATAGTGTCTTTAGGATCAAATTTCCACTCAGTTGTACATGGAGATGCAGCGTTTATAAATACTGGACCTTCAACTGCAAAGCCGTGTTGGATTTTCTTAACCATATCTTTCCACTTATTTGGAGAAACTTGTGCAGAGTACGGAATATGGTGTGACGCCATGATAGATACCATATCTTTTTTATTTCTCTTCTCACCATAACTTACTCTACCAGCTGGTGAAGTAGTAGCACTTGCACCTATCGGTGTTGAAGATGATCTCTGTCCACCTGTATTTGCATAAACTTCATTGTCTAGTACGATATGCATCATATTATGACCACGTTCCATACATCCTGATATCCACTGAAAACCAATATCGTAAGATGCACCATCACCTGCAAAAGATACGAACTTAGGATTACGATCTGGTTGCTTTAGACGGCCTTTTGTCTTAAGAGCTTTATACATTGCTTCAGCACCTGCAACTGCAGTAGAGCCATTTTCAAAACCAATATGGATCCATGAAGCATCCCAAGATGTATATGGATAAACTGCTGTACAAACTTCTAGACAACCAGTAGAAGCAGATAGAACTAAGTCATCATTTGTCGCATTTAAAACTTCACGAACGATGATTGAGTGCGCACAACCAGGACACAAAAGGTTAGCACCTTCAAAGCGATCTGCTGATGTTGAGAACTCTTTTAAGTTTTTTATTTTTTTCATTTCACTCATAGTATATTCTCCTATAAATATGATAGTTTCGGTCCACGAACACCGATAAACTGTTGTAATGGAGTTGTTACTTTACCAGCATCAACATTTGCCTGAAGTTCTGTGAAGAGATCACTCAAGTGAACTTTAGTTAAATCACGACCACCTAAACCATAAACATATCCTGATAGGAGTGCTTTTGTATCTGTGTTAAAAAGTGAACCTGCAACTTCATTAAAAAGCATTCCTGCTGCACCATTTGGAGATGATCTATCAAGCGTAGCTATAGCTTTTATATCTTTTAGTGCATCTCTGATTTGTTCAAAAGGGAATGGGCGGATAACACGAATACCGACTACACCAGCTTTTATACCCTTTGCTCTCATTTCACCTGCAACTTCACGAGCAGTCTCAACAGAAGAACCCATACAAACTACACACACATCAGCATCTTTTGTTTCGTACTCTTCAACGATGTTGTACTTACGACCAGAGAGTTTCTCAAAGTCTTTAAACACTTCTTCTATCTTTGGGATAACTTTTGTCATAAGGTCATTATGTTGACGAGCTTTATGCTCAAAGTGCCAGTCTTCTTCTGTTTGAACACCGTGTGTTACTGGATGTTCGAAGTCAAGCATATCATTCATTGGTTTATAATCACCAACAAAGTTATAAGCAACATCATCACTTAATGTTGTAACCCCTTGAGCTGTATGAGAAGTCATAAATCCATCTTGGTGAACCATTGCAGGAAGTCTTATGTCATGATCTTCACTAACTCTAAACGCTATAAAGTTTAAGTCATAAGCATCTTGAGGACAATAAGAATCAAACTGAATCCAACCGCTATCGCGACCTAGATACATATCTGAATGATCCCCATTTACATTTAGTGGAGATGCTAAGGCGCGGTTTACCACATTTAAAACTATTGGAAGACGCATACCTGAAGCTTGGTAAAGTGTCTCAACCATCAGAGCAAAACCTTGAGAAGATGTAGCAGTTGCCACACGACCACCAGCTGCTGCTGCGCCGATACAGCCAGACATTGCAGCATGCTCAGACTCAACCATAACAAATTCACCCTCGATATAGTTGTCTGATAAAAACTTTGCATAACCTTCAACGATAGGAGTTGATGGAGTAATTGGGTAAGCAGCGACCACGTCAATTTGACACTGTCTTAAAGCTTGAGCAGCTGCGAAGTTACCATCCCATACTTCGATATCTCTTAATTCCATTTTATCAAATGCCATTATTATTTCTCCTCATCTTTTGTAGGCCATGATGCTATCTCTGCCTCTTCATCTGCTTGTTCTGGGAACATTAGTAGTGATTTAGGGTTCGTAGGACAAACCTCAACACAGATTCCACAGCCTTTACAGTGATCCATATCTACACCTATCATTTTTTTGTCTCTTGAAATAATCGAAACATCTGGACAATAAACCCAGCAAAATTGACAATCGATACAGTAATCTTTGTTAAAAACTGGCTTTATAAGTCTCCAGTCCGCTACGCTTGCAGTATATGAATTACTCTCTGAATAATCACGGTTTTCTTGTCTCGTTCCAGCAATATCATCAATCTTACCATCAAATGAGCGAAGCATAGCCCCTATTTCAAATTCGTCCCAACCTTTCTTTGCCATCATAAGCTCCTTATTTCACTTCATCGTAAGCTCGTTGTATTGCAACCATATTTGCATCAACGATCTTTTGTGGTAGTTTTGCAAGAATTCTTTTCATACTCTCTTTAAAAAATTCTATATCATACATCTCTGACACTTTCATAAAAGCACCTAACATTGGCGTATTTGGGATAGGACGACCAATAGTCTCATTTGCAATAGTGATACAATCAACAGTGTAAACTTCTTTACCTTCTAGCTTAGGTTGTGCTTTTACAAGCTCTTCTTTAGTTAAGTGAGTTGTTATGATGTATTTTGTAGTGTCTTTATGATTTATAGTAACATCAGTTGTAAGTGTTAATGCCGGGTCGATGACAAATACAAAATCTGGTCTCATATACTTTTCATGATTCATGATCATCTTATCATCAACACGGTTATAAGCTGTCATCGCTGCTCCACGCTTTGCAGATCCATAAAATGCAAAAGCTTGTACATGCTTACCAGTTGTAGAAATTACATCTGCCAAACCCTTTGCCCCCGTCACAGCGCCTTGTCCAGCACGACTATGCCATCTAATTTCTAGCATATGTTCTCCTTCTTTTCAATACAGTAAGAATTTTTTAGTTCTATTAAGCTGTATTTTAGAGAAGTTGCTCTTAAATACAGCTTGAGTCTATGCACTTTTTTAACAACTAACACAAATATCTCTATTTTACTTATTTTTAAGGTACTCAACCGCTTCTAAAACATCACTAAATATCACATTTGTATGCACTTTTAGAGCGTCAAAGTCATCATAGCCACTCAAAACACCGATTGAGTTAACATTCGCAGCTTTTGCACTTATGAGGTCTAGCTTTGTATCACCTATCATCCATATATCTTTATCATCTCTTTTGAGTGATTCAAGGGCTTTTAAAATAGGTTCAGCATCTGGTTTTGGCATCTCTACATCTTCACGGCCGATAAGTACCTCAAAGTGATGCATAAGCTCAAAATGCTCCATTAGTATCTTAGAGTAAGTTCCTGTTTTAGTCGTAACTATTCCTAAAGTTGCAAACTCGCTTGCTTGAAGCACAGCTTCTCTAGCATTTTGTAAAAGTATGGTTTTTTGAGTAGATATTTTTCTATAGTTTTCTCTGTAAGTATCTACAAAATCCCAAACACGGCTTTGTTCTACTCCCAATTCATTAAACATTATATCTAGCGGATAGCCTATAAGTGCGGTTATTAGTTCATCTTTTGGGTGTGGGTGGTTATGTGTTTTAAAAGAGTGATGAAAACTCTCAACTATAGCCTCGGTTGAGTCTATGAGTGTTCCGTCTAAATCGAAGAGTATTATCAAAAAAAGGCCTTAGTAGATTTTTAGCATTATATCAAGTAATGCTAAAATCTACAAAGCCTATAAAAACAGAAGATTTATAAAACGAAATGTCTCTTAAAAATTATAGTTCATAATAAAGTTATGAACATTTAGGGCATTTTTACCTACTACAAAGTTGTCGTTGTTATGTGTGTCACCTGTTGCATATTTTCTTGCAAAAATATACTCAGCACTTAAGCCTTTAAACAGACCATCAAACTTGTAAGTTACATCTATGTTACCTTGGATATAACTTGGAATACCAAACTTATTTAGTTTTGCATTCCAAGCATCAGTTCTATCATACTTTCCGATACCAGCTAAAACATCAAGTCCCTTCATGCCAAATACACCAAAGTCTTGTCCTAAAGTTAGTAGTACTGCTGTTGCATCCCCACTACCATCAGTTCTTTCTCTCTTTTGGAAAGTAAAAAGAGGCTCTTTACCCCACTCTCTTGGAAACTGGAATCTTCCTTGATCTGTTACTTTTGTAGCAGCTAGTGTAAGCATAGTTCCATCATAACCAGCACCTACTTTTGCTCCAAAAACTTGTGTGTTTTCATTTTTAGCTCTGTATGCATGTTTTGGATCTTTTCCATTACCACCATCACCTACTGTGACTTCATGTATGTATTGTCCAGCAACTACAAATCTATAGTCGCCTACTTTGTGCTTGTACTCAGCTTCAAGATACGCCACATTCATAATGTTTTGTAAGTAGTAGTCCCACGCTTGAACATTTAAGCCTTTTACACCACTGTAAGCAACTGACGCTACATAAACACCATCTGTGTGAGTATTATTTTTATATGTTGCTTTGCCACCAGTAGGTGCATTTCCCTCAGGGTAACCATAACCTATAGAGTCCGCTGCACTTTTCCAGTTAGATGTACTTCTGTTCCAAAAAGCATTTAAGTAACCAGCTTGTAGTTCAAAATCTTCTAAATCTGAAGTCTTAAACCAAACACCTTGTGGTAAAGATGGAATCATTCTTCCATCAACTGGGTTTATAAAAGGTGTGTTTAACTTCATACGACCTATACGAACATTTGTTTTTGAGTACTTATAGTTTAAGTACAATTCACCTATGCCACTTATGTTTCTAACTGATGGATCACTCGCATCCATAAGTCCAGCCACATATCTTGAGTTTTTGCCAGGACCGATTAGAGGTTCACCACTATTTTCATCATAATCGCTTGACAAAAATTGTGAAGCATAAAATGCAGCACCCGCACTAAAACCAGCTATAGCTCCAGTCTCATACTTTAAGTGACCACCAATAACTGAACCATAATAATCTCTATATGGATCTGAGTTATCTTCACTCATATAGTAATATCTGATCTGGCCAGAAGTCTTACCATTTTTCATAGCATCAGCTAGTACACTTGAGTTTTCTACCTTAGCAACACCGTTAGCCGATAAGGCTAACGACGCTGCTACTAAACTTAATAATATTGATTTGATTTTCATAATTTATATTTCCTTTATTTTTTCTACAAGCTTACTTAATAATCTTTCCAAAAGGACCAAACTGTGCGTCTTTACTGTCTGTTGGATGGCCTGCTCTATAAACGTCTGGCGCTTTTATTACTTCATCTGGAAAGTCAGCGCCTCTGTTTGCTTTTGCTGGGCGTTTATGAGCATCTATGTTCATATATCCTGCTACGTCATAAGCTTCTTTATCTGTTAATATAGGATTCTCTTTTGTGGCACCTAGAGGCATATTGCTCTTAATAAAGTCTGCTGCTTTTAAGATTCTGTACATTCCTGCACCATCGTTATAGCTATCAGCTCCCCAAAGTGGTGGAAACGTATATCCAGTCGCACGACCTTCATTTTTTACACCCTCACCATTATCTCCATGACAAGATGCACAATGTTCTGCGTAAACTTTTTCGCCATTTTTAACATCAGCTTTAGTCTGCTTAATCATCTTTCTATCGATCTTATCAAGCCCTCTGCCTTCTATCTTAGCTCCACCTGTAGGGATGCCTTGACTTAGCCAATGCATATATGCCACAAAGCCTTTCATCTCTTTAGAGTTGTCTGGAAGTGGTTTTCCGTTCATACTTCTTTGCATACAACCATTGATTCTATCTTGGATTGAACCTATAACATTTTCTCTTGGTCTATACTGTGGAAACTCAGCAGAAGTTCCTACAAAAGGAGCAGAGTGAGCTTTTGTACCTGCATCTAAGTGGCAAGATTGACAGCTTAGGTTGTTTCCTGCATAACGCATGCTTTCATCTTCAACCTCAGGTCCTATATACTTATATGTGTGAACAGTAAGCTCTTTACCATATCTAATCAAATCACCAAACTGATTGTTAGGGATAGTACCCTCATCTGGTATTTTATACTCAAGTGTAGGTTTTTCAAACCCTTTATCACTTCTTTTTCCCAGCTCTTTTAGGTCAAAAGCAAAGCTTCCTGAAGCTAAAAGACAAGAGAGAGATAAGCCCAAAACTAATTTACGATGTATTGTTTTCATTATACTTCCTTATTTAAGCTTAAGTATTTTAGATTAATAATTAAACTTTTTTTTGATACAAGGCAGTATAGTAATGTGTGAGTAACTTTTGAGTAACTATTAAAAATAGTTTAGTTTTTTTATTTTATATAAACATAAGTAAAAGTGCTTCCTTCTCCCAAAACACTCTTTACGCTTATATTTATGTTGTTCTTTTTGCAGATGTACTTAACGATGCTAAGGCCTATACCAAAGCCACCTTTTACTTCAGTCTCTCTATAGTAACGAGTAAAAATCTTCTTAGTATCTTTGATGCCACAACCCTCATCTTCTACGCTAAGAGTAATCATCTTATCATCTTCATAGAGTTTTATACTTATCTCTTTATACATTCCTGTGTACTTGATGGCGTTTGAGATTGTGTTATCTATGACTCTTTGTATCTCTATACGGTTTATATCTAGTTGTATATCTGAGCCTATCTCTCTATGAAGTAAGATATGCTTACTTGTTGCAAGGTCACTGAAAAAGTCGATTCTATCTCCCAAAAACTGTGAAAGGTTGATGCTCTCTTTTCTATAATCAACATAGTTGTACTTTATAAGATACTCTATATCTTCATATATCATCATGATGGTACTTAGACTATTTAGAAGCCTACTCAGCTCTTTTGTTTTTCCTCTTTTTTTTAAAATCTCTAAGTTTAGTTGCATAACACCTATGGGGGTTCTAAGCTCATGCATAGCATCGTTGAAAAAAACATTTAAGTATTTGTTTGCTTTTTCTATAGGAGATATGCTCATCTTGATAAAAAAAAGCGCTAAAAAGAAGACAACCATCCCAAGAATAAGCCCAAATATGATGACTTTTGTATATATATCGTGGTAAGAAAAAAGTGCTGAAACACTCAAATAGCTTGCATTTAAACGGTTATTATTTAGGCTTATAGTTTTATGGATGAGTTCACTACTTTGCTCTAAGTTAAGCCGAGATGCTTGTGCTAAGTTTGTTGTAAAGACTAGCTTTTTATCTGCATTATATATGTGTGAATCGTACAAAAAAGAGCGAGGAAAATCGTAAATATTTTCACTAGAACTTGAAAAATCGTAAATATCTTTTTCAACTCCTAACAAGTAGCGTTGTAGCTCTTGTTCTTTTAGCTGTTTATAGCTATTTTTTTCTACTTCTACATAAAAATAAGCAGGGATGCTTATTAAGATAACGATGATGAGTGAGTATATAAGAGCTACAAAATATACAAACTGATTATTTTTTTCTATCAATCTTATACCCCAAACCTTTTTTACTGTCTATTAGCTCATACCTTGTTTTTGCTCTTATCTTTTTTATGCACATCCTGATATCGGCTTCTGTTACCATTTTGTAGTCCCAAACATCTTCCCAAAGTTTTTTAGTCTCAACATAGTTGTCTATTTTTGACATAAGATAGTTAAAGGCATTTTGTTCTTTTTGCGTTAGCATTACAACTTCTTCTTCAAATATCAACTGGTTATCTGTAGTATCGTAACTATATCCATAGTTTAGCTCTATGCGCTCTTTGTTGGTGTGAAAATAAAAGAGCTTTAGAGTCTGCTCGATTCTATATTTTAGCTCTTGTGTTGCAAAGGGTTTGCGTATGTAGTCATTACAACCTAACTCATAACCTATGCTAAGATTATCTATGTTTGTAAGTGATGTTAAAAATATAGCAGGGATATCATTGTTATCTGCTCTTATCTTTTTTACTATCTCATAACCACTAAGCCCTGGTACTCTAATGTCTAGCAAAAGAAGATGATAGTTTTTCTCATAGATAGCATTATATGCATCAGTTCCATTTTCATAAGCATCAACTTCATATCCTAAGGATTCCAAATATTCTGCTATTGTCTCTTGATAGTCTATCTCATCTTCAAGCAATAATATCTTCTTCATCTTATAATTACCCCTTGAATATCTTGCTCTATTTTATGCTCTAAATAGTGTTTCTTTAGTGGACTTGAATTTTGGCTCTTAAGTGCTAAAACACAATATCCTATACGCTCATTGTGAAGATTGTTAAGTCCAAAGTAACCAAATGAGGCATTTTTGTTTTGAAAGTAGCCATAGCTTCCTAAAACTGACAAGTCACAATTTAGTAAGTAGCTTATCGCTTGTTCATCATCTACCTCATTTACTAAGACAAACTTATCTTTTATGATGGGATTGTCTTTTAGCTCTGTTGCGATATCTAAGTACTTTTTATCTAACAAAATCAACATCGTATAGCCTTGTGCTAAGAGTTTGTTTTGTAGATGCTCAAAGCCTATGATAACTTCTATGGATCCTCTTAGCTCATTCTCTTGAAGTATGGGAGATATCGCTTTTATGTTTAGCCGCTTACCAACTTCTACAGAGACAACTCTCTTTTTGGTTTTGCTAACTAATACTAAACCCTCTCTAAATGAGCTAAGTGGTATATCTTTAACTTCAAAATCCCAGCTTCTTAAGTAAGTATTGGCATTTTTATCATGGACTTGAACCTCTATCTTTGCACCATCTAAATAGCTTAAATCTTTGATTTTTCTATTTACTATATCAAATGTTTTTTTTCTGTCATCTTCACCATAAGCTTTTAAAAATTCTGCATCTTGAGAGATAAGAGTAGATATAGTAATAGCGTATCTCTGCTCCTCTTCAAAAAGATTTTTAGTAAAAAGCAGCCCATTGTCGATCTCTCTTATAAAGTTTTCCTTTTCATAATCAACATTTAAAACATAAACATAGTAGTAAAAAAGGCTCAAAACTACTATGCTAACAAAAAGAGCTAGCTTGTTTAGCATCAATCTTTCTCCCATTCTATATAGTTGTGCCAGATGCCACTTGGTGATGGCACAATATTTTTTATGTTTTTATTTACTGCGGTTATGGAGTTTGGAATATATAAAAACAAGTAAGGATTGTCTTTTACTATCATGGCAAACATCTCTTGCCAAAGCTTTGCTAGCTCATCTCTATCTACCATACTCTGTGAAGTTTCTATCATTTTATCTAGTCTTTCATTTTTGTAGCCAGTTAAATTAAAACCACTTTTTCTATCATTATCACTATGCCAAAAAACATATGGATCAGGTGTCGGAGAGAGCCCCCAGCCTAAGAGAACACTATCAAACTTGTTTGGAAAAACCACCATATTTAAAAAGGCTTGCCACTCCATCACTCTAAGCTTTACAACTACTCCAACTTTCTTTAGTTGATGTTGAATTATTTGTGCAGCGTATGGCCTGATGGCACTTGCATTTGATGTAGCTATCTCAAAGGTAAAGGGGTTATTCTCATCGTATCCAGCTTCTTTTAGCAGTTTTTTTGCTTTTTCAATATCCTGTTTGGGCGCTTTTACATCTGGGTTAAAAGCTTTAGTCTTTGGTAAAAACGGGCCAGTACAAACCTTAGCGTGACTAAAAAATAAGATATCAACTATCTCTTGTCTATCAATGGCTAATGAGAGAGCCTCTCTTACTCTTTTATCTTGGAATTTTTCTACTCTTAGATTAAATCCTAGATAAGTATAAGAGCGTGAAATATTTTCATAGATATTGAACTTCTCAAAAAACTCAGGATTTAGTTGTCTCTCAAATTCCATAGGCTCTATGCTTCCCACATCAAGAGCTAATGACTTTAACATCAAAAAGCGTGTCATTGGGTCAGCTATGATGCTAAAAGAGATTTTATCTATCTTCGCTCTTCCTTCGAAATACTCATCAAAAGCTACAAGTATAATGTTTTTGGAATGCTCTAGCTGATGGAGTTTGTATGCTCCTGTGCCTACTGGAGAAGTGTTGAACTTAGAGTTCATAAGATTTTTTTCATCTCTTAAAATATGCTCAGGAAGAATTCCCATCATCCAGACTTCTAAGGCTTTAAAATAAGATTCATGGTAGAGAACTTTTACAGTAAACTCATCCACCATCTCAACACTCTTTACAAACCTAAAATCCGAACTATATGGAGATACTACTTGCGGTGATATAAGAGTTTTATAGGTAAAGACAACATCATTAGCGCTAAAGTTTTTACCATCATGCCATTTAACATTTTTACGAAGTTTAAAGATAAGAGTAGTCTCATCAAGAAAGTAAAACTCCTCTGCCAAATCCCCGATTATCATAGTAGCATCTTTGTCAAACTTTACAAGTCCGTTAAACAAAAAAGATGCTATCTCAGATGAGCTAGAGTCTGTGGCTAAAAGCGGATTTAGTCTTGATGGGTTTGTTGACGTTGCTAGTTGCAAGGTCGATGCTAAGATATTTATAGATAAAAATCCAAAAAGCAAAAGTCTAAATAGCATCTCTTTTAATTTACCACTTTATCGTTGATACTAAGAACTCCAGCATTCATTTTTACTTCAAAAACAAGCATATCATTTTCTTCTTTTACAAAGGCACCAGCGAGTCCTACTAATGGGGCATTTTTGTTTATATATGCGAAAAACCCTTTTGATAGCTTTAGAGTTGATGCTAGATTTATCTTTTGGAGTATCTTTAGTGGTGAAGATTTTAGGTTTTGCTCTAAATTTGGATCTTCATTTAGTGTCATTCTTGCCATAAAACCAAAACCATCTATAGGCTCTTCATTATCAACTATGATTTTTTTTATGGACATATCGGGGATGCTTAAAGATAAACCTTTTGAAAATAATTTTGTTACAACTCTTTGAAGTTTTTGTTCAAAATCTGGTGAATTTGTGACATTAGCATGAGAGGTTAAAACTCTAAGCTCTTCGTATGAATCTTTATCAACACCATCCAAAGAGATATCGTAGTTGATATCTCTTATTTTGAGACTTTTGATATCTCTGGTGTTAATTTCCATCTCTTTTAATGACATTTTTGTATAAAATTCTCCAGCCTTTGCTTGAACATTTGATGATATATTTACTTTAAAGTCTTCTAGTGATGCCCCGATCTTTTTCTCTTGATTTTCTTTTAATAGAAAAGAAAAACTCTTTAGAGATAAACTTGAGGCATACGTGCTTTGTGATTCAAATGTTGATGCTGATTTTAAATCTTTAGCTCTAAAGATAATTGTCTCATCACTCGCTTTTTCAGCTACATCTAGTCTAATCTCTGCAATATTAGTATGAAGACTCTTTGGTGCTATAATGGGACCTTCTCCATAGTATGTCGCACCTAGTAATTTAAACGTCATCTCATTGCCATTGTCCAAAACATACTCCTCATCTATATCTTTAATATATCCATCAAAAATATCATCAGAAATATAGTAGTTCATGTGGTAGAGCACACCTTTAGCTTGAAGAAGTTTCTCAACAAAACTATAAAAGTTTAAACTCTCTTGCTTTAGCTCTTGCTCAAGCTCTTGTGGGAGTGTTATTGGGTATATATCAAGAACGATTTTAGAAGAAATCGGAAAGTTACTATACTCTATATCTACCCCAATAGTAACACCATCAATGGCCGCTTCAACATAAGGAGGTAACTGTGCATCAGAATATTGGTTTATAAACTTTACAAATTTTGGTGCGTCTTTTAGTATAAATTCATAATGGTTTTTTGTTTTAAGATAGCTAGAATATGAAGTCTCATTTTGTACATCTACACCATTTGCACAAAAAATATCAATATTTTCTTTGAGTGTCTTTTGAGCTAAACTATTACCTATGATGGGTAAAAGAGCGGCTACTGCAACAACTCCAACTAGTGCTATAAGAAATTTTTTCATAATATACCTTTTTTAAAATTGAGAGTATTATATATGAAATATTATTAATCGCTAGTGAGAAGAGTTAGTAGTTATAATTTAGAATTTTATAGAGTGATAGTATGTTTTGAGGAGTTGTAAATTTTCTAGAAGCCCCGAACAAATTCGGGGTTTTGTAATTTTCAAAGAATAATCGCCAAGAACAAGTTCTTGGTTCCAAAAAGGAATGATTAACGCTTAGAGAATTGGCGAGAACGACGAGCTTTACGCTTACCTGGCTTCTTACGTTCAACAACCCTTGAATCACGAGTCATCATACCAGCTGGCTTTAATATACTCTTAATCTCAGGGTTAAAAGATACTAATGCACGAGAAATAGCGTGACGAAGAGCATCTGCTTGACCACCAAAACCACCACCTAAAGTAGTAGCAATGATATCAACTGATGTCTCTTGCTTTGATAAAGCAAGTGGTTGCTTTACACGAAGTTTCTTAGCTTCAAGTCCACCTAACCATGCATCTAGTGAAAGACCATTGATAGTGATGTTACCTGTTCCTGGAGTTAACCATACTTTTGCGATTGACGCTTTACGGCGTCCTGTTGCATAAATTTTTGCCATCTGCTTGTCCTTACTTTGCTATTTGTGCAGTGTGTGGATGAGTATCACCTGCATAAATTTTTAATTTTTTAAGCATTTTAGCACCAAGCTTAGTTTTAGGAAGCATACCACGAGTAGCTAATTTATATAGTTTCTCTGGGTTTTTTGCTAAAAGCTCAGTCATTTTAACGCTCTTTGTGCTACCAAAGTAACCTGAGTGAGAAAAATACTCTTTGTTTGCCACTTTACCAAGTCCGTTGAACTTAGCTTTAGAAGCGTTGATGATAACAACGAAGTCACCACAATCAATATTTGGAGTATAACAAGGCTTATTTTTACCACGAAGTATAGTAGCTACTTCTGTAATCATACGACCGAAAGTTTTACCCTCTGCATCAATCAAAACCCATTTTTGATCGATTTGTTCAGAAGTTGCAATTTTTGTAAATTTCATGACCTTAGAACCTTTCATTTTATTTTAATGCGGAAGTATAACCACATAAGCTTAAATATAGCTTTATTTATGTTTATTTTAAGCTTTAAAACTGATGGTTTTACTAACCACAGCTACGAGCTTAAAACCTCGCTTCCTAAAGAGATGTTTTACTTAAAAGATTAAGAAGCATTGCTAGTCCAAAACCAAGTAGTATCACGGCTGAGACTATGTTTATCCAGTATGACACCTTAGGCGAAA